>SMEU01000001.1_pt1 | contig 30197 bp, 32 predicted proteins | sample 2456051 | NCBI WGS metagenome assembly SMEU01 (sample SAMN10132600, study PRJNA489261) | soil metagenome | isolation source: day120 un-amended silt loam soil | place: USA | collected 2015-05-01
AGCTTCACGCGCCAGCAGGCGCCGCTGGGCCTCGGCCATGCCGTCTGGTGCGCGCGCGCGATCGTCGGCGACGAGCCGTTCGCGGTGCTGCTTCCGGATGATCTGATGGTGGGACGGCCGGGTTGCCTCGCGCAGATGGTCGCGGCCTATCAGAAGGTCGGCGGCAATATCGTCTGCGCGCAGGAGGTCCCGGCGGAGCGGACGGCGAGCTACGGGATCATTACTCCCGGCGCGCGCGACGGCCGGCTGACCGAGGTGATGGGCCTGGTCGAGAAGCCGAAGCCCGAGGAAGCCCCTTCCAGGCTCGGCGTGGTCGGTCGCTACATCCTGCAGCCGGAGATCATGCCGATCCTCGGCGGGCTCGGCCAGGGCGCCGGCGGCGAGATCCAGCTGACCGACGGCATGGCCGCCCTGATCGGGCAACAGGCCTTCCACGGAATCACCTTCGACGGCGACCGCCACGATTGCGGCGACGCAAAGGGCTTCGTCCTCGCCAATCTCGCTTTGGGCCTCGCCCGCGATGATCTCGCGCCGGCGATCCGCGCCTTCTTCGCCGGAGAGGGCGCCGCCTGATGGAAGGCGCGCTGGTCGCCGGCGACGGGCCGGTCCGCCGGCTCAGCGTCGAGGAGGCCGCGCATTATCGGGGGCCGGGCTTCCTCTGGCTCCATCTCGAAGGGCGGGACGAGGGCGATCTGGCCTTCATCAGGGCGCAGCCGGACATTCCCGACGTCGCCGCCGGCGCGCTCGTCGCGACCGAGACAAGGCCGCGCTGCGACCGGATCGACGAGGGCGCGATCGTCAACCTGCGCGGGCCCGGCGAGACCGACCCGAAGGATTCCGACCGGCTGGTCTCGATCCGCCTCTGGCTGACCAAGGGCAAGGTGACCTCGCTGAGCCGCCGGCATCTGGGCGCGACCGACGAGGTCGCCCGCAAGATGGAGGCGGGGAAGATCCAGGACAGCGGCGATCTCGTCGCCGCCTTCGCCTGGGCGATCTCCACCCAGCTCGATCCGGAAGTCTCGGCGCTCGGCGACACGCTCGATGATGTGGAGAGCGATCTCGAGCCCAATTTCCTCTATCGGCTGCGCCGCGACATCACCAACGTGCGCTCGGCCGCGATCAGCTTCCGCCGCTTCGTCGCGCCGGACCGGGATGCGCTGCGCACCCTGGCCGGGCTGGATTTCGACTGGCTGGCGGAGGACGACCGGCTGCACATCGTCGAGGCGGCGGACCGCTTCGCCCGCATGGCCGAGGAGCTTGAGGCGGTACGCGAACGCGCCGCTTTGCTGCACGAGCAGATCACCGATTTGCGCGCCGAGCAGACCGACCAGCGCGCGCTCTACATCTCGGTCGTCGCCTTCATCTTCCTGCCTCTGACCTTCGTCACCGGGCTGCTCGGCATGAACGTGCAGGGCATTCCCTATGCCCACTCGCCCTGGTCCTTCTGGGGCGTGGTGATCTTCTGCGCGGCGGTCGGAATCGCGGTCCTGCTCTGGTTCCGCTGGCGGAACTGGCTGCGGCGCTAGGGCTCATTGAGACCGTGATTCACGTTTCAGGCGCAGCCTGAAACGATCAAGGTCTAGGCCTCCAGTTCGATGTCCCAGTAGAGATAGTCGCGCCAGCTCTCGTGCAGGTAATTGGGCGGGAAGCTGCGACCATGCTCCTGCAGCTGCCAGCTGGTCGGCCGGTAGGGATGGTGGCGGATGCGCATATGCGCCTGCAGCGGCGTGCGGCCGCCCTTGCGCAGGTTGCAGGGCGCGCAGGCGGTGGCGACATTCTCCCAGGTCGTCCGTCCGCCCTGCGCGCGCGGCAGGACATGATCGAAGGTCAGCTCGTCGAAGCTGCTGCAATACTGACACTGGAAACGGTCGCGGAGGAACAGGTTGAACCGGGTGAAGGCCGGATATTCCGATGGCCGCACATATTGGCGAAGCGCGATCACGCTCGGCAGCTTCATCGCCATGCTCGGGCTGTGCACCTCGCGCTCATAGGTGGCGACGATGTCCACCCGCTCCAGAAACAGTGCCTTGACGGCGGTCTGCCACGGCCACAGGCTCAGGGGATAATAGCTGAGCGGCGTGTAATCGGCGTTCAGCACGAGGGCGGGACAGCCTTCGGGGTGCCGGAGAAGATCGGGATGGTACAAGGCCAGCAAGCTCCCGTTTCACGGAGATCACTTCCGAGAAACGCCGCCCCCGACACCTGTCGCACCCAGAACGCGGGAGACTGGGCGCCCGGCCATAATCTCCTGGTCCGTCACGCACTCGCCAGTTTGCGTGACGCCCTTATGACACCATAACGTCTGACTCCGGGTCAAGTCTCCTCATGCAACCGGTCACCCGCTTCGCTCCTTCTCCCACCGGACGGTTGCATCTCGGCCACGCTTATTCGGCGCTGATGGCCCATGATTTCGCGCGCGAGGGCGACGGGACCTTCCTGCTGAGAATCGAGGATATCGATCCGGGCCGGGTCCGAAGCGTCTTCGTCGACGGCATCATCGAGGATCTGCTGTGGCTCGGCCTCGAATGGGACGCGGACATGATCTACCAGTCCGAGCGGCTTGAACTCTATGCGGCGGCGCTCGAGCGGCTGAAGGAAATGGGGCTGGTCTATCCCTGCTTCTGCACCCGCGCCGACATCGCCGCCTCGGTCGCCGCGCCGCACGGCCCGGAGGGCCCGCTCTATCCGGGCACCTGCCGCGGCCTGGCCGGGCCAGATCTGTCGCGGCCCCATGCCTGGCGGCTGGACGTCGCCGAGGCGATGGCGCGGACCGGGCCTCTCCTGTGGGCGAACGAGGGAGAGAAGGTCGCCGCCCGGCCCGATCTGCTCGGCGACGTCGTGCTCGCCCGCAAGGACGCGCCGGCCTCCTATCATCTCGCCGTTACCGTCGACGATGCCGAGCAGGGCGTCACCGATATCGTCCGCGGGCGAGACCTGTTCGCCTCCACCCATGTCCACCGGCTGCTCCAGGCCCTGCTCGATCTGCCGGTGCCGCATCATCATCATCATCGCCTGCTGACGGACGCGGACGGCACCCGCCTGGCCAAGCGCCATGGCGCGCCGACTCTGGCGGACCTGCGCGAGCGCGGCATGGACCCCGCCGCCCTCGTCGACGCCCTGCGCCGGGGCGAAATGCCTGATGGATATTCGGTCGGGCAGGCGTAAAGGAGCCCCATGAAGGTCATCCTCATCATTCTGATCGTTTTCGGCGCGCTCGCCACCCTCTTCGTGCTGATCAAGGGCGTGGTCGGCATGGCCCAGGGCAAGGACATTACCGGCCAGCGCTCGCAGCAGCTGATGCAGAAACGGGTGATGTTCCAGGCGATCACCATCCTGCTCGCCATCGCCTTGCTCGCCGTCATGGGCAGCAGCGCCCGCTGAGCGCGTTCATGGTCCGGCTCAACAAGATCTATACCCGCACCGGCGATGCCGGCCAGACCGGCCTCGTCGACGGCTCGCGCGCCTCCAAGGCCGATCCGCGCTTCGCCGCGATCGGCGACGTGGACGAGGCCAATTGCGCGATCGGCCTGGCCGTGCGCGCGGTGACGGGCGACGAGGCGCGCGTCATGCTCGGGCGCGTCCAGAACGAATTGTTCGATCTCGGCGCCGATCTCGCCACGCCCGAGGGGATCGAGGGCGCCTTGCGTATCCAGCCGGAGCAGGTCGCGCGGCTGGAGCGCGAGATTGACGCGATGAACGAGGATCTGGAGCCGCTCAGGAGCTTCATCCTGCCCGGCGGATCCGGCGGCAGCGCCGAGCTCCATCTCGCCCGCGCCGTGGTGCGGCGGGCGGAGCGCGCGGCGGTCGCTGCCGCCGAAGCCTTCAATCCGGACGCGCTCAAATATCTAAACCGCCTCTCGGACCATTTGTTCGTGCTGGCGCGTTGGGTGGCGCGAGAGCAAGGCGGGGACATTCTCTGGCAACCGGGTGCGACGCGCGAGAGTTGAGCTGTTCACCTTTTGTGCTGGGGTTCGCCCACAACTTGCGCTAATGGCCGGAGCAGGGGAGCAGGCAATGGCGACACAGGCCCGGTCGGAGCGCAAGGCGAGCCTCGCCGCCGCCTATGCGGCCGTCCGCCGGCTGAGCCTCGCCATCGCCGCGCCGCTCTCCAACGCCGACGCCGCGATCCAGCCCATGCCGGACGCCTCGCCCGCCAAATGGCATCTCGCTCACACCACCTGGTTCTTCGAGACCTTCGTGCTGCGCGATCACCTGCCCGGCTACCGGCTCCATGACGAGAGCTACGCTTTTCTGTTCAATTCCTATTATGAGGGCGAGGGCGACCGGCACCCGCGGGCGCGGCGCGGGATGATCGCCCGGCCCTCGCTCGACGAGGTCCGCGCCTGGCGCGCGGCCGTCGACGAAGCCCTGCTCGGCGCGTTCGAGCGGTTGCCCGCCGCTCTGATCACGCTCGGTCTCAACCATGAGCAGCAGCATCAGGAACTGATGTTGATGGACCTTACCGCCACCTTCTTTGAGAATCCGCTGCGCCCGGCAATCTGGGCGGGCGAGGGGGCAGCACCCGCCGCTGTGCCGGCGCCGGCCGGCTGGCTGACGGGGCGCGAAGGCCTCGTGGAGATCGGCCATGCCGGGACTGAATTCGCTTTCGACAATGAGGGACCGCGGCACAAGGTCTGGCTGGAGCCGCACCAGCTGGCGGACCGGCCGGTCACCAATGCCGAATGGCAGGCGTTCATGGCCGACGGCGGCTATGCGAACGCCTTGCTCTGGCTGGCCGACGGCTGGGCCTGGGTTCGGGAAAACCGGATCGAGGCGCCGCTTTATTGGGTGAGCGAGGGTCAAGGCTGGCAGCGTTTCGCGCTGGACGGCCTCAGGCCGGTCAATCCGGCCGAACCGGTCTGCCACATTTCCTATTACGAGGCCGACGCCTTTGCCCGCTGGGCCGGCGCGCGACTGCCGACCGAGGCGGAATGGGAGGCTGCGGCCGAGGGGCTCGATCCCGATGGCGGCAACCAGCTGGATGAGGCCGGACCGGTGCGGCCGCTGCCTTCCGAGGCCGGCCAGCTCTTCGGTGACGTCTGGCAATGGACCGGCAGCGCCTATCTTCCCTGGCCGGGCTTCCGGCCTGCGGCCGGTGCGGTCGGCGAATATAATGGCAAGTTCATGGTCGCGCAGATGGTGCTTCGCGGCGGCTGCTGCGCGACTCCGCGCGGCCATATGCGGGCCAGCTACCGCAACTTCTTCTATCCCCACCAGCGCTGGATGTATTCCGGCCTGCGTCTCGCGCGCGACGCCTGATGGCCGACGCCGAGGCCGCCCTGCGCACCGTTGATCCGGCCTTCCGGGCGGACGTGCTCGCCGGCCTCGCCGCGCCGGTTCCGGCGATCCCGGCGCGCTGGTTCTACGACCATCGCGGCTCGGAGCTGTTCGAGGAGATCACCCGGCTTCCCGAATATTATCCGACCCGCACCGAGGCGGCCCTGCTCGAGCGCTACAGCGACGAAATCGCGGCGCGGGTCGGCACGGGCGAGGCGGTGATCGAATTCGGCTCCGGTTCCTCGGCGAAGACGCCGATCCTGCTCCGCGCGGTCCGGCCCGCGGCCTATGTCCCGGTCGATATCAGCGGCGATTTCCTGCGCGAGAGCGCCGCGTCCCTGCAGCGGGAGATGCCGGACCTGCCCATCTATCCCGTGGAGGCGGATTTCACCCGGCCGTTCGACCTGCCCGCCGAGGTGCGGAACGCGGCCAAGCTGGGCTTCTTCCCGGGCTCGACGATCGGCAATTTCGTCGCCCGGAGCGCGGTCGACCTGCTGCGCGCGATGAAGGAGACTCTGGGCGAGGGCGCGAAGCTGGTCATCGGCATGGACCGGATCAAGCATATCGACACCCTGGTCCGCGCCTATGACGACGCCGCCGGGGTCACCGCCGCCTTCAACCTCAACCTGCTCCACCGCATCAACGCAGAGCTCGATGCCGACATCCCCGTCGAGAGCTTCCGCCACCGGGCGATCTGGAACGACGCCCTGAGCCGGATCGAGATGCATCTGGAGGCGGTGCGCGATCTCGCCTTCTCGGTCTGCGGCCGCCGCTTCGCCCTCAGGGCCGGCGAGACCATCCATACCGAGAACAGCCACAAATATGGCCATCGCGACAGCCGCATCCTGCTCCGCGCCGCGGGCTGGGGCGTCGTCGCGGAATGGACCGACGAACAGGAATGGTTCTCGATCCTGCTGGCCGAGGCGGAGCCGCCCAGATTCGCGCCCTAAGGGGGTCGGAGGGCCACAAATAGTCATCCCGGCGGACGCCGGGACCCATGAACATCGTTGCCGGAGAGCGGGCTGCCGCGCCTTAACTCGGACGCCGCGTGCATGGGTCCCGGCTCTCGCCGGGATGACTATCGGGCAGCACTCCCCCTCCCATTGCTCCCCCTGACTCGCCTCGCTACAGCATGCGCTCCACGCCCGCGCCGGAGCCATCATGCTGTTTTCCCTCTTCCAGATCATCGACGTGCTGCTGCAGGTGCTGTGGTGGATCATCATCATCCAGGCGGTGCTGTCCTGGCTGGTCGTGTTCAACGTGATCAACACTCACAATGATTTCGTCCGCTCCTTCTTCAACGCGCTCGACCGGCTCACCCGCCCGCTCTACGCGCCGATCCGCAAGATCATGCCGGACTTTGGCGGGCTGGATTTCTCGCCGGTCGTGGTGCTGCTGCTGATCTACGTGCTGCGGATCCTGCTGGCCGGTGTGGCCCGCGACCTGATCCTTTCCGGCGCGATGTGATGGCGGCGGCCCTGATCGACGGCAAGGCCTTCGCCGGGGGCCTGCGGGAGAGGGTCGCCGCCGCCGTCCCCGGCTTCGCCGCCGCCACCGGCCGGGCGCCGGGCCTCGCGGTCGTGCTGGTCGGCGAGGATCCGGCCAGCGCCGTCTATGTCCGCAACAAGGGCAAGGCGACCCTCGCCGCGGGCATGGCCAGCTTCGAGCACAGGCTGGACGCCGCCACGTCGCAGGACGAGCTGCTCGCGCTGATCGCCCGGCTCAACGCCGACGAGCCGGTGGACGGCATCCTCGTCCAGCTCCCCCTGCCGCCGCAGATCGACGAGAAGGCCGTGCTTGCCGCCGTCGATCCGGACAAGGACGTGGACGGCTTCCATGTCGTCAATGCCGGCCGGCTCGCGGTCGGCGAGGCGGGGCTGGTGCCCTGCACGCCGCTCGGCTGCCTGATGCTTCTCAGGGACCGGCTTGGCGATCTGGCGGGTCTCGAGGCGGTTGTCATTGGCCGCTCCAACATCGTCGGCAAGCCGATGGCGCAATTGCTGCTCCGGGAGAGCTGCACGGTGACGGTTGCGCACAGCCGGACCCGCGATCTGCCGGGCGTCGTCCGCCGCGCCGACATCGTCGTCGCCGCCGTCGGCCGGCCGCAGCTGGTGACCGGCGACTGGCTGAAGCCCGGCGCCACCGTCATCGATGTCGGCATCAACCGGCTCGACGCCGGGGAGGGCAGGACGAAGCTGGTCGGCGACGTCGATTTCGCGAGCGCCAGCCGGGTTGCCGGCGCGATCACGCCCGTACCCGGCGGGGTCGGGCCGATGACCATCGCCGTCCTGCTGCGCAACTGCCTGGTCGCGGCGCATGCCCGTGCCGGCCTGCTGGCGCCGGCAGGCCTGTGAACGAGCTGTTCGTCTCCGCCTTCGTCACCTTCCTGGTGGTGATCGATCCGCCGGGCTGCGCGCCGATCTTCGCCAGCATCACCGCGGGCACGACGCCGCAGCACCGTCGTCTCATGGCCTTCCGCTCGGTCGGCATCGCCGCCGGCATCCTGGTCTTCTTCGGCCTGCTCGGGCGGGACCTGCTCCATGCGCTCGGCATCAGCCTCAATTCCTTCCGGATCGCCGGCGGCCTTCTCCTCTTCCTGATCGCCATCGACATGGTGTTCGAGAAAAGGACCGAGCGGCGCGAGGACCGGGCCGAGGAGGTGGCCAAGGAAAAGCCTGAGGATATCTCCGTCTTCCCGATGGCGATTCCGATGATCGCCGGGCCGGGCTCGATCGCCTCGATCATGCTGCTCATGTCGCGCAGCGAGGGCTGGGCCGAATTCCTGATCGTCTGGGCGGCGCTCGGCGCGACCCTGGTCCTGACCCTGCTCTGCCTGCTTCTCGCCGGGCCGCTGATGAAGCTGCTCGGGCACAAGATGGAGGCGATGATCACCCGGCTGCTCGGCGTGATCCTCGCCGCGCTCGCGGTCCAGTTCGTGGTCGACGGGATCCGGCGCAGCTTCTTCTAGGGGCGCGGCCCCGGTTGCGCCGGCGCCGGCGGCGTCCGCACGATGCGCCACATCCTGAAGGGTGACGGTGCCTGCCCCGGCCGGTCCAGCTGGACGGGCACCAGCCAGTCGGGCACCTGCCCCCGCGACAGCCGGTCGTAAAAGCCGCCCGGCGCCTCCGCCCGGTAGATGGTCGATTCCGACATCATCGGGCAGATCAGCACATAATCCGCATGATAGCGGTCCGCCGTCGCCCGCGCATTTTCGGGCGTGCCGCGGAAGGCCTGCATGACGTCGATGATCTGCTGGGCGTTGCGGTGATAGGGGCCGGTGATGGCGTCATGATGGGTGACGGTGATCAGCCGCGGCCCGAGATCGACGAAGGTCATCACCATGCCCCGGGGCTGGGCCTCGATCGGTCCCATCGCCCAGAGCGAGGGGCACAGGCTGTTGGCGGTGTTCACCTGCCGGCGATAGGTGTTGAGCGGCGCCGGCGGGCCGCTGATCCAGGTCGTCAGCCAGCCCTGGGCGAGCCCGATCGTGACCAGCGCGATCGCGGTCAGCGAGGCGAGCCGGGCGACCATGTGGCGGAAGCCCATCACCCAGGAGAGGATGATCCAGGCGAAGGCGGCGGCGCCGGTCGCGGCGAGCAGCTGCGAGGCCGGTCCGGCCCGGGTCTGCCAGGCGAGCAGGCCGGTGCCGAGCAGAGCCAGCAGGGTGATGGCGAGCCAGCGGATGAACTGGGCGCGCGCATCCTCGGTCGCCGGCGGTGGCAGCTCCGGCCCGAAGGCGGTGGCGACATGCGCCTCCTGCTTCGCCTCGCGATGGGTGACGTGAAGCATGGCGAGGCCGCCGACCAGGCCGGCGAAGGGCAGGGTCACGGTCATGATCGCGGTGTCCCAGCCATGCCGCCAGATCGGCATCGCCTCGCGCACCTTGGAGAGCCAGAGCCGCTCGAGCTCGGGCGAGCTCTGCTCGAGCCGGCCGAGGCAGTGCGGCCAGGTGAAGGCGAAGGCGGCGGCGATCGCGGCGCCACCGACGGCGGCGAGCGCAAGCCTCTGCTCCCATCGGTTCGGCGAGGCCCGGGCGAGCAGCATCGCCACCGCGCCGGCCGCGACCATCGCGGAGAGCCAGACCGGCGAGAGCGCGTCGCACATCGGCAGCCGGTTCGCCTCGGACGCGAAGACCAGGTAGCCGAAGGCACAGCCCCCGGCCAGGGTGACGCCATAGGCGAAGAGCCGTTTCGGGTCGCCGTCGCGGATCCAGATCAGCACCACGATCGCGCCGACGGCGGCGAGGTAGAGCAGCATTTCGAGGCCGATGATCAGCGACAAGGCGGTGAACAGGCCCATGATGATCCCGGCGCGGAGCGGCCTCGGGTCGGTCAGCCCGGCCACCGTCCAGGCGAGGAAGGCGAGCTGCCAGCCATGATGGTCGATGCGCAGGGGCTGCCACATGCCGACCACCGAGCCGCTGCAGGCGAGGAAGACGATGGCGAGCAGATAAGCGTAGCGCGAGACCAGCCGCCTCGTGGTCAGCGCCACCGCAAGCATCGCCACCAGCATGGGCAGCAGCGGCGCCACGGTGACCGCGATCGTCTCCGCGATCTTGCCGCCGAACAGGGGCGTGAAGATCAGCTTCAGCCCGGCGATCGGCAGATCGACCAGCCGCGACCAGTGGATGTTCGAGCCCGCCATGCGGTGCTGGCTGAGATCGAACCAGCCCTGCCCCTCGAGCAGGGCGCGGACCTGCATCATCCGCATATTGTCGTCGGTGTCGCCGAGGCCGAAACCGCGGATCCGGGCCCAGTTCTGGAAGACGAAGATCGCCGAGGCGCAGAGCCAGAACAGGGCCGTCCACCAGCGCCAGTGCCGGTCGACAAAGCTGAACGGCGCGCTCGCGTCACCGGGCATAAGCGTTTCTTTTCTTTTCAAGCCTCGAGAGGGGCATTAGTCGCTCCGCCTCAAAGGGCAAGCCGGGGGCCGCGCGCGTTTGAAATGAAGCAATTGGTTGAACAGCATCGGACCATCCTCGGGCAGCTGATCCGCTTCGGCATGGTCGGCGGCTTCGTCACCGGCCTCTATGCGGTCGTCTATTCGCCGCTCGCCAAGTTCCAGATCGTGACCCCTCAGATCGCCAATCTCTGCGGCTATTTCGTCGCGATGGTGACGGGCTATGTCCTGCACAGCCGCTGGAGCTTCAGGGATCATGGCACGCGCGACAACACCGCCCGGACCACGAGCCGGTTCTTCATCGTCTCCCTGGTCAGCCTCGCCCTCAACGCGATGTTCGTGTTCATCCTCACCGATCAGCGGATGCTGGCCGGCCCCTGGTGGTGGCCGCTCATCCCGATCCTGTTCGTGACCCCGCTCGCCACCTTCTCGCTCAACCGCCTCTGGGTGTTCGCCTGATGGACCGCAGCGTCTACGACAATATGGCGAAGCTGGACGAGCAGCATTGGTGGTATGTCGCCCGCCGCGACATTCTCGACCGGCTGATCCGGCGGCGGATCGCGCTGCCGCAGGATGCGCGCATCCTCGAGATCGGCTGCGGCACCGGCCACAATCTGCCGATGCTCCGCCAGTTCGGCGAGGTCGACGCGATCGAGATCGACGCGGCCGCGCGGGATATGGCCAGCCGGCGGCTCGGCAAGCCGGTCATGGCCCACCCCCTGCCCACGCTCGAAGGCGTCGAGGACGGCGCCTACGACCTGGTCGCGATCCTCGACGTGCTCGAGCATGTCGAGGCGGACCGAGAGGCACTCACCGGCATCGCCGCCAAGCTGAAGCCCGGCGGCCGGATCCTGATCACCGTCCCCGCCCATCCCTGGATGTGGAGCGCGCACGACGTCGTGAACCATCACAAAAGGCGCTACACGCGGCGGACCCTGAAGGCGGTGATCGCGGCGGCGGGCCTCAGGCTCGACATGCTGCGCTGGTTCAACAGCCTGCTCTTTCCCGTGGCGGCAGGGGTCAGGCTGGTCGGGCGGCTGTTCGGCAAGGAGGGCGGCGACGACACCCTGCCGCCCAGGCCGGTCAACTTTCTGTTCGGGAAGATTTTCGCGCTTGAGCGGCACGCGATCGGCCGGCTGCCGATGACGCCCGGCGTTTCGCTGGCGGCGATCGTGTCGGTTCCAGAGCCGGCCCGGCCGGCGCCCTGACGGGCGCCTCCCCGGCGACATGGCCGAGCGCCGGCTTGCCGCCGGCATGGCCGGCAATCTCGGCGACGATGTAGAGCGGCCGCTTCTTCGCCTCGACATAGACCCGGCCCAGATATTCGCCGATCATGCCGAGCACGAACATCTGCACAGCACCGAGGATGACGACGACCAGCATCAGCGAGGTCCAGCCCTGGATGGCGGTGCCGGTGAAGAAGCCGATCGCGATATAGCCGATCAGCAGGATCGAGGCGGCGACGAGCCAGAGCCCGACATGGCTGGCGAAGCGCAGCGGCGCGGTCGAGAAGCCGGTGATCGCGTCGACCGCGAGCCTGAGCATCTTGCGCAGCGGATAATTGGTCTCGCCGGCGTGGCGCTCGGCCCGGTCGTAGAGGATCGGCACCTGCCTGAAGCCGACCCAGGCGACCATGCCGCGGATGAAGCGCGCCTGCTCGGGCAGCGCCAGCAAGGCGTCGAGCGCGCGCCGGCTCATCAGCCGGAAATCGCCGGTGTCGAGCGGGATCTCGATCTCCGACAGCTTGAACAGGATCCGGTAGAAGGCCTTGGCGGTGCCGCGCTTGAACGCGGTCTCGCCGGCGCGGGCGCGACGGACGGCATAGACGACGTCGGCCTGCTGCTCGTCCATCGCCTTCAGCATGTCGCCGAGCAATTCGGGCGGGTCCTGCAGATCGGCGTCGATGATCAGGATGCGCTCGCCCGCGCACAGGTCGAGGCCGGCGGTCAGCGCCAGCTGGTGGCCGTGATTGCGCGACAGGTTGATGGCGACAAGGTGCGGATCCTTCTCCGCCAGCTCCTGCATGATCGGCCAGGTCCGGTCCTTCGAGCCGTCGTTGATCAGCACGATCTCATAGGCCTCGCCCACGACTCCGGCCGCCGCGGCGCTGAGGCGGCGATGCAGCTCGGCGAGGCACCCCTCCTCATTGTAGCAGGGGACCACGATGGACAGCGGCACCGAAGGCATGAACGATCCTATGGGGTTATCTGGGGTTCCGGAGGTTGCGACCGGTCGACCCTATAGAGGACGCTGCGCCCGTCGCGCCAGACCTCGATGAGTCCGAGGGTCAGCGACGGGTCATAATCCGGCGGATCCATGATCCAGACATAGTCGAAGGCGTCGCGCGGGAAGGTGGCGAGCGAGGTGTCGAGCGTACGCCAGACCTCGCGCGGGCAGCGGCGCGACGTCACCACCTCGGTGGGATCGCGAATATAGGGCCAGCCGGGCCGGTAGCGCACCTGCAGGAGCTGCGCGCCGGCCATGGTCCACTGGTCGTTGGAGAAAGCGTGCCGGCGGACGATCGCCATGGCGGGCAGATGCAACCGCCGCGACATCGCCCATTCCTCGATGCAGGGCCGGCCGACGAAGCTCACCATGCGCGCGCCTTCCGGGACCCGATCAAGCGCGGCGAGCTCGCGGTCATAGGACCGGTCGTAGAGGAACATGCTCGCCGTGCTTCCGGCGGTGCGCACCAGCACGAAGGCGAGGCCGGCCATGGCGAGCGCCTGCGAGAATCGCTGCCCCGCCGATTCCGGAATGCGGATGGCGATCAGCGCGATCATGAAGAGATAGGGGGCCAGCCGCATGTCGGCATAAGCGGAGCCGAACACGATCCTGGGGAGCAGCACGAAGACGACGATCAGGAAGAGGGCGGAGGCGGCGAGGTTGCGCGAAAAGGTCAGGCGCCGCGCGACGCAGGTCCAGGCGAGCAGGGCGAAGGCGATGCCGAGCGCGGCGAGATCGAACAGCCGCCAGCGGTCGCGGAGCACCATGGTGATCCAGTCGAGCTTGGTTTGCCAGTTGAACCAGTCGCCGGTGGTCCCCTGCGAGCCCGAGCGCCAGAGCAGCATCAGCCCGACCGGCGGGATCAGCGGCAGGCAGTGGAGCGCCGCATAGGGGCCGGACATGAGGCCCCGGCCCTTGTCATACTGGCGGACCAGCTCGGCCGAGAAGGCGAGCACGCCAAGCGTGCCCCAGCCGAAGGCGTGGCAGACCCAGAGCGCGAGCGAGATCGGCACGAACAGGAGCGCGCGCAGCTTCACCCGGTCCTGGCGACCGAGCCGCAGCCACAAGGCAAAGGCGAGCATGGCGAGCGCCATCGCCAGCGCGAAGTTCACGAAGCCGAACAGGAACGGATAATTATAGGCGAAGGGCACCGCGAACAAAGCCGTCGGCGGGACGCGGCCATGCACTTCGCGGGCGATCCAGAGCAGGCCGCCCACGGTCAGCACCGGGATCATCAGCACGATGACCTTCACCGTCGGCTCGAGCCCGAAGATCGGCGCGAAGAGCTGGACGAGCAGGTCCACTCCGAGATTGCCGATCAGCTGCCAGTGAAAGGAATAAAATTCCTGCAGCGCCGGCGAGCTGCCCAGCTCGAGCTGGACCCGGTAGCGGCCGATATGGCCGGGCAGGTCGACGAGCGGGGCGAGGTTCGGCCAGACCAGCGGAATGGCCGTCAGCAGCATGATCAGCAGGACGAAGCGACGCGTTTCCCACCAGCGCAGCGGGTGTTGCGGCGGTCCCGCCGGTCCGGTGGCGATACTCATGCCGGCGCCCTAGAGCCTGCGCTCGTCACCGGCAATCGGCCCGATCCTACTCGGCGGCCCGGCTGAGATGCCATTCGGGCGCTTCCTCGAGCGCGTGCAGGCGGCGCTCCTCCTCGAACATATAGTCCCAGGTCATCGGAATCGCGTCGCGGCGCTTCACATATTGGAGCTGCCAGTTGACCAGCCCGCCATAGCGGAAGGCGGACTCGGCCCCGGTCAGGTAGAATTGCCACATGCGGAAGAAGCGCTCGTCATAGAGCTCGGTAATCTCTTCCTGGTGGGCCATGGTCCGGTAATACCATTCCTCGAGCGTCAGCGCGTAATGGTAGCGCACCGCCTCGACGTCGGTGACGATGAAGCGGTGCTTTTCCGCCTGCTTCACCAGCTCGGACAGAGCGGGGATATAGCCGCCCGGGAAGATATATTTGCGGGTCCATTTGTCGGTCAGGCCCGGCCCGCCCATGCGGCCGCAGCAGTGGGAGAACATGATCCCGTCGGGCTTCAGCAGCTCGAAGGTCTTCTCGAAGAAGCCGGCATGGTGCGGCGTGCCCAGATGCTCGATCAGGCCGACGCTGGTGATCCGGTCGAACTGCCCTTCGACGTCGCGATAGTCGAGCAGCTCGAACTTCACCTTGTCGTCGACGCCCAGCTCCCTGGCGCGGAGATTGGAGAATTCGATCTGGTCGGGCGCCAGCGCGATGCCGAGCACCTCGCAGCCATAATGGCGGTGCAGGTACAAGGCGAGGCCGCCCCAGCCGCAGCCGATGTCGAGCACCTTCATCCCCGGCTTCAGGTTCAGCCTGGCGGCGATGTGCGCCTTCTTGTCGAGCTGGGCCTGTTCCAGGCTGTCGGTCGGATCACGGTAATAGGCGCAGGTATATTGGCGATCCTCGTCGAGGAAGAGTTCGTAGAGCCGCCGGGTGAGGTTGTAGGTGTGCTCGGCATTGCGGCGCGAGCGGCTGCGCCAGTTGATCTGGTCGAGCTTGCCGGTGATGAAATTGGCGGCGCGCGTGATCGGGCCCTTGGCCTTCAGCGCGCCCGGCTTCTCGAACGGCGCGTTGTAGCGGATCAGAAGGACGAGGTCGCGGATATCGCTTGGCGGCTCGACGACCAGGCGCTTGTCCATATAGGCCTCGCCCGCGCCGACCCGCGGATCCCTGGCGATATGCCAGGCCGCGCCCTTGTCGGTCAGCTGCGCCCGGACCGGGCCATGGTTCGGATCGGGCGACCCGTAGCGATATTCCTTGCCGTCATAATTGGTGACGATCAGCTCACCCTTCTTGATGAGCTTGCGCAGCATTTTATCAAGCAGCCACATAAATCCGGCATTCCCCTGTTTCGCGGCGCAGTCAGCGCATAAGCGGTACCGAGGTCAAGGGAGAAAGGCGATGATGACGGTGACGGATGCGGTGAAGGCCCGCTACTCGGCCCGTTCCTTTCTCGACCGGCCGGTGCCGCGCGAGACGATCGGGGAGATGCTGGCGCTGGCGGCGCGGGCGCCGTCGGGCGGCAATCTCCAGCCCTGGCATGTGGACATTCTCGCCGACGCCGCACTCGCCGATCTCAAGGGCCGCGTCGCGGCCAGCCTCGCCGCCAATCCGGCGGGCGAGGGGACCGAATTCAACGTCTATCCGCCCGCGCTCGGGGAGCCCTGGCGCGGCCGCCGGTTCGCCTCGGGCGAGCAGCTTTACGCGGCGCTCGGCATCGGGCGGGATGACCGGCCGGCGCGGCTCGCCCAGTTCGCCAGGAATTTCGAGGCGTTCGGCGCGCCGGTGCTGCTGCTCTTCTCGCTGCCCCGCCATTTCGGCCCGCCGCAATGGGCGCATCTCGGCATGTTCATGCAGAACCTGATGCTGCTCGCGGCCGAACGCGGGCTCGCCAGCTGTCCGCAGGAGGCCTGGGCATTGGTCCACAGGACCGTCGGCGAGGTCCTGGGCCTGGAGGAGGACCGGCTTTTCTATTGCGGGATGGCTCTGGGCTTCGCCGACGAGGGCCAGCCGATCAACGGCTGGCGGACCGAGCGTGTGCCGCTCGGGGAGTTCGCGCGCTTTTCCGGCTTCTAAGCCAGCGCCGCCTGCTTCTCTTCGGCGATCCGGTCGAGCTCGGCGCGGCTCTTCTTCTCGGCGGCGGACTTGAGCTGTCCGCAGGCGGCCATGATGTCGCGGCCGCGCGGGCGGCGGATCGGGGCGGAGATGCCGGCCTCGAAGATGATCTCGGAGAAGCGCCTCACCCGCGCCTCGTCCGAACATTCATACGGCGCGCCGGGCCATGGGTTGAACGGGATCAGGTTCACCTTGGCGGGGAGCTTGTACTTCCTGATCAGGCGGACCAGCTCGCGCGCATCCTCGTCGCTGTCATTCTTGTCCTTGAGCATCACATATTCGAAGGTGATGCGCCGGGCATTGTTGGCGCCGGGATAGGCGGCGCAGGCCTCGAGCAGCTCCTCGATGCCGAACTTGCGGTTCAGCGGCACGATCTCGTCGCGCACCTCCTTGGTCACCGCGTGGAGCGAGACGGCCAGGTTGACGCCGATCTCCTCCCCGGCCCGCGCCATCATCGGCACCACACCCGAGGTGGAGAGGGTGATCCGGCGGCGGGAGAGGCCGAGGCCGTCGCCGTCCATCACGATCTTCAGCGCGTCGCGGACATTGTCGAAATTGTAGAGCGGCTCGCCCATCCCCATCATCACGATGTTGGAGAGCATCCGTCCCTCGGGCTGGGAGGGCCATTCCTCCAGCGCGTCGCGGGCGAGCATCACTTGGCCGACGATCTCGCCGGGGGTCAGATTGCGGACCAGTCGCATCGTGCCGGTGTGGCAGAAGCGGCAGTTGAGCGTGCAGCCGACCTGGCTCGAGACGCAGAGCGTGCCGCGGTCGGCGTCGGGGATGAAGACCATCTCGAAATCATGGCCGTCAGCGGTCTTCAGCAGCCATTTGCGGGTGCCGTCGGTCGAGACCTGCTCGACCACCACCGCGGGCCGGGCGATCTCGAACCGCTCGGCGAGCCAGGCCCGCTGCGGCTTGGCGATGTCGCTCATCGTCTCGAACGAGGTCGCGCCGCGATTGTAGATCTGGTGCCAGAGCTGCTTGGCGCGCAGCTTCGCCTGCCGTTCGTCGAGCCCGGCCTCGGCCAGCTTCTCGCGGATCTCCGCTTTGGAAAGCCCGATCAGATTGACCCGCGCGCCATCTTCCGCAGCCATTGGACGCGGGACTGGAACCGGGTCGATATGACCGGGGATGGACATGGGCGCTGTCATGAAGCGGCCCATGTAGGCGATAAGGTGCGGAATTTCCATCCCGCCCGTCAGACCGGCTCGAACGCCTCGCCCTGGTCGAGGATCGTCTCGCTGCCGTCCGCAATCTCCGCCAGCGCGCCCTGGCGGACGCCGTCGGCGATCGGCGCCGCGAAGCCGGGGCGAATCGCGGCCCCGGTGAGCAGGCCGCGCAGCACCCGCGAGGACATGCCGTGCATGACCACCAGCCGGTCCCCCGGCTCGTCCCGGCTGTCGTCGAGCCAGGCCCGGAGCCGCGAGGCGACGTCGTCATAATATTCGCCGCCGGGCGGGCGGCAGGTGAACAGGCCGGCGGCGGGATCGAGGATCGGACCCTGACCGGCGGCGATCTCGGCATAGAAGCGCCCGCCCCAGGCGCCGATGTCGATCTCGCGCAGTCGCTCGTCGATCCGGGCCTGATGCCAGTCCAGTTCGAGATGCTCGGCGATCACTGCCAGCGTCTGCAGCGCCCGCCCCGCCGGGGAGGCCCAGAGGGCAAGCTTCGGTTTCGGCCCCAGCCGAACGCGCAGCAGCGCTCCCATTTCGTCCGCCTGCGCGAAGCCGACCCGGGTCAGCGGGGTGTGCGGCGCGTCGCCCTGCATCCGCGCGGCGGCGTTGAACACGGTCTCGCCATGGCGGGCGATGAAGAAGCGCGCGCTCACCGCCGCGGCGCGCAGGCGATGGCGGCGGCGTCCATGGCGGTGGCGGCGCCGCGCAGCCGGTAGAGATCGCGGACCAGCAGGCCATCGGTCGCACGGGTCTCGACCGCGAGGTCGATGCCGGTGCGCATCGCCGTCTGGATCTCCGCGTCGGCGCGGGCGTCGGGCGCCCAGGCGTCGCGGCCGCCGCCGATCAGCTGGAAGGCGCGGCCGTCGATCCGGAGCAGCACCGCCGAGCCCTGCCGTTTCTCGCGGCTCAGGCGGATATGGAGCTGGCCGCCCCGCCCCGGCCACTGCCCGACCGAGGCAAAGGGCTGCCAGCCCTGCGCCGCCGGCGCCTGCCAGGGCTGGGTGATGGCGTAGCAGCGCCCCTCGGCGCGGAACGCCGCCCAATTGCCGTACGCGCCCAGGGTCTGCGGGTCCGCCCGGGCGGCCGTGGCGGCGCACAGAAACAGGATCGCGGGCAGGGGTCGCATCGCCGCCAACAAACGCGGCCTGTGGCGGCTTGGCAACAGGAAATCCCGTTTAGCTCCGGTTCATGCAACCTCCGCCACGCCTCTGCGCTGTCCCGCGGTTCCCATTGTGCGGGACGAGTATGATGGAGTTGAGTATGCGTAAGTTTGCGATTGCGGCCGCCCTGCTGGCGGGTACCGTTGCCACCCCCGCGCTGGCCCAGGACAACAATCCGAATCTCGGTGGTTTCCATGTCGATGGCATCGTCGGCTGGGATCATCCGAGCATCTCCAACGAGAATGCCGACGGCGTGCTCTACGGGATGGGAGTCGGCTATGACTTCCGCTCCGGAAACGCGATTTTCGGCGTCGAGGCCGAAGCCACGGACAGCACCGCCGACCAGAGCTTCACCGGCGTCTCCCTGCCGGCCGACACGCTGCGCGTTCGGGCCGGCCGCGACCTCTATGTCGGCGGCCGCGTCGGCGTCGGCGTGGGCAGCAACAGCCTGATCTATGCCAAGGCCGGCTATACCAATGCCCGCGTGCGGGTGGATTATGAGGACGGCACGGTCGGAACCGTCGCTGACTTTACCCAGCGCACCAATCTGGACGGCGTCCGCGCCGGCGTCGGCGCGCAGTTCGGGATCGGCAGCAATGCCTATATCCGCACGGAATATCGCTATTCCAACTATCAGGACGGCGTCGACCGGCATCAGGTGGTGGGCGGCTTCGGCTTCCGCTTCTGAGTTCGGGACGAGCTCCAAGGGGAAGGGCCGGGTGGCGACGCCCGGCCCTTTTTCCTTGTTCGTCTTCTTGGGGGCGACGGGTTCGTCGTGCGATCCGGCAGGTTTGTCGTTTCGGTCGCGTCTCCCTGCATCTTCGTCTCAGCCGCGTGGCGGTCCGGGCCCGGCTGTTGTCTTGGGCCGCCAACACGGATCGGCATTCCCCCCGCCGGTCCGTGTTCTTTTTCAAAAGCCAATGCCCCGTCCGGGGCGTGTCTCAGGGAGTTGACGTAATGCGTAAGATCATCCTTCTGGCCCTTGCCGGCACCGCCGCCATGGCCGCCACCCCCGCCTTCGCCCAGGACGACGCGGCCACCTTCAGCGGTGGCCATGTCGAGGCGATCACCGGCTATGACCATATCAGCGACGGCGACGACGGCATCCTCTACGGCATCGGCGGCGGCTACGACTTCCGGACCGGCAACGTCGTGCTCGGCCTCGAGGGCGAGGTGCTGGAATCGACCGCCGGCGACTGCCTCGGCACGCTCTGCGTCGACGCCAGCCGCGACTTCTACATTGGCGGCCGGATCGGCGCCGTGGTCGCCCCCCGCGTCCTCGTCTACGGCAAGATCGGCTATTCGAACGCCCGCGTCGAGGTCACCCAGAACAATGTCGAGGACCACACCAACCTCGACGGCATCCGCGCCGGCGCCGGCGTGGAGTGGCAGTTCCGCAACTCGCCGCTCAGGCTCCGCGCCGAATATCGCTACACGAATTACGAGCTGGGCGTGGAGCGTCACCAGGGCACGCTGGGTCTGGCCTTCCGCTTCTGAGCCTGGTCGGTTGCGGTGGAAGCGCGTCTCGCTTCCACCGGGAGCGTGAATCAGGCTCATTTCATGGTGAGACCTCGATTCACCCCTCAGGCTGTTCAGCCTGAGACGATCGAGGTCTTGCGGCAAGCGACAAACCACCCAGAAGAGGGGCCGGGGCAGCGATGCTCCGGCCCTTTTTTCCTGCTGGCGGGCCCCCGCAACCATCGCTATCGTCTTCCGTCCACATCACCACAAATTGCGCGCGAAGCAGGGGTAATCGATGAAGGCGACGATCGAGCGGGCTACGCTTCTCAAGGGCCTGGGCCATGTCCACTCGGTGGTGGAGCGGCGCAACACCATCCCGATCCTGTCCAACGTCCTGATCGAGGCGGAAGAGGATGGCGGGCTCCGCCTGATGGCGACCGATCTCGACCTGCAGATCAACGAGCGGGTCGAGGCCAATGTCGCCGATCCCGGCGCAACCACTGTCCCCGCCCACACCCTGTTCGAGATCGTCCGCAAGCTTCCCGAGGGCAGCCAGGTCGAGCTGATCGCCGCCGAGGGGCGGATGCAGGTCAATGCCGGACGCGCCCGGTTCACGCTCTCGACGCTGCCGCGCGACGATTTCCCGGTGATCGCCGAGGGCGACCTGCCGACCGCCTTCGAGCTGCCGGCGGCGACCCTGCGCCAGATCATCGACAAGACCCGCTTCGCGATCTCGACCGAGGAGACGCGTTACTATCTGAACGGCATCTATCTGCACGTTTCCGACGAGGCGCAGCCGGTGCTGAAGGCGGCCGCGACCGATGGCCACCGTCTCGCCCGGGTGACCGTGCCGCGGCCGGACGGCGCGCAGGGCATGCCGGGCGTGATCATTCCGCGCAAATGCGTCGGCGAGCTGCGCAAGCTGCTCGACGAGCTGGACGGCACCGTCCAGGCGAGCCTCAGCGAATCGAAGATCCGCTTCGGGCTCGGCACCGCGGTGCTCACCTCCAAGCTGATCGACGGCACCTTCCCCGATTACAGCCGGGTCATTCCGACCGCGAACGACAAGTTGCTGAAGCTCGACCCGCGCAGCCTGGAGGAGGCGGTGGACCGGGTCTCCACCATCGCCAGCGAGCGCACCCGGGCGGTCAAGATGTCGCTCGACCGCGACCGGGTGACGCTCTCCGTCACCTCGCCCGAAAACGGCACCGCGTCCGAGGAAATCCCGGCCGATTACGGGGCCGACGGCATCGAGATCGGCTTCAACGCCCGCTATCTGCTCGACATATTGGGCCAGATCGAGGGCGACGTGATGGAGGTTCATCTCGCCGACGCCGCCGCGCCGACCCTGCTCCGCGAGAATGACAAGGCGCCGGCGCTCTACGTGCTGATGCCGATGCGGGTGTGACCGCGGGCCGCCGAATCATTGACTTTTGCGGGTCGCGTCCCTAGGTCGCGCGCTTTCCGGAATTTCCGATTTTCAAGTGGAGCAGCCGCATGGCGCGCGTAACCGTCGAAGATTGCGTCGACAAAGTCCCGAACCGTTTCGATCTCGTCCTGCTCTCCGCGCAGCGCGCGCGGCAGATTTCGGGCGGCGCCGAGCTCACCATCGATCGCGACCGCGACAAGAACCCGGTCGTGGCGCTTCGTGAGGTCGCCGAGGAGACGGTCAAGCCGCGCGACCTCGAGGAGGCGCTGGTCGGCAGCCTGCAGCGGGTCCAGGTGGACGAGGACGACGTCGCGGACGAAGTCGGCTCGCTGAGCCAGTCGGCCGAGGCGCTGCGCCTCACCGCCGCCGCTCCGCAGCGCAACAATAATGCGGGCGCCGACTACGACGGCTGACCCCGTCGCTTTCCCGCTGAATATTTTTCATTCCGGCGCCGGAACCTGAAATATGGTTCCGGCGTTGCTTTTTCTCGGCGGCTTTGGCAGGCATGTCCTTTGCTGTCCAAGGCAGGGAGGCTGGATAATGAGAAAGATTGTGGCGTTAATGGCGGCTGCGGGCATGGCGGCCGCTCCGGTTGCGGTAAGTGCGCAGGATGCAAGCGCCTTGTCGCTGTCGCGGGCTGCGGCCCCGATGCTGCCGGGGTTCAGCTTCTTCCAGGATGAGGACAGCAACCATGGTGGTGGCAGCACGGCTGTCATCCTCGGCGTGGTGCTGCTCGTCCTGATCGGCGCTGCCGCGATCAGCGGCAATGGCGGCCCGTCCAGCCCCTAAGAGGCTGGCCCAGTGGCGGGCGCTGCGGCGCCCGCCGGCAGCGGGGCGCGGTCAAGCCATTCCAGCTCGGTAAGGTCCAGCACCCGGCCGTCGGAGGCATGCACCGCCATCTGGGCCACCGGATGACGACTCGACCGGTCGACGAGCACAGGATTGCTCGGCATCCCCGAAATCCATTTATCTCCCCATTGCCGAAGCGCGATCAGCGCCGGCAGCAGGTCGCGGCCCTTGTCGGTCAGCCGGTAGGCAACCTTGCGCCGGTCCGCCGGATCCGGCTCGCGCGCGAGTATCCCGTTCTCGACCAGTCGACCGAGCCGATTGGACAGGATGTTCCTGGCGATGCCGAGCGTTGCCTGGAATTCCTCGAAATGCGCGAGTCCGTTGAAGGCGGCGCGCAGGATCAGGAACGACCAGCGTTCGCCGACTGCCTCCAGCGCCGCCGGAAGGGCGCAGGTGCCGAGGATCGCCTTGCGATGATCGGGCCGGATCATGGGGCGCAGCTTACCCTGTTTTGCAACATTGTCATCCGCCCTCTCCGGCACGCGATTCGACCGCCATTTCCAGTTGCGAATCGCTACTAACCATTTTATAGGTTGCCTTCCAAAACTTATCTACAGGGAGTCGCACTGTGCTGCGCTACGCCATCCTCTCGCTCGCCCTCGTCGCCACGCCCGCGTTCGCCGCCGGCTTCCAGGCCGAAACCAGCAGCGCCCCCGCGCAGGGGCGGTTCGTCGCCCGCGATTCGGTCTGGCGCTGCGCCGGCACGAACTGCGTCTCCAGCAACCGCACCTCGACCCGCCCCGCCATCGTCTGCGCGGCGCTCGCCCGCGAGGTCGGCGCCCTGAAGAGCTTCGCCGTCGACGGCCGGGCCTTCGCCGCCGAGGAATTGCAGGCCTGCAACGCCCGCGCGCGCTGATTTCCGAGTTTCGCTGACCGACACCGGCCCGCTCCCCCACCCGGCTTCCCATCGTGTAAACTGTGGTCGGGAGGCCGCGTGGGGGAGCGGGCCGGCGCCGCATCCGTTTCGGCGCGGCCGAAACGCACCGCGACGCCCGTTTTTGGTTGCCCCCGAGAGCGCCTGACACCATTTTAGGTCCGTGCTCAGGCAATATGAACTGGTCGAGAAGGTCAGGGGCTACGATCCCGACGCCGATGAGGCGCTGATCAACCGCGCCTATGTGTTCTCGATGAAGGCGCACGGCTCGCAGACCCGCGCCTCCGGCGATCCCTATTACAGCCACCCGATCGAGGTGGCGGGCATCCTGACCGATCTTCACATGGACGACGAGACGATCGTCACCGCCATCCTCCATGACACGATCGAGGACACGCTGGCGACGCCGGCCGAGATCCGGAAACTGTTCGGCAAGAACGTCGCCCGCCTCGTCGACGGAGTGACCAAGCTCTCCAAGATCGAGGCGCAGAGCGAGAGCCAGCGAGCGGCGGAGAATCTGCGCAAGTTCCTCCTCGCCATGTCGGACGATATCCGCGTCCTGCTGGTGAAGCTGGCCGACCGGCTGCACAACATGCGCACGCTCCACCACCTGAAGGATCCGGAGAAGCGCCGCCGGATCGCCAGGGAGACGATGGACATCTACGCCCCGCTCGCGGAGCGGATCGGGATGTACGAGTTCATGACCGAGATGCAGACGCTCGCCTTCCGCGAGCTGGAGCCCGATGCCTATGCCTCGATCACCAAGAGGCTCGAGCGGCTGAACGAGGGCGGCGGCGGCGACCTCATCCAGCGGATCGGCCGCGGCATCAGGGCGCATCTCGAGGCGAACGGCGTCGAGGCCGAGGTGACCGGGCGCGAGAAGCATCCTTACTCGATCTGGCGCAAGATGGAGGAGCGGCACGTCAGCTTCGAGCAGCTCTCAGACGTCATGGCCTTCCGCTGCATCGTCGGCTCGGTCGAGGAGTGCTACCGGACTCTGGGCCTCGTCCACCAGCGCTGGCACGTCGTGCCGGGTCGCTTCAAGGATTTCATCTCGACGCCGAAGCGCAACGGCTACCGCTCGATCCACACCACCATCATCCATGACGAGCAGATGCGGATCGAGATCCAGATCCGCACCCGCGAGATGCACGCCCAGGCCGAGCACGGCCTCGCCGCCCACTGGGCCTACAAGGAGGGGGCGCCGCTCGCGACCGGCGACCATCCCTGGATCAACGACCTGGTGGAGATTCTCGACCATGCGGCGACGGCCGAGGAGCTGCTCGAGCATACAAGAATGGCGATGTACCAGGACCGGATCTTCGCCTTCACCCCGAAGGGCGAGCTGATCCAGCTGCCCAAGGGCGCGACCCCGGTCGACTTCGCCTATGCGGTCCATACCGATCTCGGCGACCAGACCGTCGGGGCGAAGATCAACGGCCGGGTGATGCCGCTCCGCACTCCGCTCGACAATGGCGACCAGGTCGAGATCCTGACCTCCAAGGCCCAGCACCCGCAGCCGGGCTGGCTCTCCTATGTCGTCACCGGCAAGGCCCGCGCGAAGATCCGGCGCTGGGTGAAGTCCAAGGAGCGCGAGGAGACGGTCGCGCTCGGCCGCAAGATTTTCGACGAGATCGTCCAGCGCATGCCGGCGAAGATCGGCTGGGAGGCGATCGCCGAGGCTCTCCGGCGCCTGCACCTCCCCGACGACGAGGCGCTGATGGAGGCGATCGCGCTGAAGCGGATCGACGACGTGCAGGTGATGGAGGCGCTGCTGCCGGGCTCCACGACCCGCGCCGGCGTCAAGCCGCCGCCGCAGCGCACCGCCATTTCGATCAAGGGGCTGACCCCGGGCGTGGCCTTCCAGCTCGCCGAATGCTGCCATCCGATCCCGGGCGACCGGATCGTCGGCCTGCGCCGCGAGGGCGAGGGCATCGAGGTCCATACGATCGGCTGCGAGAGCCTGGCGGACGGGGTCGATGCGGACTGGGTCGATCTCGCCTGGGGCGACCAGTCGGACGGCGGCGCCGCCAAGCTGCAGGTGGTGATCAAGAACCAGCCGGGCTCGCTGGCGGTGATCGCCGGCGTGCTCGGCAGCCATGGCGCGAACATCGTCTCCATGGACCAGACCTCGCGGGACGGGAGCTTCCACACCTTCCAGTTCGATCTGGAGGTGCATGACGTGCAGCATCTGATGCGGATCATCGCGGCGCTGCGGGCGACCGACGTGGTCTCGACGGCGGAGCGGCTCTAGCCGTCAGGTCGCCTCGACCCGGAAAATCTCCCCGTCAAAGTCGACGATGTAGAGATTGCCCGCCGGATCCACGCCGAAGCTCGACACCCGCGTGATCGCGCCGGCCGTGGGCGTGAAGGCGGCGTTGCGGAGCGCGAACTGGGCGCTCGGGATGGTCGTGCCGAGGCTGACCCGGGCGACCGGGATCGACCAGAGGTTCGGAATGGCGAAGTCGGCGAAGAAATAATTGCCCTGCAGGGCCTCGACCGGCCCGCGATAGACATGGCCGCCGGTCACGACATTGCCCTGCCGCGGCCCGTTGCCGTGCAGATATTCGGCGACCGGCGGCACCAGGCTGCCATTGGGGGTGCCGTTGAAGACCGCGGTCCCTTCCATGATCCGCCAGCCGAAATTGGCGCCGGAGTCGCCCGGCCGCATCAGGTCGATCTCCTCGCGGGCGCCCTCGCCGACATCCGCGATCCAGAGATTGCCGGTGGCCGGGTCGAAGCTGTTGCGGAACGGGTTCCTGAGCCCGAGCGCCCAGATTTCCGGGGCGCCGCCGCCGCCCGCGAAGGGATTGCCCGCCGGAATCGCATAGTCGCGCAGCGGATCGGCGGGGAAGGCGTCGGCCCTCGGGTCGAGCCTCAGCATCTTGCCGTAGAGGACGGCCGTGTTCTGGGCGTTGTTCGGCGGATCGCCGCCGCCGCCGCCATCGCCGAGCGCGGCGTAGAGCATCCCGTCCGGACCGAAATCGAGCCAGCCGCCATTATGGTTGGTCAGGGGGTGTGCGAGATCGAAGATCACGTCGGCCGTGGCCGGATCGGCCTGGTTGCGGTTGCCGGCCAGGGTCCGGTAGCGGCGCAACTGGATATGCCCGGCCGGGTCGGTCATGTAGACGTAGAAAGTGCCGGTGGCGTTGAAATCGGGTGCCAGCGCCAGCCCGAGCAGGCCGCGCTCGCCGTCCGTGGTGGTCTGGGAGGAGACGTCTAGAAACGGTGTCGGGGCGACCGCGCCCGTGGCCGGATCGAGGATCCGGATCAGCCCGCCCTGCTGCACGACCAGCATCCGGCCGCTGCCGTCGGGAAGCGCCGTGATGTAGAGCGGGAAGGCGAAGCCGGTGGCGATCCGGCGCACGCGAAAGCCGTCCGGCCCGACATTGGTGACGGTCAGGGAGAGGTCGAGCGTGGCGCTGGTCATGCCGTCGCTGACCGCGAGCTGCACCTGGTAGACATTGTTGCCGTCGGCGTCGGCCGGGTCCTCGAAGTCGGGCGGCCGGGCGAAGCTCAGCGCACCGGCGCCGGTGATCGAGAACAGGGCGGCGTCCGCCCCGCCGGACAGGGAGAAGGTCAGCGGATTGCCGTCAGGATCGCTGGCCGTGGCGGCGTAGACCGTGCCGCTGCTGTTCTCGGGGGCGTTTGCAGCCGCGGCCGAGGTGATCGCGGGCGGTCGGTTCGGCCCCGGCGGCATCGGACCTCCGCCGCCGCCCATGCCGCCTCCGCCGCCGCAGGAGCCGAGGAGGAACGCGATGATCGTCGCGCCGACCCGGACCGGGATGCAGGAGTCGAGACCCTTCGCCATGGCCGCAGGCTTTCACTCGAAGGTTTCGGAATCGTTGAACGCGCGAAACGGTGTTTCGATGCACCGCTTTGATGCGTCGGGCGACCATGATAACGCACCCGGCCATGACCGAGCCCCGCGACACGACCTATGGCGATTATCTGACCCTGGACAGGCTGCTCAGCGCCCAGCATCCGGTGTCCGATCATCATGACGAGCTGCTGTTCATCATCATCCACCAGACCAAGGAGCTGTGGCTCAAGCAGATCATCCACGAGCTGAAGCTCGCCCTCGAGCTGGTCCGGGACGACAAGCTCATCGAGGTCCACAAGAATCTCTCCCGGGTCTCCCGGATCCAGGCGGTGATGACCTTGTCCTGGGACGTGCTGGCGACGCTCACCCCCACCGATTACATGACCTTCCGCCACGTCCTCGGCACGGCGAGCGGCTTCCAGTCGGCCCAGTTCCGGCAGGTCGAATATCTGCTCGGGCTGAAGGACGGCGCCCATCTCAAATTCCAGGAAGAGGGCTCGGGGCCGCATGCGGCGCTCGCTTCGGCGCTGGCCGCGCCGAGCCTCTGGGACGAGGCCAATGCCGCGCTCGCCCGCGCCGGCTTCGCGCTGCCGGCCGAGGTGCTGGACCGGGACTGGACCCGGAAATATGAACCCAGAGCCGAGGTCGAGGACGCCTGGGCCGAAGTCTATCGCGACACCGAGCGCCACTGGGAATTCTACCAGTTCGCCGAGAAGCTGATGGACATTGACGACAGCATGGCGATCTGGCGCCACAAGCATGTCGTCACCGTGGAGCGGGTGATCGGCTTCAAGACCGGCACCGGCGGCACCGCGGGCGTCCCCTATCTGCAGAAGACGATCACCAAGCGCGCCTTCCCGGAGCTCTGGACGCTCCGCACCAAGCTCTAGGCTGGAAAGGCGGCGAGCAGGTCGACCTCGCCGCCGCCGATCTCCGCCTCGCCCTCGACGTTCCAGGCGGCGCCGGGGGCCAGCGCCTGGCCGTCGATCGTCCCGATTGAGGCCAGCGGGACGACCATTGCCGGCCCCTTCATCGTCCCGGCCCGGGTCCACCGCTCGACCCGGAAGGCGGCGCCGGCGGCCAGCACATGCTCTTCGGCCGAGGTCGGCGGCGACGTCCAGGGCCCCGGTTCCGCGACGGCGAGCCCCTCCTCGAGATGAAGCTCGCGCGGCCGGCCATAATCGTAGAGCCGGTAGGTCAAATCGAGATTCTGCTGGATCTCGATCAGCGAGATGCCGCCGCCGATCGCGTGCACGGTGCCGGCCGGCGAGTAGAGCAGTTCGCCCGGTTTCACCGGCCGCCAGTCCAGCAGGGTCTCGATGCTGCCGTCGAGCGCCGCCGCCCGCAGCGCCTCGCGCGAGACCCGGTGCGTGAGCCCCAGCCCGATCCGCGCGTCCGGCTCGGCGTCGAGGATGTACCAGGCCTCGTCCTTGCCGCGCGCGAAGCCGCTGGCGCGCGCGGCCGCGTCATCGGGATGAACCTGGATGGAAAGCCGCTCGGCCGTGAACAGATATTTGACGAGCAAGGGGGCATCAGGCGGCGGCTCGAACCAGATCTCGCCGACCGGCACGCCCTCGCCGAGCTTCGGGAATTCGGCCGGAATGTCAGAGCGGCCCCAGACCCGCTCGACGGGTACCGCCCGCAACCTCGTCGCCGTCACCTTAACCTTCCTTCCATGGCCTTGCTCTAGAGGGCAGGCCGGGCCGTCACAAGGTTGACCCGTGTGACGTTCCAGCCGAGAGCATTGGCGGGGAGGCCGGAATTGGCGGCACGCAAGGTTCATCTGATTGCTGCGGCGCGCCCCAATTTCATGAAGGTGGCGCCGCTCTGGCATGCCCTCACGGCCAGCGGCGACTATGCCCCGGTCCTCGTCCATACCGGCCAGCATTATGATCCGAACCTCTCGGCGGCGGTCCTCGCCGACCTCAGGCTGCCGGATCCCGATTTCCATCTCGGAATCGGCTCGGGCAGCCATGCCGCCCAGACCGGCAAGGTGCTGATCGCCTATGGCGAGATCGCCGAGATGCACCGGCCCCACTGGCTGGTCGTGGTCGGCGACGTCAACTCCACCATCGCCTGCGCGCTCGCGGGGACCAAGCTCGGCATTCCCACCGTGCATCTCGAGGCCGGCCTGCGCTCGCGCGACCGGCGCATGCCCGAGGAACTGAACCGGCTGGCGACCGATGTGCTCTGCGACGTGCTCTGGACGCCCTCGCCCGATGCCGACCGCAACCTTGCCGCCGAGGGCATTCCCGCCGGGCGGATCACCCGCGTCGGCAACATCATGCTCGACAGCTTCGAGCTGAGCCGGCCGGAGATCGAGGCGGCGGCGATGCCCGCCGCGCTCGGGCTGACCCGCGGCGGCTATGCGGTGGTTACCCTGCATCGCCCTTCCAATGTCGACGATCCCGACCAGCTCGCCCGGCTCGTCGACGCGCTCGCCGCGGTGCAGGCGCGGCTGCCGGTCATCTTCCCCGTCCACCCGCGCACGGCGCAGCGGCTTGCCGGGGCCGGCCTCGACACAAGGCTTGCGAGCCTCGGCGTGCGGCTGATCGAGCCTCTGCCCTATATCGCCTTCATGAGCCTCGTGCTGGAGGCGGGGGCGGTGATCACGGATTCGGGCGGGCTGCAGGAAGAGACCACCTATCTCGGCATTCCCTGCTTCACCATGCGCGAGAATACCGAGCGGCCGATCACCATCGAGCAGGGCAGCAACCGTCTGACCACGCCGGCGGCCTTGCCCGCTGCGCTGGATGCCGCCTTGGCCGAGGGCGCCCCCGCGCCGGTCCGCCCGGAATATTGGGACGGGCAGACGGCCGGCCGCTGCCTCGCTGATCTCAGGCGCCGCGATGGCCAGGAAGGCTGAGCGTAAGCGTCTGCTGCTTCTGCTTCCGGCAGGGCGTCGGCTGGACTGGCACGAGCGGCTTGCGGCGGCGCTGGCGCGGCGGCATGACGTCGCTACCGCCAGCCTCGCCTCGCCCGCTTATCCCGCCGCGCTGGGCGCAGCGCTGGATGCGAGGGCCGTTCCCACCGAGCCGGCGCCGGACGGCGCGTTCGACCTGGTCATCGACCTGTCCGAGCAAGACCTGGCGCGGGCGGAGCGGGTACTGCGGCCACTCTACGACGGCACGCCCGACAGCCTAGCGTTGATCGGCCGCCTGCAGCGCGGCGAATGTCCGTTGCTCGACATTGTCGGACAGGACGGCGTGATCCTCGCTTCCTCCTATGCCGCGATCGGCGACAGCGGCCGGCTCGAAGGGCGGCTGCCTCTGGTGCAGGCGCGGATCGAGGCGCTGCTGCTCCGCGCCGTCGACGGCGGCGGCGTACCCCTAACCGACCGGCCGACGCGGGCTCCGGCGCCGTTCAGCGCGATGG
>SMEU01000024.1_pt1 | contig 29985 bp, 40 predicted proteins | sample 2456051 | NCBI WGS metagenome assembly SMEU01 (sample SAMN10132600, study PRJNA489261) | soil metagenome | isolation source: day120 un-amended silt loam soil | place: USA | collected 2015-05-01
CAGCCCTCAGGGCGACGGCGGATCCCCCTTCCCTGGCGCGGGCGGATCAGGCGGAGTCGCCGTCCAGCCCGGCGGCAGCCACACGCCCTCCTCCAGCTCGGTCCAGCCCTCGGCGAGCCGCTTCCGGCGAAGCCGCCCGTCGAGGATCGCGAACCGCTTCAGCAGGGCTCTCGTTCAGCTCCTCCTCCGTGAGGGGCGGTGGCGGTTCGCCGTCGCGGCCCCGTTTTTTCGCCCTCACCTGAAGGGATTGTGCCGGAGGATTTCCTACATTGAGAGGATTTGAACCGATATGGTTCTGAGCCTCGCAGGAGCATCGGCCGCCCGGTCATCTTGCGCTTTTGCGCGAGCGGGACTCACGCCCGAACTCTGTAATTCGTTGACGTCGCTTTCTCCGAGGCGGCGCTCTTGGTCATTCCTCCCCTTGATGCTTCTCCAGTCCATCGGCCCGCTCGTCAAAATCACGCGCCAACGCCAGCAGCGTTCGCGCCGTGGTCTCGTGCGCCGTCTCTGCTAACTCGCGGCAGCGGTTAGCGAAGTCTCGGTAGCGAGCCGCTTCCTCCATGGCCGGGAAGCGGACCAGCCTTCCTTCGGTTCCACAGGCAAGGCTCGGTCTGGCCCGGGTCGGTTGCGGCTGGTCCGCCAGGGGAGGAAAGCAGGCGCCTCCTGCCCAATACAGGTTAGAGAGATGGGCGGCGTGCCGTGCTAGGGCACTGAGCATCGCCGACCCCGGTCTTAGCGCGTCGGTGGCTGAGAGACATTCGTGAGCTCCCGCTAAGGAGGGAGCACCACGATGCGCTCAATCGGACATAGACATGCTCTGGCGCGGGCGTCCGCCGAAACTGCGGGCCAAATCGCTCGCTCCTGTCTTTCATGCGAGCAGTCCGACAGGGATATCCTGACTTCACGCCGCGCGATCAGCCGCTCGCTCGACCTGCTTCTGACGACCTCCTCTTTCGTCATTGCCCAGAGAGACTAACCCAGGTGATGGCTCGCTCACCCGGCTTTGCTAGGACGGTGAAATGAGGCGGGTTGCCGAGTTGGATCGATTGGGCCTCATCGCCAGGCAGCAGGCTGGCTCGACCTCAAATCGGGAGACACGCGAGCTGCTGCTTCGGATGGCGGATCAGTATGCGACGGCCGCTGCCCAGCGCAGAACCGCGTTGAAGGCTTGTGGACGCGGCGCCTAGCCCGTCAGGCTGTTCCTCGACGACGGCAGGAATGGGTCGATAGCAGCCCGCCGCCGCCGCGCCCGCGGCCGTTTCCCTGCAAGCTCGACGCGAAATGTGCCGGCACCATCGGGATCGAACCCGCCCGTCTCTTCTGCCGGGGCAAGGCCTTTCGCGATGTTGCGCGGGGGCAGGGCGATGATGCTCAGCATGTAGCCGAGGATCGCGCTGCCGCCATAGCCGACCAGCGGGGTAGGATAATTGCCCAGCGCCGCGGCAATGATCACGGTCAGCCAGATCGCACCGAATGCCGACCAGGCCAGCCGCTGGTCGCGGTCGCCTGCCAAACCGGCAATGGCGGGGACGAGCAGCAACGCCGCGCCGCACCAGACGGCGAGCCCCGCCAGGGGATGGACGCTGAAGGACGTGAACAGGATCTGGTCGACAAAGGGCATGGCCGGCGACGGATCGGGGCGGATCATCGTGATCGCCAGGCCGATCAGGGCCACGGCCAGGGCGCCAAGCTCGCGCCGGCCGCGCCCTGCCCAGGCGATCGGGACCAGACCCGCGGCCAAAGCGGCGGCCATTGCGCGGTCGGGCTGGAGCGCCAGCGCGACTGCGGCGATCGTGACGGCCAGAATGGACAGACCGTCACGCGAGCGGACCAGGCCGAGCACAAGGATCGGCACGAGGACCAGCGAGGGCTGCAGAACGAGGCCCCCCAGCGAGATCCACCGGGTGACGCCGTCTGCCGAAACGCCCCATATGCTGACGGCGAGGAGAAGCGCCGCCAGCACGATCGAGACAAGGTTGGCGGGCAGCGAGATGAGCCGCCGCGCCTCGACGATCACGCCGAGGGCAAGAAGCCCGATGAGCAGGGCCGCGCCGTTCATTGCAAGATAGGCGGCGGGCGCGCCGCCCGCCGCCATGAAGCTCATCCCAAGTCCGACTGCAGCCGCGCCGCAGAGGGCAGCGAAGCGGCGTGGATGGGCAATCGGGTGCAAGGTCATCCTGGGCTCCTGCCGCATGAGAAGGGATGAAAGGCGATGGCGGAACGCCGCCCACAGGCAGCCGAGCGCAAAGCGCAACGCTGCATCGCTGCCTGCGATCGATCGCGTTTCGGCAATCATTGCCCGCCCCCAGTCTCGCGACGCGCCCGGAAGGATGGCCGCAGCGAGACGGGCCAGAAGGACAGGGAGGCGAGTCATGCGAATGGCCTGGCGGACCGGCCGACCGGTGGGCGGGAGGCGAGCGGTGGATTGTCGCGCGCGAGCTGCCGACCGGCCCCGGTCAGCCGGTAGGCGTGTCGGGGTGGCCGGCCGGGTTCGGGCGACGCCTGCCATTCGGCCTCGAGATAGCCCTGCGCGGCCAGCCTCATGAGCAACGGGTAAAGGGTGCCGGACCTGATCCCTGCGCGGCGGCACAATTCGTAGCCATGGTGCCAATCGGCATTCGTTTCGGCGAGGAGGGCCAGGACCTGTCGGGCATGCCGGGAGAGCGAACGATCACGAGCCATAGCGGACAAATCTACCTAGGTAGATTTAGAGTCAAGGCCTTTGTCCGGGAGGCCGGCAGACGCTGTTGCTCAATGTGCCGCCCCGGGAGCCATGCGCCCGTTCGCCTGGCTGAACCTTTACGGTTTCGCCGGTCAGCTTTCGACCCATTGCGGACCTTCGCGGAGAGGCTAGGTTGGTTGAAGAGGAGCGACGGACGCGGTGCAACGCATGGAGCCGGGAGCGCTAGCTGTTTTCGCGCTGGCACTGCTGCTCGCCGGTTGCCAGCAGCGACCCACGAGCGCGGCAACGGCTGATGAGGCCGTTCGGATCGCAAATGCCTTTCGGGAGGAGCATTCCCCGCGCGCGTCTCGAGACGTCCTCGTCACTACGGAAGATCGGGGCGACAGATGGCTGGTTTCCTATCGCCTTCGCGGCGGCGGGACCGGAGGGCTTTCCTTCTATGAGGTCGAGAAGGCGACCGCACGCATACTCGACAGCGGGAGCCATCAGTAGCGCATTGATCGCTTTCCACCCCGTCCGGTCGTTCCGCACGGCGTGGGCCGGCGGCACGTCCCCAGAAGCGGACTGGTTGGTACCGACCCATAGACCTTGGTCCGGATTGCTCGCGTGATGACCGTCACACCGCGAGCAAGAAAAAGGGCCGCCCCAACCGGGACGGCCCTTTCTGTCTCAAGGTACCACTTGGAGGCTGTTAGCCCAGAAGCTCCTGCTCGAGCTTCTTCGCCATCTCCTCGATATTCTCCGGCGGCCAGCCGGGGATATCCATCCCCAGCCGCAGCCCCATGCTCGCCAGGACTTCCTTGATCTCATTGAGGGACTTCCGTCCGAAATTCGGCGTCCGGAGCATCTCGGCCTCGGTCTTCTGCACGAGGTCGCCGATATAGATGATGTTATCGTTCTTCAGGCAGTTCGCCGAACGCACCGACAGCTCCAGCTCGTCCACCTTCTTCAGCAGGTAGCGGTTCAGCTGGTTGGCGTCGGCCTCGCTCTCCGCGGCCGACGGCGCGGCCATGCCGGCCATGGTCGGCACCTGCACCATGCCCTCGTCGAAATGGACGAAGAGCTGGAGCTGGTCCTGCAGGATCCGCGCCGCATAGGCGATCGCGTCGTCGGGGCTGATCGTCCCGTCCGTGTCGACGGTCAGGGTGAGCTTGTCATAGTCCAGCTCCTGCCCGACGCGGGTATTCTCGACCTTGTAGCTGACCTGGCGGACCGGGCTGTACAAAGCGTCGATCGGGATCAGGCCGATCGGCGCGTCGGCCGGGCGGTTGGCGACGGCGGCGACATAGCCCTTGCCGGTCTCGGCGACGAGCTCCATGTTGAGCGTCGCGCCCTCGTCCAGGTGGCAGATCACCAGGTCCGGGTTCATCACCTCGATGTCGCCGGTGGTGGCGATCTGGCCGGCGGTGATCTCGCCGGGGCCGGTGGCGGAGAGCTGCAGCCGCTTCGGGCCCTCGCCCTCCATCTTCAGCGCGACCTGCTTGACGTTGAGGACGATGTCGGTGACGTCCTCGCGCACGCCGGCGAGGCTGGAGAATTCGTGCAGCACGCCCTCGATCTTGATCGAGGTGACGGCGGCACCCTGCAGCGACGACAGGAGCACGCGGCGCAGCGAGTTGCCGAGCGTGAGGCCGAAGCCGCGCTCAAGCGGCTCGGCGACGAAGGTCGCCTTGCGGCGGGCGTCGCCGCCGGCCTTCTTCTCGAGCGCGTTGGGCTTCTTCATTTCCTGCCAGTTCTTTGCGTTGACGGCCATGAATGATGTTCCCTTTGGGGTTGGGGAAGCGGTGACGAGGGGGCTTCCCGGTTATTCACTGGGGACACCGTTCGGATGTCCCCCTGCTTCGGCTGGGGACACCCGAACGGTGTCCCCGAAATCGTTACACGCGGCGGCGCTTGGACGGACGAACGCCGTTATGCGGGATCGGGGTGACGTCGCGGATCGAGGTGATCTGGAAGCCGACCGCCTGGAGGGCGCGGAGCGCGCTCTCGCGGCCCGAGCCCGGACCCTTGACCTCGACCTCGAGCGTGCGGACGCCATGTTCGGCGGCCTTCTTGCCGGCATCCTCGGCGGCGACCTGGGCGGCGTAGGGGGTGCTCTTGCGGCTGCCCTTGAAGCCCATCATTCCGGCCGAGCTCCAGGCGATGGCATTGCCCTGCGCGTCGGTGATCGTGATCATCGTGTTGTTGAAGCTCGCATTCACGTGGGCGACGCCCGCGGTGATGTTCTTGCGCTCGCGCCTTCTGAGGCGCTGCGGTGCCTGTGCCATAGTCTCTGTTCCTACCTACTGAAGCCAATCCGGGGCGCGCTCGGAGCGCACCGCGCGGTCGGAGCTTATTTCTTCTTACCGGCGATCGGCTTGGCCTTGCCCTTGCGGGTGCGCGCATTGGTGTGCGTGCGCTGGCCACGGACCGGGAGGCCCTTGCGGTGGCGCAGGCCGCGATAGCAGGCCAGGTCCATGAGCCGCTTGATGTTCATCGCGGTCTCGCGGCGGAGGTCGCCTTCCACCATATGGTCGGCGTCGATCGTCTCGCGGAGGTGGAGCACCTCCTGGTCGGTCAGATCCTGCACGCGCCGCTCGCTCGGAATGCCGAGCTTGGCGGTGATTTCCCTCGCCTTGGTGCGGCCGATGCCGTGAATGTAGGTAAGGGCGATTTCGACCCTCTTGTTCGTGGGGATGTTCACCCCAGCAATACGTGCCATGTGGTTTTTTCTCCTGCTCCACAGGCTGTTATGGCAAACAGCCTATCTCAGCGCTTCGTGGTCCCCGAAAACAGGCACAGCCGACGCGCGCACGGATGCGCCGCCGGATACCGGTGATCGGGATGGAGGCCATGTAGGATTTGAGTCCCCCCGAGTCAACAGCTTGCGGACGACCAGGCCGCTTGAAAATCGGACCCGCCGGGAGCCCTCGGCACCGGGCAATTCGGAGGCCGCCGGGGCCGGATGTTCCCAATGTTCGCACTGGCCATGGGGTTGGCGCGGGCGAGAGCCGACAGCGGGAACCTGACAAAGTTGACACGATAATCCCTCAGGATCCCGCATTCCCCAGGTGTGGGATGAATGACATTGCGAAAGAGCCGGCGCGACCGGGACCGCGCGTCAGCGGAGCCTGACAGGTCAAATCCTACATGTATCCAACAATCTCAGGGATCGGAGCCGGCCAGGTCGGGGCAATTGGCAAGAGCGCGGTACAATGCCAAGGCGCCTTCATGTCAAGCGACCCCGCCTCATTCGACGCGATCATCCTCGGCGCGGGCGGGGCGGGACTGATGTGCGCCGCCGTCGCCGGGCAGCGCGGGCGCCGCGTGCTGCTGATCGACCATGCGGACCAGGCCGGCAGGAAGATCCTGATCTCGGGCGGCGGCCGCTGCAACTTCACCAATACGGGCGCGGTGCCCGAGCGCTTTCTCTCGGCCAATCCCCATTTCGCCAAGTCGGCGCTCCGCCGCTACCGGCCGGAGGACTTCATCGCCCTGGTCGACCGCCACCGGATCGCCTGGCACGAAAAGACCCTGGGCCAGCTCTTCTGCGACGGCTCGGCACGGCAGATCGTCCACCTGTTGATGGAGGAATGCGCGAAGGGCGGCGTCCGGATTTCGCTGGGCAAAGCGATCGCCGACGTCGCTCATGCCGACGGGCTGTTCAGGGTCCGCTATGGCGACGCCGCGGCGACGGCGCCCGCGCTCGTCATCGCCACCGGCGGCCCGTCCATTCCGAAACTGGGCGCGACCGGCTTCGCCTACGAGCTGGCGCGGCGCTTCGGGCTGAAGATCGTGGAGCCGCGCCCCGCTTTGGTGCCGCTCACCCTCGGCGGGGAGGATGTCCTGTTCCGCGAGCTGTCGGGCGTCTCCGCTGAGGTCATTGCCCGCGCCGGCAAGACCGTGTTCCGCGAAGCCGCCTTGTTCACCCATCGCGGCCTGTCCGGCCCCGCCATCCTGCAAATCTCCTCCTACTGGCGGCATGGCGAGGAGGTCGGCATCGACTTCCTCCCGGATTCGGCGGCGGACTGGGCGGTCGCGGCGAAACGGGCGCGGCCGAGAACCCACTTCCACACTTTGCTCGCCGAATTGCTGCCGGACCGCCTCGCCGAGGCGCTGGCGAAGAAAATCGGCCTCTGGGGCGAGCTCGCCAACCTGCCCGACGCGAAGCTCGCCGCCGCGGCCCGCCGCCTGGCCGACTGGCGCTTCCGCCCGAACGGGACCGAGGGCTTCGCCAAGGCCGAGGTCACCGCCGGCGGGATCAGCACCGCCGAGCTCTCCTCGCAGACCATGGCAGCGCGCCGCGTTCCCGGCCTCTATGCGATCGGCGAGGCCGTGGACGTCACCGGCTGGCTGGGGGGCTATAATTTCCAGTGGGCATGGGCTAGTGGCTGGGCCGCGGGGCAGGTTCTGTAAGCCTCCTGCCCTTGCGACCGGGGCCTGACGCCCCATTTGAAAGAGATCATGACATTCGAACATCTTCCGCCGCTGCTCGGCGAAGCCCTCGCCGCGCGCGGCTATGCGTCGCCTACGCCCGTCCAGGCGGCCGTCCTCGAAGCCGATGCCGAAGGCCGCGACCTGATCGTCTCGGCGCAGACCGGCTCCGGCAAGACCGTCGCCTTCGGCCTCGCCGTCGCCCCGCAACTGCTCGAGGCGGACGGGACCCTTCCTTATGCGCTGGCGCCCGTCGCCCTGGTGATCGCGCCGACCCGCGAGCTGGCCCTGCAGGTCAGCCGCGAGCTGATCTGGCTCTACGGCAAGGCCGGGGCGCGGATCGCGACCTGCGTCGGCGGCATGGATCCGTCGAAGGAGCGGCGGAACCTCGCGGGCGGCGCCCATATCGTGGTCGGCACGCCGGGCCGGCTGCGCGACCATCTGGAACGCGGCGCCCTGGACCTCACCCGGCTGCGGGTCGTCGTGCTCGACGAGGCGGACGAGATGCTCGACATGGGCTTCCGTGAGGATCTGGAGGAGATTCTGGACGCCACGCCCGAGGAGCGCCGCACCCTGCTCTTCTCCGCGACCATGCCGAAGCCGATCGTCGCGCTCGCCAAACGCTACCAGAAGGACGCCTTGCGCATCTCCACGGTCGGCGAGGAGCGCGGCCATGGCGACATCGCCTACCAGGCAATGACGGTCGCGCCGGCCGAGATCGAGCATGCGGTCGTGAACCTTCTGCGCCTGCACGAGGCGCCTTCGGCACTGCTCTTCTGCGCGACCCGCGACAATGTTCGGCGTCTCCATTCGAGCCTGACCGAGCGCGGTTTCAACGCCGTCGCCCTCTCGGGCGAGCACAGCCAGAGCGAGCGCAACCACGCGCTGCAGGCGCTGCGCGACGGCCGCGCCCGAATCCTCGTCGCCACCGACGTCGCCGCGCGCGGGATCGACCTTCCGAACCTGTCGCTCGTCGTCCATGTCGAGCTGCCGCGCGACGCCGAAACGCTGCAGCATCGCTCCGGCCGCACCGGCCGCGCCGGCAAGAAGGGGATCGCGGTCCTCGTCGTCCCCTATCCGCGCCGCAAACGCGTGGAGTCGGTCCTGCGCGGCGCACGGATCGAGGCCGAATGGGTCAAGCCGCCGACCCCGCAGGACATCAACGCGGCGGATCGCGAGCGGCTGCTCTCCGCGCTGCTTGCCCCCGTCGAGATCGAAGAGGATGATCGCGCGCTCGCCCAGCGGCTCCTCGCCGAGAAGTCACCCGAGGACATCGCCGCGGCCTTGGTCCGCACCCATCGCGCCCGCCTGCCGGCCGCGGAGCGACCGGACCAGGCAGGACGGCCCCCGGCCCGGCTTCGAGGACACGCTCTGGTTCCGCTTGGACATCGGCCGCCGGCACAATGCCGATCCGCGCTGGCTCCTCCCCCTGCTCTGCCGGCGCGGGCACATTACCAAGAACGAGATCGGCGCGATCCGCATCGCCGCCGGCGAGACATTGTTCGAAATCCCCCGTGCGGTCGCCGGCAAGTTCGCCGCGGCGCTGAAACGCACCGCGGCTGGCGATTCCGACGGCGAGGGCGGCATCCGGATCGAGGCGGTGGAGGGCCGGCCGCGCGACGCGGCGCGGGCGAACCGCCGGGCCGGTCCGCCGCCTGCCCGGCATCAGGCCAAGCCCTTCCGCAAGGGCCCGAAACCCTATCGCAAGCGGGACGGCTGAAGCGGGCCTGACATGGCGAGCGGCTTCGTAACCATGGTCGGCAGCCCGGTCTTAACGCGAGAGGGCTAGGGCGGGCGCTGGTTGAGGACCAGATGACCGACCTTTCGTTTCAGCTTTCGCGCGCGCTCAACAAGGGGCGCGCCAATCGCGGTGTGCCGAAGAGCCGGCAGAAGATCCTGCTCGGCCTCCTGAACAAGCGCGCAGAGGCGCACCGGCAGGGCCTGCACGACCAGGAGAAGATGCTGCGCGAGCAGATCCGCTGGGCGCTGCCGGTCAACGAGCCCGAAGAGGGCTGATCAGACCACGCCGAAGGCCAGCATCGCGTCGGCGACCTTCTTGAAGCCGGCGATGTTGGCGCCCTTCACATAATCGGTATAGCCGCCGCCGCGGTCGCCATATTCCAGGCAGCGCTGGTGGATTCCGTCCATGATGTCCCTGAGCATCTGCTGCAGCTCACTCTCGCACCAGGAGCGCCGCTCGCTGTTCTGGCTCATCTCCAGGCCGGAGACGGCGACGCCGCCGGCATTCGACGCCTTGCCCGGCGCATAGAGCAGTTTCGCTTCCCTGAAGACGTGCACGCCTTCCAGATCGGTCGGCATGTTGGCGCCTTCGGAGACCGCGATGCAGCCATTCTTCACGAGCGTGCGCGCATTCTCGCCGAGCAATTCGTTCTGGGTCGCGCAGGGGAGCGCCACGTCGCACGGCACGCCCCAGGGAGTCTTGCCGGCATGGAAGGTCGCGTTCCTGAATTCGTCCGCATATTCGCAGATCCGGCCGCGGCGCCGGGTCTTGTGCGTTTTCACCCAGTCGATCTTCTCCTGGGTGATCCCGTCCGGATCGTGGACGAAGCCCTGGCTGTCGGAAAGGGTCAGCACCCGGCCGCCGAGCTGGACGATCTTCTCCGCCGCATGGGTCGCGACATTGCCGGAGCCGGAGAGGACGGCGCGCTTGCCGGTCAGGTCCTGGCCCCTGGTCTTCAGCATGTTCTCGAGGAAATAGACGGCGCCATAGCCGGTCGCCTCCGGCCGGATCAGCGAGCCGCCATATTCCAGGCCCTTGCCGGTCAGCACGCCGGTGAACTGGTTGGTGATGCGCTTGTACTGGCCGAACATATAGCCGATCTCGCGCCCGCCGACGCCGATGTCGCCGGCCGGCACGTCCACGTCCGCGCCGATATGGCGGTAGAGCTCGGTCATGAAGCTCTGGCAGAAGCGCATGATCTCGCCGTCGCTCTTCCCCTTGGGGTTGAAGTTCGAGCCGCCCTTGCCGCCGCCCATGGGCAGGCCGGTCAGCGCGTTCTTGAAGGTCTGCTCGAAGGCGAGGAACTTGAGGATCGACTCGTTCACGCTCGGATGGAAGCGGATGCCGCCCTTATAGGGCCCGATCGCATTGTTGTTCTGGACGCGATAGCCGCGCTGGACCCGGATCTCGTGATTGTCGTCCTCCCAGCAGACCCGGAAGCTGACGACGCGGTCGGGCTCGGCGATCCGGCGGAGGATCTGCCAGCGATGATATTCCTCGCGATCCGCCATGAAGTCGAAAATGTCCTCGGCGACCTCCTGGACCGCCTGGACGAATTCGGGCTGGTTCGGATTGCGGCGCTTCACGCCCTCCATGAAGCCTTCGAGATCGACATGCCCGGTCGAGTCATCCCTGCTCATGAATCGCCTCCCTGCCTGGCGCGGCCCCGCGGGCGGAGTCGCGAAGGCAGGGAGCATAACAAATTCTCAGGCGATGGCACCCGCCTGCGAGGAAGGCGGTGACCGGGGACAGTTACTCCTGGCTGTCCCCATTCCTACCGCATCGGGATCGCGCCGGCGCCCGGCCAGTCGGTGGTGCCGACGCGGCGCAGGTTCATCTCGAAAATCTGGACGGGCGGTGCATCGCCCCGGGCAAGGTAGCCCACTTCCCTGAGCGTATCGGCCGTGATCGTCGCCGAATAGCGGATCGTCATGCCGGGTCCCGCCGCGACCTCCCACTCATAGCCGTCCGCCGTGGGCCGGAACGGGAACACGCCCCCGCGCCCCATCGCCCATGAGGAGATGGTGTAACTGCCGGTCGCCGGATTGAAGGAGACGACGCCCAGCGCGTTGAAGCCGACGCTGCCATCGGCATTGTAGCCGCGGCCCTCGATGACCCGCACCGACCCGTCGAGGAAGGTCCCGATCCGTTCGGTCTGGGTGATCTCGTGGCGGCCGTTCTGGGTGACCGACCAGGCGGGCCCGCGCCAGACCCCGTCCATCCGCGCCAGCGGCGCCATCGCCTGCCGCTGCGCGGCGATCAGGGCGGACGGGTCCTGCGGGGCCTGCGCCGCCAAAGGTGAGGCAAAGGTCAGGCCAAAAACGGTCAGAGCCAGAGCAGTCTGTCGCATCGATTCGCTCCCCTACTTTGAAAAGCAAAGTACCCTGCGACGTTGCGGGAGTCAATCGCCGTTCAGCCGTTCAGCCTTGCAGCTCGCTGCTTATGCCGCGCGCGATCGCCCGGATCGCCTCCTCGTCCCGCTTGTAGAACACCCATTGCCGAATCTTTCGGCTGCGCACGAGGCCGGTGTCGACCAGCAGCCGCATGTGGCCGGTCAGCGTGGGATGGGCGACGCCGAGCTTCTCCGCGATCCGATTGCCGCACACGCCATCCTCGATCAGGTCGCCGTCGACCTGCGGCGGGAAATTGCCGACAGGATCCTTCAGCCACTCCAGGATCTGGAGCCTCTTCTCGCTCGCCAGCGCCTTCAGGACGGCGATTTCCATATTTAGTTACTTTCCTAAGTACCGAATAATGCTAGAAGGACGGGACGGCAAGGGAGGTGGCGATGGCGCAGGATTACGACATTCACACCGACGTCAAGCATGGCGGACTTGAGACGATCGACGTCGCGGCGATGGCGGCGGCCGCGCAGCCCTGGTTCAACCAGTCGCTGGCGCTCGTGAACGACCATGTCGCGCGCCTCGGCGTGCTGGAGGGCGACTTCCACTGGCACAAGCATGACGATACGGACGAGCTGTTCTACGTCGTCGAGGGCCGCCTGGACATCGAGGTCGAGGGCGCGCCGACCGCTGAGTTGCTGCCTGGAAAGGCGTTCGTGGTGCCCAAAGGCGTCCTGCACTGCCCGCATGCGCGAGGCCGAACAGTGGTGCTGATGATCGAATCAGCCAGCGTCGTTCCGACCGGCGATTGAGCGATGAGCGATCTGCAAAGCCGCATCTTCGCTGAGTTGCGCGACAAGGCCGCATTCGAGGCGGCGCAGGCGGCGGCCTTCGACTATCTCGACACGATGCTCGCCCGGCCGGTGGCGCCGGGGCCGGACGCCATCGCCCGTCTCGCGTCGTTCGACGAGCCGCTGCCCGAGCACGGCATGGCCGGCACCGAGCTGATCGCGCGGCTGCACCGCGACGGAGCGCCGGCGACGGTGACAACCGCGGGCGGGCGTCATTTCGGCCTGGTGACGGGCGCGGCGATCCCGGCGGCCGTGGCGGCGCGCTGGCTCGGCGATGCCTGGGACCAGAATGCCGTTCTCTACCGCCTCTCCCCGATCGCCGCGAAGCTGGAGAGCGTGTGCGAGCGCTGGCTGGCGCAGGCCTTCGGCCTTCCCGATGAAACCGTGCTGGGCCTGGTCAGCGGCAGCTCGACCGCGATCTTTTGCGGCCTTGCGGCGGGGCGGCAGCATCTCTTCGGGAAGCGGGGCTGGGACGTCAATGCGCGCGGCCTCAACGGCGCCCCGCCGCTGCGTGTCGTCGCATCGGCCCACGCCCATTCGACCGTGCTGAAGGCGGTGGCCCTGCTGGGCCTCGGCACGGACAGCATCGAATGGGCCGAGGTCGACGATCAGGGCCGGGTACGCCCCGACCGCCTGCCGGCGCTCGACCCGTCGACCTTGCTGATCCTCCAGGCGGGCAATGTGAATGGCGGCGGCTTCGATCCGTTCGATCCGATCTGCGGCTGCGCACGGGATGCCGGGGCCTGGGTCCATGTCGATGGCGCCTTCGGCCTCTGGGCCGCCGCGAGCGGTCGCCTCGCCCATCTGACCCGCGGCATGGAGCGCGCCGACAGCTGGTCGGCGGACGGCCACAAGACGCTCAATACGCCCTACGGCGTCGGCATGGTCCTGTGCCGCCGGCCGGCGGCGCTGGCCGCGGCAATGCAGATGAGCGCCTCCTACATCACCCTGTCGGACCAGCGCGAACCGATGACCTACACGCCCGAAATGTCGCGCCCGGCCCGCGCGATCGAGACCTGGGCGACCCTGGCTTTCCTCGGCCGTGAAGGGCTCGACTCGCTCGTCTGGCAGCTTCACGAACGGGCCGTCCAGATGGCCGGCGCGCTCGGCGAGGCCGGCTTCGTCATCGCCAACGATATCGTCTTCAACCAGCTGATCGTCGAGGTCGGCGACGAGCGCACCACCCGGGCGATGATCGCCTGGCTGCAGGATTCGGGCGAATGCTGGGTCGGCGGCGCGACCTGGTTCGGCCGCCCGATCATCCGGGTGAGCATCTGTTCCTGGGCAACGACGCGCGACGACATCGCTCGCGCCGCCGCCGCCTTCGTCGCGGCGCGTGCGGCGGTGCTGGAGAGCGTGACGGCCTGAGGCCGCTCAGCCGTCGAGGATCGCGTCGATCGCCTTGCTGACCGTCTCGACGCTGGCCATGCCGTCGACCCGCCGGACGACCCCCTTCGCCTCGTAATAAGGCAGGATCGGCGCAGTCTTGCCGCGATATTCGGCCATGCGGGTGCGCACCGCCTCTTCATTGTCGTCGGCGCGGCGCTTGAACTCGTGGCTGCCGCAGACGTCGCAGGTATCGGCCTTGACCGGCTGCTTGTAGCGGTCGTGATAGGGCGTGTTGCAGACCGCGCAGGAAAAGCGGCCGGCGATGCGCTCGACCAGGGCATCCTCGTTCACGTCCAGCTCGATCACGAAGTCGAGGCCGCGGCCGCGCGCGTCGAGCAGGGTATCGAGCGACTCGGCCTGGGCGAGCGTGCGCGGATAGCCGTCGAAGATCACGCCCTGCTCGGGCGTCAGCCTCGCCAGCTTCTCGTCGATCAGCTGGGTCACGATCTCGTCGGAGACGAGTTCGCCGGAGTCCATCACCGCCTTGATCCGGTCGCCGAGCGGCGTGCCCGCATTCTTCTCGTGGCGCAGCATGTCGCCGGTCGACAGCTGCACCATCTTGCGTTCCTCGACGAGGCGGCTCGCCTGGGTGCCCTTGCCGGCCCCCGGCGGTCCGAGCAGAATGATGTTCATCAGCCTTCCCTGAGTCCCTTTAGCGCCGGCCGAGGCCGCCCTTCAGCTTCGCCTTCTTGATCAGGTCGCCATATTGATGGGCGATCAGATGGCTCTGGATCTGGGTCACCGTATCCATCGTCACGTTGACGACGATGAGCAGGGAGGTGCCGCCCAGGTAGAAGGGGATGCCCATCTGCGCGATCAGGAATTCGGGCACGAGGCAGATGATGGTGAGATAGGCAGCGCCGACCACCGTCACCCGGGTCAGCACGTGGTCGAGATATTCCTCGGTGCGCTTGCCGGGCCGGATGCCGGGGATGAAGCCGCCATATTTCTTGAGGTTCTCCGCCGTCTCCTCCGGATTGAACACCACCGAGGTGTAGAAGAAGCAGAAGAAGATGATGCCCGCCCCGTACAGGGCCAGGTAGAGCGGCGAGCCGTGCTGGAGATAGGTGGTCACCGCGATCACGAAATCGCCCCAGGCGCTCTCGCCGACGGCCCGCTGGCCCGAGAACTGGACGATGGTCAGCGGCATCAGCAGCAGCGACGAGGCGAAGATCGGCGGGATCACGCCCGACGTGTTCACCTTCAGCGGCAGATGCGAGCGCTCCTGCTGGATCTGGCCGCGCGCGGTCTGGCGCTTCGGATACTGGATCGGCACCCGGCGCTGCGCCCGCTCCATGAAGCAGATGAACAGGATCAGGAGCGCGCACATCACGATGATCAGCATGATCTTCAGCGGATCGAGGCTGCCCGAGCGGCCGCCTTCGAACATGCGCGCGAGCGAGGTCGGGAGCTGCGCGACGATGCCGGCCATGATGATCAGCGAGATGCCGTTGCCGATGCCGCGGCTGGTGATCTGCTCGCCCAGCCACATCAGGAACATGGTGCCGCCGACCAGGTTGATCACGGTGGTGATGCGGAACATCATGCCGGGATCGAGCACCGCGGACTGGCCCGAGCCGGCTCCGGCATTTTCGAGGCCCACGGCCATGAAATAGCCCTGGATGATGCAGAGCACGACGGTGCCGTAGCGGGTATATTGGTTGATCTTCTTGCGTCCGCTCTCGCCCTCTTTCTTGAGCGCGCCGAGCGAGGGCGACATGGTCGTCGCCAGCTGCATGACGATCGAGGCGGTGATGTAGGGCATCACCCCCATCGCGATCAGGCTCATCCGCTCCAGGCTTCCGCCCGAGAACATGTTGAAGAAGTCGAGCACGCCGCCCTGGGTGCGCTGGAAGAGCGCGTTCAGCGAGACCGGGTCGATGCCCGGCAGCGGCACGAAGGAGAGCAGCCGGAACACGACCAGCGCGCCCAGCGTGAACCACAGCCGCTTCTTGAGGTCGGTCGCCTTGGAAAAGCTGCCAAGGCTGATTGTGGAGGCCATTTGTTCGGCGGAAGATGCCATGGGAGGATTCGACCTTCGGAAATTGAAAAGGCGGCGGGAACGCTGAACGCCTCCCCGCCGCCTCATATAGTGATCGGTTCCGGCTTGTCAGCCTTCAAACCGGCGGCAAAGAGGCTCAGGCGTCCTTGCGCTTCTTCACGCTGTTCTTCTTGGCGGCCGCCTTCTGCCGAGAATGCGGACACCGTCCTTGCCGCCGCGGGCGACGCCGGCCGCCTTCAGCGCGTCATGATCGATAATGCCCTTGGCATCGAGCGTCTTGGCGTCGACCAGCTTCTGGATCGCGCCCAGGTTCACCTCGGCATAATCCCTGGCGAAGATGTTGTTGAAGCCGCGCTTCGGAAGCCGCATGTGCAGCGGCATCTGGCCGCCCTCGAAGCCGTAGACGGAGACGCCGGAACGGCTCTTCTGGCCCTTCTGGCCGCGGCCGCCGGTCTTGCCCAGGCCCGAGCCGATGCCCCGGCCGACCCGGACGCGGCTCTTGCGCGCGCCCTTGTTGTCCTTGATTTCATTCAGTTTCATGTTCGTGCACTCGCTTTCGCTTTTGTCGCGCCTGTCGGGAAAGGGCTCAGCCCTCGACCGACACCATATGCCGGACGGCGCGGATCATGCCGCGGACCTCGGGGCTGTCCTCGAGCTCGACCGTCTTGTGCATCTTGTTGAGGCCGAGGCCCTTCAGCGTCGCCCGCTGATCGTCGGTGCGACGGATCGGGGAGCCGGTCTGGGTGATCTTGATCTTTGCCATCATGCTTACTCCGCGACCGCCTCGGCCTCGGCCGACGCTTCCGCCTGGCTGCTGACGCCCTCGCGGCGCGCCATCAGGTCGGCGATCTTGCGCCCGCGGCGCTGGGCGACCGACTTCGGGCTGGTCTGATCCTTCAGCGCCTCGAAGGTCGCCCGGATCATGTTGTAGGGGTTGGACGTGCCGATCGACTTGGTCACCACGTCGGCGACGCCAAGGCTCTCGAACACGGCGCGCATCGGACCGCCGGCGATGATGCCGGTGCCGGCCGGAGCCGAGCGGACATAGACGCGGCCGGCACCGAAATGGCCGAGGCCGTCATGGTGCAGGGTGCGGCCGTCGCGCAAAGGCACGCGCAGCATCGCCTTCTTGGCCGCCGCGGTCGCCTTGCTGATCGCCTCGGGCACCTCGCGGGCCTTGCCATGGCCGAAGCCGGCGCGGCCCTTGCCGTCGCCGACGACCACGAGCGCCGCGAAGCCGAAGCGCTTGCCGCCCTTCACCGTCTTGGAGACGCGGTTGATGTGGACCAGCTTCTCGATCAGCTCCTCGCCGCCATCCTCGTCGCCGCCACGGCCGCCACGACGATTGTCGTCGCGCCGTCCGCGATTGCCACCGCCGCGATTGTCACGGCCGCCGCGCCCGCCACGGGCGCCGCGCTCTCGACGGCCCTCGGGGGGCGCGCTGCCGGCCGCGACCGTCGATTCCGGAGCAGCGGCCTCGGGGGCAGCTGCTTCGGGAGCCGCCGGAGCGGCTTCGGCCGGAGCCTCGGTCTGGTTGGTGTCGTCAGCCATCATCAGAACTCCAGTCCGCCCTCACGGGCGGCATCGGCCAGCGCCTTCACGCGGCCATGAAAAAGAAAGCCGCCGCGGTCGAAGACGACCTTGGTGACGCCAGCGGCCCTGGCGCGCTCGGCGATCTTCTTGCCGACTTCCTGCGCCGAGGCGACGGTCGCGCCGGTCTTGGCCCGGGCTTCCTTCTCCAGCGTCGAGGCGGAGGCCACGGTGCGGCCCTCGCCGTCCAGGATGACCTGGGCGTAGATGTGCCGGCCCGAGCGGTGGACGCTGAGCCGCGGGCGGCCGCCGGCATTGCGCCGGATCGCCGTGCGAACGCGCTGGGCGCGCTTCTCGAAGGGGTTGAATCTCGCCATGGCTTATTTCTTCTTGCCTTCTTTGCGGAAGATATACTCGCCGCGATACTTGATGCCCTTGCCCTTGTAGGGCTCCGGCTTGCGCCAGCGGCGGATCTCGGCGGCCAGCTGGCCGACCTTCTGGCGATCGATGCCGCTGATCTCGACCGTGGTCGCGTCCGGCGTCTTCACCTCGAGCCCTTCCGGAACCTCGATGTCGACGTCGTGCGAGTAACCGAGCTTCATGTTCAGCTTCTTGCCCTGCGCGGCTGCGCGATAGCCGACGCCGGTGATCTCGAGCACCTTGGTGAAGCCCTCGGTCACGCCGGTGACGAGGTTCTGCACCAGGGTCCGCTGCATGCCCCAGAAGGCGCGCGCCTGCTTGGTGTCATTGCCCGGCTGGACGCTGATCCCGTCCTCGCCGATGTCGTAGCGGATCTCGTCGCGCATCTGCAGCGAGAGGGTGCCCTTCGGCCCCTTCACGCTCAGGGTGCTGCCTTCCGTGGTCGCCGTCACGCCCGCGGGGAGCGAGACCGGCCTCTTACCGATGCGGGACATCTTAGAACACCTCCGCGAGCACTTCGCCGCCGACGTTCTGGGTCCGCGCCTCGGCGTCGGACAGAACGCCCTTGGGCGTCGAGACGATGGTAATGCCCAGGCCGTTGCGCACGCGCGGCAGGTCCTGAGCGCCCGAATAGACGCGGCGGCCCGGCTTGGAGACGCGCGCGACATGCTGGATCGCGGGCTGGCCCTCGAAATATTTCAGCTCGATCCGCAGCCCCGGATGGGCGCCGAGCGCCTCTTCCTTATAGCCACGGATATAGCCCTCGCGCTGCAGCACATCGAGCACGCGGGCGCGCAGCTTCGATGCCGGCGAGAGGACGCTGTCCTTCCTCGCCTGCTGGCCATTGCGGATACGGGTGAGCATATCACCCAAAGGATCGGTCATCGGCATGCTTCTTTGCCCTTACCAGCTCGACTTGGTGAGTCCGGGGATCAGGCCTTTGTTGCCCAGTTCCCGCAGCATCACGCGCGAAAGACGGAATTTGCGATAGACGGCGCGCGAACGCCCGGTCAGCTCGCAGCGATTGCGGATTCGCGTCGGATTGCCGTTGCGCGGAACCTCGGCCATCTTCAGCCGCGCGATCAGCCGCTCGGTCTCGTCCTTGGACTCGTCGTTCGCGATCGCCTTCAGCTTCGCATATTTGCCGGCATATTTCTTGGCCAGCTTCCTGCGACGCTCATTCTTGTTCACGGAACTCAGTTTCGCCATGACTTAAGTTCTCTTTCCTCTAACAGGCAGGGCGCTTACGCGGCCTGCTTCTGATCCTGCTCATCCCGCGGGAACGGGAAGTTGAAGAGGCGCAGCAGCTCGCGCGCCTCGTCGTCCGTCTTCGCGGTCGTGGTGACGATGATGTCCATGCCCCGGACCTTCTCGATCTTGTCGTAGTTGATCTCGGGGAACACCAGCTGCTCCTTGAGGCCCATGGCGTAATTGCCACGGCCGTCGAAGCTCTTCGGGTTCAGGCCCCGGAAGTCGCGGACGCGCGGCAGCGCGATCGTGACCAGCCGGTCCAGGAACTCGTACATGCGCTCGCGGCGCAGCGTGACCTTCACGCCGATCGGCATGCCCTCGCGCAGCTTGAACTGCGCGATCGACTTCTTCGCCTTGGTGATCACCGGCTTCTGGCCCGCGATCAGCTCCATTTCCTGGGCGGCCGTCTCGACCTTCTTCTTGTCCTGCGTGGCCTCGCCGACACCCATGTTGATGACGATCTTCTCGAGGCGCGGGACCTCCATCCGGTTCTTGTAACCGAACTTCTCGGTCATCGCCGGAACGATGCGCTCGTCATAATCCTTGCGCAGGCGCGCAACATATTTGGCGTCAGCCATTGATCAGCTCCCCGGACCGGACCGCAACCCGGACCTTCTTACCGTCGCGCTCCTCGAAGCGGACGCGCGTGGCCTTGCCCGTCTTCGGATCCTCGATCGCGACCTTGGACACGTGCAGCGGCGCCTCGGTGCGGACGATGCCGCCCTGCGGACGCGCCTGCGTCGGCTTGGTGTGGCGGGCATGGACGTTGATGCCGGAGACAATCACCTTGCCTTCCTTCGGCATCGACTTCACGACCTCGCCGTGACGGCCCTTGTCCTTGCCACTGAGGACGACGACCTTGTCGCCCTTCTTGATCTTCTGCGCGGCCATTACAAAACCTCCGGCGCCAAAGAGATGATCTTCATATGCTTCTTGGCGCGCAGCTCGCGCACCACCGGGCCGAAGATACGGGTGCCGATCGGCTCCTGGTTGTTGTTCACCAGCACCGCCGCATTCGAATCGAAGCGGATGGTGGAGCCGTCGGGACGGTGGATGTCCTTGGCGGTCCGCACGATCACGGCCTTGTGGACGTCGCCCTTCTTCACGCGGCCGCGCGGCGCGGCTTCCTTGACGGAGACGACGATGATGTCGCCTACGCCAGCGAAGCGCCGCTTGGAGCCGCCCAGCACCTTGATGCACTGGACGCGCTTGGCGCCGCTATTGTCGGCGACCTCCAGGTTGGACTGCATCTGGATCATCGATCCAATTCCTTCTCTTCACTTCAACCGGAACCGGTCCGGCGATCAGTTGAACTCGGTCAGGCTTCCGCCGTCTCGGCTTCCGGCGCGGCCTCGGCCGGAGCCTCGGTCTTCTTCGCCTTGGCGGGCTTCTTCTCGACCTTCTCGGGCGTGGCGTGCGTGTCGACGCGGCCAATCACCTTCCAGGTCTTCAGCCTGGAGATCGGCGCGGTCTCCTCGATGCGCACGGTCTCGCCCTCGCGATACTCATTGCCCTCGTCATGGGCATGGTACTTCTTCGACCGCCTGATGATCTTGCCGTAGAGCGGGTGCTTCACCCGCCGTTCGACCAGGACCACCACGGTCTTGTCGGTCTTGTCGGACACCACCGTGCCCATCATGACGCGCTTCGGCATCTTGGTACTCCTTAAGCCTGCGCGGCGGCGCGTGAGCGCTCGCCCTGCAGCGTCTTGATCCGGGCGATGGCGCGGCGGACCTCGCGGACGCGGGCCGGCTTCTCCATCTGGTTGGTCGCGGCCTGGAAGCGCAGGTTGAACTGCTCGCGCTTCAGCTCGGCCAGCTGCTCGACGAGCTGGTCGTCGGTCTTCATCTTGAGATCGTCATTCTGCGCCATGTCACGCGTCCTCGAGCAGGGTCTCGCCAAGGCGGGCGACCACCTTGGTCTTGATCGGAAGCTTCTCCGCCGCCCGCTCGAAGGCGGTCTTGGCGAGGTGGCCGGGGACGCCGTCCAGCTCGAACAGGATGCGGCCGGGCTTCACCCGGGCGACCCAGAATTCGGGCGAGCCCTTGCCCGAGCCCATGCGGACCTCGGCGGGCTTGGTCGACACCGGCACGTCCGGGAAGATGCGGATCCACAAACGCCCCTGGCGCTTGATGTGACGCGTGATCGCGCGGCGGGCCGCCTCGATCTGGCGCGCGGTGATCCGCTCCGGCTCCAGCGCCTTCAGGCCGAAGGCGCCGAAATTCAGAGCCGTCCCGCCCTTGGCATCGCCATGGATGCGGCCCTTGTGGGCCTTGCGGAACTTGGTGCGCTTGGGTTGCAGCATTGTTTTTTCCTAAGTCCCTTGAGCTTAACGGGCCGGACGGACGCCGGAGGTCTGAGCCTCCATCATCAGCCGGTCCTGGGCGAGCGGGTCGTGACCCAGGATCTCGCCCTTGAAGATCCAGACCTTCACGCCGCAGACGCCATAAGCGGTGTGCGCGGTGGCCTCGGCATAATCGACGTTGGCGCGCAGCGTGTGCAGCGGCACCCGGCCCTCGCGATACCATTCGGTACGGGCGATCTCGGCCCCGCCGAGACGGCCCGAGCAGGTGATCCGGATGCCCTCGGCGCCGAGGCGGAGAGCGGACTGCACAGCGCGCTTCATCGCCCGGCGGAACGCGATGCGGCGCTCCAGCTGGTCGGCGACGCCCTGGGCGACGAGCCGGCTGTCAATCTCCGGCTTGCGGATCTCGACGATGTTCAGCGACACGTCGGACGAGGTCATCTCGCCGAGCTTCTTGCGCAGCTTCTCGATGTCCGCGCCCTTCTTGCCGATGATCACGCCCGGGCGTGCGGCATAGACGGAGACCCGGCACAGCTTCGCCGGACGCTCGATCACCACCTTGGAGATGGCGGCCTGCGGCAGCTCCTTCATGATGTACTTGCGGATCTTCAGGTCCTCGAGGAGAAGCCGGCCATAGTCCGCGCCGTCGGCGTACCAGCGGCTGTCCCAGGTCCGGTTGATCTGCAGCCTGAGGCCGATCGGATTGCTCTTCTGACCCATGAGTTACGCTTCCTGCTGCTCGCGGACGACGATGCGCACGCGGCTGAACGGTTTGACGATGCGGCTGGCGCGGCCGCGGGCGCGCGGCGTGAACCGCTTCATCGAGATCGACTTGCCGACCGAGGCCTCGGCGACGACGAGCGCGTCGACGTCGAGATTGTGGTTGTTCTCGGCATTCGCAATGGCGCTCGCGAGCACCTTGCGGACGTCCTTCGCCATCGCCTTGGGCGAGAAAGCGAGGATGTTCAGCGCCTCTTCGGCCTTCTTGCCGCGGATCAGGCCCGCGACGAGGTTCAGCTTCTGCGCCGACCCGCGAATCTGCGTGCCGACCGACAGCGCCTCATTCTCGGCGACGCGGCGGGGAGCTTTAGGCTTACCCATGACTTACCTCTTGCCCTTCTTGTCGGACGCGTGGCCGGGGAAGTAGCGGGTCGGCGCGAACTCGCCGAGCTTCATGCCCACCATGTCCTCGTTGACCGACACCGGCACGAACTTGCGGCCGTTGTAGACGTTGAACGTGAGCCCGACGAACTGGGGCAGGATGGTGGAACGGCGCGACCAGGTCTTGATCGGAGCGCGGCCACCGGCCTCCTGCGCCGCCTCTGCCTTCTTCAGCAGCGACAGCTCGACGAACGGACCTTTCCAGATGGAGCGGGCCATGATTACCTCTTCTTCTTCGCGTGACGCGAACGGATGATCATCTTGTCCGTCGCCTTGTTCTTGCGGGTGCGGGCACCCTTGGTCGGCTTGCCCCACGGGGTCACCGGGTGACGGCCGCCCGAAGTCCGGCCCTCGCCACCGCCATGCGGGTGGTCGACCGGGTTCTTGGCGACGCCGCGGGTCAGCGGGCGCTTGCCCATCCAGCGGCTGCGGCCGGCCTTGGCGAAATTCTGGTTCTGGTTGTCGGGGTTCGAGACCGCGCCAACCGTGCCCATGCAGTCGCTGCGGATGTAGCGCTGCTCGCCCGAGTTCAGGCGGACGATGACCATGCCGCGGTCGCGGCCGACGACCTGGACATAGGTGCCGGCGGCGCGGGCGATCTGGCCGCCCTTGCCCGGCTTCATCTCCACATTGTGGACGATGGTGCCGACCGGCATCTGGCCCAGCTCCATCGCATTGCCCGGCTTCACGTCGGTCTTCCGGCCGGCGACGACGGTGTCGCCCGCGGCCAGACGCTGCGGCGCGAGGATGTAGGCGAGCTCGCCGTCCTCATATTTCACCAGGGCGATGAACGCGGTCCGGTTGGGGTCGTATTCGAGCCGCTCGACGGTGGCCGGCACGTCCCACTTGCGACGCTTGAAGTCGACATAGCGGTACTTCTGCTTGTGGCCGCCGGCGATGCCGCGCGAGGTCACATGGCCCTTGTTGTTGCGGCCGCCCGTCTTGCGCTTGCCCTCGACGAGCGCCTTGACCGGCTTGCCCTTCCAGAGCGACGACTTGTCGACGAGGACCAGGCCGCGCTGCGACGAGGTCGTCGGATTATATTGCTTGAGTGCCATCGCCTCAGATCCCGCTGGTGATGTCGATCGACTGGCCCTCGGCCAGGGTCACGACAGCCTTCTTGACGTCCGAGCGCGTGTAGGGGCGGCCCTTCCAGCGCTTGGTCTTGCCCTTGACGTTCATCGTGTTCACGCCCGTCACCGAGACGTTGAACAAAGCCTCGACCGCCGCCTTGATCTGCGGCTTGGACGCGGAGCCCGCGACCTTGAAGACGACCGCATTATGCTCGCTGAGCAAGGTCGACTTCTCGGTGATGTGCGGAGCGACGATCACATCATAATGGTTGATGTCGACCGCGGCGCTGGCGGCCTGCTTCTTCGCCTTAGCCATTGAAGCGGCCCTCCAGCTGCTCGACCGCGGCGCGGGTCAGCACCAGGGTCTCGTGATTGAGAATGTCGTAGACGTTGGCGCCGACCGCCGGGAGGAGGTTGATCTCCGCCAGGTTGGACGAGGCCAGAGCGAAGCCGACGTTCAGCGCGTCGCCGTCGATGACGAGGGCGTTCTTGCCGAAACCGAGCTTGGCGATCTGGTTCTTCAGGGCGGCGGTCTTCGCCTCCTTGAGGTCCAGGCTGTCGAGCACGATCAGATTGCCACCCTTGGCCTTGGCCGAGAGCGCCATCTTCAGGCCGAGCGCGCGCACCTTCTTGTTCAGCGACGGGTTGAAGTCGCGGACCCGCGGGCCGTGCGCCTTGCCGCCGCCGATGAAGATCGGGGCGCGGCGGTCGCCGTGACGGGCGGTGCCGCCGCCCTTCTGCCGGCCGTATTTCTTGCCGGTGCGGGCGACGTCGGAACGCTCGCGGGCGGCGCGGGCGGTGCCGCGGCGCTTCTCGAGCTGCCAGGTGACGACCCGGTGCAGGATGTCGGCGCGCGGCTCGACGCCGAACACCTCGTCATTCAGCTCGAGATCCGAGCCCTTGCCCTTGCCGTCGAGGCTTTGAACCTTGACCTTCATGATTAGCCTTCCTTGCTCTCGTCGGCGGCCGGAGCGTCGCCCTCGGGCGCAGCGGTCTCGGCAGCGGCAGTTTCAGCCGGAGCAGTCTCGGCAACCGGCGTCTCGTTGACGGCGGCTTCCTCGATCACCTCGTTCTCGATGTCCTCGGCCGGAGCCTCGGTGGCGGGCGACGCAGCCTGCTTCAGGCCGGCGGGATAAGGCAGGTCGGCATGGGCCGGAACCTTCACCGCGTCCTTGACCAGGCACCAGCTGCCCTTGTGGCCGGGCACGGAGCCCTTCACGAAGAGCAGGCCGCGCTCGACGTCGGTGCGAACGATTTCGAGATTCTGCTGGGTGCGGTTCCTCGCGCCCATATGGCCGGCCATCTTCTTGTTCTTGAAGACGCGGCCCGGATCCTGGCGGTTGCCGGTCGAACCGTGCGAGCGGTGCGAGACCGAGACGCCGTGGGTGGCGCGCAGACCGCCGAAGCCCCAGCGCTTCATTGCGCCGGCGAAGCCCTTGCCCTGGGTGACGCCCTGGACGTCGACCAGCTGGCCGGCGACGAAATGGTCGGCGCTGAGCTCGGCCCCGACGTCGAGCAGATTGCCCTCGTCGACACGGAACTCGACGACCCGCGCCTTCGGCTCCACCTCGGCCTTGCCGAAATGGCCGCGCTGCGGCTTGCTGAGATTCTTGGCCTTGGCCGAACCCGCGCCGAGCTGGACGGCATCATAGCCGTCATTGTCAGCCGTGCGCCGGGCGACGACCTGCAGATTGTCGAGCGCCAGGACGGTCACCGGCACATGGCGGCCGTCGTCCTGGAACAGGCGGGTCATTCCCACTTTCTTCGCGATCACGCCGGTGCGCATGACCAAACTCCTCATACAGAGGCCCCCGACCTGCGCCGGGGGCGTGCTAGCCCGAAAAACGATGCGTGCCCCGTCTGGGCTAATTCCCCGCCGGAGCAGGGAGGACGGGGGACGCAGACCACGGCAGGAGCCGTGCGGTATCCCTGTGTCGGCTGGCGGTTAGGCCAGTTTGATCTCGACGTCGACGCCGGCGGCGAGGTCGAGCTTCATCAGCGCGTCGACCGTCTGCGGCGTGGGCTGCACGATGTCGAGCAGCCGCTTGTACGTCCGGACCTCGAACTGCTCGCGCGACTTCTTGTCGACGTGCGGCGAGCGGTTCACGGTGAACTTCTCGATACGCGTCGGCAGCGGAATCGGACCGCGAATGAGCGCACCCGTGCGCCGAGCGGTGTCGGCGATGTCCCCGGTGGCCTGGTCGAGCACACGATGATCGAAGGCCTTCAGGCGAATGCGGATATTCTGCGTTTCCATGTCCACTACCGATGCGAAAGAACCACCCCTAAGGGCTTAAGCTTACCTACAAAAACCGAAGCCGCCCGAATCTCTCCGACCCGGGCGGCTCGCGGCCCATACTACTTCGTGATCGTCGCGACAACCCCCGCGCCGACGGTCCGGCCGCCTTCGCGGATCGCGAAGCGCAGGCCCTGGTCCATGGCGATCGGCGCGATCAGCTTGACGCTGAGCTGCACGTTGTCGCCGGGCATGACCATCTCGGTGCCCTCGGGGAGGACGACCTCGCCGGTAACGTCCGTCGTCCGGAAGTAGAATTGCGGACGATAATTGGCGAAGAACGGCGTGTGACGGCCGCCCTCGTCCTTCGACAGGACGTAGACCTCCGAGGTGAACTCGGTGTGCGGCGTGATCGAGCCGGGCTTGGCCAGAACCTGGCCGCGCTCGACTTCCTCACGGCCGACGCCGCGGATGAGGGCGCCGATGTTATCGCCGGCCTGGCCCTGATCGAGCAGCTTGCGGAACATCTCGACGCCGGTGACGACGGTCTTCTTGGTGTCCTTGATGCCGACGATCTCGACTTCCTCGCCGACCTTGATCACGCCGGTCTCGACGCGGCCGGTGACCACGGTGCCGCGGCCCGAGATCGAGAACACGTCCTCGATCGGCATCAGGAACGGCTTGTCCAGCGGACGCTCCGGCTGCGGGATCCACTCGTCGACGGCGGCCATCAGCTTGAGAATCGACTGCTTGCCGGTCTCGTCATTGCTGTCCTCGAGGGCGGCGAGCGCCGAACCCGAAATGATCGGAATGTTGTCGCCGTCGAAGTCGCGCTTGGAAAGCTCCTCGCGGATTTCGAGCTCGACCAGCTCGAGCAGCTCGGGATCGTCGACCTGGTCGACCTTGTTCAGGTAGACGACCATGGTCGGCACGCCGACCTGCTTGGCGAGCAGGATGTGCTCCTTGGTCTGCGGCATCGGGCCGTCGGCCGCCGACACGACCAGGATCGCGCCGTCCATCTGGGCAGCGCCGGTGATCATGTTCTTCACATAGTCGGCGTGGCCGGGGCAATCGACGTGCGCATAGTGACGCGCCTCGGTCTCATACTCGACGTGGGCGGTCGAGATGGTGATGCCGCGCTCGCGCTCTTCCGGCGCCTTGTCGATATTGGCGTAGTCGACATAGGTCGCGCCGCCCGTCTCGGCGAGCACCTTGGTGATCGCGGCGGTCAGCGACGTCTTGCCATGGTCGACGTGACCGATGGTGCCGATGTTGCAGTGCGGCTTCGTCCGCTCGAATTTAGCCTTGGCCATATTCCCTAACCTCGTTCTTTCTAATCAAATTTGCCCTGCGAAGACCGGCTCAAGCCAGCTTCGCCTTGACCTCTTCAGCGACGTTCGCCGGCACCTCGTCATAATGCGAGAACTGCATCGTGTACTGAGCGCGTCCCTGCGTGAAGGAGCGAAGCTCATTAACGTAGCCGAACATATTCGCAAGCGGCACGAGAGCCTCGACAGCCTGTGCATTGCCGCGGGTATCCGTACCCTGGATTTGACCGCGGCGGCTGTTCAGGTCGCCGATCACGTCGCCCAGATAGTCGTCCGGCGTCACGATCTCAACCTTCATGATCGGCTCGAGGATCGTGATGCCCGCCCTCTGGGCGGCCTCGCGCATCGCGCCGCGCCCGGTGATCTCGAAGGCGAGCGCCGACGAGTCGACGTCGTGATACTTGCCGTCGATCAGGTGCACCTCGAGGTCGACGATCGGGAAGCCGATCACGCTGCCGGTCTCGGCGGTCTCGCGCATGCCCTTCTCGACCGAGGGGATATATTCGCGCGGGACGTTGCCGCCCTTGATCTCGTCGACGAAGACGAAGCCGGAGCCGCGCTCGCCCGGCTTCACCTGCACCTTGACCTCGCCGAACTGGCCGGAGCCGCCCGACTGCTTCTTGTGCGTGTAGGTCAGCTCGACCGGCTTCTTGAGATACTCGCGATAGGCCACCTGCGGCGCGCCGACATTGGCCTCGACCTTGAACTCGCGCTTCATGCGGTCGACCAGGATCTCGAGGTGGAGCTCGCCCATCCCCTTGATGATGGTCTGGCCCGATTCATGATCGGTCGAGACGCGGAACGAGGGATCCTCGCGGGCGAGACGGTTGAGGGCGATGCCCATCTTCTCCTGGTCGGCCTTCGTCTTCGGCTCGACCGAGAGCTCGATGACCGGATCCGGGAATTCCATCCGCTCGAGGATGATCGGCGCCGACGGCGCGCACAGGGTGTCGCCGGTGGTCGTGTCCTTCAGGCCGGCCAGGGCGACGATGTCGCCGGCATAGGCCACCTGGATGTCCTCGCGGTCATTGGCATGCATGAGCAGCATGCGGCCGACCTTTTCCTTCTTGTCCTTGACCGAGTTCGACACCTGCGACGAGGTTTCGAGCTTGCCGGAATAGATGCGGGCGAAGGTCAGCGTGCCGACGAACGGGTCGTTCATGATCTTGAACGCCAGCGCCGAGAAGGGCGCCGAATCGTCGGACGGACGGTTGGCCTCGTCGCCGTTCGGCAGCACGCCCTTGATGGCGGGCACGTCGAGCGGGCTCGGGAGATAATCGACCACGGCATCGAGCAGGGGCTGCACGCCCTTGTTCTTGAACGCCGAGCCGCAGACGACCGGCACGAACGCCATCGCCAGCGTGCCCTTGCGGATCAGCCGCTTCAGCGTCGCGACGTCGGGCTCGTTGCCCTCCAGATAGGCTTCCATCGCCTCGTCGTCCTGCTCGACGGCGAGCTCGACCAGCTTTTCGCGGGCCGCGGCGGCCTTGTCCTTCAGCTCGTCGGGGATCTCCTGATATTCGAATTTCGCGCCCAGGCTCTCCTCGAGCCAGATGATCGCGCGCTGCTCGACCAGGTCGACGAGGCCCTTGAACTGGCTCTCGATGCCGATCGGCAGATAGAGGACGGCCGGGGTCGCGCCCAGGCGATCGATGATCGACTGCACGCAATATTCGAAATTGGCGCCGGTGCGGTCGAGCTTGTTGATGAAGCACATGCGCGGCACGCCATATTTGTCGGCCTGGCGCCACACCGTCTCGGACTGCGGCTCCACGCCGGCGACGCCGTCGAAGCAGGCGACCGCGCCGTCGAGCACGCGCAGCGAGCGCTCCACCTCGATGGTGAAGTCGACGTGGCCCGGCGTGTCGATGATGTTGATCCGGTGCTCGGGGCCCTTGCCCTCTTCAGCCTTCCACACGCAGGTGGTGGCGGCCGACGTGATCGTGATCCCGCGCTCCTGCTCCTGCTCCATCCAGTCCATCGTGGCGGTGCCCTCATGGACCTCGCCGATCTTGTAGGACTTGCCGGTATAATAAAGGATGCGCTCGGTCGTCGTCGTCTTGCCGGCATCGATGTGCGCCATGATGCCGATGTTGCGATAGTGCTCGAGCGTATGGCTGCGGGCCATTTCAGTTACTCCAATCCGGGGCACGCCCCCGGTAGGCGATGATTGTTACCAGCGGTAATGGCTGAAGGCGCGGTTCGCTTCCGCCATGCGGTGCGTGTCCTCGCGCTTCTTGACCGCGTTGCCGCGATTGGCGGCGGCGTCCATCAATTCGCCCGACAGGCGGCCGGCCATGGTCTTCTCCGAGCGGCTGCGCGCCGCCGAGATCAGCCAGCGAATGGCCAGCGCCTGGGCGCGCTCGAGGCGCACCTCGACCGGGACTTGGTAGGTCGCACCGCCGACGCGGCGGCTGCGGACCTCGATGCCCGGCTTCACGTTGTTGAGCGCGTCGTGGAAGACACCCAGCGGGTCCTTCTTGGCGCGGGTCTCGATCGTCTCGAGGGCGCCGTAGACGATCCCCTCGGCGACGGACTTCTTCCCGTCGAGCATGATGTTGTTCATGAACTTGCTGAGCGTGATATCCCCGAACTTCGGATCGGGCAGGATTTCGCGCTTCTCTGGGCGGCGGCGGCGTGACATTCTCTATATCCCCTTATTTCGGACGCTTGGCGCCGTACTTCGAACGGCTCTGCCGGCGGTCCTTGACACCCTGGGTATCGAGAACGCCGCGCAGCACATGGTAGCGGACACCCGGAAGGTCGCGAACGCGGCCTCCGCGGATGAGCACGACCGAGTGCTCCTGCAGGTTGTGGCCTTCGCCGGGGATGTAGGAGATCACCTCGCGCTGGTTCGTCAGACGAACCTTGGCGACCTTGCGAAGGGCCGAGTTCGGCTTCTTCGGAGTCGTCGTGTAGACGCGGGTGCAGACGCCGCGCTTCTGCGGATTCTGCTCCATCGCAGGGACCTTGGATTTGGCCTTCTGCGGTTCGCGACCCTTGCGGATCAGCTGGTTGATCGTCGGCATGAAGCCCTTCACTTCCTTTAAGTTACTCTACTGCAACGCAAAAATGCGCAAGGATGGCTAGGCGGCCTTTTCGGCCCCCCAGGCCCTTGCTTCACAGTGCAGCAGTGTTCAGCTCAAAAACGCCTGGAAGCAGCGTCTGGCTTGTCAGCCACCACCAGCCTCCGGCGCGGCGGCCTATAACCGCGACGCCTATGTGGGTCAACAGGGTGGATTTGTGAAGGGGCGGGCGCG
>SMEU01000022.1_pt1 | contig 29787 bp, 33 predicted proteins | sample 2456051 | NCBI WGS metagenome assembly SMEU01 (sample SAMN10132600, study PRJNA489261) | soil metagenome | isolation source: day120 un-amended silt loam soil | place: USA | collected 2015-05-01
GCGCGCCTTGCTCGAAGCGGCGCTGGGCGGCGGCGCGGTCGGCGGCGGAGAGGCCCTGCCACCAGGCCTCGGCGGTTCCGGCGGCGTTGCGCGCAGCGGTGATCCGCTGGATTTCGGTCGACCCGCCATTTTCCGGGATATTGGCCATGACCGTGGAGACCTCGACCGTCACCGGCCGGCCGCGATTGGCGTCGAGGAACAGGTCGACCGGAGTCGGCCCGGTCTGGGCGCGGATCGTCTCTCGGGCGGGAACGTCGATCTTCGCCCAGAGATAGTCGCCCATCTCCCAGCCGCTGAAGGTGCCGGAGACGGTCTCACGGCGCAGCACGGGCTCGGTGGCGGCGCTGCTGTTGTTCACCGGTTGCGCTTCGTTGGCCGCGGGCGCCGGCGCGGGCGCATTTGCGGCGTTGGCGGTCGCGGCATTGTTGCCCGCATTCTGGCCGCAGCCGGCCACAGCGAGAGCGGTCAGCGAAATCAGGGCAAGGCGCATCGTCTGTCTCCCGGGTTCGTGGGTGACGGGAGGCTCCGCGATTCACGCGGCGAGCGCAAGCGCTTCCTTGGCGGTCAGGCGCCGGGGATCGCCGCAGCCCAGGCGGCGGCGTCGAAGCCGACGAGGCGCCGCTCGCCAAGATCGAGCACCGGCCGTTTGATCATCGACGGCTGCGCGAGCATCAGCGCCACCGCCTTGTCCGCGTCCAGCCCGTCCTTGTCAGTATCGGCCAGCTTGCGGAAGGTGGTGCCCGCACGGTTGAGGAGCTTCTCCCAGCCGAGTTCCTTGACCCAGCCCCGCAGCCGGCCCTCGTCAATCCCGGCGATCTTGTAATCGTGAAACTCACAGGCGACGCCGCGCGCCTCGAGCCAGGCCCGCGCCTTCTTGATCGTGTCGCAATTCTTGATGCCGTACATCCGCATAAAGCTAGAAGGCGGCAATCACAGGCGGGGTCAAGGGGAGCTTTGGACATGGATATCGAAACGATCGTCACCGACGCCGCGCCGGCGCCGGGAGGCCATTATGCGCAGGCAACCGCCACGGGCGATCTGCTCTTCGTCGCCGGACAGTTGCCAATGCGCCCCGACGGCACGCACCAGGGTGACCTGCCATTCGAGGAGCAGGCACGGCAGGCGCTCGCCAATCTGCTTGCCATCGTCCGCGCAGGCGGCTCGGGGCCCGAGCGCGTGCTCAAGGTCAATGTCTATATCGTCGGGATCGAGCATTGGCCCGCCTTCAATCGCGTCTATGCCGAGATGTTCGGCGACGCCAAACCGGCCCGCGCCGTGGTCCCGGTGCCGGAGCTTCACCATGGCTATCTCGTGGAGGTCGACGCAATCGCCGCCCGCTGAGGTTCGCAGCCCGTGCTCCGGCGAAGGCCGGAGCGTTGCGGGACCGTTTGAGATTTGTCCGTCCAGCGGTCCGGCCTTCGCCGGACAACATGAAGTTCAGGAGTGGCAAGGTGCAGTTTGTTCGCCTCTCTTGACACGATGTTAGCAATATCTAACATTATGTCTGGACAACCGAACAGGGATTCGCACATGACCTATCAGGAAAAGAGCCGCTGGATCGCGCTCGCCGCCAACCTCCTCGCCTGGGGCTGGTACTTTCTTACCCTCGCCCGCCTGCCTGCCGGGCTGCCGGACGAACGCGGGCTGCTCGGGCTGATGGTTCCGGTGTTCATCGCGGTGGCGGTGATCAACATCGTCGGCCATGTCGTCGTCGCTCTGCTGAAGCCGAGCGAGGCGGGGACCGACCTGGACGAGCGCGAGAAGGCGATCTCCCGCCACGCCTCCGCGATCGGCTATACCGTGCTCTGCGTCGGCGTCGCGATCGCGCTTGGCGCCACCCTCTGGTACTGGACGGCATGGGTCGCGGTGAACGCGGTGATGGCCGCCTTCATCCTCGCCGAATGCGTGCGCTACGGCGTCGAGATCGCCGCCTTCCGCCGGGGCTATGCATGATGACCGGCAAACGCCTCACCAACACCATCCGCACGCTCCGCTTCCATGCCGGCGAGATGACGCAGGGGGAGCTCGGCGAGAAGATCGGCGTCACCCGCCAGACCGTCGCCGCCATCGAGCAGGGCAAATATTCGCCGACTCTGGAGACCGCCTTCCGGATCGCCGACATATTCGGTGTGCCGCTGGAGCAGGTGTTCAGCTGGGCGGAGGAGTAGGCGTCAGCGCAGGAATCTGCCCAGCGTGACCACGTCCTGCCGCTCCAGCCCGAGCGCCTCGTAGAAGCCGAGCGCTTGTTCGTTGCTCGTACGGACCATGAGCTGGAGCTTGGGCGCGCCGCGCTCGCGCAGCCACGCTTCGGCGGCCGCCATCAGCTGCCGGCCGAGGCCCGCGCGGCGGCGGTCCGGCGCAACCGCCAGATAATAGACCCAGCCGCGATGGCCGTCGAAGCCCGTCATCACCGAGGCGATCAGCGCGTCGCCGTCGCGCAGGCCGAGGATCGTGGAGGTGGCGCCTTCGATCGCCAGCCGCGCGTCGCGTTCGGGATCGTTCCAGGGCCGGGTGAGCCCGCATTCCTCCCAGAGCGCGACCAGCTCAGGAACGGCGGCGAGGTCCAGCGCCGCGATCATGTGGCAGTCCGCCGAAAGCAGCCGGCCTGATGATCCTCGACCACGCCGACCGCCTGCAGCCAGGCATAGACGATGGTCGGCCCGACGAACTTGAAGCCGCGGCTTTTGAGGTCCCTGGAGACGGTCTCGGACAGCTCGGTCTTCGCCGGCAGGCTGACGCCGTCCCCGCGGATCACCTTCCCATCGGTGAAGGACCAGCAATAGTCCGCAAAATCCTCGCCCCGGTCGCGCATCGCGCAGAACATCTGCGCGCCCTTGATGGTCGCCTCGATCTTCGCGCGGGACCGGACGATGCCTGGATCGTCCATCAGCCGCTCGACATCCCGGACGCCGAAGCGCGCGACCTTGTCCGGATCGAAGCCGGCAAAGGCGGCGCGGAAGGCGTCGCGCTTGCGGAGGATCACAATCCAGGCGAGCCCGGCCTGAAAGCCCTCCAGCATCAGATTTTCCCAGAGCAGCCGGGAATCGCGGACGGGCACGCCCCATTCCCTGTCGTGATAGGCCTGGTAGAGCGGGTCCGTGCCCACCCAGGAACAGCGTTGGGGCTCGGTCATCCGGCTCGCGCTACTCCCACTCGATCGTTCCCGGCGGCTTCGACGTGTAGTCGTAGACCACCCGGTTGATCCCCCGCACCTCGTTCACGATCCGCGTCGCCACGCGGCTGAGGAAGGCGGCGTCGAAGGGGTAGATGTCGGCGGTCATGCCGTCGGTGCTGGTGACGGCGCGGAGCGCGCAGACGTGATCATAGGTGCGATGATCGCCCATCACGCCGACGGTGCGGACCGGGAGCAGGACGGCGAAGGCCTGCCAGATCGCGTCGTAGAGGCCGGCGTTGCGGATCTCCTCGAGATAGATGGCGTCGGCCTTGCGGAGGACGTCGCAGCGCTGCTTCGTCACCTCGCCCGGGATGCGGATGGCAAGGCCAGGGCCCGGGAAGGGATGGCGGACGACAAAGGCCTCGGGCAGGCCAAGCTCCCGGCCAAGGACCCGGACCTCATCCTTGAACAGCTCCCGCAGCGGCTCGACCAGCTGCATGTTCATCCGCTCGGGCAGGCCGCCCACATTGTGGTGGCTCTTGATGGTGACGGACGGACCGCCGGTGAAGCTGACGCTCTCGATCACGTCGGGGTAGAGCGTCCCCTGGGCGAGGAAATCCGCGCCGCCGATCTTCGCCGCCTCGGCCTCGAAAATGTCGATGAAGGTCTTGCCGATCAGCTTGCGCTTGGCCTCGGGCTCGTCGAGGCCGGCGAGGCCGGTGAGGAAGGCGTCCGACGCGTCCACATGGACGAGCGGGATATTGTAATGGTTGCGGAACAGGCTGACGACCTGCTCCGCCTCGCCCAGCCGCATCAGCCCATGATCGACGAACACGCAGGTCAGCTGGTGGCCGATCGCCTCGTGGATCAGCACCGCGGCGACGGCGCTGTCGACGCCGCCGGAGAGTCCGCAAATCACCCTGCCCTGCCCGACCTGGGCGCGGATGTCAGCGATCTTGGTCTGGCGATATTCGGCCATCGTCCAGTCGCCCGGCAGGCCGCAGACATGGCGGACGAAATTGGCGAGCAATTTGCCGCCGTCGGGCGTGTGCACGACCTCGGGATGGAACATCAGGCTGAAGAAGCGCCGCTTCTCGTCCGTGGCGATCGCGTAGGGCGCCCCCTCGGACGAGGCGACGACGCTGAACCCCTCGGGCAGAGTCTCGACCCGGTCGCCATGGCTCATCCAGACCTGATGGGTTTCGCCCTTGTGCCAGAGGCCGTCGAACAGGACGGAGTCGCCGGTAATCTCGATATAGGCGCGGCCGAATTCCTTTTTGTCCGACGGGGCGACGCGGCCGCCCAGCTGTTGTGCCATGGTCTGCTGGCCGTAGCAGATGGCGAGGATCGGCAGGCCGGCGTCGAAGAAATGCTGCGGCGCGCGCGGACTGTCGTCCCACATCACCGAGGAAGGGCCGCCGGAAAGGATGATGCCCCGGGGCCGGAGCCGGGCAAAGGCCTCGTCAGCGCGGTTGAATGGGGCGATCTCGCTATAGACACCGGCCTCGCGCACCCGCCGGGCGATGAGCTGGGTCACCTGGCTGCCGAAATCGACGATGAGGATGGAATCGGGCTGCTGCGACATGGCCAGCCGATAGGGAGCGGTCCCCGCCCTGTAAAGCCGGACATAGTTAAGCCAGTCATAAAGTTTTCCTTGCCGCGCGGGATAGATGCCGTTAGTTAAGCGCATGCTTAACGAATCGGCCCGGCTCGACCTTGCCTTCCAGGCGCTCGCGGACCCGACCCGCCGGGGCATGCTGGCGCAGCTCTCGCGCGGGCCGGCGAGCGTGTCGGAACTGGCGCGCCCCTACCGGATCTCGCTGCCCGCGGTGCTCCAGCACCTGCAGCATCTGGAGGCGAGCGGGCTGGTCCGTTCGGAGAAGAAGGGGCGCGTGCGCACGTGCCGGCTGGAACCGAAGGCGCTGAACACCGCGGAAAAATGGATCGCCGAGCAGCGCAAGCTCTGGGAAGGCCGGCTCGACCGGCTTGAGGACTATCTCGAAACACTGAAAGGCAGGGAGAGCGAAAGTGAGTGAGCATGATCTCGTCCTCGAACGGGTGTTCGACGCCCCGCGCAGGCTCGTCTGGGAAGCATGGACGACGCCGGAGCATATCCGGAAATGGTGGGCCCCGAAGCCCTATGAGACGCCGGAGGTCGAGCTCGACCTGAGGCCGGGCGGCATCTTCAGGATGCGGATGACCGGGCCCGACGGCTTCGATACCGGCACCGGCGGCGCGGGCTGCGTCTGCGAGGTGGAAGAGGGCCGCAAGGTGGTCTGGACCTCGACGATGGGGCCGGGCTGGCGGCCGAACTCGCCCGGGCCGGCCGATTGCGGCGGCTTCCTCTTCACCGCGATCATCACCTTCGAGGACACGGCGGACGGGAAGACGCTCTACCGCGCCGTCGCCAAGCACAAGGACGTCCAGGATTCGGAGACCCATGCGCAGATGGGCTTCCACGAAGGCTGGGGCACCTGCGCCGATCAGCTCGGCGAGGTCGCGAAGGAGCTGGCGCGATGAGAAAACTGATCGCCGCTTTCTTCACCAGCCTCGACGGCGTCATCCAGGCGCCGGGCGGGCCGGAGGAGGATCCGACCGGCGGCTTCGCTTATGGCGGCTGGTCGTTCCATCACTGGGACGGCGCGATGGCCGAATATATGGGCGAGGGCTTCGGCAAGCCGTTCGACCTTCTGCTCGGCCGGCGGACCTACGACATTTTCGCGGCGCATTGGCCGTTCACCGAGGAAGAGCCGGCGACCCTGTTCAACGCCATCACCAAATATGTCGCGACCTCCTCGGCCGAGCCGCTTGCCTGGCAGAACAGCGTCAGGCTGGAGGGCGACGTGCCGGCGGCGGTGGCGCGGCTGAAACAGGGCGACGGACCGGACCTGCTGACCCAGGGCAGCTCGGTGCTGGTCCACAGCCTGCTCGCGGCCGGGCTGGTCGACGAGCTCAGCCTGATGATTTTCCCGGTGCTGCTCGGACACGGCAAGCGCTGGTATGGCGAGGATGCGCAGGCCGGCGAGTGGGAGCAGCTGTCGAGCCGGACCTCGACGACCGGCGTGATCATGAGCCGCTACCGGCCGAAGGGCCCGGTCACCACCGGCTCCTTCGCGCACAACGAACCGAGCAATGTGGAGCTGGCGCGGCGGGCCAGGATGGAAGCAGGAACATGGTGACCGTCAGCGTCTCGCGGCGCATCCAGGCGCCTGCCGAAGAGGTGTACGACGCCTGGCTCGATCCCGAGCAGGCGGGACGCTGGCTGTTCCGCACCGAAGGCGGCCAGCTGGAGCGTTGCGAGATAGACCCCCGTGTCGGCGGCCGCTTCCGGATAGACGAACGGCGGGACGGCGCGCTTGCCGAGCATCATGGCGAATTTGTCGTGCTGGAGCGACCGTACCGGCTCGCCTTCGATTTCTGGACAAACTTCAGCGAGGAGCGCACGCGGGTTACGATTGCGATCGCCCGGACTGGTGACGGCAATGGCTCGCTGCTCACCCTCACCCATGACGGCGTTTGGCCGGACTGGACGGACAAGACCCGATTGGGCTGGGCGAGGATCCTTGACCAGCTGACCTGCAGACTCACCGATTGAAAAAGGGACGGCTGCGCCTCGGCAACCGTCCCCTTTCCGTCACTTGCCGCTTATTTGCAGCGAGTCGCCTCGCGGCCGACCAGGGCGCCAATCGCGCCGCCGATGATCGCACCGGTGGTGCCACCGCCGCGGCGCCCGTAGCGATAGCGATAGCCACGGCCGTCGCGGCCGATCTCACGGCCGATCAGGGCGCCGGTGGCGCCGCCGACGATCGCGCCGGTCGTGCCGCTGTCGCAGCCATAGCTGCTGCGCCCGTAATAGCCCCGGGGATAGGAACGGCCGTAATAGCCGCCATAGCTCGGGTAATAGCCGCCGCCATAGCCGTAGCTCGGATACCCATAGCCGTAGCCGTAGCCGTAGGACGGATAGCCGTAGCCATAGCCGTAGGACGGGTAACCGCCGCCGACATAGACGTTAATGCGGCTCCGCGGGCGGTAATAGCGGCTGCGATAGCGACGGTAGTCGCCGCGATAGCCGTAGCGGTCACGATTGCGATAGCCATCGCGATAGCCGTCGTAACGGCCGTAATAACCGTCGCGATAGCGCGACTGCGCACTCGCTTCGGCCGGCGCAAGGGCGATGGTCGCGCTGACCGTCACCGCTGCGCCAAGGATCATGGTCCTGAACATACAGGCTCTCCACTTCTCAAGGGGCACTCGGGCGAAATACGCCGCCCGGACCGGGTGGGTTTCCACCAATGCGCCTGAGCGGGCGATGAACGGGATGGTTAACCCGTTGAGATATTGACGGCTCGTCGATCTTGCACAAGGGGGCCGTTTCCCGCCACACTCTCCCAATGAGCAACGCCGGTTTCCCCGAACCCGCCTTCATGGCCGACGAGGAGATCCGCATGTTCGCGGAGTCGGTCGGCCGGTTCCTCGACCGCAACGCGCCGCCGGAGCGAGTCGCGCAATGGCGCGAGGATGGCATGGTCGAGCGCGCCTTCTGGCGCGAGGCCGGTGAGGCGGGCCTGCTCGGCGTCAGCGTGCCCGAGGCCTATGGCGGCCCGGGCGGCGACTTCCGCCACGACGTGGTCGTCGCCGAGACGATCATCCGCAAGGGGGTCGAGGGCTTCGCCGCCGGCCTGCACAACGTCATCATCACGCCCTACATCCAGGCCCATGGCACGGAGGGCCAGAAGCAGCGCTGGCTGCCCAGGCTCGCTAACGGGGAACGGGTCGCGGCGATCGCAATGAGCGAGCCCGGCGCGGGCTCCGACCTCCAGTCGGTGCGCACAACCGCGATCCGCGACGGCAACGGCTACCGGATCAACGGCGCCAAGACCTTCATTTCCAACGGCCAGGTCGCCGATCTCATCGTCGTCGTCGCCAAGACCGATCCGAGCGAGGGGGCGAAGGGCGTCTCCCTGCTCGTCGTCGAGCCGGACGAGGTCGAGGGCTTTCGCCGCGGCCGCAAGCTCGACAAGGTCGGTCTCGACGCCCAGGACACGTCCGAGCTGTTCTTCGACGACGTCTGGGTGCCCGCCGACAACCTGCTCGGGCTGGAGGAAGGCAAGGGCTTCTACCAGCTGATGCACGAGCTGCCGCGCGAACGGCTGCTGATCGCGATCGGCAGCGCCGTCGCCATGGAGCGGGCGATCGAGGAGACGATCGCCTATGTGAAGGAGCGCAAGGCCTTCGGCAAAGCGGTGATCGACTTCCAGAACAGCCAGTTCGTCCTCGCCGACTGCAAGGCCAAGGCGGTGGTTGCGCGGGTCTTCGTCAACGACTGCATCGAGCGGGTGCTCACGGGCACGCTCGACGCGACTACGGCCTCGATCGCCAAGCTCTGGGTCACCGAGGCGCATGGCGAGGTCGTCGACGCCTGCCTGCAGCTGCATGGCGGCTATGGCTATATCAACGACTATCCGATCGCCCGGATGTGGCGCGACGCGCGGGTACAGCGCATCTATGGCGGGTCGAGCGAGATCATGAAGCTGCTGATCGCCCGTTCGCTCTAGTCCGCCGTGGTCCGGCAAAGGCCGGACCGCCGGACAAGCTGCCACGGAGTCTCCCGACGGTCCGGCCTTCGCCGGACCAGGTGCAGGCTAAAGCCGCGCGGCGTGCCAGCGCAGATGGTCGGCCATGAAGGACGAGATGAAATAATAGCTGTGATCATAGCCCGGCTGCAGGCGCAGGGTGAGGCCGATGCCCGCCGCCCTGCAGGCGGCTTCGAGCAGCTCGGGTCGAAGCTGCTCGGCCAGGAAAATGTCGGCCTCGCCCTGGTCCACCAGCAGTTCCGGAACGCGGGCGCCGTCCTCGATCAGGGCGACCGCGTCGTGCCGCCGCCAGGCGGTGCGATCCTCGCCCAGATACCGGCTCAGGGCCTTCTCCCCCCAGGGCACCTGCCCTGGCGCGACGATCGGCGCGAAGGCGGAGATGCTTCGGTAGCGCTCCGGATTGCGCAGGCCGATGGTCAGGGCCCCGTGACCACCCATGGAGTGGCCCAGGATCCCCTGCCGGTCCATGTCGACGGGGAAATGCTCGGCGAGCAAGGCCGGCAGCTCCTCGGCGACATAGGAATACATGCGATAATTGGCTGCGTAAGGCGCTTCGGTCGCGTCGACGTAGAAGCCGGCGCCCTGGCCGAAATCATAGGCCGGGTCGTCCGGTACGCCCTCGCCGCGCGGGCTGGTGTCCGGCGCCACGAAGATCAGGCCGAGCTCCGCGCAGGCACGGCGATATTCGCCCTTCTCGGTAACGTTGGCGTGGCTGCAGGTCAGGCCGGACAGATACCAGACAACGGGCAGCCTGCCGATCGCCTCCGCCTGGGGCGGCAGGTACACCGAGAAGGTCATCGGCGTGGCGGTTTCGTGGGACTCGTGCCGGTAGACGCCCTGCACGCCCGCATGGCTCTGGTTGGTGGACAGGGTTTCGAGAATCATCGGGCCTCCGCCGGCGCGCGGGCGCGGCAGGAGGCCCCTCGTTCTCCCTGGGCGATGAGCGCCCGATGTGGCGGGAAAACGAGAGGGTTCGTGCCCGGTTCCGGGGTGCTCAGGCGACGCGGTGCAGCGCGCACAATTTGTTGCCGTCGGGGTCGCGCAGGTAGGCGAGATAGAGCTTGCCGAAGCCGCCCTCGCGAACCCCGGGCGGATCCTCGATCGCGGTGCCGCCATGGGCGACGCCCGCCGCGTGCCAGGCATCGGCCTGCTCCGGGCTCATCGCGAAGCCGATCGTGCAGCCATTGCCCGCGGTCGCCGGCGCACCGTCGATCGGCGATGTGACGATGAAGATGCCGTCATTGTGCAGGTAGATGAGCCGGCCCTTGTCGTCGGTCATCCCGGCGCGGCCGCCCATCGCCGTGAAGGTCGCGTCGTAAAAGGCCTTGGCGCGGGGGATGTCGTTGCTCCCCACCATCATGTGACTGAACATTGGCTCTCTCCTGTTTCTGCTATCTCTATCAGTAGACGACGACGCTGCGGATGCTCTCACCCGAATGCATCAGGTCGAAGCCCCTGTTGATCTCCTCGAGGCTGAGGACGTGGGTGATCATCGGGTCGATCTCGATCCGCCCGTTCATGTACCAGTCGACGATCTTCGGCACGTCGGTGCGGCCCCTGGCGCCAGCGCGGTGCGCATCACCTCGACATTGCCGGTCGCGTCGAACGTGTAATCGGCGCCGCCGTCGGTCAGCTCGACGACTTTGGCGACGATCTCCTCGCGGGACATGCCCTTCGTGTTGAGGAAATGGGTCATGCCGAAGCGGCGGCCCCATTCCTCGCGCGCCGGATTGATATCGATGCCGACGATCCTGCCGGCGCCGGCCAGCTTCGCGCCCTGGATCACGTTGAGGCCGATGCCGCCGAGGCCGAAGACGACGACGCTGTCGCCGACCTGAACCTTGGCGGTGTTGATCACCGCGCCGACGCCGGTGGTCACTCCGCAGCCGATATAGCAGCTGGTCTGGAAGGGCGCGTCCTCGCGGATCTTCGCGACCGCAACCTCGGGCAGGACGGTGAAGTTCGAGAAGGTCGAGCAGCCCATATAATGGAAGATCGCCTCGCCTTTGTAGCTGAAGCGGCTGGTGCCGTCGGGCATCACGCCCTTGCCCTGGGTGGCGCGGATCGCGGTGCAGAGATTGGTCTTGCCCGAGAGGCAGCTTTTGCACTGCCGGCATTCGGGCATGTAGAGCGGGATGACATGGTCGCCGGGCTTCACGCTGGTCACCCCGGCGCCGATCTCGCGGACCACGCCCGCGCCCTCATGGCCGAGGATCGAGGGGAAGATGCCCTCGGAGTCGAGGCCGTCCAGCGTGTAGGCGTCGGTGTGGCAGATGCCCGTCGCCATGATCTCGACCAGCACTTCGCCGGCCTTGGGCCCTTCCAGATCGAGCTCGACGATCTCGAGCGGCTGCTTCGCGGCAAAGGCGACGGCGGCGCGGGTCTTCATGTCAGGCTCCCTGCTCTCAGGCGTTGGGCCGCCTTAGCGCAGGAGGAAGCGCCTGATCCACTCCCCAACGCGCGCATTGTCATTGGGCGCGTCGAGCGAGGCGATGGCTGCGTCGGGGTCGGGGACGCGGTCGTAGCGCTGCTCGATCAGCGCTTTGGCGAAGGCGGGCGAGAATTCCGGGTGGAACTGGAAGGAGATGGCCGGCCGGTCGCGCCACGCCAAGCCGGCATAAGGCGTGAAGACGGAGGAGGCGATCACGTCGCTGTGCGGCGGCTGGAGCACCACCTGATCCTGGTGCGAGGCGGGGGCCGAGACGGCGGGGACGTCGTCCATCCACGGCTCATGCGAGGTAATCGGATAGGTATGCAGCCCCGCGCCCCAGCCCTTGGCCGACTTCTCGACATGGCCGCCCAAAGCCTCTGCCATGATCTGGTGACCGAAGCAGATGCCGATCAGCTTCTGCCTGGTCGCAGCCCGGATAAAGGCGGAGAGCGGTGCCAGCCAGGGCAGATTCTCATAGACCCCGGCGGGCGAGCCGGTCAGCAGATAGGCATCATGATCGGCGAGATCAGCGGGCAGCGCGCCGGCCTCGACGTCGTAACTCGCCACCTCGAAGCCGTGGCCCAACAGCTCCTGGAACATCTCCGGATAGGTGCCGAACTGCGCAATCAGCGGTGACGGCGGCTTGCCGGTTTCGAGGATGGCGAGCTTCATCGCCTCGCCGATCAGGGCTCGACACTGCGCCAGGCGAAGCGACGCGTGCGCCGGTTCCAGGACAGGATCTCCGCATGATCGCATTCGAGGCAGGAGCTGACGATCAGGCGGTGCCCGTCGGCGCGCAAGGCGATAAACGGCATCCAGTCGGGGAACATGCGCACATAGAGGACCCGCGGCACGGGCGCGCGCTGGTCCACGAGCAGCAGGAAGGGCGCGGTCCGGCCCGCGCAGGAGCGGTAATTGCCGACGATGGCGAGGGCGGGACGGCCCGTCAAATTCGTGGTCCCGCGGAAGATATTGCCGCCATCGCCTGAGAGATATTCGCTTATCTCGGTCTGGATGGCCGGCGCTGGCGAGGTGAAGGACCTAGGGGTCAGCGCCTCGGCGGCGCACCAGCGCGCGTCGCTCCGGCCGAGCGCCGCGTTGATCTGTGCCAGCGTCAGGCCGGCGACCGAGGTCCCGGTCGGCCGGCTCTCCATTCTCATGATCCAGAAGGCGCTGTTCCCGCTCCCCGGATCCGGCGTGACGGTGATGAACGGATCGCTGGCAGCCACCGGCGTCGCGGCCAGGACGAGGGGCAGCAGGAAGGCGGTCAGGCGGCGGGGGAAACCCATCCACCATGAATATCCGAACCGCCGCGTCCTGGCTACGATTCCCGCCCGCGCCGCTCCCGTTTCGCCGCGATCCTGAGCCGCAGCGCGTTGAGCCGGATGAAGCCCGCGGCGTCGCGATGGTCGTAGCCGCTCTGCCCTTCCTCGAAGGTGACCAGGTCCTGGTCGTAGAGCGAGAGCGGGCTCTCGCGGCCGATGACAATGGCGTTGCCCTTGTAGAGCTTCATCCGCACCGTGCCGGAGACATGCTCCTGGCTCTTGTCGATCAGGGCCTGCAGCATCTCCCGCTCCGGCGAGAACCAGAAGCCGTTATAGATGAGCTTCGCGTAGCGCGGCATGATCTCGTCCTTGAGATGCATGGCGCCGCCGTCGAGGGTGATGCTCTCGATGCCGCGATGGGCGGCGAGCAGGATCGTGCCGCCGGGCGTCTCGTAGACGCCGCGCGACTTCATCCCGACGAAGCGGTTCTCGACCAGATCGAGCCGGCCGATGCCGTTGTCGTGGCCGAGCTGATTGAGCTTCGTGAGCAACGCCGCGGGCGACAGCCGCTCGCCATCGATGGCGACGGGATCGCCTTTCTCGAAGTCGATGGTGATGATCGTCGGCTTGTCCGGCGCGTCCTCGGGCGAGATGGTGCGCTGGTGGACATATTCGGGCGCCTCGACGGCGGGATCCTCGAGCACCTTCCCCTCGGAAGAGGAGTGGAGCAAATTGGCGTCGACCGAGAAGGGCGCCTCGCCCCTCTTGTCCTTGTTGATCGGAATCTGGTGCTTCTCGGCGAAGTCGATCAGCTGCTCGCGGCTGGCGAAACTCCATTCGCGCCAGGGGGCGATGACGCGGATGTCGGGCTCGAGCGCATAATAACCGAGCTCGAAGCGGACCTGGTCGTTGCCCTTGCCGGTGGCGCCATGACAGACCGCATCGGCGCCGACCTGTCGGGCGATCTCGATCTGACGCTTGGCGATCAGCGGCCGCGCGATCGAAGTGCCGAGCAGATAATCGCCCTCATAGACGGTGTTCGCCCGGAACATCGGGAAGACATAATCGCGGACGAACTCCTCGCGCAGGTCGTCGATGAAGATGTTCTCGGGCCTGATGCCGAGCAGCTCCGCCTTGCGCCGCGCCGGCTCCACCTCCTCGCCCTGGCCGAGATCGGCGGTGAAGGTGACCACTTCCGCGCCATATTCGGTCTGCAGCCACTTCAGGATGATCGAGGTGTCGAGGCCGCCCGAATAAGCGAGGACGACCTTTTTCGGCTTGTCAGTCATGCGTAGACTTCTTTCTCTCGGCCCAGCATGCGCTCGAAGCGGGCCATGACCTGGTGAAGGGCGATGCCGTCGCGGACGGCGACGAACATGGTGTCGTCGCCCGAGACGGTGCCGGCGATTTCGGGGAGCTGGGCGTGATCGATCGCCGAGGCGACGAGATGGGCCGAGCCCGGCGGCGTCTTGAGGACGATGAGCTGGCCCGCCGCCTCGATCGAGACCACGAACTCGCGCAGGATCCGCTCCAGCCGGCCGGCGCTCCAGTCGGCCGCGCCGAGCTGGTCGGGAAGCGCATAAGACAACACGCCGCCGCGCTTCAGCTTGACCGCGCCGAGCTGCTCGAGGTCACGCGAGACCGTCGCCTGGGTGACCGCGAAGCCAAGCTCCTTCAGTTTCTCGGTCAGCTCCTCCTGGCTGACGAAAGCCCCCGAGCGGATCAGCTCGGCGAGGATGCGGAGACGACGGGTCCGGGTGTCGGTCATCGCACCCCCGCCATCCAGGCCAAGGCACCGCGCGCGGTGTGCATGCGGTTCTCGGCCTGGCGCCAGACCGCGCTCCGCGGGCTCTCCATGACATCATGCGTCACCTCCTCGCCACGGCGGGCGGGAAGGCAATGGAGGAACCAGGCATTGCCCGCTTTCGCCATCAGCGCTTCGTTGACCTGATAGGCGGCGAAGGCCTGAAGCCGCGCCTCGGCCTCCTCGTCCTGGCCCATCGACACCCAGACGTCGGTATAGACGATCTCGGCGCCCTCGACGGCCTCGGCGGGATCGACGACGTGGCGGACACCATAAGGCGCGTCGCTGAGCGCATAGCCCTGCGGGCTCGCCAGCGTCAGCTCGGCGCCTACCGCGACGCACGCCTCGGCGAGCGAGCGGGCGACATTGTTGTCCGCATCGCCGACCCAGGCAATGCGGGCACCTTCGAGCCGGCCGAGCAGTTGCTTCACCGTGAGCAGGTCGGCGAATGCCTGGAAGGGGTGGTCAGTGTCCGAGAGCAAATTGGCGACCGGCACGTCCACCGCCGCGGCCATCCGCTCGAGATGGCGGTGATCCATGACCCGCGCGGCGATGATGCTGTGATAGCAGGCGAGCGTCCGGGCGACGTCCTCGGCGCTCTCCCGTGTGTCGATGCCGACCTCGTCCTTCTGGATATAGACCGGGTGGCCGCCCAGCTGGACGACCGCCATCTCGGTCGAGTTGCGGGTGCGGGCCGACGGCTTCTGGAAGAGCAAGGCGACCCCCTTCCCGGCCAGCGGCTTGCCGAGATCCGCCCGCTCGGACAGGGCGAGGATTTCCGCGAACGCGCCTTCCGGCAGGTCGGCGATGCTCAGCAGGTCGGTCATGCCCGCGCCTCCTTCGTCACCATCGTGCCGATGCCTTTGTCGGTCAGCACCTCGATCAGCAGTGCGTGCGGGACGCGGCCGTCGATGATGTGGGCGGAGCCGACGCCGCCATCGACCGCATCGGCGCAGGCGCGCAGCTTCGGGATCATTCCGGCCGACACGCTCTCGTGCGCGATCCGTTCCCGAAGCGCGGCGGACGTCAGGCGCGGGATCAGGCTAGCCTCGTCCTTCGGATCCTCGAGCAGGCCCGGCGCGGCGGTCAGATAGACAATCTTCTCCGCGCCCATCGCCACCGCGATCGCCATCGCCGCCTCGTCGGCATTGATGTTGTAGGGCTGGCCCGAGGGATCGGCACCGACCGTGGACACCACGGGGGCGAGACCCTGGTCGAGCAGGCCGTGGAGGCGCTCGGCGCGGACCTGCGCGACGTCGCCGACGAAGCCCAAAGCGGGATCACGCGGTTTGGTGATCAGCAGGCCGCCATCCTCGCCGGCGACGGCCACGGCGACCGGATCGTTGGGCGACTCCCGGTTGATCGTCGCGACCAGGTTGCGGCTGACCTCGCCGACCAGCACCATGCGGACGAGGCGGAGCGTCTCGGCGTCGGTGACGCGCAGGCCATCGCGGAACTCGGGCTCCTTGCCGACCTGCTTCATCATCGCGTCGACCTGGGGGCCGCCGCCATGGACGAGGACGCAGCGCACGCCAACCGAGCGGAGCAGGAGGACGTCCTGGGCGAGCGCGCGGTCGAGCTCGGCGTCGATCGCGGCCCCGCCCAGCTTCACGATCACGGTCTTGCCGCGGAAGCGCTGGATATAGGGAAGGGCCTCGACGAGGACCCGGGCGGTATCGCTGGCGCTCATCATGACGTGACCGAATTTTCCTTGATGTAGCCGGGGCCGAGATCGATGCCGATCACCTGCGCCGAGCCTTTGCCCGAGCCGAGATCAACCTCGATCTCGATCCGCTCGTTGCGCATATGCTCGGCGACCGCGTCGCGGTCGTGATCGATCTCGATGCCGCCGCGCGAGACGGCGATGCCGCCATAAGCGACGGCGCTCTTCTCCGTGTCGAAGGCCACGCCGGCCGAGCCGGCGGCGCCGAGCAGGCGGCCCCAATAGGGGTCGGAGCCGTACCAGGAGCATTTGACCAGATTGTTCTCGGCGATGTTTTTCGCCGCGGCCCGCGCCTCCGCGTCGGAGGCGGCGCCGGTGACGCGCAGCATCACCATCTTGGTCATCCCCTCGGCGTCCTTCGCCATGAGCAGGGTCAGCTCCTCGCAGACCTTGTGCACCGCGTCGGCGAATTCGGTCAGATCCGGCTTCCCCGCCCGGCCGTTGGCAAGCAGGATGACGCTGTCATTGGTCGAGGTCGCGCCGTCGACGTTCAAGGTGTTGAAGGTGCGGTCGGCGGCATCCCTGAGGATGCGCTGCAGATCGTCCCTCGACACTTCGGCGTCGGTGGTGAGGTAGGCGAGCATGGTCGCCATGTTCGGCGCGATCATGCCGCAGCCCTTGGCCATGCCGCCGAGCGTGAAGGTCGAGCCCCTGACCACCGCCTCCTTGGCGACATGGTCGGTGGTGAGGATGCCGCGCGCGGCGTCGTGGCCGCCCTCGACCGACAGCTTTTTCGCCAGCTTCGGGATGGCGGGGAGGATCACGTCCATCGGCAGCGGGTTGCCGATGATCCCGGTCGAGGAGACCAGGACGTGGGCCTTGTCCACGCCGAGCGCGGCGGCGGCGGCCGCGCTCATCGCCTCGGCGTCGGCCAGGCCGGCGGCGCCAGTGCCGGCATTGGCGTTGCCCGAATTGACCACCACCGCGGCCGCCTTGCCGCCGCTCGCGGCGAGGCGCTGACGGTCGAGCGTCACCGGCGGCGCGACGAACTTGTTCTGCGTGAACACGCCGACGGCGGTGACGGGCTGGCCGTCCTCGGTGGCGACGAGCGCCATGTCGGGCTTGCGGCGCTTGATCCCGGCATGGCAGCCGGCGGCGACGAAGCCGGGGGCGGCGGTGACGCTCACGGCCAGACGCCCACGGTCGAGAGGCCTGCGTCCTCGTCGAGGCCGAGCATCAGGTTCGCGCACTGGATCATCTGGCCGGCGGCTCCTTTCACGAGATTGTCGAGCGCCGCGAGCGCGAGCACCCGGCCGGTGCGTTCGTCATAGCGGGCGGTGAGGTGGACGGCATTGGAGCCCAGAGTCCATTTCGTCGAGGGCGCCTTGTCCGAGACATGGATGAACGGCTCGTCCGCATAGGCCTTTCTCAACGCCTGAAGCGGGTCGCAGGGGCCCCTGGCGATGGCGGTGCAGGTCGCGAGGATGCCCCGGTTCATCGGCGCGAGGTGCGGCGTGAACAGGACTTTCCCGCCCAGCGCCATCTCCATCTCGGCGGTATGGCGGTGGTTGAGCAGCCCGTAGGCGCTCATATTCTCGTCGACCGTGTTGAAGTGGGTCGTGTCCTTGAGGCCCTTGCCGGCGCCGCTGACGCCGGAGGCCGCATCGACGGTTATGGTGTCGGGATCGAGGAGGGGGAGCAACGGGGACAGCGCCAGGATCGCCGAGGTCGGGTAGCAGCCGGCGGCGGCCACGGTCCTCGACGCCGCGATTGCCTCGCGATTCAGTTCCGGAATGCCGTAGACGAAGCGACCCATCAGCTCCGGCGCCGAATGCGGCTCGTGATACCAGCGTTCGTAGGCCGCCGCGTCGTCGAGCCGGAAGTCGGCGCCGAGATCGACGAAGGGGATGCCGCGCGCGATGATCTCGGGCGCGAGCGCCTGGCTGTGACCGTGGGGCAGAGCCGCGAAGACCAGCCCGGCCCCGTCCAGCGCCGCCGGTTCGAATCGCTCCACCTGCGTGTCCGGATACGCCAAGGCGAGATGCGGGTGCACGTCCGCCAGCGCCGCGCCGGCCTGGCTGTCACCGAACAGCCGCGCGGCGTTGAGGTGCGGATGGCCCGCGCAGAGCCGAAGCAGCTCCGCGCCCACGAATCCCGAGGCTCCGAGGATGGCGACGTCGATCATGGCAGGCCATATGCAATCGACTGCATAATTATTCAATAACAATCCGCGCCTGCCGCGGATAAAAAAACGCCCCGGACCAGCCGGGGCGCTTTCTTCCAATGCGTCGGCGCTTACGGGCTGGAGGGCCCGTTATCATTCTTGGTGAGCTCGATCACGCCCCAGACGATGAGGCCGAGCACGACGGCGCCGATGATGTAGATGCCGATGCCGTTGCGATCGTCCAGCTGGCTGACATCCGTGGTCGGCGCAGCAAGGCGCATCGCCGCCGGCGCGTTGCCGAGGCTGAGCGGCTGCGCAGTCTGCGCGACGGTAGCGCTGCTTGCGCTCAATACCGATATGGCGACGAGCGCCGGCAATTTCTTCGAAAGCATTACTACCTCCCAGGCTTAGAGTTCGGACAGTCCCACCGACCCTCGACCCCCAATAGCCAATATTCGTCTTGGTTCCACGTCTTTTTTGTGACGATCCCGCTCAGGCGAGCCGCGTGCGGGTCCAGTCGGCCACGACCGTGGCCAGAACCTCCAGCGGCATGTCGTTGTTCTGCAGCACCGCATCGTGGAAGCCCTTGATATCGAAACGGTCGCCGAGCCGGGTCCGCGCCTCCTCGCGCAGCCGCACGATCTCGTTATGGCCAATCTTGTAGCTGCAGGCCTGGCCGGGCCAGACGACATAACGCTCGATCTCGCTCGTCGAGCTAAGCTCGTCGAGGCCGACATTCTCCATGAAGAAGCGGATCGCCTGCTCCCGGCTCCAGCCCTTGGCGTGCATGCCGCTGTCGGTGACGAGCCGGGCGGCGCGGTACATGAAGCTCTGGATCATGCCGAGCCTGCCGATCCGGAAATCGGCATACATGCCGATCTCGTCGGCCAGCTGCTCGGCATAGAGGCCCCAGCCCTCGGCATAGGCCGAGATGCCGATATTGCGGTGAAGCAGGGGAATGGACTGGTTCTCGATCGCGATCGAGCCCTGCCAGAGATGGCCCGGCACGGCCTCGTGATGGGTGAGGGTCGGCAGCGCCCATTTCGGCCAGGAGCGGGTGTCGCGCAGATTGATATAATAGGCGCCGGGTCGCGAGCCATCGAGGCTCGGTCCCTGCGCATAGCCGCGCGGCGCCCCCAGCTCGATCGCCGGCGGCACCCGCTTGATCTCCATCGGCGAGCGCGGGATCGTCGCGAACACCTCGGGCATGCGGCCGCGCAGGCGGTTCATATAGGCGGTGAGGTTGGCGAGCAGCTCGGTCCGGCCCGCATCCGTATTCGGATAGAGATGCCGCTCCTGGCGGCCGAGCGCGGTGATCCGCGCGCCGACGCTACCGTCGGTCAAGCCCTCCGCGCGAAGCAAAGGCTCGGCCTCGGCGCCGAGCTCGGCGAGCTGGCGGAGGCCGGTCTCGTGCACCTCGTCCGGGCTCATCCCCGTCGAGGTGTGGAAGCGCAGGCACTGGGCGTAGAAATTGGTGCCGCCGGGCAGCCGGCTCGCCGCCGGATTGTGGCCGGCGCGAGGCCGCAGCTCGGCGAGCAGGGCGAGCTGGCGGTCGAGCGCGGCGGCGATCCGGCCGTCGACGATCGCCGAGGCCTGCCGGGCCCAGTCCCCCTCGATATTGTGCTCGCGGGTCCTCCGGACGAGCGACTGGACGAGCCCGGACCGCTCGCCATGCTGGTCGCGCAGGGAGCGGGTCTGGGTGATCGTCTTGTCGATGATGAAGTCCGGCGGCACGACGCCCCGGCCCACGTCCGCCCGCGCATGCTCGACCTCGAGGTCGATATTGCCGGCGAATGCCTCGAGCCGGGCGACATAGGCCTCGGCGTCGGCGCGGGTCTCGACCTTGTGCTGGCTGTCGAGAAAGTCCGGCACGCTCTGGTAGGAGCCGGTGAGCTGCGAGATGACATAGGGCACGGGATAGCCGTCGAACGTGCCCCAGGGCGTGCGCGACACCTCCTCGACGCGCTCGCCGAGCCAGAGGATGGTGTCGAGGAAGGCCTTGTCGCGGCCCTGGATGCCGCCGCCCGCCATCCGCCGAAGCGCGGGCAATTGCTCGACCATCGGCTTGTAGACGCCCATCTTGCCGGCCGGACCCGAGGGGCTGAGCTTGCCGCGCAGATCGGCATTGGCGCCGGTGTCCAGCCCGAGGCCGGTGGCCAGTTCGGGGCTCTCGCGGAGCATCGCCTGGAAGATGCGGTCGTAGAGCTGGCGGGCGTCGCCGGCGTCGGAGCGCGGCACCACCGCGCAGCCGCCGAGAGCGAGTACGCCGGTGGCGGCGGCGCTGCCCAGCAGGAACTGGCGGCGGTCGAAACGGTCGGTCATGGCAGGCATCCCCTCATTCTCTTGTCTGTCGCCCACAGGAGGCAGCTATCGAAGGACAGGGGCGCGGGCAATCCGCACAGGGTGAATGAGCGTTAAACTGTTGTGGCGTCCCGGCAACAGGTCTGATCCAGATTGTTGCGCCACGGTGACAGCCCATTGTCGGGAGTCGTCCCGCACGGCTATTCTGTTCCCGAAACGAACCGGGGAGCAACCATGTCTCGCAATCTTCATCGCCGCGCCGCCTCCTTCGCCGCCGTCTCGCTCGTCGCGATCGCCGCGGCAGCGCCGGCCTATGCCCAGGGAAATCAGGCGCCCGCGGCGCAGGACGACCAGGAGATCGTCGTCACCGCGACCAAGCGCGAGACGAACCTTCAGGACATTCCCTTCTCGATCAACGCCCAGACCCAGCAGCAAATCCAGCGTTCGGGCGCGAACACGATCGAGGACCTGTCGCGCAACGTGGCGGGCCTGCAGATCCAGAATCTCGGGCCGGGCCAGAGCCAGGTCGCCGTTCGCGGCGTCGCCGCCGGCCAGATCGTCCGCGACCAGCCGGGCGTGAAGGAGCAGGTCGGCGTCTATCTCGACGAGTCGGTGATCTCGCTGTCGCTGTTCACCCCCGACCTCGATCTCTACGATCTCAACCGCGTCGAGACGCTGCGCGGCCCGCAGGGCACGCTGTTCGGCTCCGGCTCGGTCGGCGGCACGATCCGCTACATCACCAACCAGCCGAACCTCGGCCGGATGGAGGGCTCCATCGAGGGCAATCTCAACGTGCTGGCGGGCGGCGACATCGGCGGCGCGTTGCGCGGCATGCTCAACGCCCCAGTCTCCGACCAGGTCGCGATCCGCGCGGTCGGCTATTACACGCAATATGGCGGCTTCGTCGACGCGGTCGGCCCGGCCGCCGGCGAGAACGTCAATGACGGCCACCGCGCCGGCGGGCGCATCGCCATCCGGCTGCAGCCGACCGAGAGCATCACGATCACGCCGCGCGTGATCTATCAGGAGATCCGGGCGAACGGCTTCAACCGGCAGGAGGTGTTCAACCTCTATTCCAACCCGTTCACCAATCCGCCGCGGGTTTATGACGAGCGCCAGCAATATCTGCTGCTCCGCGAGCGCTTCGCCGACAATTTCCTGCTCGCCGACCTCACCATGGATTTCGATCTCGGCCCGGTCTCGCTGACCTCGATCTCCTCTTATGTGAACCGCGACATCACCGTCAGCCGCGACGCCAGCGCGCTGACCGGCTCGGTCTCGGTCGATCTCGGCTATCCGAACGCGGCAGTGAACCTGCCGTCGAACCTCGTCGACACAACCGACCTGGAGACCTTCACCCAGGAGGCCCGCATCGCCACCAATGGCGACGGCCCGTTCAACTTCGTGCTCGGCGTCTTCTACGCCCACACCGCCCGCTTCTACCGCCAGCGCCTGCCCACCCCGGGCTATGACGCCTTCACCGATGCCAGGTTCGGCGCCGGCACGTCGGCTGCCGTGGCGAACGGCTTCCCGCTCAATTCGCCCTACAATTCGGACCTGCCCTACAACATCAATCAATATGCCGCGTTCGGCGAGGCGACCTGGGACATTACCGATACCCTGCACCTCACCGCCGGCGGCCGCGTCTACGACTTCTCGGAAACGCGCCGGTTCAAGTCGGGCGGCCTCTTCTCCAACGACGACAATCGCGTGGACGAGACCTCCTCCAGCGGCTTCTCCCCGCGCTTCATCCTGAGCTACGAGCCGGCCGACAATCTCCGGATCAACGCCCAGGCGTCGAAGGGCTTCCGTCTCGGCGGCGTCAACGACCCGCTGAACCTGCCGCTCTGCACGCCCACCGACGCGGCCCTGTTCGGCGGCTTCCAGGATTATGACGACGAGACGATCTGGAACTACGAGGTCGGCGTCCGCGGCCGCCGCTCCGGGATCAACTTCTCGGCGGCCGCCTTCTACACCGACATGAGCAACCTGCAGGTCACGCTCGACGCGGGGTCCTGCTCGTCGCGCATCGTGTTCAACGTGCCCGACGCCCATTCGCAGGGCCTGGAGTTCGAGCTGTCGGCCCAGCCGGTGCACGGCCTGAACCTGTCGGTCAACGGCACCCTCCTGGAGGCGGAGTTCGATACGACGCTGCCGGGCGCGCTGGCCGCCACCACGGGCATCCGTGACGGCAACCGGCTGCCCTCGGTGCCGAAGTTCCAGCTCTCGGCGAGCGCGAGCTACGAGTGGCCGGTCTCCGACGGCGCCAACGCCTATGTCGGCGCCTCCTATCAGCATGTCGGCAGCCGCTACACGCAGCCGAGCGACCAGGAGAACAATCCGCGCAGCTTCGTCTCCGGCTTGCCGTTCAACGGCGCGACCGGCGCCGGGGCGACGATCATCGACCTGAAGCTCCCCTCCTACGATTATGTGAACCTCTCGGCCGGGATCGACTGGGACAACGGGTTCGGGGCGATGCTCTACGTCACCAACCTGTTCGACGAAAATGCCCTGCTTTCGTTCGACCGCGAGCGCGGTGGGCGGGCGCGGCTCGGCTTCAACATCGGCCAGCCCCGAGTCATCGGCATCACGCTCCGCAAGCGCTTCGGCAACTGACGGGCGCGTTGACTCGCTGAGCCAATCAAGCGACCCCTCCCTGGCGACAGGGAGGGGTTTCTTGTGTCCGACAAACGCCTGACCGGAATCACCCGCCGCTCGCTGCTGCTGGCGGGCGCCGGCGCCGCCGCCGCGGCGACCCTTCCCGAATCGCTGAAGGCCCAGCCATCGCACGGCGACCGCTGGGATGTCGTTGTCGTCGGCGCCGGCGTATTCGGCTCGTGGACCGCGAAGAAGCTGCAGGAAGCGGGCCAGCGCGTGCTCCTGATGGAGGCCTGGGCCCCGGCTCATGCCCGCGCTTCCTCGGGCGGGGAATCGCGGATGACCCGGAGCGCCTATGGAGCCGACGAGGTCTATACGCGGATGGCGGTCGACTCCCTGTCCGAGTGGCGCGCGCTTTCGGAACGGTCCGGACTTCCGATCTTCCATGAGACCGGAGTCCTGTTCGTTTTCCCGCATCCGGAGGCCTATCTGGAGGACAGCTTGCGGGTCCATCGTCGCCTCGGCATCCCGATCGAGTTGCTCAGCGGTGCGGCGCTCCGCCAGCGCGCGCCGGCTATGGCGTTCAGCGACGCTGATGTCGGGCTCTACGAACCGCGCTTCGGGGCATTGATGGCGCGGCGCGCGGTACAGACTTTGGTCGCGGAGTTCCTGCGCGCCGGTGGCATGTACCGGCAGGCGATGGCACATGTGCCGATAACGGGCGATAATGCGCTCCGACTCATCGCCACGACCGAGGGTCAGGCCATCGCCGCCGACCGCTTCGTCTTCGCTTGCGGACCCTGGATGGGCCATCTTTTCCCGCGCCTGCTCGGCCGGCGCATCTTCCCGACGCGGCAGGAGGTCTTTTTCTTTGCGCCTGACCCCGGCGACGGGGATTATGAGCCGGGGCGCCTGCCCGGTTGGGCCGATTTCAATGGCGGCGATATCTATTACGGCTTCCCGGACCTGGAGGGGCGCGGCTTCAAGATCGCCCACGACGCGCATGGCCCGCCAATCGACCCCGACACCGGCGACCGGGTCTTCACGCCCGCGATGCTGGCCGACGTCCGCGCCTTCATGGCCCGACGCTTTCCCCGCCTCGCTCGGCGGCCGCTCAGCGAGTCCCGGGTCTGCCAATATGAGAACAGCTCGAACGGCGACTTCCTGATCGACCGCCATCCGCAATGGGAGAATGTGGTCCTGGTCGGTGGCGGCTCCGGCCACGGCTTCAAGCACGGGCCGGCCGTGGGCCGCTATGCCGCGGAGCTGCTGATGGGCAGGTTACGGACTCCCGAGCCGAGATTCTCGCTGGCGACCAAGGCGGAGGTCGAGAACCGCGCGGTGCACTAGCGCCGGCGCGCCGCCGACTGCTCCCTGACCGCGCGGAACTCCGACTCCTGGCGCCATTGCGGCCACGCGCGCGAATTGGCGAGTTCCATGCCGATCCGGTACGCCAGCGCCACGTCCTGCGCAGCGCCGCGCAGGTCCCAGCTCGGCGACCATTCGTCGCAGGTCTGGTGGTAGCAGCGGGCGGTGAACTCGCTGACCCAGCGATCGCCCGCTTCGCGGCCGCCGGTCACCAGATCGGCGCCGCCGCCGAGCGCCATCAGCAGCAGCACCGGCACGCCGCGCTTGGCGAGCGGAAAATGGTCGGCGCGGTAGAAGAGGCCGCGCTGCGGCTGGGCGTCGGGGGTGACCCGGCGGCCCTGCGCGGCGGCGAGCCGGGCCATCCGGTCCTCTAGGTCGCTCTGTCCCTGGCCGATCAGGATCACGTCGCGCGCCGGGCCGGCCGACTGCAACGTATCCAGGGTCAGGTTCGCGACCATCGTCTCGGCCGGGTAGAGCGGATTGCCGGCATAAAATTCGGAGCCGAGCAGGCCCCTCTCCTCGCCCGTCCAGGCCGCGAAGAGCAGGGTGCGCTGCGGGCGCGGGCCGCGGACCGCGAGGCGGGCGATCTCGAGCACGCCGGCGATGCCGAGCGCGTCGTCATGGGCGCCGTTGCGGATCGTGTCGACGAGCGCATCGGCCGGGCCACGTTGCGGCTCTCGACATGCCGGACGGTCGTGGCGAGGCTGGTCGAGAGGGTCGCGCCGAGATCGATCGGCCGGAAGCCCGCGACCCGCGCCTGCCGTTTCACCACCTCGAAATCGAGCCCCGCGCGGCGGAACAGGTCGACCGCGACCGGCCGCTGGATCCACCCCTGCAGAAGCACCGGCTGGCGCGCCCCGGCGGCGAGGCGGATCGCATAATTCTCGCCGGACGGCGCCTGCACCGTGTTCCAGCCATAACCGGCGGCCTCGGTCTCGTGGATCACGAGCGCGCCGATCGCGCCGCGCCGGGCCGCTTCCTCATATTTGTAGGTCCAGCGGCCATAATAGGTCATCGCCCGTCCGCCGAAGCGGCCGACCACCTGGTCGCCCGGCGCTGCCTCGAAATCGGGGTCGTTGACCAGGAAGACTGCGATCTTGCCGCGCAGGTCGACATTGCCGAAATCGTCCCAGCCGCGCTCCGGCGCGTTCACGCCATAGCCGACGAACACCATCGACGCGTTCTCGATCGCGACGGTCGGCGTGTCGCGGACGGTGCTCACATAGATGTCGGCGGGGGAGTGGAGAATCAGCGCCTGGCCATGGCTGACGATCCGGAAGTCCGCCTGCGCCGGCACCTGGGTGCGGATCAGCGGCACAATCTGGGTCCAGCTGCCGCCGGCGCCGCCGGGCTGCAGGCCGAGCGCGCGGAACTGCCCGATCAGCCAGGCCACGGTGCGCGTCTCGCCCTCCGTCCCGGGGGCGCGGCCCTGCATCTCGTCCGAGCCGAGCTGTCGGGTCCATTCGGAGAGGCGCTGCGGATCGACCGGGGCCCAGGAGGCGGGAGAGGCCGGATCGGCGGGCCGGGCGGGCGCGGCGCCGGTCAGCGCCAGAGCGAGCAAGGGCAGCAGCAGCCTCTTCATCCGTGCCTCTCCTCTAGGCGAGATACCAGTCCGCGGTGCGCCGCAGCCCCTCCTCGAGGCTGATCGTCTCGAACGGCCCGATCACCCCGATCGCCTTGGCGACGTCCGGGCAGCGGCGCGCGACCGAACCGGCCGGCGCCGGATGAACGAGCAGCTGCCCCTGCATGTTGCAGACCTGCATGATCAGGTTCGCCAGCTCGATCATGCTGAGCTCGCGCTGGCCGCCGACATGGAAGGTCTCGTTCTCGGCGGCTGCGGCCCCGGCGAGGGCGATGGTCGCGGCGCAGGCGTCGTCGCCGTACAGGAAGGAGCGCGTGTCGGCGCCGCCGTAGAGCGAATATTCGCCCTGTTTCGCCCGCATCAGGAAATCCGGGATGACATGCTTGTCGCCCATCCGCGGCCCATAGGCATTGTGATAGCGGACGATGGTGAACGGGATGCCGAAATGGCGGCAGCCGTTGATCGTCGCGATCTCGCCGTGCAGCTTCGACGCGCCGTAGGACCAGCGCGCATTATAGGGATCGTCGATCGCCAGCGGCACGTCCTCGCCGGTCGGGACCGGCCAGCCGAATTTCGTGACCGCGGCGGCATAGGCCTCCGACGTCCCGGCATAGACGAAGCGCGGCTTCGCGCCTGCCGCCCCGAAATGCTCGACCAGGTAGATGGTCGGCAGGGTGCAGGAGCGGACCACCTCGAACGGCCGCTCGTAGAAATTCTGGGTGCCGTTGAGCGCGGCCATGTGGAAGACGATGTCGGCGTCGGTCGGCAGCGCCGCCACCGCCGCCCGGTCGGTGAGATCGGCCTCGATCAGGGTGACGTTCGGCTGCCGGCCGAGCGCCTCCCAGGCTTCGTCCCTCTCACCGCGCGAGAAATTGTCGACGCAGGTGACCCGGACCTCCGGCCGCGCCGCCAGCTGGCGGGCGAGGCAGAAGCCGAGAAAACCGGCCGCGCCGGTGACGATCGCATGCTGCACGTATGACTCCTGCACGGCCGGGCTCAGCTAAGGCAGAGCGAGCCGAAGGCGCAATAACGCACGCCATTGGCGCCGCGGATCGAGGAGCGGTCGAACTGGTTCCAGAAATCGTAGATCAGCCCGTTGGCCTTCATCCGCTCGGCAAGCTCGTCCAGATCGAGTTGCTCGAAATCCGGATTGTTGTTCTGGAACAGGATGAGGTCGGCATCCGTCGCCGCCTCCTCCGCGCTGGCGGCCGCTTCGATGCCCAAGGTGCGGACATGGTCGACCGGCACGGCGGGATCGAAGCCGACGATCCGCGCGCCCGGGAATTTCGCGCCGACCTCCTCGATCAGCTTGACCGCGAGCGTGCCGCGCAGGTCGGAGGTCTCCGGCCGTCCCTTGAAGGCCAGCCCGAAGATCGCGACCTTCGAAACCTGCTCCGGCGCGCCGAGCCCGGCGATCTGCTTCATCGCCCGCCCGGGCAGTTCTTCGTTCACCCGCCGGCCCAGCAGCGCCAGCCGCGCAATCCCCTCCGGATCCAGGGTGGATTCGGCGAGGATATAGGGATCCTTCTCGAGGCAGGGCCCGCCGACCGGGCCGGGCAGCGGCATCGAGGCGCGCTGATAGCCCATATTGCCGGCGCGGACGACCTCGGCGACCGAGACGCCGATGTCGTCGCAGATCGCCGCGACCTCGTTGGCGAAGGCGAACATCAGGTCGCGCTGCGTGTTGTTGATCAGCTTGATCATCTCCGCGGTCTCGAGGTCGCTGACTCGGACCACGGTCGGGGTGATCAGCGAGAAGAGCTGGGCGGCACGGACGGTCGCATCCTCGTCGCCGCCGCCGACGATCTGCGGCAAAGTGCGCAGCTCCTCGAGCGCGCGCCCCTCCACCGTACGCTCCGGGCAGAAAGCCAGGTCGGCGCTCCTGCCCGATTCCGCGAGGATCGGCCGGACCACATTGTTGGTGACGCCGACCTTCACAGTCGAGCGGAGGATAACGAGGTCGCCGTCCTTCAGCTGGCTGCCGATCGAGCGGGCGACGCTGGAAATGGCGGTGAGATTGGTCTTGCCGTCCGGCCCCAGCGGCGTGCCGACGGTGACGATATAGACGTTGATCCCCTCGGGCGACGGCCAGGCGGTGGAGACCGTGATCCGCCCGGCGGCGATCTGGGCGCCCAGCCTGGCCCGCAGCCCCTTCTCCGAGAAATGCGGCTCGCCGCGCGCGATGGAATCGACGGTTTCCTGATTGATTTCGACACCATGGACGGTGAAGCCCACCTCCGCCATGACGACGGCGAGGGTGAGACCGACATAGCCGAGACCGACAATGCATACAGACCGGTCTTCGAAGCTTTTGGGAAGCATATTGATTCTTGTCCGATGAGCTGTGGGGTTGATTGCGAGCGCCCTCTTTGGCGCTTTTCGGCGGGCTGACAAGGCTCTAGACCCCGAGAACTTTCGGTTCCGGAGACTCCTGTCCCATGCGCTTCCTCCCCGCCTTGCTTCTCCTCCCGCTGGCAACGGCAGCCGCGGCGCTCCCTTCGCAAGATACGATCACCATCGCCGACACGAGAATCCAGCTCCCGCGCATTGCCTATCCCCCCACGCAGCGCGGGGACGTGATCGAGGAGCAGTTCGGACAGCGGATCGCCGATCCCTATCGATGGCTGGAGAATGACGTCCGCCAGGATCCGGCCGTGCGCGCCTGGGTGGATGCGCAGAACGCCGTCTCCAGCGCCTTCCTCGGCCAGCTCCCGGAGCGCGCCGCGATCCGTGCGCGGATGACCCAGCTCTACAATTACGAGCGGTTCGGAATGCCGGAGCGGGCCGGCAATTTCTATTTCTACACGCGCAATGACGGGCTCCAGAACCAGTCCGTCCTCTGGGTGCGCGAGGGGCTGAACGGCATGTCCCGCGTCCTGATCGATCCCAATAGCTGGGCCCAGGACGGCGCCACCGCGCTGGCCGAATGGGATCCCTCCGAGGACGGCCGCCACCTGCTTTATTCCGTGCAGGACGGCGGCACCGACTGGCGGATCGTCCGGGTGATCGACGTCGCCACCGGCCGGCAGACCCAGGACGAGGTCCGCTGGGTCAAATTCTCCAATCTCGACTGGGCGAAGGACGGCTCCGGCTTCTATTATTCGCGCTTCCCCGAACCCAGTGCCGCCAGCCAGTTCCAGTCGCTGAACGAGAATCACGCCATCTACTTCCACCGGCTCGGCACGCCGCAAAGCGAGGACCGGCTGATCTATGCGACCCCCGACCGGCCCCGGCTGTCCAACAATGGCGAGGTATCGGAGGACGGCCGCTGGCTGGTCGTGACCTCCTCGGAAGGCACGGACGCGCGGCACGAAATCACCCTGATCGATCTCACCCGGCCCGAGGCGACGCCGCGCCACATCGTCACCGGCTTCACCCATGAATGGGATTATCTCGGCAACAGCGGCACCATTTTCTACTGGCGCACCAACAATGGCGCGCCGCGCCAGCGGATCGTCGCGACCGACGTCGCGCAGCCGGAACTGGCGATCCGCGAGATCGTGCCGGAGGATACAGCAACCCTGGACGGCGCCTCGATCGTCGGCCGCCAGCTCATCGCCCAATATCTGGTCGACGCTAAGGCGGAGGTCCGCACCTACACCCTGGCCGGCGCCCGCACCGGCACCGTCCGCCTGCCCGACGCGATCGGCAATGCAGGCGGCTTCAACGGCCACCAGGACCGCAGCGAGACCTTCTACAGCTTCACCAGCTTCGCGCGGCCGACCGCCATCTACCGCTATGACAGCGCCACCGGCCGGACCACGCCCTTCGCGGTGCCGCGCCTCGCGCTGAACCCGGCCGATTTCACCGTCCGCCAGGTCTTCTACAGCTCGCGCGACGGCACCCGCGTGCCGATGTTCCTCGTCCACCGCCGCAATCTCGACCTGCGGCAGCCGCGCCCG
>SMEU01000005.1_pt1 | contig 27810 bp, 36 predicted proteins | sample 2456051 | NCBI WGS metagenome assembly SMEU01 (sample SAMN10132600, study PRJNA489261) | soil metagenome | isolation source: day120 un-amended silt loam soil | place: USA | collected 2015-05-01
TGGGGGCTGTTCTATCAGAAGGTCGTGTGCCCGCTCGTCTGGGGCGAGCCCGGCGATTCGGCGCGGATCGAGCGGACCCTGGCCGAGGACGCGCCCTCGGTGCTCGACTATCTGGAGGGGCAGGTGCCGGCGTCGGGCTTCCTGTTCGGCGAGATCGGCCTCGCCGACATCGCCATCGCCAGCTTCTTCCGCAATGCCGCTTATGCCCGCTTCGCGATCGACGCGGCGCGCTGGCCGAAGACCGCGGCTTTCGTCGAGCGCACGCTCGCGCATGATTGCTTCGCGCGCTTCAAGCCGTTCGAGGACGCCCAGATCAGCACCGACCCGAAAGGACGCCGCGCGGCCTTGCTCGCCGCCGGCGCGCCCCTGGTCGAGCAGTCGTGCGGGACTCACCAGCCCGTCAGGGGAATGATGCGGCTCTAGGAAGCCGGCCGGGTGGGCGCCCGCTCAGCGCGGAACACGACCATGCCGTCGAACACGCGCGCCCAGTCGGCCGGCGCCTCATGGTAGAAGAACGGGCGGCCGGGCACGCGGCCGATCCGCGCGAGCCAGGCGCTGTCGCGGTAGACGCTGTCCTCCGCGCCGCCGGCCATGGCGAGCGCCTCCAGCGTGCCCGGCGGCGCTGGCGCGATCGGCTCGTCGTCCCGCGAGAAGACGCTCCGCCAGGCACCGCCATAAGCCGAGAAGCCGAGCGCGAAGGCGCGGCGGCCATAGTCCCGGTGGACATAGAAGCCGAGACTGCCGCCCGTCGGGAAGGCGGCGCTGGTGCTCGCGTCTCGAGCGACATGGGCGTTCTGCGCCCAGATGACGATCTTCGCGAGCGGGCCGAGCCGTGCCCTGTACCAGCGCAGATTCCGGTACATGCTCTCGTCTCGCCGCCGGACGAAGGTGACCTGGTCGCTCAGGTCCCGATCGATCAACCGCGCGATGTTCCGGACGAATTGCGCCTCCTCCTCGCCGCGCGCCGTCCTCGCCATTGCTTCGCTGCAGGACAGCAGGCCCGCCCGCATCTCGGTATTGGCGGGCGCGGCGCGCGGATAGCCGGAATCGATGCGCCGGTTGAGCAGGCCCCGGCACCGCTGCCTGGCGTGGTCGGGAAGACGCGCGGTCAGGCGGACCAGCATTTCATCGTTGGAGAAGAAGGCACCGGCGCTGCCCAGTTGATCGTCGAGTCCGCCGAGCGTCAGCCGGCCGGCCCGCGCCCGCTCGAACAGGAAGCCGATCAGCGGGGTCAGCTCCGCATAATGGTTCCAGATGCCGCCGATCGCGGAGGCGAGCATGGCCGGCGTCGCCTCTTCCCGCGCCCGCAGCCGCCGCATCAGCTCGACGAAGTCGTAATGGCTGGCCTCGAACAGGACGGCGTCATAGCCGCACTCCGTCACCAGCCGCCGGATCAAAGCCGCCTTGAAGGCGAAGGTCGCGCCGTCGCCATGGCTGGCCTCGCCGAGCATCGCCACCCGGCGGGGCAGAGGTCGCGGACCGCGGCGTCCATCGCGGCATCGCGCGGCCGGGCCGCAGCGGCGGCAGGCATTGCCGCGAGGGCCAGCGCCGCGAACAGCCAGGTCCGCATCAGCGCTCGCCCCAAGCGGGGCCCGGCGGGCGGATGGGCCGGCTCAGATCGAACTCGAGCCGCAAATGCCGGCCGGGGCGATCGATTGCATAGCCGAAGACCTGCCCAGGCTGGATCTCGATCGACCAGACATTGGTCGCGGCCTCTTCGATGTCCTCGCGGCGGAAGAGGGCGCGGGTGCGGGCATTGGCGGGGAATTCCTGCCGGCGCACCGTGCCGGGCGAGACGGTTTCGCCGCCATAGCCGCTCCGCACCTCCTCGCGGCCGTCCTCGCCGCGGTGGATGTGGGTGAGGCTGAACCCGTTTGCCGTGCGCGCCACCACCCAGACGCGCGAGGCGTCCCGGCTGGCATGGAAGGCGATGCGCACCGCCGCCGGCGTGCAGCTGGCGACGTGGAGGACGAGCCGGGCCTCGGCCAGCTGGCGGTCGCCCGCTTCGGTGGTGACGACTCGGCCCGGAAAAGCGCGGCCACACACCGCCTGCAGCCGCTCCCAGAACACCTCCTGGGGCCCGGCCCCGCGCGGGATGATCGCGCAGGCGGCGAGAAGCAAGCCGAGCGGCAGGAGAAAGGCGAGGCGCTTCATGCGGATATCCTAACCGCTTTCACGGCCGGATTGAATCCTTGACGGGATGAGGCGGCCTGGCAGAACCTCTGCCGGGGGCTCGACGAGGACGATGACGATGCGCCACGCCAGTGCCCTGCTTCCCGCTTTCCTCCTGCTCGCTGCCTGCGGCGGCGTCGGCAGCAGTGCCTCGGCGCAGGACCGGCCGTTCCAGGTGGAGACGATCGGCCAGTTCGACGAGCCCTGGGCGATGACCTTTCTGCCCGGCGGCGGCGACCTGCTCGTCACCGAGCAGCGCGGCGCGCTGAGGCTCCGTCGCGCCGACGGCCGGGTGCTCGACGTCAGCGGCGTACCGCAGGTCTCCTATGGCGGGCAGGGCGGCTTCGGCGACGTCGTCCTCCACCCCGATTTCGCGCATAACCACTTCGTCTATCTGAGCTGGGTCGAGGCGGGCGACAGCGGCACGCGCGGCGCCGTCGTCGGCCGGGCGCGCCTCAGCCTCGGCGAGGCCGCGGCCAGCCTCTCCGACCTGCAGGTGATCTGGCGCCAGCAGCCGAAGGTGGACGGCGGCGGCCATTTCTCCCACCGAATCGCCTTCGGGCCGGACGGCAGGCTCTATGTCAGCTCGGGCGAGCGCCAGCATTTCGAGCCGGCGCAGGACATGACCGGCAATCTCGGCAAGGTCGTGCGGCTGAACGACGACGGCTCGCTGCCGCCCGACAATCCTTTCGCCGCCCAGGGCGGAGTCGCGGCGCAGGTCTGGACGCTGGGCCATCGCAACCTGCTCGGCCTGGCCTTTGACGGCGCGGGCCGGCTCTGGGAGGTGGAGATGGGCCCGCGCGGCGGCGACGAGCTGAACCTGATCCTGCGCGCGCGCAATTATGGCTGGCCGCGAGTCTCCAACGGCAGCCATTATGACGGGCGCGACATTCCGGATCACAGCGCCGGCGACGGCTTCGAGCCGCCGAAACTCTGGTGGAATCCCTCTATCTCGCCCGCCAGCCTGATGATCTATTCGGGGGCGATGTTCCCGCAGTGGCGCGGCGACGCCTTCATCGGCGCGCTCTCCGGCCAGGCCCTGATCCATGTCGATCTCGACGGCACCGATGCGCGCAAGGCGGACCAGTGGGACATGGGCGCCCGCATCCGCGAGGTGGAGCAGGCGCCGGACGGCGCGATCTGGCTGCTTCAGGACGGGCAGAGCGGCGGCCGGCTGCTCCGGCTCACGCCGCGGCGCGGCGGCTAGAAGGTGGAATAGGTCCGCACCGGCTTGTCCTCGTCGGCATCCTTGAGCTTGCCCATCGCGATGAAGGCGATGACCAGCAGCACTGCGGCGAGGCCGAGCGAGACGAACATGAACGCCTTGCTCTGCTGTCTGGTGACCAGCATGTAGATGCCGTTGGCGGTCGCCACGAGGCCGAAGACGAGCACCGCCGCGAACAGCAGCAGGATGATCCGCGCCTGCTCCGCCGTGCCGGTGAAGGTCGAGCCCTCGATCGTCACGCCCGGATGGGTGAGCGTCGGATACATGTTCAGGGTGATCACCCCCATCATGCCGAGCAGGATCAGGCCGCAGAGCAGGAGCACGACGCCGCGGGCCGGCGATTCGCCCACGCTGCGCATCGGCCCGCCGCATTTGGGACAGGTGTCGGCCTTGCCCTCGACGAGCGTCGCGCATCTGGCGTTCCTGCACACGGTATAGGCAGCCATGGCCGACTCCCGGTCGTTTCGGGGCCGAGCCTAGCAGCGGCGATAGCGGAAGTACCAGACCTCGCGGCCCTCGCGCCGCGCTTTGGCCTCGTAGCGCGTCTCCGGCCAGCCGCCCGGCCGGGTGAGGAAATCGCTCGCGCTCTCCGCCAGCCAGTCGAAATCCCGGCGCCGGGTCATCACCATCATCGCCCAGCGGCAATAGACCGGATCGTCGGTCCCGAGCCGGAACTCGCCGCCCGGCTGAAGCTTCGCCGCGATCAGGTCGAGCGGGCCGTGATTGATCATCCGGCGCTTCGCGTGGCGCGCCTTGGGCCAGGGATCGGGGTGGAGCAGATAGACGAAGCGCAGGCTCGCATCAGGCAGCCGCTCGAGCACCTCGAGCGCGTCGCCCATGTGCAGGCGGACATTGGAGAGATGTGAATCGCGGATATGGCCGAGCGCGGCGGCCACTCCATTGAGGAAAGGCTCGGCGCCGATGAAGCCATGGTCGGGCAGCAGGTCCGCGCGAAAGGCGAGATGTTCGCCGGCGCCGAAGCCGATCTCGAAATGCAGCGGCCGGTCGTCCCCGAACAGGCTGACGGCGTCGAGCGGGCCCTCGTCCGGCACGCTCAGCGCCGGCAGCAGCTCCTCCACCAAAGCAGACTGCGCCACGCGCAAAGGGCGGCCCCTGGAGCGGCCGTAGAGCCGGCGGATGGAGAGCGGATCGTTCATGGCGGTCGGAGTCCGCGCCTGCTATCCTCCTTCGCATGAGAACCGCAAGCCTGACCGCCGCGGCCGCCTTCCTCCTCGCCGCCACGCCCGCCTTCGCCACCAGCTCGATCCATTGCCGGACCGAAGCGGGCGCGCGTGGGCCGGACATCTGGCTGAACGTCAGCGACGAGCCGGGCGGCGGGATCTTCCAGGCACGGATAGCGCACCGTGGGCAGGAGACTGTCACGGGTGAGACCCGCGATGGACCCCGGATCGCGCAAAGCGCGCTCAGTGACCGTCGGCTCAGCCTGCGGATCATCCATCGCGGGGCAATGGGCACGCTTATGCGCCTGACCGCGTCCCGGCGCGGCACGGCTTATGTCGGACTCGTCGGGTGGCAGGGCGGCACCTGGCCGGTCCGGTGCTACTGGGACGAGGACGACCCCGAATAAGGCGCGCTCAGGCCGCGAACAGGTCCTTATGGGCCTCGCGCAGGGCGGCCTTCTGCACTTTGCCCATCGCATTGCGCGGCAGCGCGTCGGCGAAGACGATCCGCCGCGGCTGCTTGAAACGCGCGAGGTCGGCGATCCCGGCCAGCACAGCCGCCTCGTCCAGCGCCGGATCGGTGCGCGTCACCACCGCCACCACGCCTTCGCCGAGATCGGGATGCGGCACCCCGATCACCGCGCTCTCGCCGACGCCCGGCAGCGCGTCGATCGCGAGCTCGATTTCCTTCGGATAGATGTTGAGGCCCCCCGCGATGATCAGGTCCTTGGCGCGTCCGACAATGGCGACCCGGCCGTCCGCGGCCATGGTGGCAATGTCGCCGGTGACGAAGAAACCGTCGGCGCGCATCTCCTCGGCGGTCTTCTCCGGGTTGCGCCAATAGCCTTTGAACAGATTCGGCCCTCTGATCTCGAGCACCTCGTCGCGGATTCGCGCCTCGACCCCGGGCAGCGGAAAGCCGACCGTGCCGGGGATGCGCTCGCCGTCACAGGGATTCGAGCAGATCATCCCAGCCTCGGTCATGCCGTAGCGTTCGAGGATCCGATGCCCGGTCTTCGCCTCGAAGTCGGCGAAGGTCGCCTCGAGCAGGGGCGCCGAGCCGCTGATGAACAGCCGCATGGTCGCGACCGCCGCGCGAGTCAGGCCCGGATGCGCGGCGAGGCGGACATAGAAGGTCGGCACGCCCATCAGGATCGTGGCTCGTCTCATGTCGGCGAGCACCGCGTCGGCGTCGAAGGCCCTGTGCCAGAGCATGGTCGAGCCGTTGAGCAACGCCCCGTGCAGCGCCACGAACAGGCCGTGGACATGGTAGATGGGCAAAGCGTGGATCAGCACGTCGCCCGCCTGCCAGCGCCAGTAATCCTTCAGCACCAGCGCGTTGGACGCGAGATTGTCGTGGCTCAGCATCGCGCCCTTGGAGCGGCCGGTCGTCCCCGACGTATAGAGGATCGCGGCGAGATCGTCCGGGCTACGCGCGACAGTGGTGAAGTCCGCGGGCGCCGCGTCGAGATCGGCGATGTCCCTATGCCCCGGCGCGAAAACCAGCTTCGGCTCGGCATCCCCGATGAAATAATCCAGCTCCGCTGCAGTGTAGGCGGTGTTGAGCGGCACATAGATCAACCCGGCGCGCAGGCTGGCCAGATAGAGCAAGGCGCCCTCGACCGACTTCTCCGCCTGGACGAGGATCCGGTCGCCGGTCGCGGCGCCGAGCCGCGCCAAGGCTGCGGCATAGCCGCCGACCGCGCGGTCGAGCTCTGCATAGGTCAGCCGGACCGTATCGCCCTCAACGAAAAGCGGCGTCCCCCCGGCGAGGGACGCCGCTCGTTCGAACAGCTCGTAGAGATTGGCGCTCAGACCGCCGCCTTCAGCGCGTCGACCAGGTCGGTCTTCTCCCAGGTGAAAAGATCGCCCTCGGGCTTGCGGCCGAAATGGCCATAGGCCGCGGTCTTCTCGTAGATCGGCTTGTTGAGGCCGAGATGGGTGCGGATGCCCTTGGGGGTCAGCCGCACCAGGGTCGGCAGCACCTGCTCGAGCCGGTCGGCGGTCGCGCCGTTCAGCTCGGTGCCGTGCAGGTCGACATAGAGGGAGAGCGGCTCGGCAACGCCGATCGCATAAGCGAGCTGGATCGTGCAGCGCTTGGCGAGGCCCGCCGCGACCACATTCTTGGCGAGGTAGCGGGTGACATAGGCGGCCGAGCGGTCGACCTTGGTCGGATCCTTGCCCGAGAACGCGCCGCCGCCATGCGGGGCGGCGCCGCCATAAGTGTCGACGATGATCTTGCGGCCGGTGAGGCCCGCATCGCCGTCCGGCCCGCCAATCTCGAAGCTGCCGGTCGGGTTGATATGATACTGGGTCTCGTCGGAGAGCAAAGCCGCCGGGATCACGTCGGCGATCACGCCCTTCACATAGTTGTGGAGCTCGGCTTCCTGCTCGCCCTGGTCGTAACCGGCGGCATGCTGGGTGGAGACGACGACGACGGTGGCGGCGGCCGGCTTGCCGTCCTCGAACTTCAGGGTCACCTGGCTCTTGGCGTCGGGTTCGAGGAAGGGCGCGGCGCCGCTATGGCGATCGGCGGCCATCCGTTCGAGGATCTTGTGGCTGTAATAGAGCGTCGCCGGCATCAGGTCCGGAGTCTCGTCGCAGGCGAAGCCGAACATGATGCCCTGGTCGCCCGCGCCCTCGTCCTTGTTGCCCTTCTCGTCCACGCCCTGGGCGATATGCTCGGACTGGCCGTGCAGCCGGTTGACGAACTCGAGCTGGTCCCAGTGGAAGCCGGACTGCTCGTAGCCGATCCGCTTCACCGTCTCGCGCACGGTCCGCTCGATCTCCTCCTTCGCGCCCGGCGCCCATTCGCCATTCTCGTAGACGCCCTTGCAGCGGATCTCGCCGGCCAGCACGACCAGCTGGGTCGTGGTCAGCGTCTCGCAGGCGATGCGCGCCTCCGGATCCTTGCCGAGAAAGAGATCGACGATCGCGTCCGAAATCTGGTCGGAAACCTTGTCCGGATGGCCCTCGGAGACGGATTCGGACGTGAAGAGGTAATTGCGGCGCATGGGCTAAGCGGGTCCTTCAGACGGGGGATACGGATATAAAGATATCCTTATGTGCGCGGCTCGCTAGCGCGTTTTGCGCCTGACTGCAATCGCGCCGGCGACGAGCAGCACGGCGAAAGCGAGTGAAAGCAGGTTGCCGAACCGGGCGAAGAGGGTCGGTTCGAGGGCGCGCGGCAGGACCGTGTCGATCGCGCCTTCCTCATGCTGGGGCAGCCGGGTGAACGCGCCCTGGGCGTCGATCACGCCGGTGATGCCGGTCGGAGTCGAACGGATCACCGGCAGGCCCTCCTCGATCGCCCGCATGCGCGCCTGGGCGAAATGCTGCGGCGGTCCCCAGGCCCCGAACCAGGCGTCGTTCGAGGGCGCGAAGATGAAGTCGGGCCGGTTGGCGCGGTCGACCACCTCGCCGGAGAAAATGATCTCGTAGCAGATCTGCCCGCCCACCCGGCCGAAGCCCGGCAAAGCCAGCGTCTGCGGCCCCGGCCCGGCCAGGATGTCGCCCTCGCCGGGGACGAGGCGGGAGAGGCCGAGCATGGTCAGGAAAGGGCGCATCGGCAGATATTCGCCATAGGGAACGAGATGCGCCTTGTCGTAGCGGCCCAGGATGCGCGCCCCGGGGCCGAGCAGATAGAGGCTGTTATACGCGGCGGCAGTCGCGCCCGGCGGCGGCTGCGCGACCTCCATGCCGCCGGCGAGCAACAGGTCGTGCGGGCCGATGACCGGCGCGATCAGGTCGGGCGCGGCGCCGCCATGCAAATTGTAGGGGATTGCGGATTCCGGCCAGAGGATCAGCCGGGGGGTGCCGTCCGGCCGCCCGCTGAGCCGCAGCAATTTATGGAAATTCCGCTCCTCCTGCGCCGCTGTCTGCCGCTCTTCCTGCGGGATATTGGGCTGGACGACGCGGATGAGGGGCCGCGGATCGTTCGGTTCGGTCACGCGGATCGGAAGGAATATCAGCGCGGTGGCGAGGAATGGCACGAGAAAGATTGCGCCACTCATCCAGCGCCGGTTGGCCAGCAGCCGCAGCCCGCCCGCCGCGAGCACGGTCGCACCCGACAAGCCGTAGGTGCCGACCAGAGTAGAAAGGCCGGCGACGCCGAGCACGTCGAGCCAGGTCACTCCCACCGGGTTCCATGCGAAGCCGGTGAACATCGTCCCGCGGAGATATTCGGTGACGATCCAGCCGGCCGCGAGGACCAGAATCAGCGCGGCCTTGTTCGCCCGGCCCCAGCGCCAGCCGAGACCCACAGCCGCGGCCGGATAGACGGCGAGGTAGAAGGACAACACCACCACCGCGACCCAGCCGAGCCAGGCCGGCATCGCCGCCTGATAGGTGAAGGCGGTGGCGATCCAGTTCAGCCCGAGCACGAACTGGCCCATGCCGAACCACCACCCCCGGGCCAGTGCCGAGCGCATTCGGGGCGCCTGCTCGATCAGCAGGATCAGGCCGGTGAAGGCGAGGATGGTGAGCGGCCAGAGCCCCAGCGGCTGGAAGCCCGTGGCCGAGAGCAGGCCGAGCAGGAAGGAGAGGCCGAGAAACTTCACCCCCGGGCTATGGCGGCGCGCGCGGCGGCGCGTCAATGGACGAACAGGAGCCGTCCGTCGCCGCCGAGCAGGGCGAACCAGGTGAAGGCGAGGTCGCCGAGAAAATGCATGATCATGCCGGGGATGATCGAGCCGCTGTGCCAGGCGAGCATGCCGTAGAAGAGTCCGGCGAAGAAGATGCCCGGGCCGAGCAGGAGCAGGGTGCCCAGGCCGTTGAAGCCGTGGACGAGCGCGAAGACCAGCGCGCTGACGAGGATCGCGGTCTGCGGACCGTAGCGCTCGAGCCCGCGCTGCATATAGCCGCGGAAGGCCGCCTCCTCGGAAACGCCACTGACCAGAGGGCCCATGACCACCACCGAGATCAGCCAGGCGGAGGAGGGATACTGGCTGAGGTCGGGCGGCCGGGCCGGCGCCCCGGTCAGGATCCAGACGATGGCGAGCAGCCCGATCAGCGCCATCAGCGACAGCGTCACCGCGAGGCCCTGTCCCGACCATCCGGGCGAACCGGGGGTCCACAGCCGCAGCCGGTAGCGCCGCGCCGCTTTCCAGCGGCCGGGCGGACCGGCCCCGTTCAGCCAGGCGAGCCAGACCGCCAGCCAGAGCAGGGTGGCGACGGCCGCCCAGGGGACTTCCGGATGAAAGCGCGCATTGAGCCGGATCATCATGACCCAGGGCAGGAAGCCCCCGAGGCTGACCAGCAGGCCGAGCAGGATCGGCCAGATCGTGCCGAGCGCGCCGGCATATTCTTGGCGTAGCGTCATATATCCTCCCCGCCGGCCGTCGACCCGGTCAGCCGGTCGCGGATCAGCGCCCGGCCACGGTGCAGGCGCACCTTCACGGCGTCGCGGCTGAGGCCGAGCTGTTCGGCCGTCTCGGCCACGTTGAGCTCGCAGACATAGAAGAGCAGGATCGCCTCCCGCTGGGTTTCGGGCAGGGCCTCGATTGCCCGTTCGAGATCGATGCGGAGCTCGACATCCCCGGGCGCCACCGAACCCAGGCTGTCCTCCTGCAGCGCCTCGATCCGGCGCCACAAGGGCGAGACCAGCCCGAAACAGATGCGGGCGACGATCCGGCCCAGCCAGCGCGGGAAGGCGGTGACCGCACGCAGCGCCGGCAGCCGCCGGTAGAGCGTCCATAACGCTTCCTGCGTGGCATCCTCGGCCAGCTGGGCGAGGCAGTATCGCTCGGCATGCCGACGGATGTGCGGCCGGGCGACGCGCAGCAGCGCCTCCACCGCCGCGGCGTCGCCGGCGCGAGCGGCCTCGACCAGGGCAGGATCGATGCGGGCGACGGCCCCGGCCTAGGATCCCGGCGTCGGCCGGCGACCGGAGACGGCGCAAACCGGACAGAAACCGATCAAGCCGGTCAGGGCCACGCAGAGGCCGAGCGCCATGACGATCAGGTTGGGCTGAGCGAAAGCGGCCCAGCCGCAGCCCGCGAACCCGGCGCCGAGCAGCACCCTCAGCAGGCGCTCGGCCGATGGAAGATTGAGCCTCAACATCTCGCGTCCCCTTCGATGCCGGCCGCCTCCCGATGAGACGGTCGCACCTCCAAAGAGGCGGTGACAGGCGGAAAGGTTACAGGCCGGCCACGAAAAAGCCACCGGCGGGGCGCCGGCCTCCGCCGCGCTTATTCGGGCGGCTTGCCGCCGTCATCGTCGTCGGGCCCGATATCCTCGGGCGGCGGCTCGTCCTCGGGCTCGGGCCGCGGCCGGGGACGGGTGACCGGGGGCTCGGGCCGCGGCGGCTCGGGACTTAGGATCGATTCGTTGCGCGGCTCGGGCCTGAGCTGCGGCGGCGGCGTCATCGCATTGTTGTTCGGCCGCTCGGCATTGGCGGCGACCAGGGCATTCTCGTCCATGCCGACCGGCGCGTTGCTGGTCGCGGCGACATTGCTGATCGGCTCGGGGCGGTGCGGATGGATCAGGCCCCAGCCGAAATAAAGGACGAAGCAAAAGGCAATGCCGGAGGCTGCACCGATCCCGAAGTCCCGCCAGTTCGTCTTCATCCCGACCGTCCCGCCCTCACGCTTTTCCGGACGGTTTACAGGCTTTTGGCCTCAAGTCGAGACGGCTGGCCGCGGCCTTCCCCGCTTCGTAGCGGTTGACCCGCGCGCCGGGCCGTGGCTAGGGGCGCGCTTTCCCCGCAGCGGAGCCTTCTGAATGACCGACACCCGCCTCGACGTGCTGTGCATCGGCAATGCCATCGTCGACATCATCGCCGATTGCGACGACGCCTTTCTCGAGCGGGAAGGGCTCACCAAGGGGATGATGCGGCTGATCGACGCGGCGGAGGCGACCCGGCTCTACGACCATATGGGCCCGGCGCGGGAGATCAGCGGCGGCTCGGCCGGCAATACCGCGGCGGGCGTCGCCGCGCTCGGCGGCACAGCGGGCTTTATCGGCCAGGTCGCGCCCGACCAGCTCGGCGAATTCTACCGCCACGATCTCACCGCCACCGGCGTTGAGTTCACCACCCCGGCGGCCGATCTCGGCGAGCCGACCGCGCGTTCGATGGTGCTGGTCACGCCCGACGCGCACCGGACGATGAACACCTTCCTCGGCGCCGCCCAGCTGCTGCCGCCGGCGGCGCTGGACGAGGCGCAGATCGAGAGCGCCGCCGTCCTCTATCTCGAAGGCTATCTGTGGGATCCGGAGACGCCGCGCTATGCGATGGTGAAGGCGATCGACATTGCCCGCCGCGCCGGCCGCAAGGTCGCCTTCACGCTCTCCGACACCTTCTGCATCGATCGCCACCGGGACGGCTTCAACCAGCTGCTCGACAATGGCCGGATCGACATCCTTTTCGCCAACGAGGCCGAGATCGGGATGCTCGCCGGCGCCGGGGATTTCGACATGGCAGTGGCGATGGTCCAGAACAGGGTCGAGACCCTGGTCGTCACCCGCTCCGAGCAGGGCGCGATCGCGGTGCAGGGCGGCGCGCGCGCGGCCGTCGCCGCCGAGCCCGTCGAGAAGGTGGTCGACACGACCGGCGCCGGCGACCTGTTCGCCGCCGGCTTCCTCTTCGGCCATACCAATGGCAAATCGCTCGAGGAGAGCCTCCGCATCGGCGCGATCGCCGCGGCCGAGGTCATCTCTCATTATGGCGCGCGGCCGGAAGCGGACCTGAAGGCGCTGGTCGCGTCGCGACTTCGCTAGGGCCTGACGCTCAGCCCGTCTCGGGCGGCGGATTCGCCGTGCCGGGGTCCGGCACGTCGACGTCCGGCTGCGGCGGAAAGACTTCGGGCGGCGGCGCCTCCGGCTGCGGCGCCTGCGCCGGCTGCGGCGGCTGCTCCATCGGCGGCATTTCGGGTTGCGGGGTGGTGGCCATGGCGAGCTCCTTCGCCGGATCAACGCCGCGTGGTCCGCACGGTTGCGTCAACGAAAAAGGGAGGCCGAAGCCTCCCTTTCCCGTTCCATCGGTGCGGCTGCCTTACGGGCGAACCACAGGCTCCCCGCTCTCGTCGCGCGGCGCATCCTCCGGGAATTCCGGCAGCGTCGGCACGTCCAGCGGCGGTTCGCCCTTGGCCAGCTTGGAGAAGTGCATGCCGTAGACGAAATAGAGGATGATCGCGACGAGCGTGTACCAGCCGAAGAAGATCAGCACGCGCGTTTCGACCGTGAAGATCAGGGCGATGCAGCTCAGGATGCCGAGCACCGGGACCACCGGATAACCCGGTACGCGATAGCCGCGCGGGATGTCCGGGTGGGTGCGACGGAGCCAGATCACCGTCAGCGAGACGATCGCGAACGCGGCGAGCGTTCCGACCGACGTCGCGTCGCCCAGGAAGTTGATGTCGAAGAAGCCGGCCGCAGTCGCGACACCGAGGCCGACGAGGATGGTGTTGATATAGGGCGTGCGGAGCCTGGGATGCACCTTCGCAAAGATTCCCGGCAGCAGCCCGTCGCGCGCCATCGTGTAGAAGATGCGGGTCTGGCCATACATCAAGACCAGGATGACCGAGGTGAGGCCGATGATCGCGCCCACCTTGATGGTCTTGGCGAACCAGCCCCATTGCGGTCCGAACGCATCGACCGCCACCGCGACCGGATCGGGCACGTTGAGCGCCCGATAGTTGACGATCATCGTCAGCACGATCGAGACGAGGATGTAGATGACCGTGCAGGCCAGCAACGAGCCGATAATGCCGAAGGGCATGTCCTTTCGTGGATTCTTCGCTTCCTGGCCCGCGGTCGAAACCGCCTCGAAGCCGATATAGGCGAAGAAGACGATCGACGCGGCGCGGACGATGCCGCTCCAGCCGAACTCGCCCTTGGCGCCGGTCGGCTCCGGGATGAAGGGATCCCAATTGGCCGCGAAGGCCGGCACGTTCTTGAGGATGATGAAGCCGCCGACCAGGATGAAGGCCGTCAGCACGGTCACCTTGATCGCGACGATCACGTTGTTGAACTTGGCGGATTCGGAGACGCCCACGACCAGCAGCATGGCCAGCGCGAAGCACACCAGGAAGGCGGGCAGGTTGAACAGGTAAACGACCGGTGCGCCGTTCACGATGACGTCGATTCCGTTCTCCTGCAGATGGTGGCCCGTGGGCCCTGTCAGCTCTGCTGGTATGTGGATGCCGATGTCGCTGAGCAGGCTCACCATATAGCCCGACCAGCCGACCGCGACGACCGACGCGGCAAGGCCATATTCGAGGAGCAGGAGGGCGCCCATCACCCAGGCGGCGAATTCGCCGATCGTCGCATAGCTGTAGGTGTAGGCGGAGCCAGAAACCGGCAGCGTGGACGAAAGTTCGGCGTAGCAGAGGCCGGCGAACGCGCAGATGATTCCCGCGATCACGTAGGAGATCAGGACGGCGGGGCCGGCATGGAGCGCGGCGGCATTGCCCGTCCGCACGAAGATGCCGGCGCCGATGATGCAGCCGATACCGAGGAAGACGAGGTTCCAGGGACCAAGCGACCGCTTGAGTTCACTGGTCGCCGTTTCCTGCTGGATGAGCTCGACACTCTTGCGCAATGTGATGCGCGCGAGAAGGCCCCGTTTCGGTGCACTCGCCATACTTTATCCCCTTATACCGCTTTTGCGATTGGCGCGGAGCCTAGCCGCTAATTCGGGCGGGGCAAGCCTCTATTCGGCCAAATGCGCTTCAGCGCGCGAGCATCGGCCCGAGCCCGCGGCCGCCGAAGAGATGGACGTGCAGATGCGGCACTTCCTGCCCGCCATTCGCCCCGACATTGGCGAGCAGCCGATAGCCCGGCGCGACCAGCCCTTCATCGCGCGCCACCCTGCCGACGGCGCGGACGAAGCCGGCAATCTCGGCCTCCGACGCGCGCTCCGAAAAATCGTCCCAGGAGACCCAGGGCCCCTTCGGAATCACCAGGATGTGGGTCGGCGCCTGCTGGTTGATGTCGTGGAAGGCGAGCGCGAACTCGTCCTCATAGACCCGCTTCGAGGGGATCTCGCCGCGCAGGATGCGGGCGAAGATGTTGCTGTCGTCATAGGGCAAAGTGGCGTCGATCGGCATGCTGGCCTCCTCTCCCAATGGATAGAGTGCCTTGACCCCTTTATCCACAGCGCTACCACTCCAGCCATGAGCGACGATGCGCCCGACAGTTTGATTCCCTATGACGAGATCGTGCAGGAGGCCCTGCGCGCGGTGGTCGGACGGGTGCTCGGCGAGGTCGAGGCGACCGGGCAGCTGCCGGGCGACCATCATTTCTTCATCACCTTCAAGACCGGCGCCACCGGCGTCGACATCCCGCGCCATCTGTCGGAGAAATTTCCCGACGAGATGACCATCGTCATCCAGAACCGCTTCTGGGATCTGAAGGTCAGCGAGGATGGCTTCGAGGTGGGCCTGAGCTTCAACCAGATGCCGGCGCGGCTCGTCATCCCCTTCGCGGCGATCACCGGCTTCGTCGACCCGGCGGTGGATTTCGCGCTGCAGTTCCACGCGCGCTCCGAGGAAGCGCAGGTCGAGGACCATGACGAGGCGGAGAACGACCCGCCCGCCGCCGAGCCGATCGAGGACGGGTCCAATGTGGTCTCGGTCGATTTCAGCCGGAAGAAGTAGGGCAGGCTCCCTCATCCTCGCGGCCGCGCTCGCCGTCGCGGCCCCGACTCATGCGCAGACGCAGCCCGACCTGGTCGGGGGCCGCGCCGCCGACACGATGCGCTATCCCTTCGTCGCCGCTCTGTCCCGGACCACCGGCGGCAGCCGCGTCTATTTCTGCGGCGGCACCCTGATCGCGCCGGACTGGATCCTGACCGCGGCGCATTGCTTCAGCACCCGCGGCGGCGCCCGGATCGGCATTTCCGGCCTCTGGGCGGAGGTCGGCAGCGCCTGGCTGCGCGAGGTGCCGGAGGAGGCGCAGGTTGCGGTCGCCCGGGTCTTCATCCATCCGCGCTACGATGCCGCCAGCCAGGACAATGACATCGCTCTGGTCAGGCTCGCCCGGCCCGCGGGCCCCTTGATCGCCGACCTCGCCACCGGCGCGCGTGCGGATCCGGCCGAGGCGACGGTGCTCGGCTTCGGCGCGCTCTACGAGGGCAGCCTCGCGCGGACGGCGACCTTGCGCAACGGCGCGCTCGCCTCGCAGCTCTCCAGCCGGCTCCGCCAGGCGGCGGTGCGGACGATCGCGCCCCGGGCCTGCGCCGAGCGGCTCGGCATCGGCGGCGAGGCGACCGGCACCTTCCAGATCTGCGCGGGCGCCGGACGGGACGAGACCTGCATCGGCGATTCCGGCGGCCCCCTCGTCGCGGAAGGACCCGGCGCGTCGGACCGGGTGATCGGGGTGGTCAGTTTCGGCTCGGGCTGCGCCGGCGATCTGCCGGTCACCGTCTACACCCGGGTCTCCGCTTATGCGGGATGGATTGCCGAGACGATGAGGCAGCAATAGAGGGGTCGCGACAGAGCGAAGGGACTCCTCGAATGACCGCCAGCACCCGCACCGAGACCGACAGCTTCGGACCGATCGAGGTCCTGGCGGACGCCTATTGGGGCGCGCAGACCCAGCGCTCGATCGAGAATTTCCCGTTCGGCCCGAACGAGCGCATGCCGCGCGAGATCGTCCACGCGCTCGGCTTCGTGAAGCAGGCGGCGGCGCGGGTGAACGCGCGGATCGGCGGCCTGGATGCGGCGCTTGCCGAGGCGATCCAGCAGGCCGCGGGCGAGGTCGCGGCGGGCGAGCATGACGAACAATTCCCGCTCGTCATCTGGCAGACCGGCTCCGGCACCCAGTCCAACATGAACGCCAACGAGGTGATCGCCGGCCGCGCCAACGAGATCCTGACCGGCACGCGTGGCGGCAAGTCGCCCGTCCACCCCAATGATCATGTCAACAAGGGCCAATCCTCCAACGACAGCTTCCCGACGGCGATGCACATCGCCGCCGCCCGCGCGGTGGCGCAGCGCCTGCTGCCCGCGCTGCACACTCTCCACCGCCGGCTGGCCGCGCAGGCCGAGGCCTGGGACCGGATCGTGAAGATCGGCCGCACCCATCTCCAGGACGCGACGCCGCTGACCCTCGGTCAGGAATTCTCCGGTTATGCCTGGCAGATCGAATCCGGCATCGCCCGGGTCGAGGCGGTGCTGCCGCGGCTCCACCAGCTCGCCCAGGGCGGCACCGCCGTCGGCACCGGCCTGAACGCGCCGCCGGGCTTCGCCGAGGCCTTCGCCGCGCAGGTCGCGACCCTGACGCGGCTCCCCTTCGAGACCGCGCCCAACAAGTTCGAGGCTTTGGCCAGCCACGACACGCTCGTCGAATTGTCCGGCGTGCTCAATGTCCTGGCCGTCTCGCTCTCCAAGATCGCCAACGACATCCGGCTGCTCGGCTCCGGCCCGCGCTGCGGCCTCGGCGAGCTCAAGCTGCCCGAGAACGAGCCGGGCAGCTCGATCATGCCGGGCAAGGTCAACCCGACCCAGTGCGAGAGCCTGACCATGGTCGCTGCCCAGGTGATGGGCAATCATGTCGCGGTCACGGTCGGCGGCCTGCAGGGCCATATGGAGCTGAACGTCTTCAAACCCCTGATCGGGGCCGCCGTGATCCGCTCGATCAACCTGCTGTCGGACGGCATGGAGAGCTTCACCGCCCGCTGCCTCGACGAGATGGAGCCGGACGAGCAGCGCATCGCGGACCTGATGAACAAGTCCCTGATGCTGGTCACCGCGCTCGCCCCCGAGATCGGCTATGACAATGCCGCGAGCATCGCCAAATACGCCCACAAGAAGGGCCTGACCCTGAAGGAAGCCGGCATCGAGCTCGGTCTGGTCGACGAGGCAACTTTCGACCGGGTGGTGATCCCGGAGCATATGCTCGGGCGCTGAGCGGCCGCCGTTCACCCCCCCACCCTGCTCGTCATCCCCGCGAAAGCAGGATCCCGCTGCCTTGGCGGCGCTTGTTCAGGAAGAAGAAGCGGGATTCCCGCCTTCGCGGGAATGACGGAAGGGGGCGTCAGCCGCCCGCCTGCCAGGCGCGGACCGCGTCGCTGGGCGCGAGCAGCATGATGATGTTGAGCGTGAGGTTGTCGCGGATCATGATCAGCGTGAACAGCTCGAAGGCGACGGCGAGCGCCACCGTGCCCCAGACCGGCAGCCGGCGGGCGAGCCCGAAGCCGAGCATCATCCAGCCGACGTCCGAGATCGAGTTGATCACGCTGTCGCCGGCATAGCCCAGGGCGATCGTCGCCTCGCGGTAGCGGTCGATCACCATCGGGCTGTTCTCGATCACCTCCCAGATGGCCTCGATGAGCGTGGCCAGGATCAGCCGGTGGCCCGGCTCCGACCAGCGGCGCAGCACCAGCCAGCCGGCGAGGTAGAAGAGGAAGCCGTGGATGATGTGGCTCGGCACGTACCAGTCGGCGAGCTGCTGGCTGTTCTCCGCCCCGTTCACGTCGCCGGTCCAGAAGCGGATCGTCCCGCACGGGCAGATCGGGTTGCGGCCCATGGCGAGCAGGATCGTCGCCATCACCGCGACGATGGCCAGCGCCACCAGCCAGTAGCGGCGCGGGATCAGCTTCGTCGAACCGGGCATGATCAGCACCGCATCGCAGTGCGGGCCTGTTGCTGGGTCAGGACGATCTCCGCATGGTCCGTGTCCATGTCGTGCAGGCGCACTTCCCAGACCCATCTCGGATTCTCGCCCGCGTCCGTCACCTCGATACTGTCTCCCGTCTCGGGGCGGGGCGCGCCGCACAGCGTCTGCGGCCGGAAGGGCGCCCGGTCGATGGTGATGGCGCGCTGGACGGCGAGGCCGGCGAGCAGGGCCCTGGCGTCCGGCGGGCAGGAATAACTGGGTTCGTTGAGGCCATCCCCCTCGGTGCTGCAGCGCAGCCGGAACGGAAGCGACGCGCTGCCCGCCGCCGCGGCGCGCGCGGCGACGAGCCGGCGGAGGATATCCATGCCTTGCTCCAGGGTCAGCGGCGCGCCCTGGCCCGCATAGCGTCTGCCGACCGAGGCGAAATAACGTTGCCCCGGCGGCAGGGCACAATTGGCGGCCACCGCGATCCTCGTGCTTCGATAGGGCTGGTTGGGGCGGCTCGGCATGTCGCGCGAGCGCGTCGCCTCGGTGTCCGGCGCCAGCGGATAGAAGGCAACGATATAGATGTCGCGGCCGCAAATGTCGTCGGCGAGCAGGTGCGGACGCCCGCGGAAAAGCAGGTGAACCAGCGACCCGCCCGACCAGATGGGGTCGCCGATCTCGTGGCTCTCAATGCCGGCCGGGCTGACTCCTGGCAGGAAGGTCGCCGAGAGCTCCGCCGTGCTTCGCCCGGCGAGCGCGGCGCGGGTATAGGTGGGGCCGCGATATGCAGGGGGCGGCGTCGCGCAGGCGGCAAGCAAGGCGAGAAGCGCGAGCAGGACGGCCTTCATCCCAGCCTCTCCAGCAAGGTGCAGATTGTGCGGTAGTTGCGGCTGGTGGCGGTCGAGCCGATCGCCTTGTCGAGGAGGGCCGGGGTCAGCTTCGACTGGCCCGACCCCTGGGGAAAATGGATCCAGAGCGCGTCGCCCGCCAGCCTCGCCCGCTCGCCCATCGTCCCGCGCGCCTCGATGACCTCGGCGGCGTCCGCCTTGGGCGGCTGCTTGGAGAGCAGCATCAACAAATAGCCCGGCGTCTCCCGAGCGACGTCGGGGAAGGGGTTAGAGTCCGGATAATGCGCCCACTCGGCGCGAGTGCGGACGATCGCCGGCGCCTCATAGCCATGCCGGTCCCGGATCAGCCCCTCGATCGCCGCCTCCGCCTCGGCCGGGCTGCAGTCCGCGTCGAAGACGAGATTGCCGCTCTGGATATAGGTGGCGACGTTCCGCCAGCCGAGCCCGCTGACCTGCGTCCTGAACGCCGCCATGGGCAATTTGCGCCCGCCCACATTCACCGCCCTCAGCAAAGCCACCATCCGCGTCATGTGCGCACTTTAGCGAATAATTGACCTTCGTCTGCCCCAACCAGGATCGTTTCAGACTTGGCTGAAACGTGAATCTTGGTTGGCGATATATGAGAGGGCCTGATTCACGCCGTCGGTCGAAGCGAAGTGCTTCGACCTCAGACGATCAGGCCCTTGACGACTCGATGCGACCTCCGCCACAGGCCCCCATGGAAATCGCAAGCGCCATCCTTCGGCGGGGCCTCCTCTTCGTGCTGTCGAGCCCCTCCGGCGCCGGCAAATCCACCATCGCCCGAATGCTGATGGCGACAGACAACGGGCTTGCCCTGTCGATCTCCGCCACGACCCGCCCGATCCGGCCGGGCGAGGTGGACGGCGAGGATTATCATTTCGTTTCGGAAGAGAAGTTCGAGGAAATGGTCGCCAATGGCGAGTTCCTCGAATGGGCGTTCGTCTTCGGCCATCGCTACGGCACGCTGAAGAGCGAGGTGCTGAAGGTGATCGAGAGCGGCAACGACGTGCTGCTCGACATCGACTGGCAGGGCACGCAGCAGCTGAAGCAGGTCGATCCGGATATCGTCCGGGTGTTCATCCTGCCGCCCTCCATGGCGGAGCTGGAGCGGCGGCTGCGCGCGCGCGGCACCGATTCGGAGGCGGTCATCCGGCAGCGGATGGAGCGGGCCGCGGCGGAGATCAGCCACTGGGCCGAATATGATTATGTGCTGATCAACAATGACGCGGAGAAATGCCGCGAGCTCGTCCACAACATCCTGAAGGCCGAGCGGCTGAAGGCGACGCGCCGCGTCTTCCTCCACGATTTCGTGCGCGAGATGATCGGCGGGCGCTGACTTCCGTTTCCCGCGCAAAGGTGTAGCCTCCCTCGCACAACAGGGAGGCGCTTATGATCCGCGTCATCATCGGCTCGGGCGTGGCGGCGGTCGCCATGTTCGTCATCGGCTTCATCTTCTTCGGGCTCGGCCTGCAGAACATCGCGATCAAGAGCGTCGAGGACATGCGGGCGGCGCCGATCCAGCAGGCCCTGCGCGCGAACATCGCCGACACCGGCACCTATGCGGTGCCCGGCGAGCGCACGGCCGAGCAGACCCGGATGTACGGCACCGGGCCGGTCGCCATGATCCATTACAACGTGAACGGGCAGGTCGCGGGGATGAGCGCCGGGCTGGCGCTGAAGGGCCTGATCTTCAACTTCATCATCGCGCTGGCCATGGGTCTCGCCCTGATCGGCATTGACGGGCGGGTGCGCGATTTCGGCTCGCGGGCACGGGTGGTCGCGATCATAGCGGTGGCGGCGGCGGCCTTCGCCCATCTCGGCATCCCGCTCTATTATCCGCAGGACTGGGCCTATTATATCTATCTCTTCCTCGCCGACGGCATCGCGCTCGCCGCCGCCGGCCTGATCGTCGCCTGGTTCATCAAGGTCGAGCCCGCGCCGGCGGCGGTCGGTGAGGCGCCGGTCGAGGCGGAGGAGCCGGCCTAGAGCAGGCTCAGGAAGCGCGCGGCCGCCGCGAAATCGGCGCGGCGGCCGGCCAGCGCCTTCGTCGCCTCCGCATCCTCCCCCCATTGCTCGATCTGCCACTGCTCGTCGAGCGAGGCCGCGGCCCAGGCCGTGTCGAGGCCGATCGCGCCTTCCGCCAGCGCTAGCGCGAGGACGAGGGAGCCGGAGATCGTGACCAAGGGGGAGAGCCCGGCCAGCGCGAACGGGTCGCGGGCGCCGACGGCGGCGGCCAGGCGGGCGACGGTCTCCGGCGGCTGCGGCCGGTGGACGATCCCCGCCGTCACCGCGAAGGCGATGTCGTAGCGGTCCTGCGCCCAGGCCAGCACCGGATCCCAGAGCTCGGCCTGGCGAGCGACCAGCGGCGCCGGCCCGTCCGCGCGGTAACAGAGCAGGTCGCTCTCGCCATAGGCGGCGAGCCCCGCGGCGAACGCGTCCTTCGCCGGCGTGATCCGGTCGATGGCGGCATTGGCGAGACCCGTGAGCGGCATGGCGCGCGGGTCGATCTGCTCCCCCTGCGCGTTCCATTCGTCGGCGATGGCCCCGGCCAGATGTTCGGTCGGGGGCGCCAGCGGCGTGCGGCCCGGGGTCTTCACGGGACGGCCGTCGAGCAGGACCGCATGGCCCTCGCCGACGCTCGCCTGCCGGTAGAAGCGCTTCACGGGGCGGGCGGCTCCCGGAAGCGCGCGGCGTAGACTTTGGGTCCGAAGAAGCTGACGACGAGGAAGGCGAGGGCCAGCGGCAGGCCGAGGATGGTTCCTCCCTGCACGAACAGGTTGCTCTGCCAGAGCAGGAGGCAGAGGATCACCCCGGCCGTCCCGCCGATCCGGATCAGGTTCATGACGATGAAGCGGTTGCGCCAGGTGGCGTCGTCGGCGGGGGTCATCCTTCTTCCTTCTCCATCAGGGCCGCGACTAGCCGATGATCGCCTTGAGCATATCCTCGAAGCGACCCGGACTCATCTTCGCCCTTGTCCAGGCCGGCTTGGGGGCGAGCCGCGCCTCGTGCGCGGCGCTGAGCCCGTCGAGCAGATCGGCCAGCTCCGCCTCGTCCAGCCGGCGCAGCGGCCCCTCCGCCTCCACCGCCAGATAATTCCAGGTCGGCACCTGGTCGTCGGCGAGATACCAGTCCGGGCTGATATAGGCGTCCGGGCCGAGCACCGAGACGATGGCGCGCTTCCCCTCCAGCCTCGCCCGGTTGCCGCGCGAGACGTGGAAGCGCAGCCGGTCGGGTCCGGCGACGAGCACCGGCGCATGGACCAGCACCGGCCCCTCGGCGGCGATGGTGGCGAACGCGATCCCGGCGACGAAGGCGAGCATCGCCGCCTCGTCCTCCCAGGCGAAGGCGCGGTTCGGATGCATCAGCCCCGCCCGCGGCTGCGCCGCTCGCCGCGCCGCTCCTTGCGGACCTGCTTGGCGTGCTGGCGCGCCTTGGCCTTCTGCTGCTCGCGGCTGGGCGGCGGCGGGCCGTCGTCGATCGGCAGGTCGCCGAGCGCTGGATCGAAGCCGAGAGACTCGAGGGTCGCGGCGAAATGGTCGGGCAATTCGGCGTTGACGTCGATCCGGCCGCCGTCGGGATGGTCGATCCGCAGGCGCCGGGCGTGCAGATGCAGCTTGCGGCTGATCGCGCCGGTCAGGAAGGCATCGAGCCCGCCATATTTGCCGTCGCCGAGGATCGGATGGCCGATGGCGAGCATATGGACGCGGAGCTGGTGGGTGCGGCCGGTCAGCGGCTGCAGCTCCACCCAGGCGGCGCGGTTGCCGGCCCGCTCGATCACCCGGTAGCGGGTGCGCGACGGCAGCCCCTCCGCCTCGTCGACATGCATCTTCTCGCCGCCCGTGCCCGGCTGCTTGGCGAGCGGCAGCTCGATCAGCCCGTCCTCGATCGCCGGCACGCCGGTGACGATCGCCCAATAGACCTTGCGCGCGGTCCGCCCCGAAAAGCTCTTCGAGAAGGCGGCGGCAGCGCGCGGGGTCCGGGCCACCAGCAAGGCGCCGGAAGTGTCCTTGTCGAGCCGGTGGACGAGCTTGGGCCGCGGCTGGTCCTCCGCGGCAAGACCATCGAGCAGCCGGTCGAGATGCTCGTTCGTCTTCGTTCCGCCCTGGGTGGCGAGGCCGGGCGGCTTGTTGACGACGATCGCGGCCCTGTCCTCGTGGATGACCAGCGAGCGGACGAACTCGACTTCCTCCGCGGTCAGCTTCTCCCGCTTGGGCAGCCGCTTCTTCGGCGCCTCCGCCGGCTCCTCGGTCTGCGGCGGCACGCGGATGCTCTGCCCGGCCTCGATCCGGTCACCCGGCGCGGCGCGTTTGCCGTCGAGGCGGAGCTGGCCGGTGCGCGCCCAGCGCGAGACCTGGCCGAAGCTGACCTCGGGCAGGTTGCGGCGGAACCAGCGGTCGAGGCGGATGCCGTCATCCTCGTCCGTCACCACGAAGCTGCGGACCTGCTCGGCGCTCGGGCTCATGCCGGCAGCATCCGCATCAGCCAGAGGCCCGCGAACAGCAGGACCACACCGCCGAAGACCGAGGCGAGGACATAGAAAATCGCGCTGGCCAGCTCGCCGCGCTGAAGCATCAGGCCGAGCTCGAGGCTGAAGGCGGAGAAGGTGGTGAAGCCGCCGAGCAAGCCGACCGCGAGGAACAGGCGCGCCTGCTCGCTGCCGCCCCTCTGCAGCAGCCAGCCGGCGAGCAGGCCCATGAGCAGGCTGCCGAGCAGGTTCACGAACAGGGTCCACCACGGGAAGCCCGGCCCGAGCCAGCGCAGCCCTGCCAGGCCGGCGAGATGCCGCGCCCCGGCGCCGAGCGCGCCACCAAGCATGACGAGAAGGAGATTGGGCATGGCGGCGATGTAGCGACGTGCGCCACGCTCCGCCAGTGGCGGCTTAACGCCCGTTATTGACGATCAGCGAGACGTCGGCGCCGTTCCCCTGCGGCGTCGCGATCAGATAATAGGCGCTCTCGCCCCGGGTCCCGCCCAGCACCAGGTCGTCGCCGCGCTGCTGCTGCTCGGCGCTGTAGCCGGCGCCGGTGGCGAGCCCGCGATACCTGTCGATCACGCGCTGCGGCGGGTCGCCGGTGGTGAAGCTGACCACGCGCATATGGCAGCCGCCATGCTCGTTGCCCGCCGCCTCGGTCAGGCGCCCGCCCGGATAGGCCGGGAATTCGGCCGGCATCCGGTTCGCCCACTCATTGCCATGGTCGAAGCCGCGGCCGCAGGCGGCGGCCGAGGGCGGCGGCGCGGTGCCGCCGGCGGTCCTTGTCTGCGCCCCGTCCTGACCGGGATTGAGGTCGGCGGGATATTGCGCCTGCACCGGCGCCTCCGGCGGGCGGGCGCTGTTCGGATTGGCCTGCTGGGCGAGCGTCGGATCGACCGACAACTGGTCCTGCAGCGCGCTGGTCAGCGCCGGATCCACGGCATTGGCGATCAGCTCGTTGTCGATCGCGGCGAGATCGTCGGGCGGTGGCGCATTGCCGCAGCCGGCCAGCGCCAGAAGGCCGGCAAGGCCGAAGCCCTGAAGGAGAGGACGGACGCGCGCCATGCCGCCTTTATGCCCCGGCAGGCGACACCAAGCCGTTAACGCGCGCGCCAGTAATCGAAGGTTTGCCGCTGCACGGCGTGGATGAAGCGCGCCGCCTCAGGTCCTTCCCAGAGCCCGTCATAGCCGCGCGAGGCGCCGCCGCCCGCGACCCACCACCCCTGGCCCGGAATGCCGTCGCTGGCGCGGACGACGAGCACCGCCAGCTCCGGCTCGCCGCGCAGTTCCGCTTCACGGTCAATCTGGCCGAGCATCGCGCAGAGCTGCCGCATCTTCGGCCGCGAGAAGCGGTAGCCGAGATGCTCGAGCAACTCGCCATAGGAAAGGGGAATCCCGGCCTTGGCGGCCGCGACCAGGTGCGTGCGAACCTCGGCCGGGTCGGCGAGCGGCTCCGCCATCAATTCCGGGGGGTGACGATCAGCGTCCCGTCGGTGCCGCCCTGCGCCCCAGGCTGCAGCCGGACGCTGAGCGAGCTGCCGGCGCGTCCGGTGCCGGCGAAGACGAAGGCGGCGCCGTCGCGACTGACGTTGCTGATCGAGAAGCGGTTGGCGCGGGCCGGATCCTGATACCAGGCCACCAGCCGATCGGGCGGATCGTCGCTGTGGAACTGCCGGCCCGGGCCGCCGCCCCGCTGCACGCGCGCCCGCGGATAGAGATAGTCATTGTCCTCGGTCATCCGGCGGATCGGCGGCGGCAGGTTGATCTTCAGATCGACGCCCTGGGCGCGCACGGTGAGCTGGCCGTTCTCGGTCTTGCTCGCCGGCATCGCATTGGCGGCATTGGCGCTTTCATCGCCGTCGCCGAGGCCGCAGCCGGTCAGCGCCAGGGCCGAAACGGCGGCGATGAGCGGGGCGAAGCGGTACATGGCGAGTCCTTCCGGGGGCGCCGGAGGACCCTAGACCTGCGGCGCAGCGGCGACAACCGTAGCCGCCGCAGGCCGGCGCAGGCTGGACGGCGCCGGACCGCTCCCCTAACCGCCGCGCCATGACCGGCACCGCGGACAGCAACAGGGGCGGCATCCAGCTGGGCCTCGCGGCCTATGCGATCTGGGGTGTCATGCCGCTCTACTTCAAGCTGCTGGCTGGCGTGCAGCCGACCGAGATCGTCGCCCACCGCATCCTCTGGTCGCTGCTCCTGCTCGGCCTGCTCGCTACCATGTGGCGCCGCTGGGGCGCGATCCGCGCCGCGATCGGCACGGGCAAGGTGCTGGTGACCCTGCTCGCCACCGCCTGCCTGATTGCGGTGAACTGGCTCGTCTACATTTATGCAATCGTCAGCGGCCACGTCCTCGAGGGCAGCCTCGGTTATTATCTGAACCCGCTGGTCAACGTGCTGTTCGGGGTCGTGCTGCTGAAGGAGGTTCTGACCCGGGCGCAGGTCTTCGCCTGCCTGCTCGCCGGCGCCGGAGTCGCGGTGCTGGCGGCGGGGGCGGGGTCGGGGCTCTGGATCAGCCTCACCCTGGCGCTGAGCTTCGCCTCCTACGGCTTCCTCAGGAAGGTAGCTCCCGTCGACGCGCTCGAGGGCCTGTGGGTCGAGACGCTCGTCCTCGCCCCGCTCTCGCTCGCCTGGGTGCTCTGGCTGCAGGCGCAGGGTACGGCCGGCTTCGGAAACCAAAGCCTGTCGATCGACCTCCTCCTGATCCTGGGCGGCGGCGTTACCGCGCTGCCGCTCCTGCTCTTCACTGCCGCCGCCAAGAGATTGCCCTATTCGACGCTTGGCTTCCTTCAATATCTCGCGCCCTCGCTCCAGTTCCTGCTCGCAGTGCTCGTCTTCCACGAGCCGTTCGGCCGGGCGCAGGCGCTCTGCTTCGCGGCGATCTGGGCGGCGCTTGCCATTTTCAGCGTCGAGGCGATCCGCACTGCCCGCGCCCGCATCTCACCGGCTTGAGCGGCGGCCGAAACAGGGGCATCCTCCACGGCAACAGCCAGGGAGGCCGCCGATGAAGACCGACCCCAGGATCGACTCCTATATCGACAACAAGGTCGCCGATTTCGCCAGGCCGATCCTCCGCCATTTGCGGGTCGTGGTGCACGAGGCCTGTCCCGAATGCGAGGAAACGCTGAAATGGAGCCATCCGAGCTTCATCTACAAGGGCAAGATCCTCGCCGGCTTCGCCGCGTTCAAGGCGCACGCCACCTTCGGATTCTGGTCGGGCAGCCAGGTGCTGCAGAATGATTCCGAGGCGACCGCCATGGGCCAGTTCGGCCGGCTGACCTCGGTCGACGATCTGCCGGACCGCAAGACCCTGATCTCGCTCACCCACAAGGCGATGAAGCTGATCGACGAGGGTGTGAAGCCGGTCCGCAACAAGACCGTGAAGGCGCCCTTCACCGTGCCGCAGGACCTGCAGGCCGCGATCGACGCCGCGCCCGTCGCCAGGGCGACCTGGGCGTCCTTCCCGCCGTCCTGTCAGCGCGAATATGTGGAATGGGTGACCGAGGCCAAGCGCGACGAGACCCGCGCCAAGCGGCTCGAGCAGACAATCGTCTGGCTCAACGAAGGCAAGCGCCGCAACTGGAAATACGAGAATTGCTGAGCTGCGCTCGCTGCATGACCCCCGTCATTCCAGCTTTCGCTGGACTGACGTTCTACCTTTCTATTCCCCGGCCAGGTTCGCGTTGGCGGCGTTGATCAGATCCGTATTCGGCTCCGCAGTCGGCGGGGTCTGCGGGTCGTGCGGCAGCGGCGGCACGCGGCGGCAGGCGGGCAGGCTGAGCTGGGCATGTTCGGTGCAGTCGCGCACCTGCACGTCGTCCGTTGGCGCGATGAAGATAGCGTAATTCTTGCCGTCGCCGCACAAGGCGACCCACATGGCGAGATTCTGATATTGCTGCTGATAGGCCCCGCTCAGCACGCCGCCGCGGCAGCGGAAGCCGCTCTGCGTGATCGCGCGCAGCAGGCCGATCCTCTTGTTCAGCGGGTTCAGTGCCTTCAGCCGGTCGCTGCCTTCATTAGCGATGTTGATCTGGACGCCGCTATTGGCCGAAGGGGCGGAAGTGTCGCCGCAGGCGGCAAGGACGAACGCCAGAGCGAGCGTGGCGCCGGCCAGGAACTGCTTCATCTCCATCTCCTTACCGCTCCGTAGGCGCTCAGGCGGCCGCCGCCGCTTTGGTCCGATACTGCGCCCGGAGCGAGACCTTGTCGATCTTGCCGGTGCCGAGCTTGGGCAGCGGCTCGGGCGAGATCCAGATATAGGAAGGGAGCTTGAACTGGGCGAGACGCGCGGCGAGAAATTCCAGCAGCTCGGCCCCGGACACCGGCTCCTTCTCGCACCAGATCACCGCGGCC
>SMEU01000009.1_pt1 | contig 27721 bp, 19 predicted proteins | sample 2456051 | NCBI WGS metagenome assembly SMEU01 (sample SAMN10132600, study PRJNA489261) | soil metagenome | isolation source: day120 un-amended silt loam soil | place: USA | collected 2015-05-01
CAGCGCGGCGCATTCCGAGGCCATTCGCCCGGGGCCCTCTCGGCCGACGCAGACTGCCAATGCCGGCAGTGCCGCCCAGCGCCGCAGCCAGCCGCGCCGCGCCAGCGGCGGCGGCCCGCTCGATCTCGCCTCGATCACCACCATCTGCCGCGCCGCCGGCAATCAGCAGGATCCGGCCGGCTTCCTCGCGCGCCTCTCCACCGCTTATTCGCTGTCGGATGCCGACAGCGTCTCGCTGCGCGCGAGCTGCGCCGCCTATCTTGCCGGCCGCGCCGACGCGCGCCGCGCCGGCGGCGGCACTTATTGATCCAGAATCGATATTGTTCGCCTTTAAGTATTAATCCTTCTGTGCTTACTCCTCCCTTGAAAAAGGGGGGAGCGAGTCGTGAAGTTTTTGACGGTTTTCGGCACGCGCCCTGAAGCCGTCAAGCTTGCTCCCCTGCTGAGGACTCTTCAGACCGAAGGCGGTGTGCAAACGCATATTTGCGTGACCGGCCAGCATCGCGATTTGACTCGCCCTGTCCTCGATTTCTTCTCGCTTCATGCCGATTTCGACCTTGAGGTCATGGCGCCGCAACAGGCGCTCAATCCGCTCATGGCGCGGCTCGTCGAGCGGCTCGATCCGGTGCTGGTCAGGACGGCGCCGGACCGGGTCATCGTCCAGGGCGACACCACCACCGCCATGGCCGCAGCGCTCGCCGCCTTCCACCGCCGGATCCCGGTCGCCCATGTCGAGGCGGGGCTGCGCACCTGGCGCCAGGCCGAGCCTTATCCCGAGGAATATAATCGCCGCGCCATCGCCCTGATCGCCGATCTCCATTTCGCGCCGACCCGCACGGCGCGCGACAATCTCGCCTCGGAGCGGCTGAACGGCGAGGTCTTCGTCACCGGCAACAGCGGCATCGATGCGCTCGACCTGGTGCTCGGCCGGCTCGGCCGGGAACCGGCGCTGGCCGCGTCCGTCGAAGCGGCGCTGCCGCCGCGCGTCGACGAGCGCAGCGAGGTGCTGGTCACCGCCCATCGCCGGGAGAGCTTCGGCGCGCCCTTCCAGGCGATCTGCGCCGCGCTCGCCGAGCTGGCGACGCGCGACGACGTCGAGATCCTCTTCCCGCTCCATCCCCATCCGCGGCTTCGCGCGGCGGCGGAGGAGGCGCTGGGCGGGCGGGCGCGAATCCGCCTGCTGCCGCCGCTCGATCTGCCCTGGTGCTGCGCGAGGCCACCGAACGGCCCGAGGGCATCGAGGCGGGCATGGCGCTGCGCGTCGGCACCGATCCGGCGCGCATCCGCCACGCCGCCGAGGCGCTGCTCGACACGCCGCCCCGGGCCGAGACCCGCTCCCACGTCTATGGCGATGGCCACGCCGCACAGCGCATCGCCGCCGGCCTGCTGGGCCGCCAGGTCGCCGAATTCGCCCGCGACTGGCCACGCATCGAGGGCCTGCGCCGGATCGGCTGAGGCCGTGGGTCGGGGTCGGGCACACCCCATTCAGAACTCGGCAACGCTTTTCGACGCAGGATCGCCCGCATGATCTCCCTCATGCACATGGCGGCCGGTCTCGCCGGCCTGGTTCTGGCCGGCCCCGCCCCGCCCGGGCCGGCACCTCACTATGTCAGGCTGACCGGCGCGGAGCTCCGCGAGGCACTGGTCGGCAAATTTGTCCGGCCGCGCAGTTGCTTGCATGCCGAACCGTGCGGAGGAATCTTCAGCCGCTACCGCAATCGATATCATCTGGCCGCCGACCGGGTGCCGTGGGTCACCGGCAGCTATATCCTGGAGGAGGACCGGGTTTGCATCACCATGCCGCGCAGCGAGACCCGCTGCCACTTCCTCGCGCGGTCCGATCAGGGCGTCGATTTCCTCGTGTCGACCGACAATGCCGTCTTGCCTCTGGTCGAGGTGCAGATCACCGATGCCACCGGAATCCCGGTCCCGGATTTCTAGAGGCCCGATTGCCGGAGCGCAGGCGGATTCAACCGGTTCCACTAACGGCAAAACCACTCTAGCGCGGACAAATGGACGGCGCGGACTTCCTCATCATCGGCGGCGGCATCGCCGGGCTCTCTGCGGCGGCGCGGCTGGCGGCGCACGGCAAGGTGATCGTGCTCGAGGCCGAGGAGGCGCTCGGCTATCACAGCTCCGGGCGCAGCGTCTCCTTCTCCCATTACGGCATCGGCAACGCCGTGGTCCGCGCCCTTACCCGGCACAGCCGGCCCTTCTTCGAGGCCCAGCCCGAGGGCTTTTGCGACACGCCCGTCGCCGCGCTCTTCCCCTCCCTCTATTTCGCCGGAGAGGAGTCGCTGCCGCTGCTCGCCGCGCTCGAGACCAACATGGCGAGCCTGGTGGACACGCTCGAGCCGCTCGACGCCGACTCGCTGTCCCGCGTCTGCCCCGTGCTGAAGACCGGCCCCGGCGCGGCGCTGCACGGCTTCCTGGACCCCAGCGGGCTCAAGCTCGACGCCGACGCGCTGCTCCAGTCCTTCGCCAGGGCCCTGCGGGCGCGCGGCGGCGAAATCCGGCCTGGCCAGCGCGTCGGGACCATCGCGCACGAAGGCGGTCTCTGGGTCGTGGACGGCATCGTCTCCGCGCCGGTCCTGATCAACGCCGCCGGCGCCTGGTGCGACCGGATCGCCGCGCTCGCCGGCCTGGCGCCGCTGGGCCTGCAGCCCAGGCGCCGAACGATCATTGCCGTCGATCCGGGCACGGACATGACCGGCTGGCCCTTCGTGCACAGCGCCGCCGGCGATTTCTACATGCTGCCCGAGGCCGGGCGCCTGCTCGTCTCGCCGGTCGACGAGGTCGCCGACGATCCCTGCGACGCCCAGCCCGACGATTATGACATCGCCTTCGCCGCCGATCGGCTGGAACATTATACGACGCTCCGGGTGACCCGGATCGCCCATCGCTGGGCGGGGCTCAGGACCTTCACCAGCGACCGCACGCCCACCGCCGGCTTCGATCCGCAGGCGCCCGGCTTCTTCTGGCTCTGCGGCCAGGGGGGCTATGGCCTGCAGACCGCGCCGGCCATGGCGTCGGCGGTCGAGGCCCTCGTCGCCGGCGCGGCCTGGCCCATGCCCGATGTCGCGCCCGCGCAAATCGCACCGGCGCGCTTGCTGGCGCGCTGAAAACATGCTGACAGAGGCGCCATGACCGCCGAGGCGATCCGGGACGAAGGGTTGGTGGAGGGCCCGCCGCCACCCGGCGCGAAGCGCGCCCGCCGGGTCCGGATGATCAAGCGGGGCGTCAAGCTCTTCTTCCTCGTCTTCGTGCTGATCATCGTCTGGCTGACGATCACCGCGCCTTTGTCGCGCTCGCTCAGCCCGCGGCTGGAGGCGCCGAGCCTCACCATCCTGTCCGCGGAAGGCGAGGCGATCGCACGGCGCGGCGCGATCATCGGCGACCAGGTGGACGTCACCCGCCTGCCGCCCCATGTCGGCCTGGCCTTCGTCGCGATCGAGGACCGGCGCTTCTATTATCACAGCGGCATCGACCCCTGGGGGATCGGCCGCGCCTTCTTCCGCAACCGCACGTCGAGCGGCCTGCAGGGCGGCAGCACGATCACCCAGCAGCTCGCCAAGACCAGCTTCCTCACCCCCGACCGCACCTGGGCGCGCAAGGCGCAGGAGGCGTTCATCGCACTCTGGCTGGAGGCGCGGCTGACCAAGAACCAGATCCTCAGCCGCTATCTCTCCAACGTCTATTTCGGCGACAATATCTACGGCCTGCGCGCCGCCGCGCAGCATTATTTCAACGTCGATCCGGAGGATCTGTCGCTGGCCCAGGCGGCGATGCTCGCCGGCGTCGTCAACCTCCCCAGCCGGCTCGCGCCGACCACCAATCTCGCCGCCGCCCGCCGCCGCGCCGAACTGGTGCTGAACGCGATGGTGGAATGCGGCTTCATTACCCGGACGCAGCGCGACGCCGTCCGGCCGGCGCGGGTCCGCCTCGGCCCGCGCGACGATACCCCGACCGGCACCTATTTCGCCGACTGGGTGATGCGCGAGGCCAGCACCGGCACGGACGAGGATTATGGCAACCGCCGCATCCGGACGACGCTGGAGGGCGATCTGCAGCGTGCCGCCCTCCGCGCGGTCCGCCGCGCCGGGCTCGGCCGGACCCAGGCCGCGCTGGTCGCGATGCGCCTCGACGGCCGCGTCGTCGCCATGGTCGGCGGCCGCGATTATGCGGAAAGCCCGTTCAACCGCGCCACCCAGGCGCGGCGCCAGCCCGGCTCGGCCTTCAAGCCCTTCGTCTATTTCGCCGCCTTCCGCGCCGGCTATCGGCCCGACACGATGGTCAACGACGCACCCTTGCGCGTCGGCGACTGGTCGCCGCGCAATTATGACGGCCATTATCGCGGCGCCATTCCGCTGCGCGAGGCGGTCGCCGTCTCCAGCAATTCGGTCGCGGTGCAGCTGTCCGAGCGGGTCGGCCGCAACGCTGTCATCCAGGCAGCGCGCGACCTCGGCATCAGCACCCCCCTGCGCGCCGACCCGAGCCTGCCGCTTGGCGTCAACAACGTCACCTTGCTGGAGCTGACCGCGGCCTATGCCGGCATCGCCTCGGGCCGCTTCCCGATCCGTCCCTATGGCCTGCCGGAGGATGCGCCGTCGGAATCCTCGTTCCGGCGTGATCCGCAGCACATGGCGATGATGCGCGACATCCTGCACGGCGTGGTCACGCACGGCACCGGCCGGGCGGCGAACCTCGCCGTCCCCACCTTCGGCAAGACCGGCACGACCTCGGACTATCGCGACGCTTTGTTCGTCGGCTTTGCCGGCGATCTGGTGGTCGGCGTCTGGGTCGGCAATGACGACAACAGCCCGCTCCCGGGCACGTCGGGCGGCGGCGTCCCCGCCCGCATCTGGCGCGCGTTCATGACCGAGGCGCTCGGCATCGGCGCCGCCCCGGCCGCGCCGCCCGTCCCGCTCTCGCAGGCGGACCGGCGCGACGTGAACGATGCGGAGCCGGCAAACGGGCTCGAGCCGGAGCCGCAGCCGCAGCCGCAGCCGGGGCCGGAGCCTCTCATTCCCGAGGGCAATGCGATCACCCTTCCGGCGCCGCCGCGCGTCGAGCCCCTGCCGAAGCAATAGAGGTCGGCTTCCGACGGCGCGGCCCCCTCTGGTGACCAACTGTTTCCGATGACCTCCCAGGGTTTTCCGGGAGTCATCCTGCCTGGCCGAAGCGGTTCGAGCCCCGAACGCTGGTCATGACATGGCGTCCGGCCAGCGCCGTCGTGCGCTCGCGGATCGTGTGCATGAACAGCCATTCCGCCGTCGCCCGCTGCGGCGTCAGCTGCAGGGTCGCATAGCCGCGCTGGTGGAGGTTCGCCCATTTGAGCTGACGGTTGCGACCCATGGTCGCCCGCACCGCCGCATCGGGCGCGACGCCGGGGAAATCGTCCTCATTGCCAGGCGAGGTGACGCTCGTTCCGGCAACCTCGATGCCGGCGCGATGGCCGTCCAGATCATGGTCGAAGGCCCAGGCATTGTGGCTGTCCCCGGAGAGCACGACCAGATTGGCGTCGGCCTCGAGCGCCGCGCCGAGCAGCCGCCGCCGCGCCGCGGGATAGCCGTCCCAGGAATCGAGCCCGGACGGCAGGCCGGCGCGCCCGGCATCCACGGCATTGGCGACGAAGGCGCGAAATCCCTCGGTCGCGTTCGCGCCAAGCCAGCCCGATGCTTCGGGCGGCATGAGCAGGGTCCCCAGGATCACCTGCTGGGCAAGCACCTGCCACGTCGTCCCCCGCCCGACCGACCGACGGAGCCCGTCCGCGAGCCAGGCTTCCTGCTGCGGGCCCATCAGGGTCCGCGCCGGATCCTGCCAGGGGCCGTCGCGGAAACGGGCCAGGGCCGCCGCCCAGTCCGGCTGGTTGTTCAGCACCTCGCGCAGATAGAAGGAGCGGCTGCGCGCAATCAGCCTTGTCTCGGGCCGGAACAGGGTCGCGAGCTCGCCGATCTCGTAGCTTTCCCAGCGATCGTCCGAGACCGGCAGCCAGTCATGATAGGCCCGCATCGCCGCAGCCTTGCGGTCCGCCCAGTCGCCCTCGGTGGCAGGCTGATGGTTCTGCGCGCCATTCTCCCAGCTGTCATTGGCGGTTTCGTGATCGTCCCACATGGCGATCATCGGGAAATGCTGGTGCAGCAGCTGCAGGTCCGGATCGGACCGGTAGGCCGCCAGGCGCAGGCGATAGTCGGCGAGGCGGAACGCCTCGGTCGCGGGCTCGATGACGCGCCCGGCCAGGGCCTGGTCCGCGGTCGGATAGCGGCCCCTCGGATATTCGTAATAATAATCGCCGACATGGACCATCAACCGCCCCTTCCGGCAAGGTCCGGGTCCGCCCCGCCGGCGACAGCCGCCCGCGCGCGTCCCGGAAGCGGTAATGATACCAGCGGCCAGGCTGCAGCCCTTCGACGACCGGCTTCACGCAGAAGTCATGTTCCTCCGAGGCAGTGACGACGCCGTCGGCAATGATCCGGCCGAACTCCGCATCCGCCGAGACCTGCCAGCTCAGCCGCCCGCTCCCGCCCGCTTCGGGCAGATAGCGGGTCCAGAGCATGACCGAGCGCTGCCGGGGCTCGCCGCTCGCGACATTGTGGGTGAAGCCGCGCGCCGCGAGCAGCTGGGCGATGCCCGGAAAAGCGAGCGCGCCGAGGCCGAGCGTGCCCGCCTTCAGCAGCAGGCGGCGGTCGATCATCAGAAGCGGACGCTCGCCTGCACTCCGTACATCCTCGGCTGGCCGCCGATGAAGGTCGGCAGGCCCGCCGCGTCGCCGGTATTGCCCGCGTCGAGAATATAGTCCTCGTCGAACAGATTGGTGACGAAGGCCTCGATCGTATAGCGCTCGCTGAGCGTGTAGCTGAGCCGGGCGTTGACCAGGGCATAGCCGCCCTGCCGTTCGTCCTGCACATTGTCGGGCACCAGGGCGTTGGGCGGCTGCTGCAGCGCCGGGATGTCGTTATTGTCGTCGAAGAAGATGCGCGACTGATAGGTGACGCTCGGTACGAAGCTCAGCCGGCCCGGGCCGACGTCGACGCCGAACTGCGCACCCAGCGAGAAGGTGTGGTCGGGCGACAGGCGGAAGTGATTGCCGTCGCGCACGCCGAAGGTGAAGCGGCTGTGATTCCAAGCATAGGTCGCGAAGAAGGTCGCGTTCGGGCTCGCCCGCCAGCGCATCGACCCCTCGAAGCCATAGGCCTCGGCCTCCCCGGCGTTGGTGGTGATGAAGATCGTGCCGATCTGCTCGGTGGTCTGGAAGTTCTTGTATTTGTAGTAGAAGACGGCGCCGTCGAGGCTGAGCGTGCCGCCGGCGGTGCGGGTGCGCGCGCCGACCTCGAAGCTGTCCACCGTCTCCGCATCGACGACGTTGAACCGCGCGGGTCCGAACGGCGCCGAGGGCGGCAAGGCGGAGAGCACCTCCGGCCGGCGGCCGCGCGCATAATTGGCATAGACCGAGGTCACCGGATTGGGCGCCCAGCGCGCGGTCAGGCGCCAGGTGAAGCTGTCGTCGTCCAAGTCCTGCCGCTCGACGCTGCCATTGCCGGCGGTCGGCTGGAAGGTGAGGCCGAAGAGCGGCACCGGATAGCCCGGCCCTGGCGGGATGTTGGCGGTGCCCGGCACCGCGAGCGCGCCAAGCAAGGCGGTGCGGGTCGTCGTCGTCTTCGAATCATGGCTGTAGCGGGCGCCGATGCCGATCTCGAATTCGGGCGACAGCCGGAAGGTGAGGTCGCCGAAAATGTCGAACGAATCCGTTTCCGACGTGTTCGTCGTCGTCTCGAGATGATTGGCCTTGAGGTTGGCGGCGATGCCCTGCGCCACCGGCCCCGGCAGCGCATAGCCGAAGGCGCCCGCGACGCCCTGCAGCAGCTGCGCGGTGAAGGCGGTGTTGCCGAACAGGCCGATTGGCGCGGGGTCGGTCGCCGGCCGGCCGGGGATCGCGCCGCCGCCGTTCAGCGCGCCGGCGATGCGGGCGAGCAAGACGCGCTCGTCGAACTGGGCCGGGGTGCGCTGGGTGCCGTCCTCGTTGAAATAGGAAAGGCCGACAAAGGCGGTGACCGGCCCGTCATTGTCATAGGTCAGCCGCACTTCCTGGCTGGTCTGGTTGCCGCGCTCGTCCGCAGCCGCGGTGATCACGGGCAGCGAGATGCCGTCGGCGTCCAGGATCTCGATCCCGTCGAACTCGCGATAGGCGCTGATCGAGGTCAGCGTGAACGAGTCCGACAGCTCCGCCCTGACGATCCCGGTCACGCCCCAGACCTTGCGGTCGAGGCCGAGCGGCGCGCCGCCCTCGAAGCTCGCGCCGGACGCCAGCGTCGCGCCCGAATTGGGGCTGCGGTCGCCGAGCACCGCGCCGGTGGTGGGGTCGGTCGGCGAGAAGCTGATCGACTTGAACGAGGTGCCGTGCGGATGGTCCTCCTGATAATTGCCGAAAATGTCGACGGTGACGCGGCTGGACGGCGCCCAGTGGAAGGTCCCCCGGATCGCACCGGTATCGACCGACATGAAGTCGCGTCCGCCGAGCAGATCATCGATATAGCCGTCGCGGTTGCGGTAGCGGCCGGCGACCCGGAAAGCGGCATTGTCGCCCATCGGCAGGTTCAGCATGCCCTCGAGGGTCCAGGCGTCATAATTGCCGTAGCGAAGGAGCCGCGCGACTTCGAGATGGAGACCCCGTCCTGGAACACTGAGACTCGCGGCTCCACGAAGCTCTCGCCGCTGTCCGAGGTGACGCCGCGCATCACGAAGCCGGGATTGTTGGGCGACTGGTTCTGCACCTCGAAGCCGGGCACGAAGCGCGAGACGTCCTCGAAATCGTTGAGCCCGAGCTCGTTCAGGAACTCGCCCGAATAGGCCGTGATCGCCATCGGCACTTCCGAGATGCGCTGCTCGCGAAGCTGCGCGGTGACGACGATCTCGCTGTCGTCGCCCTGGAGGTTGATCTCGTCCGCGCTGACCACCGTTATAGGGGGCTGCGAGGCGAGGTCCGGACGCGGAATCCGCTCCTGGCCAAGCGCCGGGCTCGCGGCGGCAAGCGTGAACAGGCTGGCGGCGGACAGCAGGATGGCGCGCTTCATGGATATGGTCCTCCCCATGCGAGGCGTCATCTCTTCTCGCGTGACGCTCCCGTGACGGCGCCCCCCGGCGCCCTGCTGACATGGTGGACAATAAGAGAGTTTTGGCAAGTCCGTTCTGTGGAGAAGTCCCGGATCGTCCAAAATGGCGCCATCCGATTGAAAGTGAGCCATTTTGTTACTTGTGCGGAACACGCTGATGGTTAAGCTCAAGGCCTCGAAGGAAGCCGGTTGCGACACCACCGGTCGGCGTCCTTCAGGGTAGCAGGAGGCCTTCGAGCGCTTTCTGAGTGGGGGACAATGTTCGATGAGCTTCATTACGGCGCGCGAAATGGCCAGTACGGCGAGGAAGTACGCATTCGGGAATGGCGAAAGCAGCGATCGTCTGGCGCAGGATCATTGGCGCGACGCCGCTGGTGAAGCGAGAACCTTCGGTCCGATCAGCGGCACCGGCAGTGCCTATGGGATCGATACGCTCGAGAATACCGGGGCCGCGTCAGTCGCATTCAGTCCTGACCAGACCAGAATCTACGTTGCCCGATATGACGGCAAGCTGGACATTTTCGACGCCGCCAGCCATGCGAAGCTGGCGACCTGGAACGTCGGGACCTCGCTGGGCGGGCTGAGTCTTTCCGAAAATGGCGACTTTCTTCTGGTCGTGGAGCGCTTCACCCAGCCCGGCCCGTTTTCTCCGCCTGGCCCACCGCCCAGCTCCACCTTTTATTCGGTCGACACCACGACTGGCGCTGTGACCACCTACACCCGGCCCGGGGGCGCCTATCTCGATGTCGAGGTAGTGGATGGACATAAGGCGATCCTGACCGGCGGGCAGCAGGAGGCGAGTGTCTTTGACCTGACAAATCACAGCTACACCGCTCTGCCTGGCGCGGTTTATTATTCGAACAGCTCGGTGATCGTCGAAGACGAACGCTATACCCTGTTTGCCGAACAGGGGATCTCGAACGGGCCACTCATGCTCTACGACGATCAGACGGGCACGATCGTCGCCCATGGCGACAATTATCAGACGATCGGCGCATCTTCGGGCTCGACCGGCTTCAATTTCGGGCATCAGGCGATCAGCGAGGCGAGCGGACTGGTTGCGCAATTCGCCTATTACAACACGGTCAATCTGTTCGACCTGCAGCTGCATTTCCTGCGTGGCCTTACGCTATCCGGACCGGTGGATGGCCTTGCCTTCGACATTACCGGCAAATTTCTTTTTGCGCGCAGCAATACCCAGCTCAACCTGATCGATATTTCGAATGGAGCGATCGTGGAGACCTTCGCGGTCGGCCCCTCCAGTTGGCACAACAATCCGGGCTCGGGAGATCAGATCGTCCTCAGCGCGGATGGCAAGACTATCCTGGTGAAGGACAATTCGGCCGGAGGTCTTCAGATCATCGATCTGCACCTTCGCGACGAACTGTTCCAGGGCACGGTCGGCGCAGATTCCTTCGCTGGCGGCCAGGGTGACGATATCTACATCGTCAATCATTCTGGCGACACGATCACAGAGCTTCTCTATGACGGCGTGGACCTCGCCATCGCCTCGGTCGACTATACAATAGGCGTCTACGTCGAGAATTTGCGCCTGAGCGACGAGGCGACCCGTGGGACCGGCAACGAGCTCGATAATCGGATCGAAGGGACTGCCGCCGCCAACCTTCTGCAGGGGCTGGGCGGAATCGATCAATTATATGGCGGCGGAGGTGACGATGTCCTCGAGGGCGGCGCCGGTGCGGACCTCCTCGATGGCGGCGCCGGTGCTGACACCATGCGCGGCGGCAGCGACAACGACTTCTATTATGTCGACAGCGGCAACGATGTCGTGGTGGAAAATGCCAATGAGGGCAACGACCGCGTGTTTTCAAGCGTCAGCTACGCGCTCGCCGCGGGCGCCAGCGTCGAGATGCTCACCACGGATTTCAGCCCGGGTACGGCCGCGATCAATCTGACCGGCAACGAGCTCGCCAACGCGATCTTCGGCAATGACGGTGCCAACAGCCTCGACGGCGGCGCCGGCGCCGACACCCTGGTCGGCCGGCTCGGCGATGATTTCTATTATGTCGACAATATGGGCGACGTGATCGTCGAGAGTGTAGGCCAGGGCACGGACCGAGTCTTTGCCAGCACCAGCTACGCGCTGGGCGCGGGTGCGTCGGTGGAGCTGTTCACCACCGACTTCGATGCCGGCACCACGGCCATCAACCTCACCGGCAACGAGCTCGCCAACACCATCTTCGGCAATGACGGCGCCAATGTCCTGAACGGCGGCGCCGGTGCCGACACCCTGGTCGGCCGCTCGGGCGACGATTTCTATTATGTCGATCATGCCGGCGATGTGGTCATCGAGAGCGCCGGCCAGGGGACGGACCGGATCTTCGCCAGCGTCAGCTACACCCTGGCCGCCGGCGCCGATGTCGAACTGCTCACCACCGATTTCAACGCCGGCACCAGTGCCATCAACCTGAGCGGCAATGCGCTGGCCAACACCATTTACGGCAATGACGGCGCCAACATCCTCGACGGTGCCGCCGGCGCCGACACCCTCGTCGGCCGTTCGGGCGACGACTCTTACTATGTCGACAATGCCGGGGACGTCGTCATCGAGACGGCCGGCCAGGGCAATGACCGGATCTTCGCCAGCGCCAGCTACCGGCTGGCCGACGGGGTCAGCGTCGAATTGCTGACCACCGACTTCAATCCCGGCACCGCCGCGATCAACCTCACCGGCAATGCCGCGGCCAATGTGATCTACGGCAATGACGGCGCCAATATCCTCGACGGCGCGGGCGGCGCCGACGTTCTGGTCGGGCGGTCGGGCGACGATTTCTATTATGTCGACAACGCCACCGATCTCGTCCTCGAAAATGCCGGCCAGGGCACGGACCGGGTGTTCGCCAGCGTCAGCTACACGCTTGCCGCCGGGCAGGACGTCGAACTCCTCACCACCGACTTCAATCCGGGCACCGCCGCGATCAATCTCTCCGGCAACGAGCTTGCCAACACCATCTTCGGCAATGACGGCGCCAATATCCTCGACGGCCGGGCCGGTGCGGACACTCTGGTCGGGCGGCTCGGCGACGACTGGTATTTCATCGACAATGTCGGCGACGCGATCGTCGAGAGTGCCGGCCAGGGCAATGACCGAATCTTCGCCAGCACCAGTTACACGCTCGGCGCGGGCGTCGAGGTCGAGGTGATGACCACGGATTTCAACGCCGGAACGGGTGCGATCAACCTCACGGGGAACGAACTGGCCAACATCATTTACGGCAATGACGGCGCCAACATCCTGGACGGCAAGGCGGGCAGCGACGTGCTGGTCGGCCTGTCGGGCGCGGACGGGTTCGCCTTCACCACCGCGCTCGGCGCGACCAACGTCGACACCATCATTGGCTTCGTCTCGGGCAGCGACAGGCTGCAGCTGGACGATGCGATCTTCACCGCGCTCGGCGCCCCCGGGACGCTCAACGCCAATGCCTTCGTGGCCGGCAGCGCCGCGGGCGATTCCGACGACCGCATCATCTACGACTCGGCCAACGGCCAGCTCTTCTACGACGCCGACGGCAACGGCGCCGGCGCGGCCATATTGTTCGCCACGCTCTCCGGCAATCCGGTCCTGGTCGCGAGCGACTTCCAGGTGATCTGACGCGAATACTCCGTTTCGGAGGAGAAATCTCCGTCAATTCAATAAGCTGTCGCCGGAACAACTTGACGCTCGTCGCGGCGCACGCCTAGCGTCGCCCTTTGGGGGGAGTGCCGGGTGCGGCCAGCGCCCGGATGCCATTCCTGATATTTGATAATTGCCGTCTGGCTGGCGGCCCTCGCCGGGGGAAACGAGATGGTACAGCTTTACAAGCGCAAGGGCGGCGAGGTTCTCGTCAACACGGAGACGTTTGGCACCCAGGCGAACGCCAATGTCGCGGTGCTCGCCGGCGGCGGCTTCGTCGTCACCTGGACGGATGGCAGCCTCCTCGGCGGGGACTCGAGCGGCTTCGGCATCAAGGCCCAGCTCTTCGACGTGAACGGCGACAAGGTCGGCAGCGAATTCCTCGTCAACACCACGACCGTCAACAACCAGAATTCGTCCGTCGTGAGCGTCCTTCCGTCCGGCCGGTTCGCGATCATCTGGACCGATGCCAGCGTCACCGGCGGCGACACCAGCAGCAACGCGATTCGCGGCCAGATTTTCGAAGCGAACGGCACCCCCGTCGGCTCGGAATTCCTGGTCAACACCGCCACCACCGGGAGCCAGAGCGGGGCGGCGATCACCGAACTCTCCGGCGGCGGCTTCGTCGTCAGCTGGACCGACGCCAGCGGCGTCGGCGGGGACAATAGCGGCTCCGGGATCAAGGCCCAGATTTTCGACGCGAGCGCGGTGAAGGTGGGCGGCGAAATTCTCGTCAACACGGAGATCACCGGCAGCCAGGGCCAGTCCAGCGTCATCGCCTTCGGCACCGGTTTCGCAGCCGCGTGGCAGGGGGCGACCACGTCATCCGGCGGCATCACCTCGAGCTCGGTCAGGCTTCAGTTCTTCGACTCCGCCGGCGCCAAGGTCGGCACCGAGCAGATCGTCAACGCGAGCAATGACGGCAACTTCGCCAACCCGAACATCAGCGCGCTCGCCACTGGCTTCATCGTCACCTGGGCGCAGCAGGATCAGCCCTCCTTCCCGGGCTTCGCCACGACCTTCGATGTGCGCGCCCAGATGTACGACGCCAACGGCGCCAGGCTCGGCGCCGAATTCGTGGTCAACACGACCACCTCGGGCAGCCAGACGGCGGCCGACGTCGATATGCTGCCGGGCGGCTTCTTCCTCGTCACCTGGCAGAGCTCGTCCATCTCCAACGTCGAATTCAACATTTACGGCCAGGTGTTCGACTCCACCGGCGCGAAGGTCGGCACCGAATTCGTCGTCAACAGCACCACCGACGGCAGCCAGGTCGGCGCCAGGGTGGACGTCCTCCCCTCCGGCGACATCGTCATTCTCTGGCAGGACAGCAGCGGCGACCAGGACGAATCCGGCAGCGGGGTCAAGATGCAGATCCTGACCCTGGAGACCGGCGCTCCGACCGACATCTCGCTTTCCGCCAGCTCGATCAGCGAGACGGCGCGGGAGGACACGCCCCTCATCACGCTGAGCACGACCGGCGCCCTGAATTCCAGCTTCACCTACGAACTCCTCTCCGATTCCACCGGCGGCGCCTTCCGCATCGACGGCGACAGGCTCGTCGTTGCCGACTCCAGCCTGCTCGATTTCGAGACGGCGACCCAGGTCGAGATCCGGATCCGGACGACCGACCTCAACGGCCACAGCTACGAGGAGACGATCCAGCTCGACATCGCCGATGAGCCGGAAACCGGCTACGGCGCCACGGGCAGCGAGTTCCTGGTCAACACGACGACGGCGCAGAACCAGTCGGAACCCTTCCTGACCCCCCTCACCTCGGGCGGCTGGCTGGCCGCCTGGATCGAATGGCCGATCGGGGGTGGCGACACCGTCACCAAGGGCCAGATTTACGACGAGAATGGCGATCCGGTCGGCGGCGAACTGACGCTCGGCGACGTGAGCGCGGCGGCAGGCGTGCCCGGCGGCGGCTTCGTCACCGCCACCGTCGCGCCGGACGCGGCCGGCGACGGCATCTTCCTGCAATTCTACGACTCCGCCGGCACTGCGACCGGCGGCGCCTTCCAGGCAAACACCACCACCGCGGGCAACCAGACCCAGCCGGCCGTCACCAGCCTGGCCTTTGGCGGCTTCGTCGTGACGTGGAGCGACAGCGGCAGCGGCGCGGGCGCCATCGCCACGGTTCGGGCCCAGATCTTCGACGTCGAGGGCACCAAGGTGGGCGGCGAGTTCGTCGTACCCCCCGCGGGCGGCGGCTCTCCCGACGTGACGGCGCTGGCGGGAGGCGGCTTCGTCGTGGCCTGGGCGAACGGGGGTATCCAGGCGCAGATCTTCACCGCGACCGGGCTGCGGCACGGCCCGCCCCTCATCATGAACAACAGCGATTCCAGCGACCCGCATGTGACCGCGCTGGCGGACGGCGGCTTCGTGGTCGTCTGGTCCGGCCCGGCCGCCGGCCATTTCTTCGCGATCGGCGCGCAGATTTTCGACGCGAACGGCAACATGGTCGGCGACCAGATCCTCGTCCTCGACGACAATCCGCAGCAGGTCTTCTCGCTCGATGTCGCCCCCCTGCACTGGGGCGGTTTCGTCGTGACCTGGGCCGGTGAGGATTCCGCGGCGCCGTCTGATGCAGGCATTCGCGCGCAGGTCTATGACGGCAGCGGCGCGCCGCTGGGCGACCAGCTCGTCGTGGCCGACGCGACCGGCAGCCAGATCCATCCCGACGTGATCGTGCTTCCGTCCGGCGACTTCGTGATCGCCTGGAGCGACTTCGGCGCCGCCGACGGGGACGGGGCCGCGGTCAGGGCCCGGACCTTCTCGATCAGCCCCGCCGTCCCGACCGCAGGCCCCGACGTCCTGGACGGCACGCCCAATGCCGACACGATCGACGGCCTCGCCGGCAATGACCTGATCCACGGCCTTGGCGACAACGACGTGCTCTATGGCGGCGCGGACAACGACCAGCTGTTCGGCGACGACGGCAATGACACGCTCGACGGCGGCACCGGCAGCGACCGGCTGGAAGGCGGCACCGGCGACGATTTCTATTATGTCGACAGCGCCGCCGACCTCGTGGTCGAGGCCGCCGGCCAGGGCAATGACCGCGTCTTCGCGAGCGCAAGCTACACGCTCGCCGCCGGCGCCAGCGTCGAACTCCTCACCACCGACTTCAATGCCGGCACGAACGCCATCAACCTCACCGGCAACGAGCTCGACAACACCATCTACGGCAATGACGGTGCCAACATCCTCGACGGCGGCGCCGGCATCGATACCCTGGTCGGCCGGCTCGGCGACGATTTCTATTATGTCGACAATGCCGGCGACGTCGTCATCGAGACGGCCGGGCAGGGCAATGACCGCATCTTCGCGGGAGCCAGCTACACGCTCGCCGCCGGCCTCTCGGTCGAATTGTTCACCACCGACTTCAATCCGGGCACCGCGGCGATCAACCTCACCGGCAACGAACTGGCCAATGTGATCTACGGCAATGACGGGACAAACATCCTGGACGGCGCCGGCGGCGCGGATGTGCTGGTCGGCCGGTCCGGCGACGATTTCTATTATGTCGACAATGCCACCGACCTCGTCCTCGAGACCGCGGGCCAGGGCAATGACCGGGTGTTTGCCAGCGTGAGCTACACCTTGGCCGCCGGCCAGGCCGTCGAGCTGCTCACCACCGACTTCAACCCGGGCACCGCGGCGATCAATCTCTCCGGCAACGAGCTTGCAAACACCATCTTCGGCAATGACGGCGCCAATATCCTCGACGGCCGGGCCGGCGCGGATACTCTGGTCGGGCGGCTGGGCGACGACTGGTATTTCATCGACAATGTCGGCGACGCGATCGTGGAGAGTGCCGGCCAGGGCAATGACCGGGTCTTCGCAGGCGTGAGCTACACGCTCGCCGCAGGCGTTTCGGTCGAGTTGCTGACCACCGATTTCAACGCCGGGACGGGTGCGATCAACCTGACCGGCAACGAGCTCGCCAATACCATCTTCGGCAATGACGGCGCCAATATCCTGAATGGCGGCGGCGGCGCGGACACTCTGGTGGGCCGCCTCGGCGACGACGTCTATTTCGTCGACAATGCTGGCGACACGATCATCGAGACGGCGGGCCAGGGCAATGACCGCGTCTCCGCCAGCCTCAGCTACGCGCTCGCGGCCGGAGTCGATGTCGAGACGCTCGGCACCGACTTCAGCCCCGGCACGGCGGCGATCAACCTCACCGGCAACGAGCTCGCCAACAGGATCGAGGGCAATAACGGCTCCAACATCCTCGACGGCCGGGGCGGCGCGGACACGCTGGTCGGGTCGGGCGGTGACGACTTCTACCATGTCGACAATGGCGGCGACGTGGTGGTGGAGGGGGCGAGCGAAGGCTCGGACCGGATCTTCGCCGCGGTCAGCTACACGCTCGGCGCGGGTTCATCGGTCGAATTGCTCACCACCGACTTCAATGCCGGCACCGGGGCGATCAACCTCACCGGCAACGAGCTCGCCAACACCATTTACGGCAATGACGGCGCAAACGTCCTCGACGGCAAGGCCGGCAATGACCTGCTGATCGGCTTCGCGGGCGCGGACAGCTTCGCCTTCACCACCGCTTTGGGCGCGAACAATGTCGACACGATCATCGACTTCGTCTCGGGCTCGGACAAGCTGCAGCTGGACGACGCGATCTTCACCCAGCTCGGCGCCCCCGGCGCGCTCAACGCAAATGCGTTCGCCACCGGCAGTGCGGCGGGCGACGCCGACGACCGCATCATCTACAACAGCGCGACGGGCCAGCTCTTCTATGACGCCGACGGCAACGGCGTCGGCGCCGCCGTCCTGTTCGCGACCCTGAACGGCCACCCGGCCCTCGCCGCCAGCGACATCCTGGTGATCTGACGTGGACTGGCCCGGCCTGCGCTCGGTAAAGGCGTGAGATTATTGGTGAAGCGGGGCTGGCGGATTGCCAGCCTGCCCCCGATTGTGTCATTTCGGAGCCGGGAAACGGGGGACGAATGCGTTTTCAGCGACTGCCATTGCGATCGCGCGACACGGACATGCTCGCGGCCGAGCCGGCCGTCTTCCGTCTTGCCGCCGCTCCCCCGGCGCCGCAGGCGGCCGCGCCCCAGGGCCAGAACCGGACGGTTACCGCTACGGAGGACGTGCTCTACGTCTTCAGCCAGAGTGACTTCGGCTTCAGCGACAGCGACGGCCACAGCTTCGCCGGGCTCGTGGTCACGACCGCGCCGGCCCGCGGCGCCGTAAACGCCGGCGCCGGCAGCTTCGTCAGCGCCGCGACGATCGCCGCCGGCCAGTTCACGTTCGACGCGGGGCAGAACGCCAACGGCAATAGTTTCACGACCTTCACCTTCCAGGTGCGGGACAGCAGCGGCGCCCAGGATGCCAGCCCGAACACGATCACGATCAACGTCCTGCCGGTGAACGATCCGCCGCTCTACCGCAATTTCAACAGCGGCTCCGCGGGCTCGTTCACCGAGGGCCAGACGGCTGTCATGCGGCTCGACCAGATGGGCAACGGTCTGGTCGAGGATGTCGACAGCAGCGATTTCAGCGGCGGCTGGCTGAAAGTCTCGATCGTCCAGGGCGGGACACCCTCCGAGGACAGGCTCGGCATCGGCGACATTGGGACCGTCTCGGTCTCCGGTACGGCAGCGGGCAGCTCCGTCTCGGTCGGCGGCATCGTGATCGGCACGATCGCGACGGGGGGCACCGGCCTTTCCCAGGATCTGGTCGTCGACTTCAACGCCGCCGCCAACGCGGCCCGGGTCCAGCTGCTGGTCCGCGCCCTCACCTATTTCAACACGGCGGAAAATCCGACGCAGGACACGCGAACCGTGCGGATCTCGCTGAACGACGGCGACGGGCCGGAGATCGGCAGCACCGATCTCACCGTCGGCGTCATGGGCCTGAACGACGCGCCGGTCCTGTCCGACCCGACCGCGTCCCAGCTCTCCTATCTGCCCGGCGATCCGCTGATCCCGCTCTGGGCCGGGGTCACCCTGAGCGATCCGGACAACCAGCCGACCTTCGCCGGCGGGCTCCTCAACATGGGGATCGGCGGCTCGAACACGGTCGTCGAGCTGATCGGGACCCGCTTCTCGATCAACAATGCCAGCCTTCTGATCGACAACAGCACCGGCCAGATGATCAGCCAGATCAGCATCTTCCGGGGCACCGTCACGATCGGCAATTTTACCAACGCCGTCACCCTGGAAGTGGCGAATGCGCTGATCCACGCCTTCGGCTTCCGGACCGAGGGTGCCAATCCCCCGCTCGGCAATTACGACGCCTCGCTCACCTTCAGCGACGGCAGCTCCATGTTCGGCGGCAGTCTCACTTCCAACATGGTCCACCAGACGATCACTGTCGGCAATCCGAGCCCGGTCCCCATCGTCGACCTGAACGGGGTGGGCCCCGGGGTGGACTCCCAGGCATTCTATACGGAGGACGGGCCGCCGGTGGGGCTCGCCATGGGCAGCATTCTCGTCCTCGACGCCAATGCCGGCAACCAGCTCGACAAGATGGTCCTCTCCCTCTTCGGTCCGGAGTCTACGGACGTCCTGACCTGGGGCGCGTTGCCGTCGGGAGTTACCGTCTCGATCGAGGAGATCAATTTCCGCCGGGTGATCACCTTCTCGGGCCCGGCCACTCCTTTGGCCTATCAGACCCTGCTCGGAAGCGTCCGCTACTCGACCACCGACGACACGCCGATCGCCAACCGCTCGATCGAAGTCTATGTGCAGAGCGACGCCGTGCAGAGCGCGGTCGCCAACGCCTCCATCTCCATCCGCGAGACGGACGATCTCGGCGTCGCCCATGACGATCTGTTCCTCGCCGGCAAGAGCGACCTGTTTTTCGGCAATGTCGGCTTCGACAACGGCTTCGGCACCGACCAGGACCCGGACGGCTTCAACCTGATTGCCGTCAACGGCTCCGCGGGCAACGTGAACCAGACGCTGACCCTCGCTTCCGGCGCGACCCTGTTCATCCAGTCCTTCGGCGGCATTACCTTCGATCCGAAGGGCGCCTATCCGGCCGGCGGAGTCGAGACCTTCACCTACACCCTGTTGGGGAACACCACCGCGACGGCGACGATCGTCATCGGCCCCACCGGGCGGGTCATCGGTGGTTCCGGAGCGGATGCGCTCAACGGCACCGCCAGTGCCGACGCGCTGATGGGTCAGGCCGGGAACGACGTTCTGAAAGGCGGGGACGGCGACGATTTCCTGCTGGGCGGGCTCGGTCATGACCGGCTCGAGGGCGGCGCGGGCGCCGACCATTTCGTCTTCACGGCAATGGCCGAAAGCCGGACCTATGCGCTGCGCTCCGACGGCGCGAAGCACCTGCCGGACCTGATCGTTGATTTCCAGCAGGGTGCCGACAAGATCGATCTCGGCGCCATCGACGCGATCGCCGGCACCCAGGCGAACGACGCCTTCACCTTCATCGGCAGCGGCGCCTTCACCCATCAGGCCGGGCAGGTGCGCTTCGAAACCGCGGGCGGCCACACCTCGGTCTACGCGGATCTGGACGGCGACGGCAGCGCCGACATGCAGATCCTCCTGCAGAGCCCGGTCGCACTGACCGCCAGCGATTTCGTCCTCTAGCGGCCCGACAGCAATTTCAGCGGGTTCTCGATCAGGCCCTTGAGGTCGCGCATGAACTCGGCCGCGTCCCAGCCGTCGACGACGCGGTGGTCGCAGCTCAGCGACAGGTTCATGATCTTCCTGATCTCGAGCTCGCCGTCGACCACGACCGGCGTCTCGCGAACCTTGTTGACCGCGACGATGCCGACCTCTGGCCGGTTGATCACCGGCGTCGAGGTGATCCCGCCCATCGGGCCGAGGCTGGAGATGGTGAAGGTCGAGCCGCTGAGCTCCTCCCGCGACGCCTTGCCGCTGCGCGCCGCCTCGGCGAGGCGGGAGACCTCGGTGGCGAGGTTCCACAGGTCCCGGTGCTGCGCGTCGCGGATCACCGCGACCATCAGCCCGTTCGGGGTCTGCGTCGCCATGCCCATATGGACGGAGCCGTGCCGGGTGATGACTTGCGCGTCGTCGTCATAGGTCGCGTTGAGCTGCGGATAATGGGCGAACAACCGCGAGAAAGCAGTGATCAGGAAGGGGAGCATGGTGAGCTTCGGATTGCTTCCCCGGTCCGCGTTCATCATCGCCCGGGTCTGCTCCAGCGCGGTGACGTCATATTCCTCGACCAAAGTGAAATGTGGAATCCGGCGCTTCGCCTCCTGCATGTTCTCGGCGATCTTCCGGCGCAGGCCGACCACCTTGATCGTCTCGTCCTGCCGCCGCGGGCCGGCGCCATGGGCGCTGCCGCCGCCATTGTAGAGCAGGAAGGCGTCGAGATCGGCGTGGCGGACCCGGTCGCCCGCATATTTCACCCGGGCCAGATCGATGCCGAGATCGCGCGCGCGCTGGCGCACCGCCGGCGAGGCCTGGACCTTCGCGCCCCCCGCCTTGGGAGCCCCGGCTTTGGCCTCGAACTCGGCGCGCCATTCGCCCTGGCGGCGATCGGGCTCGCCCCGGTCGGAGTCGCGACGGTCCTCGCCCGAACGGCGCTCGCCCTTCTCGCGGCGCTCCTCGGCGCTGACATCCTCGTGCGGCACGACCGGGTCCAGCGCCTCGGGAATCTCGGCCATGCCGTCCGCGATCGGCTCCTCGGGTGCCGGCGTCGCGGCAGCCGCCGCGCCTTCCGTCTCGATCACCACCAGCACCGAGCCGATCGGGATCATGTCGCCGACCTCGCCCGCCACCTCCAGCACCCTGCCGGCGACCGGGCTCTCCATCTCGACCGTCGCCTTGTCGGTCATCATGTCGGCGAGCTGCTGGTCCTCGCCCACCATATCGCCCGGCTTGACGTGCCAGGCGACGATCTCCGCCTCGGCAATGCCTTCGCCGATGTCGGGCAGCTTGAATTCGTAGCGGGCCATCCGGTCAGTCCTTCAGAGCAGCTTGGAGCGCCGGGCCGAGCCGCGCCGGCCCCGGGAAATAGGTCCATTCCATCGAATGGGGGTAAGGCGTGTCGTAACCGGTCACCCGGATCACCGGCGCCTCGAGATGGTAGAAGCAGCGCTCCTGCACCAGGCTCGCCAGCTCCGCGCCGAAGCCCGCGGTCCGTGTCGCCTCGTGGAGCACGACGCAGCGCCCGGTCTTCTTCACCGACTCCTCGATCGTCGCGATGTCGACCGGGACGATGGTGCGCAGGTCGATCACCTCGGCGTCGATCCCTTCCGCCTCTGCCGTCGCCAGCGCGACATGGACCATCGTGCCGTAGGCGAGGATGGTCACCGCCTCGCCGGCGCGCGCCACCGCCGCCTTGCCCAGCGGGACCGTGTAATAATCCTCCGGTACCTCGGCCGCCGGATGCTTCGCCCAGGGCGTCACCGGCCGCTCGTAGAAACCGTCGAACGGGCCGTTATAGATGCGCTTGGGCTCGAAGAAGACGACCGGATCCGGGTCCTCGATCGCCGCGATCAGCAGGCCCTTGGCGTCATAGGGATTCGAGGGGATGACGGTCTTGATCCCCGGCATGTGCGCGAAGAAGGCCTCGGGCGACTGCGAGTGGGTCTGGCCGCCGAAAATGCCGCCGCCATAAGGGGAGCGGATCACCATCGGCACCGACCATTCGCCCGCGGTGCGGTAGCGGATGCGGCCGGCCTCGGAGAAGATCTGGTCGAAGCCCGGGAAGATATAATCGGCGAACTGGATCTCGATCACCGGCTTCAGACCATAGAGGCCCATGCCGATGCCCGCGGCGACGATGCCGCCCTCGGCGATCGGCGCGTCGAACACCCGGCTCGTGCCGAACTCCTTCTGCAGGCCGGCGGTGACCCGGAAGACGCCGCCGAAATAGCCGACATCCTCGCCGAACACGACCATGTCGGGGTCGCGCGCCATCATCACCCTGTGGGCGCTGTTCAGCGCCTCGATCATGTTCATGACGCTCATTTGCCGCGCCTCACCTCGGCCCTGGCGGCGGCCTGCTGCTCGCCGAGGTGCCAGGGCAGTTCGGCGAAGATGTCCTCGAACATCGAGTCCGTGTCCTCGTAATGGCCGTTGCCGAGCGTGCCCTTCGTCTCCGCCTCCTTCTGGGTGGCGCGGACCTCGGCGCCGAGTTCTTCCTCCAGCGCCTTGTGCCGGTCCTCGTCCCATTCGCCGAGCTGGATCAGATGCTGCTTCAGCCGCACGATCGGGTCGCCGAGCGGCCAGGCCGCGCCGGCATCCTTGGGGCGATAGGCGGTCGGGTCGTCCGAGGTGCTGTGGCCCTCGGTCCGGTAGGTGAAGAGCTCGATCAGGGTCGGCCCGAGGTTCGAGCGCGCCCGGTCGGCGGCCCAGCGGGTGGCGGCATAGACCGCCAGTGCGTCGTTGCCGTCGACCCTGAGGCCGGCAATGCCATAGCCGACCGCGCGCGCCGCGAAGGTGGTGAGGTCGCCGCCGGCAATGCCCGAGAAGGTCGAGATCGCCCACTGGTTGTTGACCACGTTGAGGATGACCGGCGCCCGGTAGACGCCGGCGAAGGTCACCGCATTGTGGAAGTCGCCCTCGGCGGTGGCGCCGTCGCCGATCCAGCCCGCCGCGATCCGGCTGTCGCCCTTGATCGCCGAGGCCATCGCCCAGCCCACGGCCTGCGGATATTGCGTGGCGAGGTTGCCGGAGATGGAGAAGAAGCCCTTCTCCTTGTCCGAATACATGATCGGCAGCTGGCGGCCCTTCAGCTTGTCGCCCTTGTTCGAGTAGATCTGGCACATCATCTCGACCAGAGGATAGTCGCGCGCCACCAGCAGGCCCTGCTGGCGGTAGGTCGGGAAGCACATATCCTCGGGGTCGAGCGCGTGCGCTGCGGCCACCGCCACTGCCTCCTCGCCGAGCGCCTTCATGTAGAAGCTGGTCTTGCCCTGGCGCTGGGCGCGGAACATGCGCTCGTCGAAGACGCGGACCATGACCATGTCGCGCAGCATCCGGCGGAGCTTGTCGGCATCGAGCTTCGGGTCCCACGGCCCGACCGCCTTGCCCTCGTCGTCGAGCACTCGGACCAGCGAATAGCAGAGGGCATGCGTCTCCGCCGCCGCAACATGGACGTCGGGCCTCGCCGCGCTGCCCGCCGCCGGAATCGCGATGCCGCTGAAGTCGGGCCGCTCGCCGGGCCGCGCATTGGGCTCCGGAACGTGGAGGGAGAGCGCCGGCCGGTTGCTTCGGCGCTCCTTGCTTTTCGTCATCCTCTGCGTCGTCCTCTTTCGAGCGCCGGTTCTATGGGGCGGCCCGCCTCGCGGTTCCCTTGGATGCAACGCCGCAACGAGTCAATTTCTCCCCATGTGCGGACCGGCAGTCCTGGCTTGCACCGGCGGCGCCTTGCCGCCAGACAAAGCGTATGCGCCTCCTGCTCGCCCTCCTGCTCGCCTTGCTCCCGGCCACGGCCCCCGCCCAGCCGCAGCCCCAGCCGGCCGCCCATCCAATCTATGTGATGCGGCATCTGAACACGCCCGCGGGCGAGCCCGACCCGGATCTGCTGCCGGAAGGGCGCGCCACTGCGGTCGCGCTCGCGGACCTGATGGAAACCGACCCATTCCAGGGCGCCGGCCGCCCGGTCGCCATCTATGTCAGCGACTATAAGCGCACCCGCCAGACCGCCGCGCCGACCGCCGCGCGGCTCGCGCTCAACGTCACAATCTACGATCCGCGCGACACGGCCGGCCTGATCGCCCGCGTCCGCGCCGAGCCGGGGCCGGTGCTGATCGTCGGCCATTCGAACACCGTGCCCGACATCATCGCCGCGCTCGGCGGAACCCGCCCCGCGCCCCTGGTGCATGAGGATTTCGGCGATCTCTGGGTCGTCATGCCCGACGGCACCACCACCCGACAGCGGCTTGGCGCGCGCTGAGGGCGTGAGCCTCCTCTTGCCGCGCGTCTCCGGAGACTTGCGTCCTCAATTGACAAGCGGCCGAACCGGACATTTGATGGTTCATCCAGCTACGGGAAGGGGTCTCGACGTGGCAATGACATTCAGGTTGATCATCGCGTTTCCGGCGGCGGGGCTTGCGCTCGCCGCCCTTGCCGCCTGCGGGGGTGACAAGGCCGGCAGCGCCGGCAGCGGCGCCAATGCCGCGGCCGCCGCCAATACGGCCCAGCCCGAAGTGGCCCTGGGGAGCGTGCTCTTCCCTGACAATTTCAAGGGCGTGTGCTCGGGCGCCCCGGTTTCGGCTGCGACCGCCTATGATCCCCAGGCCACGGCTCACAAGGCGCTCTATTTCGCGACCTACCGAGACGATTTCCTCGACCAGTCGAGCTCGCTGCCGCGGGACTGGACCATCCAGTGGTCGCCCGAGGGCGATGCGCTGCGGGGCATCGATATCGTCGTTTGCGCCCGGCGCACGGCGGCACGCGAGGTGAGGGTCTGCGACGGCTATCAGAACCATGGCGCCCCGACCCAGAACCGCGTCCGCTGGCATACCGCCACCTATGAGCTTTCGGTCCGGGAGGCCAGGACAGGGAGGCAGCTGGGGCAGACGACCACGGTCGAAGCAACTGCTTCCGAATGTCCGTCCTTCATGACGTTCCACAGCGACTCCGAGACGGTGGACGGTTACGCCTCCCTGTCCGATTCCGCCGTGGCCGATTTCCTGAGGCCGCACATGACCCGCTAGCCGGAGCAGCCGCAACCCGGATACGGAGAGCCATGATCCGCACGGAACGCCTTCTCCTCCGCCGAGCCCGGCCGGACGATGTCGAGGCCTTCCACGCGATCATGAGCGACCCGCGCGCGATGCGCTACTGGTCGACGCCGCCTCATGCGACGCTGGAAGAAACGAGCGAGTGGGTGGCGAACATGGTTTCGGCCCCGGCGGAGAGCGACGATTATGTGATCGAGCTGGACGGGCGGCTGATCGGCAAGGCGGGCTGCTGGCGGCTGCCGGAGATCGGCTACATCCTGCACCCCGATCATTGGGGCAAAGGCTATGCCCGCGAGGCGCTGCAGGCGGTGATCGCCCATCTTTTCGCGGCGCACGACCTCGCCAGGATCACCGCCGACATCGATCCGCGCAACCTCGTTTCGATCGGCCTGCTGCTCCGCCTCGGCTTCGTGGAGACCCATCGCGCCAAAGGCACGTGGCAGGTCGGCGACGAGCTCTGCGACAGCATCTATTACGCCCTCCCCCGTCCGACCGGTTAATAATCACCAAGACAAAGCAGCGGTTTACCTCGGCTTTTTCAAGACTCCACCAAGTTCCGGCCCCGGAACAACTGGACTCTTCATGGTTCCTGGCGCACCATCGCTCCGAACAAGGCGGGGACGGGTGATGGGGGGCGAAGCGCTCGACACCAGCATCGTGACGCCGGTCGGATCGCCGGGCCTGCTCGCCCGCCTCCTGTCGGGTCCAACCCTGCCTGCCCTCGCCGCCCGGCTCGGCGCCGCCTGCGCGCGGCGCAGGAACAAGCCCTTCCGGCTCGGCAAGAGAGTGATCGCCGCCCGCCACGATCATGTCCGCGAATTGCTCGTGCGCGATCTCGATTTCGGCATCGCCGCGGTGAACAAGGTCAAGATCGAGGAGGTCAATGGCGGGCCCTTCATCCTCGGCATGGACCGCTCGGCCGAGCTCGAGCTGGAGCGCCGCGCGCTCTACGACGCGCTCGCCGCCGTGGACCTGACGGTGCTCAGGGCCGGCGTCGAGCTGGCGATCGACACGAAGCTCGCGCCGATCGGCGCCGCCGGCAGGCTCGACGCGGTCGGCGACTATGCGCGCCCGATCGCCGCGTTCACCGCCCAGAGCCTGTTCGGAATCAGGGGCCCGGACGACCGCATGTTCATGGAGGTGGTCCGCTCGATCTTCGCGCACACCTTCCTGAATCTCGGCGATGACAAGGCGATCCGCGAGCGCGCCATCCGGGCGGGCACCTATATGCAGCGCTGGTTCGCCGACGAGATCGCCCGCCGCCGGGCCGAGGGAGCGCCGGGCAGCGATCTGATGGGCCGGCTGCTCGAACAGGGCCTGCTCGGCGACGAGGGGATCAGGCGGACGCTTGGCGGCATGCTGGTCGGCAGCATCGACACCACCGCGAGTGCGGTCGCCAGGATCGTCTGGCTGGCCGGTCGCGAACGCCGGCTCGCCGAGGGCCTCGCCTATGACGCCGACGATATCGACCGGGTCCATGGCTGGTGCAACGAGGCGCTTCGCCGCTGGCCGCACAATCCGATCGTGCTCCGCCGCGCCACCGGCGACACCAGGCTCGGCGGCCGCGACGTGAAGGCCGGCGATGCCGTGATCGCCTGGACCCAGGCCGCGATGCAGGATGCCAGCGTCTTTCCGGACCCGGGCGAGCTTCGGCCGGACCGTGACGGCGCCGCCTATCTGCATCTGGGGGGCGGCGTCCACCCCTGCGCCGGCCGGCCGGTCAACCGCTTCCAGATCCCCTTGCTGGTCGCCGGCCTCGCCCGCCGCGGGCCGCTCAAGGTGGGCCGGATCGGCTGGGCCGGCCCCTTCCCGCACCGCCTGCCCGTGACCCTGGGGAGCAGATGAGATGGACTCCCTCGTCACCATCGCCGCCTCCGTCCCTGCCGCCAGCCTTGCCCGGCTCGAAGGGCTGATCGACGCGCTCCACAATCCCGCCGACGAGGCGATCCGGACCGCGCTCGACGAAGCCGGCGGGATCCACTTCATGAGCCTCCACGCCATCCCGGAGGGCGACGGCGAGCGCGGCTGGCTGGTCTTCGAGTTCACCGCGGACGGCGAGCTCGACCGACTGGCGGCCGCGCCAGGGCCTCGCCGCCTGGCTCGACGCGCACCGGTTCGGCGTCGGCGCCGGCATCTTCGCCAATCCGGGCCTCTGCTTTGCGGGCACGCCGGGGATGAGCGTCGAGCGGATCCTGAGGGAGCATGCGCTCGCCCGCTTCGTCGCCGCCAGGGTCGAGGACGGGCGGCCGTGCCTTCGGCCGATCGACCGGCTCGCCGGGATCCGCGCCGCGGTGAAGGCGAACGAGGAACATGCCT
>SMEU01000095.1_pt1 | contig 27294 bp, 25 predicted proteins | sample 2456051 | NCBI WGS metagenome assembly SMEU01 (sample SAMN10132600, study PRJNA489261) | soil metagenome | isolation source: day120 un-amended silt loam soil | place: USA | collected 2015-05-01
GACGGCATGAACGATTTCAGAATCGGCGGCGCATGGACGAACGGCTTCCGCTTCTTCAGGGGCCACTGGCTCGCCCATGGCTTCATCCTGGTCATGATCGGCCTGGCCGCGCCGTTGGCGCTCGAATATGCGATCCTGGGCGGTCCGGTGGAGTCGGCGCGGGCCCGCTTTGGCGCCAATCCGATGGGCGGGGGACTGTTCGACCGGCCGGAACTCGTGCTGTTGATGGCGCTCGGCTTCCTGCTTCAGTCCGGAAGCTATTTCTCGTCGTGGCGGCTCGGCTTCGACCCCGCCCGGTCCGTGCCCGGGGCAGTCGTCTTCGGCCTTCCGGTCGGGCTGATGGCGGTGGTGGCCATCGCCGCCGCCTATTTCCTCGCCACCTTCATCTGGCAACCGTTCCTGACCCCCGATACGGTGTTCATCGCGCTCCTGCTCTTCCTGCTGCCGCTGATCCTCGTCTCCTCCGTCTTCTTCGTCAGCGGCACCGCGTTCATCGCGGCCCTGGTCATCCTGATGCTGGCCTTCGCGATGATCTTCGGCGCCGCCTCGGGCCAGGTGGGCCTCGCCGCCACCTTCGTCGGCGGCAGCGGCCTGATCACCGTCCTGCTCCTGCTGCTGAGCGGATTCAGCTTCTGGCTTGCGGCGCGGATGAGCTGCGTCGGGCCGCTGATGGCGGAGCGCAAGAGCCTGAATCTGTTCGCCGCGATCCGGGAATCCTGGCGTCTTACCTGGGAAGACCAGCTGGCGATCACCCGCTACCTGGCGCTGGTCGGCGGCATCCTGGCGCTGCTGGTCATCGGCGGCTCGATTGCGATCGGCGCGAGCGCGTCCTCGTTGCTGCCCGGCGAGGGGACCGCGGAAGCGACCGCCCTCACCCAGATTGGCGGCTTCCTGATCGGCATCCCCTTCGCTTTCCTCGCGGCGGCCCTCCCGGCGGGCATCTACCGGCAGCTGACCGGGGAGGAGACCCCGGCCGACATTTTCGAATGAATCAGCCTTCGACGAGCGGGATTTGCGGCGCGACGTCCCGCGGCAGGAGGCCGGCGAGGCCAGTGCCGCCGGATGGTCGAGCGAGCAGGTGTGGACCTGCACCTTCCTGACCCCCGGCGCCCAAGCCAGCCGGAGGGTCTCGGCGAACAGCCAGCGGCCATGGCCCTGGCCGGCCAGCTCCGGCACCAGCCCGAGGAAGCGGATCGTGCAGAGCCCGGGCATCCGGAAGTCGAGCTCGATGAAGCCGGCATCCGCGCCGTCCGGCCCGGTGACGCCGTGCACCTCCGCGACCCGGGAGAGCAGCTCCGCATCGCTCATCGTCAGCCGCGAGAACCACAGCCAGCGCCCGCCGACCCGGCGGAACAGCGCCCGGTAGCGGTCCGGGTCCACCCCCGCCCAGCGCTCGAGCCGGAGCGGCGAGGCAGGCGCGGGCGCCGCCTGCGGGGCCTTGTCCATCTCCAGATAGGTCACCACCGCGGCGACATGGCCGGCGGGCACCGCGCTCAGGGTCGCATCCATCCGGTCAGTTCCCCGCGCTCATGACCAGGTCGCGAGCGGCGGCAGGCTCATCAGGATCGCGTCGACATTGCCGCCGGTCTTCAGCCCGAACAGGGTGCCGCGGTCGTAGATCAGGTTGAACTCGGCATAGCGCCCGCGCCATTCGAGCTGCACCGCCCGGTCCGCGTCGGTGAAGTCGGTCGCCATCCGCCGCCGGACGAGCTTCGGGAAGACGTCGAGAAAGGCCTCGCCCACGTCGCGGGTGAAGGCGAGATTTTCCTCGAAGCCCGGCCCATGCCCGGGCGCCGCGCATTCCAGATGGTCGTAGAAGATGCCACCGACGCCGCGGTGCACGCCGCGGTGCGGGATGAAGAAATATTCCTCCGCCCATTTCGAGAACTGGCCGTAATAGGTCTGGTCGTGGGCGGCGCAGGCGGCGCGCAGCCGGGCGTGGAAGTCGGCCGTATCCTCCTCGTAGGGGATGGGCGGGTTGAGGTCGGCGCCGCCGCCGAACCAGCGCCGCGTCGTGCAGAGGAAGCGCGTGTTCATATGGACCGCAGGCACGTGCGGGTTCGCCATATGGGCGACCAGGCTGATCCCGGTGGCGAAGAAGCTCGGATCCTCTTCCGCGCCGTGGATGGTCCTGGCGAAGGCCTCGCTGAACCGGCCGGCCACGGTGGAGACATTGACTCCGACCTTCTCGAACACCTGGCCCTTCATCACCCCGCGCACCCCGCCGCCTCCGGGCTCGCCGTCCGGGTCCTGCCGGTCCCAGGAGAGATAGTCGAAGCGCGCGTCGGACCCGGCCTCAGCCTCGATCGCCTCGAATTCGGCGCAGATCCGGTCGCGCAGGGATTCGAACCAGGTCCGGGCCGCGTGCTGCTGGTCGTCCAGTGCTATCATCGGGACCGCCTATCAAATCCTTGGCCGGCAGGGGAGGGGCTCCTGCTCAATGGTGCTCGCCGCAATCGCGGTCGAGCTGTTCCCTGATCCAGCCGGCGACGTCATAGCCGAAGATGGTCAGCCCGGTTATGTTGGCGTTCCGGATGCTGACCCCCGACAGATTGACATTCTCGAAGCGGGCATTGGCGAGATTGACGTCGTCGAACTCGGCGCCCGCCAGCGAGACGTCGTGAAACCGGGCGCCGTCCATGCGGCGCCGTTCGAACCTCTCCATACGCTTCCGCTCCTTCCGCTCTTGACTGGTCTGTCCCCTCAGGCCGGCTGCGGCGTCTCCGCGACCGGCCGCGGCGTGCGCAGGCCCGCCTTCCAGCCGGTCAGCGCCCCGATCGCGAAGCCGGTCCCCCAGACGATGAGCTCGGCACCTGGCCGAGTGCGCCGAGCAGCGACTTGAGCACCCCGACGCGGTCACCCCCTCCCGCTGTTGTCGCCGCATAACATGAAACGTCGCCCTGTGCGCGGGTCGCGATTACTCCCGGCCCGGCGCCCGGATTTCGGCTTGCGTGCGGCCCCGAACCGGCGGATGCTCGCTTTGACGCGCTGCGAGGGGAGAGAGCGATATGAAGGTCTCGCGCAGGCTCAGCCGCCGTTCCGCCGGGAGATGATCATGGTGGACGAATCGACAGTGGCCAACGGCGACTATTGTGTCGTCACCGCAGGCACGCATGCGGGCAAGGCGGGGATCGTGGAAGATCTGAAGGCGAGCAAGACGGGGCATCTGACGATTACGGTGCGGCCCGCGGACGGCGTCCGCTTCAAGACGCTCGCCAGGAACGTCGAGAAGCGGCCCTGTCCGGACGGCCCTGAATAGGACCCGGCCCGCACGCCACCCGCTCGCGCGATCGCGCCAGTTCCTGTCGCGCAAGCGCCAACCCGGCCCGGAACCCTCCGCGGCCTCTTGTGCGACCCCTCCCGCCGGCCTAGCCGAAGGCCACCGACCGGGAGGACGCCATGGCGAGTGTGCTCGGTGATGCCGGACTTGAAGCCCTGCTCGCGTCCCTCCACGCCCGCAGCGCGCGCCAGGATGAGGAAATCGGTGGCTGGTTTGCCCGCCGGGCCGCCGCCGGCGAGCTCAGCTGGGACGGCCTCGACGCCAGGAGCCATGCGTTCATGGCGGACAAGCTGGTCGCGCTCGAGCCGGCCAAGGCCGAATTCTGCCATCTCCTGTGTCGCGCCATCGGTGCCCGTCGGGTGGTGGAGGTGGGCAGTTCCCATGGTGTATCGACCCTTTATCTGGCGGCGGCGGTCCGCGCCAATGGCGGCGGCCTCGTGATCGGCACGGAGCATGAGCCGGAAAAGGCGAAAGCCGCGCGGGAGAATTTCGCTGCGGCCGGTCTCGCCGACCTGATCGACCTGCGCGAAGGCGATCTCCGTCAGACGCTGCGCGAGCTCGAAGGGCCGATCGATTTCGTGCTCGTCGACATCTGGGTCGAGATGGCCCGTCCCGCGCTGGAGCTCATCGCCCCCCGGCTCCGCCCCGGGGCCATCGTCTGCGCGGACAACGTGATCGCGGCCGCGCCGGCCTATGGCCCCTATTTCGAGTTCATCAAGGATCCGGTCAACGGCTTTCTCACCCAAACCCTGCCCTTCGAAGGCGGTTTCGAGATGAGCGTGAAGGCGGGCTGAGACAGGACGTCACCCCACCCACAATCCCGCCTGCCGCACCGCCTCCGCCACCCCGATCCCTGCCGCGACGGCAAGGTTCAGCGAGCGCGTTCCCGCCACCTGCGGAATCCGCACCCGCAGCTCCGCCCGCTCATGCACCGCCGCCGGCACGCCCCGGCTCTCCGCGCCGAACAGCAGCACGTCGCCCGGCTCGAACCGCGCCTCGGGCAGCCGCACCGCGCCCGCCGTGGTGAACAGCACCAGCCGCCCTGCCAGCGCCCCCTCAAACGCCGCCCAGTCCGCATGCCGCGTCACGTTGGCGAGCTCGGCATAGTCCATGCCGGCCCGCTTCACCGCGCGGTCGCCCCAGGGAAAGCCGAGCGGCTCGATCAGGTCCAGGGGCACGCCGAAACAGGCGGCGAGGCGGATGATCGTGCCGACATTGCCGGCCTGGTCCGGCTCGAAGAGAGCGAGGCGCATGTCCCTCCTTATCCGCCCCTGCCTTTGCAGGGGAGGGGGACCATGCGGAGCATGGTGAGGGGCGGCGCGAAGGCTCCTGTCTCAAGCCGGCTCGCTCTGCCCGCGCCCCTCCAGCGCCCGTCACGCGGTCCCCCTCTCCTCGAAAGCGAGGGGAGGATCGTGCCGTCCCGCCCGGAATCGCCACCCCCCTCCACAGCCCGTAACCCTGTCGTCAAATTGACGGTTGGCAAAAGCCGCCGCCCGCGTCTATCAGGCCCACCGAAGCGGCCCGATCCTTCGGGTTGGGGGCTTTGGTTATCCGGTTTCGGGAACGACGAAGGACATTATGGCTGCGGTCGAAACAGGCGAAGAGGCGGGTCCAGCCGCGGAAGGCGGCGTCGTGCTCGCGCTCGCGCAGATCGACGTCGACGTCTCGCCGATCCAGGCGGGCCAGGCGATCAAGACGATCTGGCGCAAGCAGCCGATCTTCATCCGCAACCTGACCCCGGCCGAGCAGGCCGCGGCCAATGCCGTCGACGTCGGCAGCCTGCGCGATCCGCAGACGCTCGACCAGCGCACCAAGGAAGGCCATCGCAACTGGCTGATCACGCTGGGCGTCTGCACCCATCTCGGCTGCGTCCCGCTCGGTGCCGCCGAGGGTGAGCCGCGCGGCGAGTTCGGCGGCTATTTCTGCCCCTGCCACGGCTCGCACTACGACACCGCCGCCCGGGTCCGCAAAGGCCCGGCGCCGCGCAATCTCGAAGTGCCCGAATATGCGTTCCTCACTCCCACGTCCGTCCGCATCGGCTGAGGTCAAAACAGATGAGCTTCCCCTGGGCTGAACAATATAAGCCGAAGCATCCGTTCATGCGCTGGCTGGACGACCGGCTGCCGCTGCCGCGCCTGGTCTATAACAGCGTCGGCGGGGGCTATCCGGTCCCGCGCAACCTCAATCATTTCTGGAATTTCGGCGTTCTGGCCGGCCTCGCGCTGACCATCCAGATCATCACCGGCATCGTGCTGGCGATGCATTTCAACGCCAATGCGGACACCGCCTTCGGCTCGGTCGAGCACATCATGCGCGACGTGAACGGCGGCTGGTTCCTGCGCTACCTGCACTCGAACGGCGCCAGCTTCTTCTTCGTCGTCACTTACATCCATATCTTCCGCGGCCTCTATTACGGCTCCTACAAGGCGCCGCGCGAGATGGTGTGGATGCTCGGCCTCGTCATCTTCCTGCTGATGATGGCGACCGCCTTCATGGGCTATGTCCTCCCCTGGGGGCAGATGAGCTTCTGGGCGGCCAAGGTGATCACCGGCCTGTTCGGCGCGATCCCCGTGGTCGGCGAGCCGATCCAGCACTGGCTGCTCGGCGGCTATGCGCCGGACCAGGCGACTTTGACCCGCTTCTTCTCGCTCCACTATCTGCTGCCCTTCGTGATCGCCGGGGTGATCATCCTGCACATCTGGGCGCTGCACATTCCGGGCTCGGGCAACCCGACCGGGGTGGACGTGAAGAGCCCGCAGGACACGATTCCGTTCCATCCTTATTATACCGCGAAGGACGGCTTCGGCGTCTTCCTCGGCCTGCTCCTGCTCTCGGTGCTGGTCTTCTTCCTGCCCAATTATCTGGGCCACCCGGTCAATTACGTGCCGGCCAACCCGCTCTCGACGCCCGCGCATATCGTGCCCGAATGGTATTTCTGGCCGTTCTACGCGATCCTTCGCGCCTTCACCGCGGATTTCATCCTGCCGGCGAAGCTCTGGGGCGTGCTGGCGATGTTCGGCTCGATCCTCCTGCTTTTCTTCCTGCCCTGGCTCGACAAGTCGCCGGTGCGGTCGGGCAGCTACCGGCCCAAATTCAGGATGTTCTTCTGGATCCTGATCGTCGACGTGCTGATCCTCGGCTATTGCGGCGGCAAGCCGGCGGAGGAGCCCTATGTGATGATCTCGCAATTCGCGACGATCTACTATTTCGCGCACTTCCTGATCATCCTGCCGATCCTGTCCTGGGTGGAAAAGACGCTGCCTCTGCCCAATTCGATCTCCGAAAGCGTGCTGCACGGCGAGGCGGCGGAAGCCGCGCCCCTCGGCACCGCTCCGGCCAAAGCGTAAGGGGAAGACGCCGTCATGGTTCGCATTCTGGGCATCCTGGTTGGTCTCGGCTTTTGCGGGGTCGCCGCCTGGTCCCTGCTCTGGGGCGTGATCGCCTATCTCGGCGACCCGCCCCAGGCGACGGTCGAGGCGCGCTTCCACGAACATGCCCGGCACGACGTCCATTTCGAGTTTGACGGGCCGTTCGGCCGCTTCGGCCACGACCAGCGCCAGCTGCAGCGCGGCATGCAGGTCTATCGCGAAGTCTGCTCCAACTGCCACAGCCTGCAATATGTCGCGTTCCGCAACTTCCGCGACCTCGGCTATAACGAGGCCCAGGTCCGCAACCTCGCCGACCAGTGGACCCACAAGGTCGCGAGCATCAATCCGCGCGACGGCTCGCCGGCCGAGCGCAATCCGGTGCCGGCGGATCACATCCCCAATCCGTTCCCGAACGAGGCGGCCGCGCGCAACGCCAACAACAATGCGCTGCCGCCCGATCTCAGCCTGATGGCGAAGGCGCGCGAGGGTGGCGCGGCCTATATCTATTCGCTGCTCACCGGCTACCGCGATCCGGCGACCTACCGGAACGCACGCGGCGAGGCGCTTCCGGCCGAGAACCGGCCGGGCAACGGGCTTCACTTCAATCCCTGGTTCGCCAATCTCAACATCTCTATGCCGCCGCCGCTCACCGCCAACCAGGTGACCTATGCGGACGGCACGCCGGCGACGGTCGACCAGATGGCGCAGGACGTCTCCGCCTTCCTCGCCTGGACCGCGGAGCCCGAATCCGACCAGCGCAAGAATACCGGTCTCGCCACCTTCATCTTCCTGCTGATCGGCACGGTTCTCGCCTACATGGCCTATCAGAACGTCTGGGCGGGCAAGAAGCACTGAGGCTTCGCTCGCGTCGACCAGGGCTGAGGGCGGCTTCCGGGCCGCCCTTTTCCTTTCCGGGTCCTACGCCGCCGGCCGGCGGCGGATCAGCACGATCGAGGTGAAGCTCAGCACCGCGACGTCGTCCTGGTTGGTGACCGTGGTCCGCGTCCGGAAGGAGCCGATCTCCGGCTTGCTTCGCGACGGGGTCTTCTCGATGATTTCGCCGCGAACGGTCAGCGTGTCGCCCGGGTAGACCGGCTTCAGCCAGCGCAATTCGTCGATGCCCGGCGAACCCAGCCCGGCCTGCTCCTCCCCGACGACGTGCCGGGCAATCACCCCCATGGTCATCGCGCAGGTGTGCCAGCCGCTCGCCGACAGCCGGCCGAAATAGGTCTTCGCCGCGGCCTCGTCGGAGAGATGGAAGGGCTGCGGATCATAGCGGCGCGCGAACTCGAGCACCTCCTCGCGGCTGACCTCGCAGCTGCCGAAGAGGGTCTGCCGTCCGACCTCCAAATCCTCGAAATAGATCACTCGCGCCTCCGATGTCCGGTCCATGATGACAGGCCGCAACCCCCGTGCCAAACAGCGCCGGCGGACTCAAGCAACAGGGACGTGGCGGGCATGCGGATGAAGATGTGGCTGGCGGGGCTTCTGGCGCTGGCGGCGGCGGCGGCCCCTGCGCAGGCGTACCGGCGGGCGGCGCCGGTCCGGGTCAACATCATCGCCTTCAACGATTTCCACGGCGCGCTCGAGCCGCCGCGCATGGCGATGACCGCGCCCGGGCCGGGCGGCGACGTGCGCGTCCCCGTCGGTGGGGTCGCCTATTTCGCGTCCGCGGTCCGCCGGCTGCGCGCGGCGAATCCGAACAGCGTCGTCGTCGCCGCGGGCGATCTGATCAGCGCCTCGCCGCTCGTCTCCGCCGAATTCCTCGACGAGCCGACCATCCTGGCGATGAACATGATCGGCCTCGATTATACCTCCGTCGGCAATCACGAGTTCGACCGCGGCCGGCAGGAGTTGCTGCGCATTCAGAATGGCGGCTGCGCGCGCTACACCAGCCGCCAGCCCTGCCGGCTGGACCGTTTCCCGGGAGCCCGCTTCCGGATCCTCGCCGCCAATGTCCGTACGGAGACCGGCCAGACCCTGCTCCCGGGCACGGCGCTGCGCAGCTTCGGCACGGGACGGCGGCGGGTGCGGGTCGGCTTCGTCGGCCTGACGCTCCGGGACACCTCGACCCTGGTCACCCCGACCGGAGTCGCCGGCCTCACCTTCGCCGACGAGGCGGAGACGATCAACGCCGCCGCCCGCCGGCTGCGCGCCCGGGGCGCGGACGCGATCGTCGTGCTGATCCACCAGGGCCTGAATCCGACGCTGGGCTATAACGACCACACCTGCCAGGGCATAACCGGGGACCTCCTCCCGATCCTCGCGCGGCTGGACCGGAGCGTCGACGTCGTCGTCTCCGGCCATACCCACCATTCCTACATCTGCGATTATGGTCGGATCGACCCGAGCCGGCCCTTCCTCGTCACCAGCGCCGAGAAGAACGGCGCGATCCTCACCAATATCAGTCTGACCATCGACCCGGTGAGGAACCGCGTGACTGCGAAGAGCGCCGACAATGTCCTCGTCCAGGGCGAGGCCTATGCGGACCGCCGGGGCACGGTGCCGCTCAGCACTCTCTACCCGGTCTTCCGGCCCGATCCGGCGGTCCAGGCCCTGGTGGCGCGCTATGCGGCGGCGGCGGCGCCGATCATCGCCCGCCCGATCGGTCATCTGGCCGGGCCGGCGCTGAAGGAGGACAATGACGCGGGCGAATCCGTGGCGGGCGACCTGATCGCCGACGCCTTCCTCGCAGCGACGCGCGCGCCGGATTCGGGCAATGCCCAGCTCGCCTTCACCAACCAGACCAGCGTCCGCACCGATCTCATTCCCGCGGCGGATGGCAGGGTCACCTTCGGCCAGCTCTTCGCCGTCCAGCCTTTCGGCAACAATCTCGTCGTGATGACGATGACGGGGAGGCAGCTCCGCGCGGTGCTGGAGCAGCAATTTGCCAGCGGCCCGAACACGGTCACCAGCCCGATCATGCTGCAGCCCTCGCGCGGCTTTTCCTACAGCTACGATCTCCGCCGGCCCGAGGGGCAAAGGATCCTCGACATGCGGCTGAACGGCGCGGCCATGGTCGACGAGACCAGCTACCGGGTCGCCATCAACTCCTTCCTTGCTTCGGGCGGCGACAGCTTCACCATCTTCCGCCAGGGCACCAGCCCGACCGGCGGCATGCAGGACGTCGACGCGCTGGAGCGCTACATCGCCGCCATGGGCCCGACCCCGCCGCCGCTGCCCCCGGCGGACCGCATCACCCGGCTGTCGCCGCCCTAGGCACCGGATCAGCCCCCGGCCTCGCGCTCCGGTTGGCGCACGGCGATCAGGAAGATGTTGACGTAGCGCAGCACCGGCTCGTCATGCTGGTTGAAGGCTGTCACCCGGATCCGGCCCGTGCCCATAGACGGCTTGCTGCGCGAGCGCGTCTTTTCGAGCAGCTCGCTCTCGCAGGTCAGCACGTCGCCGGGGAAGACCGGCTTCAGCCAGCGCAATTCGTCGATGCCGATGCCGCCGAGGCCCGCCTGCGGCTCGGCCTGCATATGCTCGACCAGCATCGCCATCACCATCGCGCAGCTATGCCAGCCGCTCGCCGCGATCCGCCCGAAATGGGTCTCCGCCGCCGCCTCGTCGGAGAGATGGAAGGGCTGCGGATCGTATTTCCGGGCGAACTCCAGCACCTCCTCGCGAGAGACCGCGTACCGCCCGAACCGCGCCTTCCGGCCGACGACGAGATCCTCGAAATAGTCCATCAATGGCCCGTCGCCGGCGCGGGGCAGGCATAGGCGCTGGCATAGCTCTGGCCGAAGCAGCGGATCAGGGCATCGACGACGTGAAGGTTCATCGGCCAGGTGAGGTTCAGCGGCCGGCCACTGGGATCGCGCGGCTCGAAGTCCGCCGGACGGGGCAGAGCGGCGAGCGCAGCGCGGGCTCGGAGCAAAGCGGGCCGGTCGGCGCGCAGGAAGGCGATGCTGGCGTCCACGTAGATATTCCAGCCGAACGCATCGGGCTCCGGATGCCGGCTGCGGTCGAACAAGGCGATCGCCGCCTCGTACTGCCCGGCTTCCGCGCGCATCTGGCCCTCGTGCCAATAGAGGATCGTCGCGCTGAGGTGATGCGCCTCGCGATAGTCGCGGATCAGGTCGGCCGCGACTCCCACGCAGGCCGGTTCACGCGCAAGCACGCGCCAGCCGCCTTGCATGTCCTGGTCGAAGGCCTGCTGGTCCAGCGCCATCAGCCTGCCGCGGTCATAGGCGCAGGACGGCGCCGGCGGTTGTTGCAGCGCGGCGAGCAGGAGGAAAGCGAACAGCATCGGTCGAGGCTATGGCGCTCCTGCCCGCGCGGCAAGGGCCTCAGACGTTGAAGCGGAACAGCATGACGTCGCCGTCCTGGGTGACGTAGTCCTTGCCTTCGGCGCGCATCTTCCCTGCTTCCTTCGCCCCCGTTTCACCATTGCACGCGACGAAATCGTCATAGGCGATGGTCTCGGCGCGGATGAAGCCGCGCTCGAAGTCGGTGTGGATGGTGCCGGCCGCCTCGGGCGCCTTGCTGCCCTTCTCCACCGTCCAGGCACGCGCTTCCTTGGGGCCGGCGGTGAAGAAGGTGATCAGGTGGAGCAAATCGTAGCCGGCGCGGATGATTCGGGCGAGGCCGGTTTCCTCGAGGCCGAGATCGGAGAGGAATTCGGTGCGGTCCTCCGGCGCCATGGTCGCGATCTCCGCCTCGATCGCGGCGGAAATGATCACCGCCCTGGCGTCTTCCGCCGCGGCCCGCTCGAACACGCGCGCGCTGTGCGCATTGCCGCTGGCGGCATCGCCCTCGTCGACATTGCAGACGTAGAGGACGGGCTTGGCGGTGAGCAATTGCGCCCGGTCGAGCGCCAGTTTCTCCTCTTGGTCCTTCGGCTGCGTCAGCCGCGCGGGCTTCGAATCCCTGAGCAGGTCCAGCGCCTGGCCGAGCACGCTCGCCTGGATCTTCGCCTCCTTGTCGCCCTGCTGCGCCTTCTTGACGAGATTGGGGACGCGCTTTTCGAGGCTTTCGAGGTCGGCGAGCATCAGCTCGGTCTCGACCGTCTCGGCGTCCGCGATCGGATCGACCCTGCCCTCGACATGGGTGACGTCGCCGCCCTCGAAACAGCGCAGCACATGGACGATCGCATCCACCTCGCGGATATTGCCGAGGAACTGGTTGCCGAGCCCCTCGCCGGTCGAGGCGCCGCGCACCAGGCCGGCAATGTCGACGAACTCCAGCTGGGTCTCGATCACCTGCGCCGACTTGGCGATGGCGGCGATCTTCTGCAGGCGCGGGTCGGGCACGGCGACGCGGCCGACATTGGGCTCGATCGTGCAAAAGGGATAATTGGCCGCCTGCGCCGCCGCCGTCTCGGTCAGCGCATTGAACAGAGTGGACTTGCCGACATTCGGCAGCCCCACGATCCCGCAACGAAAACCCATTTGAAGCTCCTGAAAATCCTCCCCGGGACGGGGAGGGGGACCGCGACGCGATAGCGGCGTGGTGGAGGGGGCCCGGCGCGGCAATCGGTCTCCGAGGCCGGGCTGCTGCCGGTCAATGTCGACCGCAGGCAGGGGCGGATCATCGTCTCGCTGCCGGCGCCGGACGCGGACGGGATTTCCGGGCGCTTCGTCTATGTCGCCTCGCTTGAAACGGGCCTGGGCTCGGCCCCGATCGGCCTGGACCGCGGCCTCGCCGGCGGCAGCAAGATCCTCGTCTTCCGCCGCGTCGGCCGCAAGCTCGTCGCCGAGATCGAGAATGGCCGCTTCCGCACCTCCACGGGCGGCCCGGCCGAGCAGGCGGGCGTGCGCGACAGCTTTGCCTATTCCACGATCTGGATGGGGGACATATCCGGCGAGACCCCGGACGGGCGCCTGCTGGTCGACATCAGCTCCTTCCTGACCCGCGACGAAATGGGCATCGCCCAGGCGCTGAAGGATGGCGGCGGCGGCGAGTTCCGGCTGGTCCCCGAGCTCAGTGTCGCCGATCCCAATGCGGTCCGCGTCTTTCCCGACAATATCGAGCTGGAGGGGCGGCTGACCTTCACCTCGACGGCGCCGACCGCGGAGACCAACAACATCGCTGCGGTGAACGGCAATCTCAGCTTCGTCGTCCGCCACAGCCTGATCCGCCTGCCCGGGCCCGGCTATGTCCCGCGCCGCTTCGATCCGCGCGCGGGGACGTTCGGCAGCCAGATCGTCGATTTCGGCCAGCCGCTCGGCCGGCCGATCGTCTACGAGCTCGCCAACCGCTTCCGGCTCGAGAAGCTCGACCCTGGCGCCGCCCGTTCCCGGGTCCGCCGGCCGATCGTCTTCTATGTCGACCGCGCCGCCCCCGAGCCGATCCGCTCCGCCCTGATCGAGGGCGCCAGCTGGTGGCGCGAGGCGTTCGACCAGGCGGGCTATGTCGACGCCTTCCGGGTGGAGCTGCTGCCCGAGGGGATCGACCCGCTCGACGCCCGCTACAACGTGATCCGCTGGGTCAACAGGGCGACCCGCGGCTGGTCCTACGGGCAGGTCGTCGAGGACCCGCGCACCGGCGAGATCATCCGCGGCCAGGTCCTGCTCGGCTCGCTCCGGGTCCGCCAGGACATGCTGATCTACGAAGGCCTGGTCGGCGCCCGGCAGACCAATGGCGGCGGCCCGAACGATCCGGTGCGGGTGGCGCTTCAGCGCATCCGCCAGCTCGCCGCGCACGAGGTCGGCCATGCGCTCGGCTTCGCCCACAATTTCGCCGCCTCCACCCAGGGCCGCTATTCGGTGATGGACTATCCGGCGCCGCGCATCGGCCTCGTGAACGGCGCGCCGGACCTCAGCGACGCCTACGGGGTCGGGGTCGGCCGCTGGGACCGGTTCACCGTGAACTGGCTCTACGGCGCCGCCACCGACGACGCGGCGCGGCCGATCATGGCGGCCGGGCTCGCCGAGGGCCTGCGCTATGTCGGCGACGGCGAGGCGCGGCCGGCTTTCTCGGCCCAGCCCTTCGGCAGCCTCTGGGACGACGGGCCCGAGCCGGTCGGCGAGCTGACCCGGATGCTCCAGGTCCGGCAGGCGGCGGTCTCCCGCTTCGGCCCGGACGCACTCTATCCGGACGAGCCGGTCGCCAGCCTCCGCCGCAAGTTCGTGCCGATCTGGCTGCTTCACCGCTACCAGCTCGAGGCCGCGGCCAAGCTGATCGGGGGCGTCGATTTCGCTTACGCCCTGAACGGCGACGGCCATGAGCGCTCGCCCTGGGTGCCGGTCGCCGAGCAGCGCCGGGCGCTCGACGCCTTGCTCGCCACCCTGGAGCCCGCCGCGCTGGAAGTGCCGCCGGCCTTGCTGCCCTGGCTGTCGGCCGGCTGGTCGGGCAATGCGGACCGGCAGGAGACGATCGAGATTTTCCGCACCGCCGGCGGCCCGGTCTTCGATCCGCTCGTCGCCTCGGAAGTGGCCGCGCAGATGACGCTTTCCAACCTGCTCGTCCCCGAGCGGCTGAACCGGCTGGAGATCCAGGCGCAGGCGGGCGGCGACTGGCTGACTCCCGCCGACGTCTTCGAGCGGCTGATCCAGCGCGCCATCCGCAGCGACCTCCCCGATCAGGCGCTGCAGCGCCGCGTCGGCACTGCGATCATCCTCGCGCTCGCCCGCGTGCAGCGCGATTCAGCGCTCTCCCCGAGCGTGGCGCTGGCTTTGTCGGACCGGCTGCAGCGGCTCGCTCTCGACCTTCAGCGCACCGGCGGCGGCGCGCAGGGCGAATGGGCGCGCGGCCTCGGCCGTCTGCTCGGCGACCGCGAGGCGCTGACCGCCGCGCTCGGCGAGCAAAGGCGGGTGCCGCAAATCCCGCCCGGCATGCCGATTGGCGGCGCGGAGGACGATTATTGAGGTCAGGGCGCGCCGCTCAGGAAGGGCGGCGCAGCATCCGGTCGTTCCGGCACTGGCGGAGCGGCACCGGCGTCGCCGAATAGAGGCGGGTGACCCGCATCGTCCGCCGGTCGGTACGCACCGTCATGCAGGCGCAGCCATAGCCGTAGGAGCCGTTGGTCGCGACCCAGCCGTTGGTCGACATGTCGGGCATCTCGTCCATGCCGGGCGCCTGGTAGCCGCCCTGCGCCGAGAGCGTCCATTCGCCCTGGCGGTCGGTCAGCCAGTAATTGCCCGGCGTCGGATTGGCGAGCCAGCCGCAGCGCCGCTCCGCGCCGGCGGGCGTCTGCGCGGGGGCGAGGAGGGCGAGCATGGCGGCGATGAGGCTCTCGATCATGAGGCGATCCTATCCCGTCGCGCGGCGCCGCGCCAGCCATGCGCGAGGCGCCTTCCCAAGTGGCCCGGGATTCGCCTATCAAATCAACGCCAAGTGATTCTTCGGGGGGAAGACCACAATGACACTATTTCGAGCGGCGGGCCGGGCGGCCCTGCTGGCCTTATGCTTTGGCGCCGCGGCGCCGGCCTCGGCCCAGGTCAGGCGGATGACGCCGCAATCGGCACCGCCCCAAATTGATCCGGCCACGATCGCGATGCCCAATCTCACCTTCACGCCGACGCCGGAGGTTGCGGAGAATTACGACAAGTATTTCTACTTCAACCGCGCCGACACCGACTTCATGACCGCTTATGCGGACCTGCGGGAGTGCGACGATTACGCGCGGGGGCTGGCCTACCGCACCGCCTATCAGAACGTGCCTTATCCCTATATGGGCACGCTCGGCGGGGCGATCGGCGGCGCCATCGGCAACGCCGTTGCCGACATGGTGTTCGGCTCCGCCGAGCGCCGGCGTCAGCGCCGGATCAACATGCTCACCTGCATGCGCTTCAAGGAATACCGGGTCTTCGGCCTGCCCGAGACTCTCTGGGAGCAGTTCAATTTCGAGGAAGGCAATCGCCGCGTGCCCGAGCCCGAGCGGCAGCGGCTGCTGCAGCTTCAGGCGCGCGTCGCGTCGGGGCCGGCGCCGACCGTGGGGGAGGTGATGCAATGAGGTTCTGGACCATCCTGACAGCGGCGCTGGTCGTCATCGCCGCGCAGTTCGCCGCCACTGCGGAGGCCCGCGACCAGTTCAACCAGAAGGACGCGGTCTCGATCAACCCGCAGAAATCCTACATCTTTTTCCGCACCCGCCAGAAGATGGAGCTTCAGTTCCTGCGCGAGGTGACGCCCGAGGAGCATGCCGCCTGGGTGACCGCGCGGTCCGCGGCCCTGGTCCGGGCGCAGGAGCATTATGAGCGTCAGTCGAGCGAATATCGCCGCGCCGTCGAGACCTGCCGCAACGTCCCGCCGCCCTGCCTGACGATGGAGCGGCCGGTCCCGGTGACGGACGAGACCTTCGCCTTCGCGCCCGCCGAGTCGGACAATTTCGTCAGCGTGAGGCGCGGCCCGCAATTCAGCCGCACCGGCGAGGACGATTATACCTATCTCGTCGCGGTGCCGCCCGGCACCTATGCCCTTTACGGCCCGGTCACCGTGACCGGCAACGGCGCGGTCGGCTTCTGCCTGTGCATGGGCAGCGTGCGCTTCGAGGCGCGGCCCGGCCAGGTCATGGATCTGGGGGAGGTGCGCTATCCGGCCAGCGAGGGGTTGCGGGCCCAGGGCCAGTCGGCCGCCGCCCACACGTCCTCGGTGCAGGTCGTGCCCTGGGATCCGGCGATGGCGCGGCCGGACCGGCTGAACGGCCTTCCGGTCATGGCCGCCGAATGGCGTGCCGCCGAGAAGATGCCCAATTATTTCGGGGTGCTGATCGACCGTCATCCGGCCGTCCCCGGCCTGCTCCGCTACCAGCGCGACCGGGTGATCGACGATCGGACGGGCGCCGATCCGGTGTCGCTGATCGAGGCCGGGGCAGGCGGGACGGGCGGCTAGGCCCGCGGGCCGGCGCTCAGTCCAGCTGCTGCAGCCTGAGCGCCACGTCGCTCATGAAGCGGGCCTCGTCGCCCTCGGCCAGCCGGCGCGCCTCGGCGGCGATGGCGGCGAGCAGGTCGGAGAGCGGCTCCACCTCGGCCTTGGCATAATTGCCGAGGACGTGCCGGGTCACCCTGTCCTTGTGGCCGGGATGGCCGATGCCGATCCGCACCCGGCGGAAGTCGTTGCCGATATGCGCCTCGGTCGAGCGCAGGCCGTTATGGCCGGCGGTGCCGCCGCCGGTCTTCACCTTCACCTTGAAGGGCGCGAGGTCGAGCTCGTCGTGGAAGACGGTGACGTCGCCGGCCTCCTTCTTGAAGAAGTCCATCGCGGCGCGGACCGAGCGGCCGCTGTCGTTCATGAAGGTGGCGGGCTTCAGCAGCAGGATGCGCTGCGCGCCGATCCGGCCCTGCTGGGCCCAGCCCGAGAAGCTCTTCTTCGGCGGGTCGAAATCATGCACTTCGGCGATGGCGTCCACCGCCATGAAGCCGACATTGTGGCGCTGCATCGCATATTGCGCGCCGGGATTGCCGAGGCCGACCCAGATCTGCACGGGTGCGAACTCCCCCCAATCCTCCGCCTCGGAAGCCGAAGCGGGCTGGCCCGGCGCCTCGACCGGCCTTGAGCCGAACAGGGCGCCGAGCCAGCGGAACAAGGCCTTATTCCTCGCTCGCGCCTTCTTCGGCTTCGGTGTCGCCAACGGTCGGCACCTCGTCCGCCGCGGTTTCCTCGCCCTCGATGCCGGCGGCAGCCGCAGCAGCCTCGGCCGCCTCGGACTTGACGCCCGACGGGGCGACGATGGTGGCGATCGTGAAGTCGCGGTCGCTGATCGCGCTCTCCGTGCCCTTGGGCAGGGTGATGTCGTTGATGTGCAGCGAATCGCCGATGTCGAGGCCGGCGAGGCTGATGCGGATCTCCTCCGGAATCTCGGCCGCGTCGCAGATCAGCTCGAGGTCGTGGCGGACCTGGTTCAGCACGCCGCCGCGCTTGATGCCCTTCGACTTTTCCTCGTCCACGAAGTGGATCGGCACCTCGACATGCACCTTCGCGTGCTCGGAGATGCGCAGGAAATCGACATGCAGCGGCCGGTCGGTGACCGGGTGGAACTGGACGTCCTTCGGCAGGGTGCGGACCGGCGTGGCGCCGGCCTGGATCATCACCACCGAGTTCATGAAGTGGCCGCCCGAAAGGGCGCGGACCAGGGCCTTCTCCTCGACGTGGATCGAGAGGGGCTCTTCATTGTTGCCGTAGACGACGGCGGGTACGCGGCCTTCGCGACGCAGATGGCGGGAGGCTCCCTTGCCAGCCCGATCACGCGTCTCGGCCGACAGCGTAAGCTGTTCGCTCATTGCATGTCTCCGTTATGCGGGTTCAAACATTCCGTTCACGCCTCCAGGGATGACCATGAACGGGGAGGCGCGCCTATAGGGGAGACGGGGGGGAGAAGCAAGGGATCGGGGATTGATCGCTCCCCAATCCCCGATCCCCGGTCTTCAACCCCTATCTTGCCACCACGTGCGGCACCCGGCTGCTCTCGATGCCGAGGGTGCGGAGGTGGGCCTGGACGCTGTCCGGGCCGGCGAGATGGGCGGCGCCGACCGCGATGAACACCGTGCCCGGCTGGGCAAGGCGCTGCCCGATCCAGGCCGCGAAGGCGGTGTTGCGCTCGGTGAAGAGGATCCGGTGCAAGGCGACGTCGTCGGGCGTGTTGCCTTCCTCCCCGGCGGTGATCGCGGCCAGCCGGTCGGCATCGCCGGTCGACCAGGCGATCAGCAGCGGCCGGAATTTCTCGCCCACCTGATCCAGCTCGTCGAGCGTCTGGGTGAGCTGGGTCATCTGCAGCGCCGCCGGCATCCCGTCGAAGATCCGGATCTGGTGTTCCATTCCCTCGAGCTCGCCGATCGGCATCGAGCGCGCCTGCGCGGCGCGGGTCAGAATCGTCTCGGGGCCGTTCTCGGCGCTGAGCCCGAGCTGCTGGACCATCGCCGCCGACAGGGTCAGCGCCACGAACCACGGCTCCATATGGTCGAACGCGCGGTCCGGCACCCCGATCGAGCCGAGCGCGCGGTTCAGCGCCGCATTCTGGGCCGGGGTGAGCCGCGAGGAGACGGTCGGTCCCTGCGGATCCAGCGCATAGCGGATGATCATGGTCTGCAGGGAGGCCGGGTCGTCGGGCAGCCGCGCCTCCAGCACCAGCTCGCGCGAGGCGTCGAACGCGGTCTTCACCTCGTCGTTGAACCAGGTGCGGCCGTCGAGCAGGTGGATGGTGCCGAACAGGTAGATGGTCGTGTCCGAATCCCGCACCACCCAGAGCGCCGGATCGGCATCCCGGTCAGCACCGGGCAAGGGCGGCCGCGCAGCGGCAGCGGCTGCGGGCGCCGTCTGGTTCGCCGCTTGCTGGTTCGCGCCCGGCGTCTGGGCGCAGGCGGAGCCGGAGGTCAGCGCCAGCAGGGCGGCAAGGTACAGTTTCTTCATGGGACGCATCACTCTCCGGACTCCGGGCCGCCAGCGGTAGCGCGGCAAAGGATAAGCTTCAATAAACCCGCTGCACGTGCAGCCCGCGGCTCTCCAGCATGGACTGGACGGAGTCGTGTCCGGCGAGGTGGCCGGCGCCGATCGCGAACAACACCGTGCCCGGCCGATCGAGCCGTCGGACCAGCCAGTCGGCGAAGCCGCGATTGCGGCGCGTGAGCAGCAGGTCGTGCAGCCGCGACGGGAAGGCATCGACGCTGGCGCCGAGGCGTTCGACAGCGCCGAGGACCCAGTCCGACTCATAAGGCTGGGTCTGACTCTGATTGCCGAGATAGGCGTCGACCGCCTCCTCGAGCATCGCCTGTTGGGCATCCAGCGGCGTGCGACGGAAGCTGGCAATGACTTCGGCCGGGGACTCGGCGCCGAAGATGGGCCGGCCACTGGCCCTGAACTCGGTGATCAACACCGCCTCCACGCCGGCGCTGGACCGGGCCTGCTCTATGCTCTCTTCGCTCCAGCTTCGCGTCAGCTGTGCGAGGCCGATAATGGCGGCCACGCCCCAGGTTTCGAACGTGTCGAAGCCGCCCTCGGGAACCCTCAGCTCGCGCAGCAGGCGCGAAAGCCCTTCTCTCCGGTCCGGCGAGACGCGCTGCAGGATCGGCACTGGCTTTGTCATCTGCATCACGGAGAGGAAGTCGAGCCTTCCCGTCGTCATCTCCGTATCGCTGGCCTCCAGCACCAGTTCCTGCGCTTCGCCCACGATCCGGTTGAACGCCGCAGAGCGCCAGCGGAGCTCGGGCCGGAGCGCGTGGACCGTTCCGAAAATGTAGATGCGGGTATCGCTGTCGGAGAGCAGCCATATCGCCGGTCGCGGCTCGCCCTGCGGCGGCGCGATGGCCGGCGCCGCTGGCGCGACGGCCGGCGGGGCCGCAACCGGCGCCTGCGCCCAGCCGGGGGACGGCAGCAGCAGAAGCAGAAGCAGAAGGGCGAGGAGCCTGTTCACCGGGCGGCTTCAATAAACCCGCTGCACGTGCAGCCCGCGGCTCTCCAGCATGGACTGGACGGAGACCCGCCCGGCCAGATGGCCGGCGCCGATCGCGAACAGGACGGTGCCGGGGCGGTCGAGCCGGTGCGCCAGCCAGTCGGCGAAATTGCGGTTCCGGCGGGTGATCAGCGCCTCGTAGAGCGGCGGCGGCAGCGAATCCATCTCGGCGGCAATGCCGTCCAGATTGCCGCTGATCCAGTCGGCCTCGTCCGGGTCGCCCGCTTCCTCGCCGGTCACATAGCTGTCGACCGTCTCGTCGAGCATCGCCTGCTGAACGTCCAGCGGCATGCCGCGGAAGGCGGAAATCTGGTCGGCGGCGGTCTCGACGCCCGACACCGGACGGCCATTGGCGCGGAACTCCCGGGTCAGCGCCTCCTCGACCCCGGATGCGGTCTCGGCCGCCTGCGCGGCGCTGCTGTCGCCGCCCGCATATTCGTGCGCCATCTCGCCGACGCCGAGGATTACCGCCACCGCCCAGGTCTCGAGCGTGTCGAGGCTGCCTTCGGGGATTTGCAGCTCCCGCATGAGGCGGGCGAGGCCTTCGCGCCGCTGGGGAGAGACTCGCTGCAGCACCGGCACGGACTTCGTCATCCGCATCAGCGCGAAGGCCTGCGTGTTGGTCGCGGACATTTCCTCGTCGCTGAGCTCGAGCACCAGCTCCCGCGCCTCGCGCGCGATCCGGTCGAAGGTGGCCGAGCGCCAGCGCAGCTCCGGGTGGAGGACGTGGACGGTGCCGAACAGGTAGATGCGGGTGTCGGCGTCGGCGAGCAGCCAGATCGCCGGATGCGGTCCGCCCTGCGGCTGGCTGACGGAGTGGGGCGCGCGCAGTGCCGCTGCGGGCGCGGCCGCCGCAGTAGCAGGCCCGGCCAGCCAGAGCGCGAAGCGGTGTTAGAGCTTGCGGCCGCAGTGGTGGTGGTCAAGGCCCCGCGCCGGCGTGCCGCCGATGTGGCCCCATGCGCCAAAGCGAAGCGACCTTTTGTTGCACCTGCGAAGGGAAAAAATGGGGGCTCCACTCTCATTCCAAAGGCTGATCCTGACGCTCCACGATTACTGGAGCGGGCAGGGCTGCGTCATCCTCCAGCCCTATGACCTGGAGATGGGCGCGGGCACCTTCCATCCGGCGACCACCCTGCGGTCGCTCGGCCCCGAGCCGTGGAAGGCCGCCTATGTCCAGCCGAGCCGCCGCCCGACCGACGGCCGCTACGGCGAGAATCCGAACCGGCTGCAGCATTATTACCAATATCAGGTGATCCTGAAGCCGAGCCCGCCGGACCTGCAGGCGCTCTATCTGGGCAGCCTCGCGGCGATCGGCGTCGACCCGCTGAAGCACGACATCCGCTTCGTCGAGGACGACTGGGAATCGCCGACCTTGGGCGCTTGGGGCCTCGGCTGGGAGGTCTGGTGCGACGGCATGGAGGTCACCCAGTTCACCTATTTCCAGCAGGTCGGCGGCTATGACTGCAAGCCGGTGGCGGGCGAGCTGACCTACGGGCTGGAGCGGCTCGCCATGTACATCCAGGGCGTCGACAGCGTCTACGACCTGCGCTTCAACGACGAGGGTGTGACCTACGGCCAGGTCTTCCATGAGAACGAGGTCGAGTTCAGCGCCTATAATTTCGAGATCGCGGACACGGACAGTCTGTTCGACCGCTTCCGCCAGGCCGCGGAGGAATGCCGGCGCTGCATCGAGGCGAAGCTGCCGCTCCCCGCCTACGACCAGGCGATCAAGGCCAGCCACATCTTCAACACCCTGCAGGCGCGCGGCGTGATCTCGGTCGCCGAGCGCCAGGCCTATATCGGCCGGGTCCGCGAGCTCGCAAAGGGCGCCTGCCAGGCCTGGATGGAAAAGAACGGGTGGGAAGCATGAGGGCGGGCGCTCAGAATCCTCCCCGGGACGGGGAGGGGGACCGCGCGAAGCGCGGTGGAGGGGGCAGCGAGAACCTGCGCCGCCCAACCGTTTATGCCGCCAGGAAGCTTCGGCGGAAAATGAGCCTTCCAGAAGTGCTCCTGTGGCAGCGGCTCCGCGGCTCGCCGGAAGGCCTCGCGTTCCGGAAGCAACACCCCATTGATCCCTTCGTCGCCGATTTCTACTGCAGCGCGGCTCGGCTGGTCATCGAGATCGATGGGATCTCGCATGATATGGGCAGCATGCCTGAGTCCGATGAAATCCGCGCCGCGTTCCTCGCTGAGAGCGGATTTCAGGTGCTCCGCATCGCAGCTGGAGACGTGCTGGAGGACCCGGACGAAGTCGCGGCCTCAATCGTCGCACATGCGGCCGACCCCCTCCACCACCGCGCTGCGCGCGGCGGTCCCCCTCCCCGTGCCGGGGAGGATCTGCAATGAGCGATTTCCTTCTCGAGCTCCTCTCCGAGGAAATTCCGGCGCGGATGCAGGACAAGGCGCGCGCTGATCTCGCGCGTTTGTTCGCGGAACAGCTCGAAGAGGCGGGCCTGAAGGCCGGGGCGGTGACCACCTATGCCACGCCGCGCCGCCTCGTGCTGATCGCGAGCGGCCTTCCCGCGGCCACCGAGGCGGTGTCGGAGGAGCTGAAAGGGCCGCGCACCTCGGCGCCGCCGCAGGCGCTGGAGGGCTTCCTGCGCAAGACCGGACTGACGCAGGACCAGCTCCAGGACCGCGACGGCATCTGGTTCGCCATGCTGGCGAAGCCGGGCCGCGCCACCGCGGCGGTGCTGGCCGAGGCGGTCCCGGCCATCGTCCGCGCCTTCCCCTGGCCCAAGTCGATGCGCTGGGGCGAGGCCTCGGTCTCCACCGAGAGCCAGCGCTGGGTCCGCCCGCTGCACAATATCGTCGCCTTGCTCGGCGACGAGGTCGTCGCCTTCGAGGTCGCCGGCGTGGCCTCGGGCGCGACCACCTTCGGCCATCGCTTCCATCATCCCGGCCCGATCACGATCGGCGGCGCCAGGGATTATGTCGAGAAGCTGCGCGCCTGCCACGTCGTCGTCGACCAGGAGGAGCGCAAGGCGATCATCCGCAAGGAGTCGGACAAGCTCCAGCGCAACACCCGGACCATCCCCGACGAGGGCCTCGTCGCCGAAAATGCGGGCCTCACCGAATGGCCGGTGCCGCTGAAGGGCAGCTTCGACGCCGCCTTCCTGTCGCTGCCGCCGGAGCTGATCCGCCTCACCATGCGGGTGAACCAGAAATATTTCGCCTGCCAGGACAAGGAAGGACAGCTCTCCAGCCGCTTCGTCTGCGTCGCCAACATCGCCTCCAGCGATCCTGCGGCGGTGGTCGCGGGCAATGAGAAGGTGCTCGCCGCGCGCCTTTCGGACGCGAAATTCTTCTGGGAGCATGACCTGAAGATCCCGCTCGCCGAGCAGGCGAGGAAGCTCGACCAGATCGTCTTCCACGAGAAGCTCGGCACCATTGCCGACAAGGTCGAGCGCGTGGCGAAGCTCGCCCAGTGGCTGGTCAACGAGCGCCTCGTGAAGGGCGCCGATCCGCTCGAGACGCTGACCGCAGCGCGGCTCGCCAAGGCCGATCTGGTCAGCGAGCTGGTCGGCGAGTTCCCCGAATTGCAGGGCGTCATCGGCGGCTATTATGCCAAAGCGCAGGGTCTCCCGCCCGCGGTCGCCACGGCGATCGGCGATCATTACAAGCCAGGCGGGCAGGGGGACGAGGTTCCGACCGATCCGGTCACCGTCGCGGTCAATATCGCCGACCGGCTCGACAGCCTCGTCGCCTTCTTCTCGATCGGCGAGAAGCCGACCGGCTCGCGCGACCCCTTCGCCCTGCGCCGCGCCGCGCTGGGCTTCCTTCAGTTGCTGACCAGGAACCGGCTCCGCCTGCCGCTTTCGGACGTGCTGGTGCAGGCGGCGGTGCTCAACATCGTCTCGCGCATGGGGGCGATCGGCTCGGTCACCTTCCCGGACCTGCTCGACAGCGACGATCACGAGCATGAGATCACCGCCGAGGTCGGCAGCTACACCTACCGCCACGGCGACCGCGTGGTGGTGCGCTGGAAGTCCGAGCTGACGCCCAATATCGAGCGCGGCAGGATCATCGAGGAGGCGCAGGACCTCAGCGAGGCGATCCTCGATTTCCTCCAGGACCGGCTCAAGGTCCAGCAGCGCGAGGCCGGCGTCCGCCACGATCTGATCGACGCCGTGTTCAGCCTCGGCGGCGAGGACGATATCGTCCGCCTGCTCGCCCGCGTCCAGGCGCTGCAGAAGTTCGTCGAGGGGCCGGAGGGCGCGAACCTGCTCGCCGGCTACAAGCGCGCCGCCAACATCCTCAAGAAGGAAGGCTGGGAGCATGACCGGGTGCCCGCTCGCCCCGATCGAAGCCAGGCCCCCGACTATGTGGACGGCGTACGGGTGTCCGGAACCGGCTACACGCCCCAGATCGAGGAGACCGAACTGGACGACGCGCTCGACGCGGCCGAGCCCAAGGTGAGGGCGGCGCTTGCGGACGAGGAATATGAGCGGGCGATGGCGGCCCTGGCCAGCCTGCGCGGTCCGGTCGACGCCTTTTTCGACAAGGTGACGGTCAACGATCCGGATCCGGCCACGCGCGAGGTGCGTTTGGCCCTGCTCGCGCGGGTCCGCGACGCCGTTCACCGGGTGGCGGATTTCTCGAAGATCGAAGGCTGATCAAAACGGAGGCGTAATGATATTCGGGTCGCGTTCCTGGCCTAACCTTTGCCTGACCTTTGGGCCAACTCGCTGATGTCGCGGCATGTTTTTCGCTTCGGTGGCGGCGCCTCGGACGGCGAGGCGGGCAACAGGAATCTGCTGGGCGGCAAGGGAGCCAACCTCGCGGAAATGGCCTCGATCGGCCTGCCGGTGCCGCCGGGCTTCACCATCGCGACCCCGGCCTGCGCGCTCTATTACGAGAAAGGCGACGGCTTCCGCGACGCCGTCGCCGCCGAGGTGGCGACGGGGATCGCCCATATCGAACAGGTGACCGGCAAGAGGTTCGGCGACGCCCGCGATCCTTTGCTCGTCTCGGTCCGCTCGGGCGCGCGCGTCTCCATGCCGGGGATGATGGACACGGTCCTCAACCTCGGCCTCAACGACGCGACCGTGCAGGGCCTCGCCGCGGCCTCGGGCGACCCGCGCTTCGCCTGGGACAGCTACCGCCGTTTCATCCAGATGTATGCGGACGTCGTGCTCGGCCTCGATCACGGCGCCTTCGAGGAGGCGCTGGAGATCGCCAAGGAGGACAAGGGCGTCCATCTCGACACCGAGCTCGAGGCCGGGGACTGGGAGCGCCTGGTCCGCCGGTACAAGGCCCTGGTCGAGGAGCTCTGGGAGCGGCCCTTCCCGCAGGACGTCCATGAGCAGCTCTGGGGCGCGATCGGCGCGGTGTTCGGTTCCTGGCAGTCGGAGCGGGCCAAGGTCTATCGCCGGCTCAATTCCATCCCGGGCGACTGGGGCACCGCGGTCAACGTCCAGGCGATGGTGTTCGGCAATATGGGCGACAGCAGCGCGACCGGAGTCGCCTTCACCCGCGACCCGGCGACCGGCGAGCGGGCTCATTATGGCGAATATCTGATCAACGCCCAGGGCGAGGATGTCGTCGCCGGCATCCGCACACCGCAATATCTGACCAGGGTCGCCCGCGAGAAGGCCGGGGCGAAGGCGCCGTCGATGGAAGAGACGATGGGCGAGGTGTTCGCCGAGCTGGCCCGGGTCTTCGATCTGCTCGAGCACCATTATCGCGACATGCAGGACATCGAGTTCACCGTGGAGCGCGGCACGCTCTGGATGCTGCAGACCCGTTCCGGCAAGCGCACGGCCAAGGCCGCGCTGAGGATCGCGGTGGAGATGGCCGAGGAAGGGCTGATCTCCCGGGACGAGGCGATCCTGCGCATCGATCCGGCCGCGCTCGACCAGTTGCTCCATCCCACGCTCGATCCGGCCGCGGAGCGCAGGGTGATCGCCAAGGGCCTGCCCGCCTCGCCGGGCGCCGCCTGCGGCAAGGCGGTGTTCGACGCCGACACGGCCGAGGCCTGGAAGCAGAAAGACGAGAAGGTGATCCTCGTCCGCGTCGAGACCAGCCCCGAGGACATTCACGGCATGCACGCCGCGGAGGGCATCCTCACCGCCCGCGGCGGCATGACCAGCCATGCGGCGGTGGTGGCGCGCGGCATGGGGCGCCCCTGCGTCTCGGGCGCGGGCTCGCTGGCGATCGACTATAAGGCGAAGTCGATGCGGGTCGCCGGCCATGACGTGCCGGAGGGGACGATCATCACCATCGACGGCACCACCGGCGAGGTCATGCTCGGCGAGGTGCCGACCGTGCAGCCCGAACTGGTCGGCGATTTCGGCACGCTCATGGCCTGGGCCGACACGAAGCGCCGACTGAGGGTCCGAACCAATGCCGAGACCCCGCTCGACTGCCGTACCGCGCGGGAGTTCGGCGCCGAGGGGATCGGCCTCTGCCGCACCGAGCACATGTTCTTCGACGCCGAGCGGATCATGAACGTCCGCCGGATGATCCTGGCCGAGGACGAGGCTGGTCGCCGTGCCGCTCTGGCCGACCTGCTCCCGGCCCAGCGCGCCGATTTCGCCGAGATCTTCCGGATCATGGCAGGGCTCCCGGTGACCATCCGCCTGCTCGATCCGCCGCTGCACGAATTCCTGCCCCATACGGACGAGGAGATCGCCGAGGTCGCCGCCGCCGCCGGCGTGCCGCTGGAGGCGCTGAAGCGGCGTGTCGGCGAGCTGCACGAGTTCAATCCGATGCTCGGCCATCGCGGCTGCCGGCTGGGTATCACCTATCCCGAGATTTACGAAATGCAGGCCCGCGCGATCTTCGAGGCGGCGCTGGAGATCGGGGAGGCGCCGATCCCGGAAGTGATGGTGCCGCTCGTTGCGACCAGGGCCGAACTCGCCATCATCCGCGCCCTGATCGAGCGGACCGCCGAGGCGGTGTTCGCGGAAAAGGGCGCGCGCGTCGACTATCTGGTCGGAACGATGATCGAGCTGCCCCGCGCCGCGCTCGCCGCCGGCGGGATCGCCGGGGAGGCGGCCTTCTTCAGCTTCGGCACCAACGACCTGACCCAGACCGCGCTCGGCGTCAGCCGCGACGATGCCGGCCGCTTCCTCACCACCTATGTCGAGAGGGGCATCTTCGCCCGCGATCCCTTCGTCAGCCTCGACGTCGAGGGTGTCGGCGAGCTGATCGCGATCGCGGCAGAGCGGGGGAGGGGGGCGAAGCCCGGGCTCAAGCTCGGCATTTGCGGCGAGCATGGCGGCGATCCGGCCAGCATCGCCTTTTGCGAGAGCGTCGGCCTCGATTACGTCTCGGCCTCGCCCTATCGAGTGCCGATCGCCCGGCTGGCGGCG
>SMEU01000003.1_pt1 | contig 26952 bp, 29 predicted proteins | sample 2456051 | NCBI WGS metagenome assembly SMEU01 (sample SAMN10132600, study PRJNA489261) | soil metagenome | isolation source: day120 un-amended silt loam soil | place: USA | collected 2015-05-01
GCGCGGGTGAGCGGCTGACCGTGGCCTTCGATGTGGCGCGGCCGCTTTAGGTCGTCAGCTTCAGCGCGCCGTCGCCCTCGTCGACCTTCACGACCTGGCCGTCCCTGATGTCGCCCCGGAGGATCGCGTCGGCGAGCGGATCCTGCAGATATTTCTGCACCGCGCGCTTCAGCGGACGGGCGCCGTAAACCGGGTCATAGCCGACCCGCCCCAGCCAGGCGCGGGCGCCGTCGGTGAGGTCGAGCTGGATCTTCCGGTCCTTCAGCAGCTGCCGGACGCGGGCGACCTGGATGTCGACGATCGGGCCCATATGCTCGGGGCCGAGCCGGTGGAAGAGGATGATCTCGTCGAGCCGGTTCAGGAATTCCGGGCGGAAATGGGCGCGCACCACGTCCATCACCTGCGCCTCGACGTCGGCGGCCTTCTGGCCGTCGGCGAGCCCGGTCAGGAAATGGCTGCCCAGGTTCGAGGTCAGGATGATGATCGTGTTGGTGAAATCGACGGTGCGGCCCTGGCCGTCGGTGAGGCGGCCGTCGTCCAGCACCTGGAGGAGGATGTTGAAGACGTCGCCATGCGCCTTCTCGACCTCGTCGAAGAGGACGACCTGGTAGGGCCGGCGCCGCACCGCCTCGGTCAGCACGCCGCCTTCCTCATAGCCGACATAGCCCGGCGGCGCGCCGATCAAACGGGCGACGCTGTGCTTCTCCATGAACTCCGACATGTCGATGCGGACCATGGCGTGCGGGTCGTCGAACAGGAATTCGGCCAGCGCCTTGGTCAGCTCGGTCTTGCCGACCCCGGTGGGGCCGAGGAACAGGAAGGAGCCGAGCGGCCGGTTCGGATCCTGCAGGCCGGCGCGGGCGCGGCGGACTGCCTTGCTGACCGCGACCACCGCCTCCTCCTGGCCGATCACCCGCTTGCCGATCGCCTCTTCCATGGCGAGCAGTTTCTCGCGCTCGCCCTCGAGCATCCGGTCGACCGGAATGCCCGTCCAGCGGGAGACGACGCCGGCAATGTCCTCGCTGGTCACCTCCTCGCGAAGCATGGCGCTGCCCGAGGCCGCCGCGGCCTCCTCCAGCTGCTTCTCCAGCGCGGGGATGCGGCCGTACTGAAGCTCGCCCGCCTTGGCGAGGTCGCCCGAGCGCTGCGCCTGCTCCAGCTCCAGCCGGGCCGCGTCGAGTTGCTCCTTGACCCTGGCCTCGCCGGCGATCTTGTCCTTCTCGGCCTGCCAGCGCGTGGTCAGCGCGGCGGACTGCTCCTCGAGCCCGGCCAGCTCGCCTTCCAGCGCCTTGAGGCGATCCCTGGAGGCGGCGTCCTTCTCCTTCTTCAGCGCCTCGCGCTCGATCTTGAGCTGGATGATCCGCCGGTCGAGAGTCTCGATCTCCTCCGGCTTGGATTCGACCTCCATGCGGATCCGGCTCGCCGCCTCGTCCATCAGGTCGATCGCCTTGTCGGGCAGGAAGCGGTCGGTGATGTAGCGGTTGGAGAGCGTCGCTGCCGAGACCAGGGCCGCATCGGTGATCCGGACGCCGTGGTGGAGCTCGTATTTCTCCTTGAGGCCGCGAAGAATCGAGATCGTGTCCTCGACCGTCGGCTCGCCGATGAAGACGGGCTGGAAGCGCCGCTGCAGCGCCGGGTCCTTCTCGACATATTTGCGATATTCATCGAGCGTGGTCGCGCCGATGCAGTGCAGCTCGCCGCGGGCGAGAGCGGGCTTCAGCAGGTTGCCCGCGTCCATCGCGCCTTCGGATTTGCCGGCCCCGATCAGCGTGTGCATCTCGTCGATGAACAGGATGACGTCGCCCTCGGCCTGCTTGACCTCGTCGAGTACGCCCTTGAGGCGCTCCTCGAATTCGCCGCGATACTTGGCGCCGGCGATCAGGCTGCCCATGTCGAGCGCCATCAGCCGCCGGTCCTTGAGGCTGTCGGGCACGTCGCCATTGGCGATGCGCAAAGCGAGCCCCTCGGCGATCGCGGTCTTGCCGACGCCGGGATCGCCGATCAGCACGGGATTGTTCTTGGTCCGCCGGGCGAGGATCTGGACGGTGCGGCGGATCTCCTCGTCGCGGCCGATCACGGGATCGAGCTTGCCGGCCTTCGCCGCCTCGGTGAGGTCGCGGGCGAATTTCTTCAGCGCGTCATAGCGGTCCTCGGCACCCGCCGTGTCGGCGGTGCGGCCGCCGCGCAATTCGTTGATCGCGGCGTTCAGCGCCTCGGGCTGCAGGCCGGCGTCGCGCAGCGCCTTGCCGGCGTCGGTCTGGGAGATGGCCAAAGCGGTCAGCAGCCGCTCGACCGCGACATAGGAATCGCCGGCCTTCTGCGCGATCTCCTCGGCCTGGTCGAGCAGTCGGATCGTGTCGCCGTTCAGCGAGGGCGCGGCGCTGGCGCCGCCGCCGGAGACGACCGGCACCTTCGCGAGCGCCTCGTCGGTCTCGCGCCGCGCCGCCTCGGCGCTGCCGCCGGACCGCGCGATCAGACCGGCGGCCATGCCCTGCTCGTCCTCGAGCAACGCCTTCAGCACATGGATCGGCGCGATCTGCTGGTGATTCATGCGGGAGGCGACGGTCTGCGCCGACTGCAGGAAGCCGCGCGCCCGGTCGGTGAATTTCTCGAGATTCATGCGTTCTGCTGCCCCTCTTCGGTTGCATCGGATGTAATGTTGCTCCGGGGGCACGCAAGGCTCCGCCGCGCGGTCAGCATTTTTCCGTTACGGGGCCGTGGCGACCATATTGCATATGCCGGACACCGCGTTAGTGTCCGCCCCCTGCACGACATGGGGATTCACATGCGCAAACTGCTTTCTGCTTTCGCGTTCGCCGCGGGGGTGTCGCTGCTCGCCACCGCCGTTTCCGCTTCCTCCACTTCCGCCGCAAGCACGGAACGGGGCGCGCGACGCCCCGCCGCCGATCCGGTCAGCGCCCTGGTCCAGCGGGTCAACATTCCGTTCGAGACCTTCACCCTCGGCAACGGCCTGCGCGTCATCGTCCACACCGACCGCAAGGCGCCGGTGGTCGCGGTCAGCGTCTGGTACAATGTCGGCTCCAAGGACGAGCCGGCCGGCCGCACGGGCTTCGCCCATCTGTTCGAGCACATCATGTTCAACGGCTCCGAGAATGCGCCGGACGATTATTTCACCTATACAAGGGCGATCGGCGCGACCGACCTCAACGGCACCACCTGGTTCGACCGCACCAATTATTTCGAGACGGTGCCGCGCAACGCCCTTGAGCGCGCGCTCTACCTGGAGAGCGACCGCATGGGCCACCTGCTCGGCGGCCTCACCCAGGAGAGCCTGACGGCGCAGATCGGCGTCGTCCAGAACGAGAAGCGCCAGGGCGACAACGAGCCCTATGGCATGGTCGAATATGCCCAGCTCGAGGGGCTGTTCCCGGCCGGCCATCCCTATCATCACTCGACGATCGGCTCGATGGCCGATCTCGACGCGGCCACGCTCGACACCGTGCGCGACTGGTTCCGCAGCAAATATGGCCCGAACAATGCGGTGCTCGTCCTCGCCGGCGACATCAACGCCGCCGACGCCCGGCCGCTGGTCGAGCGCTATTTCGGCGACATTCCGCGCGGCCCCGTGAACAATCCGGCCCAGGCCAGCATCCCGACCCTGTCGGCGCGGGTCGACCGGCTGATGCACGACCATGTCGCCAACACCCGGCTCTACCGCAACTGGGCGGTGCCGGGCCTCACCGACGCGGACCAGGTGCCGCTGCAGGTGGGCGCCGCGATCCTCGGCGGCCTCGCCAGCTCGCGGCTCGACAATGCCCTGGTGCGCGGCGAGCAGACGGCGGTGAACGTCCGCGCCGGCGTCCAGCCTTTCCACCGCCTCTCGATGTTCGAGGTCCAGGTCGACGTGAAGCCGGGCCAGGATGCGGATGCGGTGTCGCGCCGGCTCGACGCGATTATCGCCGACTTCATCCGCACCGGCCCGACCCAGGACGAGGTCCGCCGGGCAGTGATGCGGACGCTCTCCGGCCGCGTTCAGGGCCTGGAGCAGGTCGGCGGCTTCGGCGGCAAGGCGGTCGCTCTCGCCGAGGGACTGCTCTACGCCAATGATCCCAATTTCTACCGCACCCGGCTGGAGCAGCTGGCGCGGGTGACGCCGGCGCAGGTCCAGGCGGTGATGCAGCGCTGGCTGTCCCGGCCGGTCCTGGCGATCCGGGTCGAGAATGGCGACCGCGAGGCTTATGACGAGGCGCGCGGCGGCAGCCGCTCCAACTTCGTCGGCGGCGGCGGCGGCGGCGGTGGCGGCGGCGGTGGAGCCGATTCTGCGGCGGCGACCCGCGACCCGATGCCCCCCGTCACCGGCACGCTTCCGGTTGCGTTCCCGGCGACCGAGCGCGCCCGTCTCTCCAACGGCATCCAGATCATCTATGCCCGTCGCTCCGCAGTCCCGGTGACGCGCGTCGCGGTCGAGTTCGACGCGGGCATCGCCGCCGATCCGGCCAACCGGCTCGGCACGCAGTCGATGATGCTGAACCTGATGGAGGAGGGCACCACCCACCTCAACTCGACCCAGCTGGCCGAGGCGCAGGAGCGGATCGGCGCCAATATCGGCACCGGCGCCAGCCTCGATCGCACCTCGGTCTCGCTGACCGCGCTCAGCACGCAGATCGGGCCGAGCCTCGACCTGCTCGCCGACGTGATCCGTAACCCCGCCTTCGCCCCGGCCGAGGTGGAGCGCATCCGGGCGCAGCAGCTCGCGGGCATCGACGCCGAGATGACCACGCCGCAGGGCTTGGCGCTGCGCGCGCTGCCGGCTCTGATCTACGGGCCGAACCATCCCTACGGGAAGCCGTTCACCGGCTCGGGCGACCGGGCGGCGGTGGCCGCGCTGACCCGCGCCGAGCTGGTCCGCTTCCACCAGACCTGGATCCGGCCGGACAATGCCACGATCTTCGTGGTCAGCGACCTGCCGCTCGCCCAGCTCAGGCCGCTGCTGCAGGCGCGGTTCGGCACCTGGCGACCGACGGCCGGCATCGCCCGCGGCGTCAAGGCGTTCAACGTCGCCATCCCGGCGCCGCGCCCGCGCATCATCCTGATCAACCGGCCGCAATCGCCGCAGTCGGTGATCCTCGGCGGCCAGATCCTGCCGGTCGAGGGCACGCAGGACCTGCTCAACCTGACCGCCGCCAACGAGGCGCTGGGCGGCAACTTCCTGTCGCGGATCAACATGGAGCTGCGTGAGCGCCGCCACTGGTCCTATGGCGCCAACGGCCGGCCCAATCTGGTCGAGCACCAGGTGCCCTACATCATCTCGGCGCCGGTCCAGGCCAACCAGACCGGCCCGTCCATCGCGGCGGCCCGGGAGATGGTGAGCGGCTTCCTGACCACCAGCGGGGTGACCGACGAGGAGATGAACCGGATCGTCCTCGGCAACACCCGCCAGCTGCCCGGCCAGTTCGAGACGTCGGGCGCGGTGCTCGGGGCGCTTCGCTCCAACGCGCTCTACCACCGGCCGGACAATTACTGGTCGGCAATCGCCGATCGCTATCGCGCGATGGACAAGGCGACCCTGGACACGACCGCGCGCCGCTACATCAACCCGACCAATTTCGTCTGGGTGGTGGTCGGTGATGCGACGGTCGTGCGCCCGCAGCTGGAGAGTCTCGGCCTGCCGGTCGAGGTGGTCCAGCCGCAGGCCGCGGCCCACTGAGCCGGACGACAGACTGAACGCATTGGGGCCTCGCCGGGCGACCGGCGGGGCCTCAGTCGTTCGGGAGCAGGCGGGTGACGTGGCCCATCTTGCGGCCGGGGCGGGCCTCGCTCTTGCCGTAGAGATGGAGATGGGCGGCCGGGTCGGCGAGGATCTCGCGCCAGCCGTCCGCCCCGGCACCGATCAGGTTGCGCATCTCGACGCGCGGCGCGGTCCGCGCCGTGCTGCCCAGCGGCAGGCCGCAGACCGCGCGGATATGATTCTCGAACTGCGAGGTCAGCGCGCCTTCGATCGTCCAGTGCCCGCTATTGTGCACGCGCGGCGCCATCTCGTTGAAGATCGCCGCCTCGCCGAGCGCGAAATACTCGACCGCCAGCACGCCGACATAATCGAGCGCCTCGGCGATCCGCGCTGCCCCCGCCTGTCCCTGTTCGATCGCCGGTACGAGATCGGGCCCTGCCGGCACGGTTGAGGTGTCGAGGATCCCGTTTTCATGGACGTTGCGCGGCGAATCCCAGAAGCGGATCTCGCCGTCGGCGCCGCGGCAGAGCAGCACCGAGAATTCCGCGTCGAAGCGGATGAAGCCTTCGAGCACGGAGGGCGCGCCGCGCAGCGCGGCCCAGGCCGCCGCCGCCTCGCCGGCCGCCATGATCCGCGCCTGGCCCTTGCCGTCATAGCCGAAGCGGCGCGTTTTCAGCAGGGCGGGAGTGCCGATCTCCGCCAGCGCGGCATCGAGCCCGGCCCGGTCGTCCACCGCCGCGAACGGCGCCGGCCGGCCGCCAAGCGCCGCCACGAAGCGTTTCTCGGCGAGCCGGTCCTGCGCGATCTCCAGCGCCCGCGCCGGCGGGTGAAGCCGCGCAAGCCCGGCGAGCGGCCCGGTCGGAATATTCTCGAACTCGTAGGTGACGACGTCGACGCCGGCGGCGAAGCCCGCGAGCGCGTCCCGATCGTCGAACGCCCCGCGCGTGAACTGGCCGGTGACCTCCGCGGCGACGCTGTCCGCGCCCGGCGCGTAGATGTGGCAGCGATAGCCAAGCTGCGCGGCGGCGAGCGCCAGCATCCGGCCCAGCTGGCCGCCGCCGATAATGCCGATGGTGGAGCCGGGCGGGACGGTCATTCCGGGGATTCGGCGACCGCCTCGGTCTGCGCCTGCCGCCAGCGGGCGACGCGCTCCGCCAGCGCCGAATCGTTGGTGGCGAGGATCGCTGCCGCGAGCAGGCCGGCATTGACCGCGCCCGCCTTGCCGATCGCCAGCGTCCCCACCGGCACGCCGGCGGGCATCTGGACGATGGAGAGGAGGGAATCGAGGCCGGACAAAGCCTGGCTCTCGACCGGCACGCCGAGCACCGGCAGATGGGTCATCGAGGCGGCCATGCCCGGCAGATGCGCCGCCCCGCCCGCGCCGGCGACGATCACCTTCAGCCCGCGGCCGGCGGCATTGCGCGCATAATCGTAGAGCCGCTCGGGCGTGCGGTGCGCGGAAACCACCTTGGTCTCATGGGGGATTCCGAGCGCATCGAGAGTCTCGGCGGCGTGGCGCATCGTCTCCCAGTCGGAGCGGCTGCCCATGATGATTCCGATCAGCGGCGCTTCGGCCATGATGTCCCCCGAGGGCCTGGAAGCGCCATCCCCTAGCCCGACCGGACGGCAGGGGCAATCGGCGCCGCGGCGCTAAAAATGCATTAACCTTCTCGCTCTAAGGTGACGGCCATGGCACGGCGAAACGACGAGAGCGAGCCCCAGGCGCGGGAAGCGCGCGAGGCGCTGCAGCGGCTGACCGACGAGAATGCGCTGCTCCGCGCCGCGCTCGCCGACGCCCGCGCCCAGCTCGGCGAGGCCGAAGCGGAATCCGGCCGCGACCCGCTCACCGAGCTGGCCGACACCCGCAAGTTTCGCGGCGAGCTGGAGCGCGTGGTCAGCCAGGCCTCCCGCCACCAGATTCCCGCCGCCCTGATCTCGGTCGACGTCGACGACCTCAAGGCGGTGAACGAGGGCCATGGCCGCGTCGCCGGCGATGCGGCGCTTCGCCACGTCGCCAAGCTGCTCAAGAATCTGATCCGCTCCAGCGACGTCGCCGCGCGCAACGGCGGCGGCGCCTTCTCATTGCTGCTCGACCATCTCGACGCGGACAGCGCGCTCGACACCGCCGAGCGCATCGCCCGCTGCGTCGCCGGCCACCCGCTCGACCTCGGCCATACCCAGGTGAGGCTCAGCGCCACGGTCAGCGTCGCCTCGATCCTCCCCGGCGACAGCGTCGAGGAGGTCCTCCGCCGCGCCGCCCGCAACCGCGAGCGCGTCAAGGAATTCTGACGGCCCCGACAGGCCGTCACCCCGGCAGAAGCGTCATCAGAAAATGAAAATCGTGCTCCTGCGAAGGCAGGAGCGGAGGCCACTCGCACCGCGGCCCGGACGCGGGGCTCCTGCCTTCGCAGGAGCACATTGCTCGCACTACCGATCCTTCAGGAAATAGCGCTCGATCGCGCCGAGATTGTCCTCCAGCACGTAGACGATTGGCTCCCCGGTCGGGATTTCCAGCGCCACGATCTCGTCGTCGCTGATGCCGGAGAGATGCTTGACCAGCGCCCGCAGCGAATTGCCGTGGGCGGAGATCAGCACGCGCTGCCCGTCGCGCAAGGCGGGCGCGATCCGTTCCTCCCAATAAGGCAGAACCCGGGCGATCGTGTCCTTCAGGCTTTCCCGGGTCGGAATGGCAACGCCCGCATAGCGGCGATCCCTGCTCAGATCATAGGCGCTGCCTGGCTCCAGCGGCGGGGGCGGCGTGTCGAAGCTTCGGCGCCAGATCTTCACCTGTTCGTCGCCATGCTTCGCCGCGGTCTCAGCCTTGTTGAGACCGGTGAGGCCGCCATAATGACGCTCGTTCAGCCGCCAGTCCTTCTCGACCGGCAGCCAGAGCCGCCCCATCGCCTCGAGCGCGATGTTCAGCGTCTTGATCGCCCGGGTCTGGACCGAGGTGAAGCAGAGGTCGAAATCGAAGCCCCGGGCGGCGAGCAATTCGCCCGCAGCCTTCGCCTCGGCCTCGCCCTGCGGGGTCAGATTGACGTCCCACCAGCCGGTGAAGCGGTTCTCGAGATTCCAGGCGGACTGGCCGTGGCGGAGGAGGACGAGCTGGGGCATCGTCCGGCCTCTAGGCCCGGTAGGCCGCGACCTTGTCGATCACCGCGTGAAGGGCGTCGAGGCAGGCGCGGGCGAGCAGCCGGGAACGGTCGGCGGACCAGCCATAGACCGGGTCGGGCAGGTCCGCATTGTCCTTGAACGGCATTTCCAGGGTCATCGAGACCGCGCCGTAGCGCTCGGCGAGCTGGGCGGTGGACATGGAGAGATTGGCCTGGCCGGCGGCCGGGATCTCATAGCCCTTGTCGGTCTGGAAATCGGGCGTCGCCCGGACCAGCGCCTGGCTGAACGAGTCGAACACGTCCTGCTGCGGCTGCTTGAAGGAGGGTATGCCCTCGAAGCCGGCGAGGAAATTGGCGGCGATCGCCTCGTCGCCATGCACGTCCATCGCGAAATCGACGCCGGTCCTGTCCATCTCGTTGCGGACGCAGAGCACTTCCGGGCTCTTCTCGGCGCTCGGGTCGTGCCACTCGCGGTTGAGGTTCACGCCGGCGGCGTTGGTCCTGAGATGACCGCGGAAGGAGCCGTCGGGGTTCATGTTGGGCACGATGTGGAAGGTCGCCTTTTCGCGCAGCCGCCGGACCAGCGGATCGGCCTCGTCGAGCAGCCGCTCCAGCGCGCCCTCCATCCACCATTCGGCCATGGTCTCGCCCGGATGCTGGCGGGCGTAGAGCCAGACCTGGAGCTTGCCGCCGGGCAGCCGGAAATAATCCAGCTCGCGCCCGTCCAGGGTCTGGCCGAGCGAGCGATATTCGACGCCCGGAGCGGCCGCGACCGAGGCGACCAGATCGTGATGCCGCTCCATCGTGTAAGGCGCGAAATAGGCGACCCAGACGCTGTCGGACGCCGGAGTCAGGCTGATCGTCAGCACGCCGTCGGCATAAGCGGTCGCCGTCCGGGTCCAGTCCTCGCGGTCCTGGCTGGTGCAGGCCTGGTAGTTCGGCCAGCCGTCCGGATAGGCGGCGCCCGCGCAATTGGTGATCCTGAGGGTGAGCGCGCGGCCGGCGCCGCCGGTCAGCCGGAAGTAGAACCACTGGTAGAAATCGGACTGGTGGTCCTTGGCGATCTCCAGGTCCACCACATCGCCGTTGATGGCGACCGCACGAATGTTGCCGCCGTCGAAGGCGCTCGAAACTGAAAGGGTCATTGTATCCTTGAGATATCTGATAGGCCGTCAGCGGACCCTGATAGTGCGGCCGGACTCGCCAGGGAAGTCCCGAAACAGGGCGGCGGCCAGCCGGTTCGCCGCGGCGGCCTTGGTCGAGTCGGGAGTCCCTGCCCGTGCCTCGTAATCGGCGCGGCCCTCCCAGGCGACGGTGGCGTCCGAGCGGCGCTGGATGCGCACCGAAAGCCGGGTCGCGACGAGCTGGTCGGTGGTCCGGCCGACCGGGACGGTCACTCCGCCGCCGACGCCGACTCCGCCGTGCCGGCCATAGCTGCCGGTGCTGCCGCCGAGTCCGATCGAAAAGCCGCCCCGGCGGGGCGCGATCCGCGATTCCTGCTCGATGGTGATGATCGCGACCTGCTCGGAGCGCGCATTGTGCTTCTCGACGGTCCAGCCGAGCCGGGTGAGCTCGCGCGCGACCGCGTCGGCGACGGCGTCGAACTCCAGGCTGGCGGCGTCGGCGGGATCGCTCGGCTCGATCGCGATCACCGCGCGGGCGATCGGCTGGCCGAGATGGAAACGGGTGACCGACGGCGCGGTCGGGCCCGAATCCGTCATGCAGCCCGACAGCAGAGCGAGGCCCGCAAGGGCGCCCAGGCAAGATGCGAATCGCTTCATCGCTTCCTCCATCCCGGCCTCTTTTCGAAACGGCCAGACCGTATAGGGAGAGTAACGAGTTTAGCGCGTTTTTGCTGCAACGGACAGCAGCGGGAGTCGGGATGACGGGAATGGAGAAGCCGCCGGTGCTGGTGACGGGCGGCGCGGGCTATATCGGCAGCCACGCCGTGCTGGCCTTGCTCGACGCGGGCTGGCCGGTGGTGGTGATCGACAATCTCGTCACCGGCTTCCGCTGGGCGGTGCCGGAGCAAGCGGTGTTCGCCGAGGGCGACATTGCCGACGAGGCGCTGGTCGCCCGGCTGATCGCCGAGCACCGGATCGGCGCGATCATGCATTTCGCCGGCTCGGTGGTCGTTCCCGAATCCGTGGAGGATCCGCTCAAATATTATTCCAACAATACCGTCAAAAGCCGCAGCCTGATCGAAAGCGCGGTGAAGGGCGGGGTCAGGCATTTCATCTTCTCCTCGACGGCGGCGACCTACGGCATTCCGGACGAGGTGCCGGTCGCCGAGGGCGCGCGGACTGAACCGATCAACCCCTATGGCTGGTCGAAGCTGATGACCGAGCGGATGCTGAAGGACAGCGCCGCCGCCTATCCGCTCAATTATTGCGCCTTGCGCTATTTCAACGTCGCCGGCGCCGACCCCGAGGGCCGCTCGGGCCAGTCTACCAAAGGCGCGACCCACCTCATCAAGATCGCGGTGGAGGCTGCGACGGGCAAGCGCGGCCATGTCGAGGTCTACGGAACCGACTATGAAACCGACGACGGCACCGGCGTCCGCGACTATATCCATGTCAGCGATCTCGCCGCCGCCCATGTCCACGCGCTGGAGCGGCTGATCGCGGCGCCGGCGGAGAGCCTAGTGATGAATTGCGGCTATGGCCGCGGTTTCTCGGTGCTGGAGGTGCTGGACTGCGTCGACCGGGTGACCAACCGGCGCATCGAGCGGCGGATGATGCCGCGCCGGGCGGGCGACCCGCCTTTGCTCGTCGCCGACAATCGCCGCATCCTCGCCACCCTTCCATGGCGGCCCGCGCGGGCTGATCTCGAGCTGATCGTCGCCGACGCGCTTGCCTGGGAGCGGCGGCTCGCGGAAAAGTTTCCCAATCGCTAGCGCCGCGCTGGAAGGTTCTCATCGCCGCGGCGCCTCAGGCTGGCGCAACCGTGCAAAGTTGGTCCGCCCGCCGATCCGGCGTTGAACCGGCGGGCCGCTTTTGGTCTTTTTCCCCCGCCCATGATTCGAAAACCCAGGGGGAACGACACCATGAAGTACATCTCCACAACCCTGCTCGCTGCCGCCTTGGCATCGCTCGCCGCCTGCGGTGGCGGCGCCGCCAACAATGCCGCGACGGCCAACAACAATGTCGAGGCGCTGCCACCGATCGACAATCTGTCCGACGTCAACAGCCTGCCGCCGGTCGATGCCAATGCGGGCAACGCCGCAGCCGCCAACGCCTCCGGCAACGCCGCCGCGACGAACAGCGCCGGCAACGCGCTCTAGGTTCTCCACCGCCGAGGTCTCCCTAGGTTGAAGCGGTCGGACTGGGCTCCCGGACCTCGCGCCGGGAGCCCTTTTCGTCATGCGGCGGGCAGCGGATAGGCGGTGGTGGTCTTGACCCGCTCCATCGCGAAGCGGGAGGTGACGTTCTTCAGCGGCACCTTGGCGATCAGCCGCCGGTAGAAGTCGTCATAATCGGCCATCGAGCCGACCGCGACGCGCAGCAGATAATCGACGTCGCCGGCCATCCGGTAGACCTCCATCACCTCCGGCATGGCGGCGACCCCGGCGGCGAAGCCCGCCAGCCAGACCGGCGAATGGTCCTGCGCCTCGATTTCGACGAAGACGGAAATTCCGAGCCCGATCGAATCGGGGTCGAGAATCGCGACCCGACGCTGGATCACGCCCTGCGCCTCGAGCTTCTGGATGCGCCGCCAGCAGGGCGTCTGCGAGAGATTGACCCGGCTCGCCACCTCGGCGACGGGCAGCGAGCTGTCCTCCTGGAGGATGGCGAGGATCTTGAAGTCCGTGCGGTCCATTTTTGCTCCATTTTGGAAGAATATTGCGAAAGTACGCTGCTTTCAGGCAGTGGACGATATATTTTTCCAATCGCGGCGCAAGGCCTCGCGGCGTGCCGCACACCCCGCCGGTGGTTGACTTCGGAGCCGTCCGCGACTAGTTGGCGCCTTCGCTTTTCCGGCAATCAGCATCGTTAGAGAAACAGACAGGCGTCCCGAGCCATGAAGATCCGCAACTCCTTGAAGTCCCTCAAGTCGCGTCACCGCGACTGCCGCGTGATCCGCCGCCGGGGCCGCACCTACGTCATCAACAAGACGAACCGCCGCTTCAAGGCGCGCCAGGGCTGACGTTCCGGTGACGGTGAAGGCCGTCGTCTTCGACGTCGGCAACGTCCTCTACGGCTGGGACCCCGATTCCTTCCTCGTCCGGCAGATCGCCGATGACGCGGCGCGCATGCAGTTCGTCGAGGATGTCGACCTCTACGCCTGGCACGAGACCCTGGACGGTGGCCGGCCCTATGCCGAGGCCGCGGCCGAGCTCGAAGAGAAATTCCCCGAATATGCCGCTTTGATCGCGGCCTGGAGCGACCGCTTCGGCGAGACGATCACCGGGCCGGTGCCGGGCACGCACGAGATTGTCGCTGAGCTCGACGCGCAAGGCGTGCCGCTGTTCGCGATCACCAATTTCTCGGCCGATTTCTGGCCGCCTTTCCACGAAAAGGAGCGGGCCTTCTTCGCCCTCTTCAGGGACGTCGTCGTCTCGGGCGAGGTAAAGCTGCTGAAGCCCGACCCGGCCATCTATTATCTGGCGCTCGACCGCTTCCGGCTGCGGCCGGACGAGGCGCTGTTCGTCGACGACCGGCAGATCAACCTCGCCGGCGCCGAGGCCGTCGGCATGAAGGCGCACCTCTTCACCGATGCCGCGGACCTTCGCCGCCGCCTCGTCGCCGAGGGCCTGCTTCCCGCCTGAAGGAACCGCCGGCCCGACCCGCGCTTTCTCCGCGCATGAGGCAGAGATGGCCGGAACGGCTCTGGATCGTCCGCCACGGGCAAAGCGCCGGCAATGTCGCGCGCGACGCCGCGGATGCGGCCGGGCTCGACGTGATCGACATCGCGCTCCGCGACGTCGACGTGCCGCTGTCGGCGCTGGGCGAGCGCCAGGCACAGGCGCTCGGCCACTGGTTCGCCGCCCGGCCCGAGGGCGAGCGGCCGGAGGTGGTGCTCTGCTCCCCTTATGTGCGCGCCCGGCAGACGGCGAAGGCGATCTGCGAGGCGGGCGGGGTCGGCGACAGCGCGCGCCAGCCGGTCGTCGACGAGCGCCTGCGGGAGCGCGAGTTCGGAATCCTCGACCGCCTCACCACCCCCGGCGTCCGCCAAAAGCATCCCGAGCTGGCCGACCAGCGCGCCCTGCTCGGGAAATTCTACTTCCGCCCGCCGGGCGGCGAGAGCTGGGCCGACGTCATCCTTCGTCTCAGGAGCGCTCTCGACACGGTCAGCCTCCACCATGCCGACCGACGCGTGCTGATCGTCTGCCACCAGGTGGTGGTGCTCTGCCTGCGCTATATCCTCGAGGAACTGGACGAGCCGCAGGTGCTGGCGATCGACAAGGCCGGCGAGGTGATCAATTGCGGAATCTGCGAATATGATTTCGAGCCGGACGACGCCCGGCTCTGTGTGCCGAAGCTGAGCCGCTACAATTTCACCGCGCCGCTCGCCGAGGAGGCGGCCCCGGTCACCTCGGCGCCCGATGCAATGGTGGCCGCGCGCTAGCGCCCGGAAATTCCGCTAGGGTCGGCCGTGCCGTGCCGATTGCTTTCGTCATGGTCAGCGCTAGGCTCGACGCGCTTACAGGGGGGCGGCCGGATGCTGGACAGGCGCGGATTCATGGCGGGCGCGGCCGGCGCCCTCGTCGGGCTTTCGGGCACGACTGCCCTGGCGCAGACGCTGCGTCCCGGCGCCACGGGGCCGGGCAGCCCGGCCGGCACCTCGCCATTTCCGCCCGAAACATTCAAAGCCAGGCGGCAGCGGCTGATGGAGATGATGGGCGGCGGCGTGGCGGTCATTTTCTCGGCCGCCAGCCTGTCGTCCGAGAGCGGAACCGGACGGCAGGACCCCGATTTCGCCTATCTGACCGGCATCCATGACGAGGCCGGGGCCGCGCTCCTGCTCGCGCCGGAGGAGCGGACCTACAAGGAATATCTGTTCCGCCGCCCGCGATCCGGACGAGGAAAGGTGGGAGGGGGAGCGCCTGATCCTTGGCGGCGACGTCCGGGAACGGACCGGCTTCGAGCGCCTCTATCGATCGGGACGGGTCGGCGGGAAGCTGATCGAGCTGGCGGGCCGGGCGCCGCGGCTGCATTATCTGGGGCCGATCGCCCCGCCCGAGGCCCCGGTCCCGCAAGCCCTGGCCCTCTATCAGGCGGTGACGGCGCGCCTCCCGGGCTCGACCATCGTCAACAGCAGCGGCCTCCTCCGAAGCCTGCGCCGGGTCAAGGAACCGGGCGAGCTGGCGCTCATCCGCCGGGCCATCGCGGCGACCGAGCGCGGCCTGCTCGCCGGCATGGCCGCGGTCAGGCCCGGCATGCGGGAGTTCGAGCTCAGGCGGATCATCGAAAGCGAATTCGCCGCCGCCGGGGCCACCGGCCTCGCTTTCCCCTCGATCGTGGCCGCCGGCCGCAACGGCGCGGTCGCGCATTATCCCGGGGGTGACGCCGTGATCGGGCCCGGCGACCTCATCCTTGCCGACGTTGGCGCCGAAGTCGGCCATTATGCCGCGGACATCACCCGGACATTCCCGGCGGGCGGCCGTTTCTCGCCGGAGCAGCGCGAGGTTTACTCGACCGTGCTGCGCGCCCAGGAGGAGGCGATGCGCCGGCTTCGCGCGGGCGCCATGCATGAGGATCTGACCGCCGCCGCCACGGCGATCATCCGGACATCGCGGCATGGCGACGATTTCTTTCATGGCCTCGGCCATTCCATCGGCCTTGAAGTGCATGATGCGGAGGACCTGTCGCAGCCGATTCCGGCCGGCGCAGTCATGACTCTCGAGCCGGGAATCTATCTGTCGGGCCGGTTCGGGGTCCGCATCGAGGACGACTTCCTGGTCACCGCCCGCGGCTATGAGCATCTGAGCGCCGGGGTGCCCCGGGCCATCGATGCGGTGGAAGCGGCGGTCGGGCGCCGCTGACCACGAGAGGCGGTCAGGACGGATCCGTCCGGTGCCGGTCCAGTTCGTTGCCGATCAGGCGGGCGACGTGCACCACGTTGGTGGAGCCGGGCACGCCGAACGGCACGCCGGCGGTGACGATGATCCGGTCGCCCGCCTCGGCGAGGCCATGGCGGAGCGCCATTCGCTTGGATTTGCCGACCATCTCCTCGAAGCTGCCGACGTCGCGGGTGCGGACTGCATGCGCGCCCCAGAGCAGCCCCAGCCGCCGCGCCGTCTTCAGCGACGGCGTCAGCACGAGCAAAGGCACGGTCGGCCGCTCGCGCGCCACCCGGCGCGCGGTCGAGCCCGAGCTGGTGAAGCAGACGATCGCGCCGGCGCCGACGGTCCGGACGATGTCGCTGGCGGCGCGCGCGATGGCGTCGTTGGTGGTCGCGTCCGGCAGGGTTTCGGTGAAATGGACTCGGGCATAATGGCTCGGATCCGATTCCACGCTGGTCGCGATCCGGTTCATCATCTCGACCGCCTCGCAGGGGAACTCGCCCGAGGCGCTCTCCGCCGAGAGCATGATCGCATCGGCGCCGTCATAGACCGCGGTCGCCACGTCCGAGACCTCGGCCCGGGTCGGGGAGGGCGAGCCGATCATCGATTCCAGCATCTGCGTCGCGACCACGACCGGCCGGCCCATCCGCCGCGCCGCCTCGACGATCCGTTTCTGCAGCGGCGGCACCTCTTCGGGCGGCAGCTCGACGCCGAGATCGCCGCGCGCGACCATCACCGCGTCGGCCAGCTCCAGGATGCCGTCGAGCCGCTCGATCGCCGCCGGCTTCTCGATCTTGGCGAGCAGATTGGCCTTCCCGCCGATCAGCCGCCGGGCCTCGGCGACGTCCTCGGGCCGCTGCACGAAGCTCAGGGCGATCCAGTCGACATGCTGCTCCAGCGCGAAGGCGAGGTCGGCCCGGTCCTTCTCGGTCAAAGCGGCGAGCGGAAGCACCACGTCGGGGACGTTCAGGCCCTTGTTGTTGGAGATGGTGCCGCCGACCTCGACCCTGGTCTCGATCCGGTTCGAGTCCGCCTTGACCACGCGGAAGACGAGCTTGCCGTCGTCGACCAGCAGCCGCATGCCCGGCTCGGCCGCGTCGAAAATCTCCTTATGGGGAAGGATCGCCCGGCTCTCGTCGCCCAGCGCCTTGCCGCGGTCGAAGAGAAAGGCCTGCCCCCGCTTCAGCTCGGCCTTGTCCCCCTTGAACTTGCCGACGCGGAGCTTCGGCCCCTGCAGGTCGGCGACGATGGTCGTCGGCCGCTCGAGCTCCGCCTCCAGCGCGCGGATCGCAGCGATCCGCCGCTCATGGTCGGCATGATTGCCGTGGCTCATATTGATCCGGAAGGCGTCCGCGCCGGCCTCGACCAGGCTGCGGATCATCGCCGGGCTGTCGGAGGACGGGCCGAGCGTGGCGAGGATCCGCACCTTGCGGGTGCGCGGCACGAACCGGCTTGGGGCTTCCTTCGAGGACATCGCTAGCGGCAATAGCCGCTCGACATGACAGTGCAAGGCGCTAGAGCCAGCCAGCGCAAACTCATCGATGGAACGGAGTAACAAGTGTCTGAAGGAAGCATCGCGGCCGACGAACTGAGGCTGCTGATCGAGCGGATCGAGCGGCTCGAGGAAGAGAAGAAGGCGATGGCCGACGATATCCGCGACGTCTATGCGGAGGCCAAGGCGCGCGGCTACGATCCCAAGACGATGCGCACGGTCGTGCGCCTCCGGAAGATGGAGACGCATGTCCGCCAGGAAGCGGAGGCGATTCTCGACACCTACAAAGCGGCGCTCGGGCTCGCCTGAACGGACGACAAAAGGGAAGGGTGAGCGGCGATGGCCGGCCACAGCAAATTCAAGAACATCATGTATCGCAAGGGCGCGCAGGACAAGAAGCGCTCGGCGATGTTTTCCAAGCTTGCGCGCGAGATCACGGTGGCGGCCAAGGCGGGCCTGCCCGATCCCGACATGAACGCGCGCCTGCGCGCCGCGGTCAACGCGGCCAAGGCGCAGTCCATGCCCAAGGACAATATCCAGCGCTCGATCGACAAGGCCTCGGCCGCCGACGGCGAGAATTACGAGGAAATCCGCTACGAGGGCTTCGGGCCGGGCGGGGTCAGCCTCGTCGTCGAGGCCTTGACCGACAATCGCAACCGCACCGCCACCAACGTCCGCACCGCTTTCTCCAAGAATGGCGGCAATCTCGGCGCTTCGGGCTCGGTCAGCCATGGCTTCGACCGGCTCGGCCTGATCGAGTTCCCGGCCAGCGCCGGCGATGACGACAAGGTCTTCGAGGCGGCGATCGAGGCCGGGGCCGAGGATGTCGAATCGGACGAGGACGGCCACCGCATCTGGACCAGCATCGACGATCTGCACGGCGTCGCCCGAGCGCTCGAGGCGTCGCTCGGCGAGCCCGAGGGGGTGAAGCTCGCCTGGCGGCCGCGCAACAATGTCGAGGTCGGCGAGGACGAGGCTGGCCAGCTGCTGAAGCTCGTCGACACGCTCGAGGAGGATGACGACGTCCAGACCGTCTGGGGCAATTACGAAGTGCCCGACGCGGTGCTGGAGAAACTGGGCTAAGGGCTTTGGCCGTTCCCACCCCAACCCCTCCCCTGAAGGAGAGGGGCTTGCTAATGTGGCGGATCATCAGCCCCTCCCCTTCAGGGGAGGGGATAGAGGGGTGGGGCAGACATGCGAGCCGATCCCAGGCTGAAAGAGCGCGCCCGGCAAATGCGCCGCGAGCCGACGGAGCCCGAGAAAAGACTCTGGCGGCATCTCTCGAACTCACAACTCGGCGGGTTCAAGTTTCGACGACAGGCCGCCATTCCGCCCTTCGTTGCCGATTTTTTCTGCCCGTCCAAAGGATTGATCGTCGAGGTTGACGGCGACACCCATAGCCCTGAAGCCGATGCGCGGCGGGATGCCGGCCTCAGCGCTCGAGGTTTCCCGACCGTTCGCTTCACCAACGACGATGTAATGGCCAATATGGACGGGGTGCTGACCACGATATTGCAGACGCTGGAGCGACTTCCCGATCGACGGTGGGGGGTATCCGACTCCCCCACCCCGACCCCTCCCCTGAAGGGGAGGGGCTATTCATGATCATCATCGGCCTCGATCCCGGGCTGGCCTGCACCGGCTGGGGGGTGATCGCGGCCGAGGGAAACCGGCTGTCGCATGTCGCCAACGGCCAGGTGCGCACCGACGCCAGGGCGCCCTTGCCCGAGCGGCTGCTGGCGCTGGCGACGGCGCTGGACTCGGTGCTCGCGGCCCACGCGCCCGCCGAGGGCGCCTGCGAGGAGGTGTTCCTCAACGAGAATCCGCAATCCACGCTGAAACTCGGCCAGGCGCGCGGCGTCGCGCTGCTGGCGCTGGCAAAAAACGGCCTGAACGTCGGCGAATATGCGCCCCGGCTGGTGAAGAAGGCGGTGGTCGGCACGGGCGGCGCCGAGAAGGCGCAGGTTCATGCCATGGTGCAGCGCCTGCTGCCGTCGGCGAAGATCGCCGGCGCCGACGCCGCCGATGCGCTCGCCGTCGCGATCACCCACGCACACCATCTCGCCACGGCAAGGCGGCTCGCCTAGAAGGGCGACATGATTGCGAGACTGAGGGGGCTGCTGACCGAGTTCGGCGCGGATTATGCCGTGCTCGACGTCAACGGCGTCGGCTATCTGGTCTCGGCCTCGTCGCGCACCCTGTCCGCCCTCGGCGCGATCGGCGAGGAGGTGGTGCTCCACACCGAGATGCTGGTGGCCGAGGATTTCATCCGGCTGGTCGGCTTCACCTCGGCGGCGGAACGCGACTGGTTCCGGCTGCTGACCTCGGTGCAGGGCGTCGGCGCCCGCGTCGCCCTCGCCATCCTCTCCGCGCTTTCCGCCGACGAGGTCCACCGCGCCGTCGCGAGCGGCGACCATGCGATGATCGCCCGCGCCCAGGGGGTCGGCCCCAAGCTCGCCTTGCGCATCGCCAACGAACTGAAGGACAAGGCCGGCAGCATCGCCCTCGGCGCCGGCGGCCCGGCCGTGCCCAGGGGTAGCCAGAGCCAGGACGCGATCTCTGCCCTCGCCAATCTCGGCTTCCGCCCGTCCGACGCCGCCGCCGCGGTCGCCAAGGCCGAGGCCGAGGTCGGGCCTGAGGCAGGCTTCGACCTGCTCGTCCGCACCGCGCTCAAGAAGGCGGCGAAATGACCGATCCCGACCGCCTGACCACGCCCGAGCGCCGGCCCGAGGATCTCGACGCCGCCCTGCGCCCGAAGACGCTCGACGAATTTGTCGGGCAGAAAGCGGCGCGGGAGAATCTTCGCGTGTTCATCGAGGCCGCCAAGGGGCGGGGGGATGCGCTCGACCATGTGCTGTTCTTCGGTCCGCCGGGGCTCGGCAAGACCACCCTGGCGCAGATCATCGCGCGCGAGCTCGGCGTCGGCTTCCGCGCCACGTCCGGGCCGGTGATCGCCCGGTCGGGCGATCTCGCCGCTCTGCTCACCAATCTCGAGGATGGAGACGTCCTGTTCATCGACGAGATTCACCGGCTCGCGCCCGCGGTCGAGGAAATCCTCTATCCGGCGATGGAGGACCGGGTGCTCGACCTGATGATCGGCGAGGGGCCGTCGGCGCGGTCGGTGCGAATCGACCTGCCCAAATTCACCCTGATCGGCGCGACCACGCGGCAGGGGTTGATCACCACGCCCCTGCGCGATCGCTTCGGCATTCCGGTCCGGCTCAATTTCTACAGCGTCGCGGATCTCGAGCAGGTCGTTCGCCGCGCCGCCCGGCTGCTCGGGCTCGGCCTGACGGAGGACGGCGCCGTCGAAGTGGCGCGGCGGTCGCGCGGGACGCCGCGAATCGCGGGCCGGCTGCTGCGCCGGGTGCGCGATTTCGCGCAGGCGGCGGGGGACGAGGAGGTCGACGCCAGGGTCGCCGACGCCGCGCTCACCCGCATGGAGGTCGATCAGCTCGGCCTCGACGCCATGGACCGCCGCTATCTGCTGATGATCGCCGACATCTACCGCGGCGGCCCGGTCGGCGTGGAGACTCTCGCCGCCGGCCTCAGCGAGCCGCGCGACACGATCGAGGAGGTGATCGAGCCCTATCTCATCCAGCTCGGCCTGGTCGCCCGCACCGCCCGCGGCCGCTGCCTCAACGGCCCGGCCTGGGCTCATCTCGGCCTCCCGCAGCCCAAGGGGCAGGCGGGCCTGTTCGACGGCAAATAAGGCTGATTCTCGCCAACTTCCGTTACGGAACGGCGGCAAAACCAAGAAGTGATTGAATTTCAGCCCGATTTGTGGCTTAGGGGCAACACCGAACGCCCAAATGCGCGCCAATGCGCGTGCGGTGCATTTGGGGGGACCTATGAGAAAGATCGCCCTGCTGCTGCTCGTGGCGACCATCGCCGCAGCACCGGCGGACCCTGCGTCGAGCGGGCCCTCGGGCCCAGCCGACTATGCCGACCAGGCGAACTGGCTGTGCCTGCCAGGGCGGACCGACGCGTGCGCCTCGCCGGACACGGTCGAACTGGGTCCCAACGGCTATGGCGCGGAGATCGTGACCCGGCCGGCGGCCGAGCCCGCCGCCGACTGCTTCTATCTCTATCCCACGGTCTCGCGCGACCCCGGCTTCAACTCCGATCTCAACCCCGGCATGGAGGAGCGCGCCGCGGTCGCGATCCAGTTCGCCCGCTTTGCGAGCGTCTGCCGGCCCTATGTCCCGGTCTATCGCTCGGGCACCGTCACCGCTGTGCGCAGCGTGCTCGACGGCCTCAATCCGGACCCGATCTTCCAGCGCGCCTATGGCGACGTCGAGGCGGCCTGGCATTATTATCTGCAGCATTACAACCATGGTCGCCCGGTCGTGCTGATCGCGCACAGCCAGGGCTCGATCTACGCGATCGAGCTCCTGAAGCGCGAGTTTGACGGCGGCCGCCCGCTCTCGCGCCAGCTCGTCTCGGCGATCGTCCCGGGCTATACGGTCGAGGTCCCGCAGGGCCGGACGACGGGCGGCACCTTCCGCAGCCTGCCGCTCTGCACCAGCCCCGGCCAGACCGGCTGCATCGTCAGCTACGTCTCCTTCCGCCAGGGTCATGAGCCGCCGGCCGACGCGATGTTCGGCCATGCCTCGCGCCCGGACTGGACGGTCGCCTGCACCAATCCCGCCGCCCTCGGCAGCAGCGCCCGGGTGCCGCTCGATTCCTATTTCTTCACGACGAGCACGGAGAGCATGCCGAGCCGGGTGGTCTGGTCGCGCACCGGCCCGCCGCCCGCCCGTTTCGTGCACACCCGCGGTCTCGCCTCCGCCGCCTGCGTGAATCGCGGCAGCACCGGCTATCTGTCGCTGGGCGTGAATGCCGATCCCAATGACGCGCGCGCCGACGACATTCCGGGCGAGATCTTCTTCTGGCGCTGGACCTTCGACGGCTGGGGCATGCATCTCGCCGACATGAACGCGCCGCAGGGGGACCTCATCCGCATGGTCGCCCGGCAGGGCGCCGCTTGGCAGGCAAATCATGCCCGCCTCGCCTCGGCCATGCCTCAGCCGGTCAGCCAGACCAGATAGCCCGCGCCGAGGCCGAGCAGGCCGGTCATCAGGAAGGTCAGCACGCCGACCAGGAAGGAGCCTTCGCGGCGCTTACCGAAGGCCCTGCGCGGCGCCGGCTTCTGGAATTTCAGCTCGACCAGTCCGGCGCCGAGCGCCGAGGCCAAGGTCATCGCCAGCGCGATCAGGGCCGCGCGCGGGCTTTCCAGTGCGATCGCCAGCGGCAGCACGATCGCGAAGGGCGTCGCGATCAGCAAGGCGGCGGCGAGCTTGGCCCGCGACGCCGCCTGTTTCTCCACCGGCGCGACGGCGATCAGGTCCGGGCTCTCCTCGGCCGAGACGGTGAGCCAGGCGAGGCTGCCGGCGAGCTGGCCGGCGATCAGCACGCCGAAGAAGGCGAGCGCCGGGAGCAAAGGCGGCCCGCGGCCGTGGGTGAAGGCGGGCAAGGCGACCGGCAGCAGGTAGATCAGCCTCAGCACGATGGTGAAGGCGAGCTGTGGATCGCGGCGCAGCAGCCGTGCCTCCTTGGCGAGCATGGTCGCGAACAGCCCCTGCCGGAAATGGCGGGCGATGCCACCCTTCGCCCGGCCGCGGCGCCGGGTCAGGCGGGCCGGCGCATTCTGGTAGGAGATCAGGAAGACCCGGCCGAGCAGCGCGCCGGCGCCGGTGAAGATCAGCATCGAGAGCCCGAGCACCGCCACCATCGCCGGCACGTCGCCGAAGGCGGCATGGCCGGGCAGGGAGAAGAGGCCGTGGCTGCCATAATCGTGGCGCAGCAGCCAGTTGAGCACGGCGCCGCCGGCGGATTGGCGGCCGGGCCCCGCCGACAGGAATTGCGAGGCGAGAAAGACGCCCGCGGCGAGGAAGGCGCCGACGATCTGCGCAATCGTCCGCGCGGTGCGCGGGCTGGCGACGCGCACGATGGCGAGCGTGATGGCGAGACCGAGACAGGCGCTGAGCAGGGCGAGCGCGAGCAGCAGCAGGGGAATGCCGAACAGTCCCGGATGGCCGAGCAGAGCGACCGGGAGCGCGACCGGGAGCGTGAAGGCGGCGAACACGAACATGATGTTGGCGACGATCCCGCAGAGCTTGGCGAGCAGGACTCGCCGCGGCGGCAGCGGCGCGGTCAGCAGCAGGTCCAGGTCGCCCGACAGATAGAGGGTGTCCTGGCTGCGCAGCATCGCCTGCGTGGTCATGAAGCTCATCGCCAGCACGCACACGGCAAGGACGATATTGAGCCCCTGCGACGAGGCATGGACCGGGATTCCGACGAGATGGAACGCCAGCCAGAAGCCCACCGCCGTATAGACGGTGATCAGCAGGCCCCAGACGATGTTGCCTCCGCGGCGCTGGCGGGCGGCGCGGGTGGCGAGCCGGACCTCGTTGATCATCAGCCAGAGGAACCCGCCCGGCGTCAGGCGGCGCATCAGCCAGGTCATGCAGGGGTCCGGGTCAGCTGGATGAAGGCATCCTCAAGCGTCAGATCGTCGGAGCCGGCCTGCGCCCGCAATTCGGCAAGGGTGCCCTCGGCGCGCAACTTGCCCTGGGCGATGATCCCGATCCGGTCGGCGAGCCGCTCGGCGACCTCGAGAATGTGGGTGGTGACGACCACGCCGGCGCCGGCGTCCACCGCGGCGCGAAGCGCGTCCTTCACAGCGCGCGCCATATTGGCGTCGAGCCCGGTCAGCGGCTCGTCGAGGATCAGCAGGCGCGGCCGGTGGATCAGCGCGCCGGCCAGCGCCACCTTCTGCTTCATGCCGCGCGAGAAGCCCTCGCAGGGCGTGTCGCGCTCCTCCCACAATTGCAGCCATTTGAGCAATCGCTCGGCCTCGGGCGCCGCCTCGTCCGGCGGAATCCGCCACAGGCCCGCGACGAAGCCCAGATATTCGGCCGGGCTCAATTTGTCGTAGAGCATCGGCTCGTCGGGCAGCCAGGCGGTCAGCCTCTTGGCGGCGAGCGGGTCGGCGAGGGCGTCGATGCCGAAGATCCGCACCGTGCCGCTTTCCGGCCGGGTCAGGCCGACGGCCATGCGAAGCGTCGTCGTCTTGCCGGCGCCGTTCGGTCCGAGCAAGGCATAGAGCTCGCCCGGTGCCACTTCGAGATCGAGATCGTCGACCACCCGCTTGTCGAAGCTTTTCGACAGGCCCCTGATTTCAAGCGCGGCTTCAGTCATGGCGCGCGGTCTGCCACGGCGGCCCGCTGCCGTCGAGACGGCTGAGTGAAGAACCTAGTCCTCGCGAAGCGCGCGCCGCTCGAGCACGCCGAAGCGGATGATCGCCGCGCCGACCAAGGCGGTGAGGATCAGGTGGATCGCGTCGCGGCCGCTCACCGGTTCGAACATGTTGAGCACGTACAGCGCGATCGCCGCCGCGGCCGCCGCCCAGAAACCCGCCTCATAGCCCTTCGCCCGGTTGGCGCGGGCGCCCTCGTCCTCGACCAGGGAGCGCACCGCCTTGCCGCGGAAATGGCCGCCGGCGAAGGCGAAGGCGATCAGCAGGGTCAGCGCCCAGACCAGCCAGGCCGAAATCTTGAACTGCGCGATCCGCTCCGACGCCTCGGTATGGCGGAAGAAGACCGCCTGGCCGGCGATGAAATAGATGCCGAGAATGGGGAAGACGCGCGCTCGCCGGCGGCTGATCCGGTCGGCCCGTTCGACGTCGCTGATGGTCATGCGCTGCCCCTCTTTGTAACCTTCAGGTGATATGTAACCCAAGCGTTACACCGCTTCAAGCGGAATCGGCGGACGCGAAATCGCCCCGCTTCGTCTTTTGCGGTTTGCTGGCGAGTCCCGCTCGGTTAGGTGACCCCCCATGAGCGGAGCGATCGACACGCCTTATCAGGGCGCCTTCCTGGGCCGCGTCCACCATTTCGCGCTTCGCGTCTATTTCGAGGATACCGACGTCTCCGGCGTCGTCTATCACGGCAACTACCTGAAATACATGGAGCGGGCGCGCTCGGACATGCTGCGCGCCGCCGGCATCGACCAGCGCGGCGCGATCGAGAGCGGCGAGGGCGTCTATGTCGTCGCCGATCTCGAGATCAGATATCGCGCCTCGGCGAAGCTCGACGACGACCTCGTGGTGTTGAGCGAGGTGCTCGAGGTTCGCGCCGCGAGCTGCGCCATTCATCAGCGAGTCATGCGGGGGACGGATGTTCTGTCCGAGGCCCGGGTGACCGCCGCGTTCGTCGCGGGCGGGCGGCCGAAACGGCAGCCGCGCGCCTGGGTGGAAATCTTCCAGCGGCTGACAGAGGAAGGGAAAGAGTGAATTCATTTGCCTCAAGCGAAAACGGCCTGATGTGGCTGGTTGGCCTGTTCCGGCACGCCAATCTGCCCGTGCAGATCGTCATGCTGCTGCTGCTTCTCGCCTCGGTCTGGACCTGGGCGATCATCGTCACCCACTGGGCGCGGATGCGCCGCATCGCCCGGGAGAATGACCGGTTCGAGCGCGACTTCTGGAAAGCCGAGGATATCGACAGCTTCTACGAGGCGCGGGGCCGCGGCGACCTGCCGTCCGCGAAGGTCCTCGCCGCCGGCATCGCCGAATGGCGCCGCTCGACCAACGGCCGCGCCCTCGACAAGGAAGGCACTCGCGCCCGCCTCGCCGTCGCCATGCACAGCGCCGTGGCGGCGGAGACCGACCGGCTGGCCTCGAAACTCAACATCCTCGCCACGGTCGGCTCGGTCGCCCCCTTCGTCGGCCTGTTCGGCACCGTGCTCGGCATCATGTTCAGCTTCTCGAAGATCGCCGAGGAGAAGAATACCAGCCTCGACGTGGTCGCGCCCGGCATCGCCGAGGCCCTGTTCGCCACCGCCATCGGCCTGTTCGCCGCCATCCCGGCGGTGATCGCCTACAACCGCTTCTCCTACGGCATCAACCGGCTGGAGGCGAAGCTGCAGTGCTTCGCCGACGGATTCCACGGCACGTTGAGCCGCGAGCTGGAGATGGAGTCCTAGATGGCGATGGGCCCGATCCTCGGCCAGGGCCGCCGCGGCCGCCGCGAGCCGATGGCGGAGATCAACGTCACGCCGATGGTGGACGTGATGCTGGTGCTGCTGATCATCTTCATGGTCACCGCGCCCTTGCTTGCGAGCGGGGTGCAGGTCGACGTGCCCCAGAGCAAGGCCGCCCCGCTCGAGCAGAGCGAAGCCCCGATCGCGGTGGCGATGGACCGGCAGGGCAAGGTCTATGTCGACGATGTCGAGGTTGACGCGGCGCGGATCGGCGAGATCCTTCGCCAGCGCGTCGCCGCCTCCCGGGAACAGGGCGGACCGCGCCTGTTCCTGCGCGCCGACCGAGCGCTCGATTATGGCGCGGTCAACCGCATGATGGGCGAGATCAACGCCGCCGGCATCCGCAAGCTCTCGCTGGTCAGCACCTCCGCGCAGGGCAGTCAGTAAGATGGACCGGGCGGACGCGACAGGCTTCGGCGTTTCGGTGGTGGGGCATCTCGCCCTGCTCGCCGCAGCCTGGCTCGCCGTGACCCGCACCGTGACTCCGCCGCAGGCCAGTGAGGCGTTCGAGGTCTCCTATGTCGACGAGGTCGGCCTCACCGCCGCCTCGCCCGAGCCCGCGCCGAGCGCCCGGGCCTCGGTCGCGCCGGAAGTGGCGCCGCCCGAGCAG
>SMEU01000027.1_pt1 | contig 26188 bp, 31 predicted proteins | sample 2456051 | NCBI WGS metagenome assembly SMEU01 (sample SAMN10132600, study PRJNA489261) | soil metagenome | isolation source: day120 un-amended silt loam soil | place: USA | collected 2015-05-01
GTGCCGACCGCCCCGCGCGCCGAGCCGGCCCCGCGTCCGGAGCCGCCACCGCCGCCGAGCTGGACCCAGCCGGAGCCGGAGCCCGAGCCGGAGGCCGAGCCGGTCCAGGAGGAATGGGAGCCGCGCCGGCGCCCGCGCCGCAACCGGGCGAAGATGTGGACGATCATCGCCGTGGTCGCCGGCCTGCTCATGGTCGGCGCGGTGGTGGCGCTGCAGGTCTTCGGCCTGCCCGACTTCGTCCGCAGGGTCGTGCTTCCGGTGCAGAATGCCAATGCGCTGACCATCACCGGCGACGTCGCGCGGACCCGCCTGGAGAGCGGGCAGGACCTGGTGACCCTGCATGGCGAGATCACCAACACCAGCGACGAGACCCAGCGCGTGCCGCAGATCCGCGCCGAATTGCGCGATGCGCAGAACAATGTGATCCACAGCTGGTCGATCGCCCCGCCGGTTCGCGATCTCGAGCCCCGGCGAACGGTGCGCATCGACAGCGCCGAGCGCGACGTGCCGGCGAGCGGCCGCGTCCTCAGCCTGAGCTTCGGCCCGATTTCCTGACCTTCAGGACGAACCCCGGAGCCGCCGGTGATCAGAAAGAAGCCGATGATCCCGTTCACCCCGGCCCAGATCTGTTCGCCGAGCGAGCGGAGCGCGGCGCCGAACACATATTGCAGGCCGTCGAACATCAGGAAGGCGCCCATGATCGACAGCATCAAGGCGGCGAGGCGGAGCACCTGCGGATCGTCCGAAAAGGGCCAGACCAGAGCCGGCGCGGCGAAGACGAGGAGCAGCGAGATCAGCCCGAGCAAAAGGGCGGCCAGCGTGCCCGCGATCAGCGCGCGCGGCCAGGCCTGCGCCCGCTCGCCGGCGCCCACCGCATTGCCGACGCGCACGCCGGCAGCCGAGCCGAAGCCCATCGACAGGGCGAAGGCGATATTGTGGATCGAGAGCATCGCCTGGAAGGCGGCCGCCGCCTCGTTGCCGAGCCGGGTGGAGAGCACCATCAGGGTCGAGAAGCGGGCCGGCTCCCTTCAGGGCGCGCCGCAGCGCGGGGCCGCTGAAGTCGCGCACCCGCCGCTCCGCCGCCTGCGGCAGCCGCCAGACGATCAGGATCATCGCGAACGCCCCCAGCCAGGAGATGGTCGCGGTGGCCAGCGCCGCCCCGACCGCACCGAGCGCCGGCAGCCCGAAATGGCCGCCGACCCAGGCCCAGGCGAGCAGGCCGTTGAACGGCAGCATGACCAGATTGACGGTCATCACCCGGCGCGGGCGGCTGATCCCCTCGAGGAAATAAGAGGAGGCGCCGAGCAGCAGCTGGGCGGGGAAGCCCAGCGCCATGGCCTGGACGACATTGGCGCCCGGCCGCTGCAGCGCCGGCTCGACTCCGAACAGGCCGAGCAGGCCGTAGGCGAAGAGGCCGAGGACGAGCGCGCTGGCGAGACCGACGAGCAAGGCGAGGACGAGGCCGGAGCGGAAGATGTCGCCCGTCTCTGCGAGGCGCCTGCCGCCGTCCGCGCGCGCGGCGAAGACCAGCACGCCGGTCAGGCCGGCAAAGCCCATGACGAGGACGATGAAGGTGACGATCCGGCTCGCCCCGAGCGCCGCCAGTTCCGCAGTGCCGTAATGGCCGACCACGGCGACATCGATCAGATGCATCAGGGTCCAGTTGAGGCTGGTCAGCATGATCGGCCAGGCCAGGCGCAGGATACGCCCGGCCTCGGCTCGCCATTCGTCTGTCCGGTTGTCCTCCATCGCGCCCGCCGATAGACGGTCACCATGCGCATAGGAATACTCACCGGCGGCGGCGACGTGCCCGGGCTCAACGCCTGCATCCGTTCGGTCGTGCTCTCCGCCGACGCCTTGGGCTGGGAGGTGACCGGCTTCCGTCGCGGCTGGGAAGGGGTGATGGCGATCCAGCCCGGCGACGCGGAGAGCGTTACCGCCCACAGCCTCCCCCTGAACCGGGAAAGCGTGCGCGGGATCGACCGCGCCGGCGGCACCGTCCTCCACACTTCGCGGCGCGATCCGAGGACGATGCCCGGGGGCGATCGCACCGGCGACGTGCTGAAGGTGCTGGAGGCGCTCGGCATCGACGCGATGATCACGCTGGGCGGCGACGGCACCTTGCGCTTCTCCGCCCATCTCTGCGCGCAGGGCGTGCCCGTCGTCTCCGTGCCCAAGACGATGGACAATGACGTGTTCGGCACGGACTATTGCATCGGCTTCTCGACCGCGGTCAGCCGCTCGGTCGAGGCGATCAACGCGCTGCGCACCACGGTCGAGAGCCACGAGCGGATCGGCGTCGTCGAATTGTTCGGCCGGCGGAGCGGCGAGACCGCCTTGCTGTCGGGCTTCCTCGCCCAGGTCGACCGCACCGTGATCGCCGAGGTGCCGGCCGATCTCGACGTGCTCCTGCCTTTGCTCGCCGAGGACAAGGCCAGCAACCCGGCCCATTATGCGATGTGCGTGATCTCCGAGGGGGCAAGCATCGCCGGCGAGGACAATGGCGAGGGGGACATCGCCAAGCCGGCGAGCCTTCGCGGCGACGTCGGCGTCGGCCAGCGGCTCGGCAATGCGATCACCAAGCGGCTCGGCCAGGGCGTGGTCATCCAGGAGCTTGCTTACCTGATGCGCTCGGGCGAGCCGGACGCGATGGACCGGATGGTCGGCTTCGCCTTTGGCGGCCTCGCCGTGCAGCTGATCGAGCGCGGCGAGGCGGGGCGGATGGTGACGCTGTCGGACGGCAATTACAGCCATGTGCCGATCGACACCTTGCTGCACGGCCGCAAGTCGGTGGACGTCAGCGCGCTCTACGACCGGGCCACCTACCGGGCGCGGCTGATGCGCGTCGAGGGCATGCCGATGTTCCTCTACTAGCGATTTCGAGCTGGCTGAAATCCAGCGACTCGGAAATCGCGGCAAACAAGGAATCAGGTGGAGTTGCGCAGGGCCCGAAGCGCTGCTAGAGGCCCGCTTCCTACCGGCCGGAGGGGTTCTTCCGGCACATCACGTGCGGTCGTGGCGGAACTGGTAGACGCGCAGCGTTGAGGTCGCTGTGGCCGAAAGGCCGTGGAAGTTCGAGTCTTCTCGACCGCACCATTCCTGCAGGGCGACAGCGACGGGCTGATCCGCGGCAACCCTATGCGGCCCGCCTGAACGAGTCCGGGTCGGCGTCGCGCCACCAGCGACCGAGCGGAGTCCTCGGGTCGACCTCGCCCGCAAGCAGCGCACCCTCCTCGACGAAGGGATAGATCTCGTCCATCTGCCGCATCTCGGCGACGTTGATCCGCTGACGCAGATGCCAGGGCCGGAAATCGTCGGGCGAATCCAGTCCGGCCGCCACCACCATCTCGTGCAGCGCATGGACTGTCGCCCGGTGGAAGTTCGCGACGCGCTGCGCCTTGTCCGGCACGACCAGACCGCGCTGCCGCGCCGGCGACTGGGTGGCGATTCCGGTCGGGCAGGTGTCGGTGTGGCAGCGCATCGACTGCACGCAGCCGAGCGCGAACATGAAGCCGCGGGCGGCGTTGCACCAGTCCGCGCCGAGCGCCGCATTCATCGCCATTGCCGCGCCGGAGATGACTTTGCCGGAGGCCGCCAGCCTGACCGGTCCTTTCAGGCCGGTCCCGACCAGCGCGTTGCGCGCGATGATCAGGCCCTCGCGGAGCGGCATGCCGACGCTGTCCGACAATTCGGTCGGCGCGGCGCCAGTCCCGCCCTCGGCCCCGTCGATGACGATGAAGTCGAGATGGATCCCCGCCGCGAGCATCGCTTTCGCCACCGCGAACAATTCGTGCGGATAGCCGACGCACAATTTGATCCCGACCGGCTTGCCGCCCGCAAGCTCGCGCAGGCGGGCCGCGAACTCGACCAGCTCGCGCGGGGTCGAGAAAGCGGAGTGACGGGCCGGGGAGAGGCAGTCGACACCTTCCGGCACATGGCGCGTCAATGCGATTTCGCGGCTGACCTTGGCTGCGGGCAGCAGGCCGCCATGGCCGGGCTTGGCGCCCTGGCTGAGCTTTATCTCCACCATCTTCACCTGCTCGCGCGCGGCCTGATCGCGGAAGCATTCCGGATCGAAGCGGCCGGCAGCGTCGCGGCAGCCGAAATAGCCCGACCCGATCTCCCAGACGAGGTCGCCGCCATGCTTCAGATGGTAGGGCGAGATCCCGCCCTCGCCCGTATCATGGTAGAAATCGCCGAGCTTCGCGCCGCGATTCAACGCCTCGATCGCAGCGGCGGACAGGGCACCGAAGCTCAGCGCCGAGATGTTGAGCCGGGACGCCGCATAGGGCCGCGCGCATTGCGCGTTGCCGACCATGACCCGCATCTCCGCCGGCGCCTCCGGACGCGGTGCCATCGAATGCGCGAGCCACTCATATTCGCCCGAATAGACGTCGAGCTCGGTGCCGAAGGGATGCGGTGAGCGGATAGTTGCGGCGCAGCGAATGATGGGTCTGGAAAAGATCGAACAACGCCAGGCCGGCCAGCGGCACGGTGACGACGAGCGCCCAGAGCCAGCGCGCATGATGATCGAGCCCGACCGCGATCACGATGGCGCAGGCCGCAAGGGCGGCGATCAGCAATATGTTCCGGCTGACCGGGCGGTCCGTGAACAAAGCCGCCCCGATATTCCCCTTCCGCATCAACCCCTCCCGACTCGCCGGTGTGCGGCACCCTAGGCGCATTGCGGACGGGGGACAGCGGCGATTTGCCAACCCCGCCAATTGCGCGCAGACCTTCCTGCCGGGGAGACTGGCCTATGGGGGAACAGAGCGGCACCGCGCTCGCGCCGACGCGCAGGCTCGGCTTCGTGATGTGCGTCGCTTTGGTCGTCGGCAACATGGTCGGCACCGGCATCTTCCAGTTGCCGCGCGATCTCGCGCCGCTGGGCTGGAACAGCATCTATGGCTGGCTGGCGACGATTGGCGGGGCGCTCTGCCTGGTGCTGGTCCTGCTCAAGCTCGGCCGGGGGCGGGCGGACAGCTGCGCGGCTTATTCCTATCCGGCCGCGGCGTTCGGGCCCGGCACCGGCTTCGTCGTGGCCTGGTCCTATTGGGTGTCCTGCTGGACCGCCTATGCGGTCTTCGCGACGGCCGTGGTGCAGAATCTGGCGGTGATCTGGCCGGGCCTGGGCGCCCCGGCCGTCGGCGCGCCGGCGGCGGTCGCCATTCTCTGGCTGCTTACCTTCATCAACTGTCTCGGCGTGCGGGAGGCCGGCAAGGTGCAGGTGCTGACCGTGGCGCTGAAGCTGCTGCCGCTCGCGGGCGTGATCCTCGTCGCTATCTGGCTGCTGCTGCGCGGGGCGGCGGCGCCCGCCGCATATGCTTCCGTGCCGATCGAGGCGGGCAGCATCAACAGCGCCGCCACCCTGGCGCTCTTTGCCATGCTGAGCTTCGAAAGCGCGATGGTGGCCGGTGACCGCGTCGCCAATCCGGAACGCAACGTCCCGCGCGCGACGATCATCGGCATCTTGCTGACGGGCGTCATCTATCTGCTCTGCGCCTCGGCCGTGACCTTGCTGCTGCCCCGCGAGGCGGTCGCCGGCGCGAGCTCTCCTTTCGCGCTCTTCTTCTCGACCTTTATCGGTCCGGCCGCCGGCGGCATCGTCGCCATCTTCGTGGCGATCTCCGCCCTGGGCGCGCTGAACGGCACCATCCTGGTCTCGGCGGAAATGCCGCTTGCCGCGGCGCGGGAGGGCCTTCTGCCCGCCTGGCTGGTTCGCCTGAACCGGCAGGAGATTCCGTGGCGGATCCATCTCCTGTCGAGCGGGCTCGCGACCCTCCTGGTCATCGCCAGCTATACGGAAAGCCTGGCCAAATTGTTCACGTTCATGCTGCTGGTCACGACCTCGGTCTCCGTGGTCTTCTATCTCGCCGGCGCGCTGGCCGCCTTGTGGCTTCGGCTAAGGGGCAGGCTCGACGGCTCCGCCGGCTTCATCCTCGTCTGCCTTGCGGCCACGGCCTATTGCCTCTGGGCTTTTTACGGCGCGGGCATCGAGCCGAGCCTCTGGTCGCTCGGGATGACCGCGGTGGCGATCCCGATCTACTGGGTCATGCGCCTGGCAAACCGCTCCAGCCGGGCGGCGGGGGCGAGTCCAGCCGCGTCTCGGGAATCAGCCGCCTGAACTTGCCCGCGAAGCTCCTCAGGCAGACCTCGCTCTTTCCCAGTGGTCCCGGCACGTAGCTGGCCGAGGCCATGCCCTGCTGGACCCGGCGGATCAGGGCGGTGTCCTCCTCGTTCACCCGCCGGTTGATCCGCCAGTTGAGATAGCGCGCTGCCTTCAGCTCGCGCGAGGCGCCGGGCAAAGCATAGCTGATCTCGCGGATCATCGTCCGCGTCGGCCCGACCGGCACGAAATGCATGAAATCGACCTGGTCAGGATAGATATCGAGGGCGACGTTGGGCCAGAGCTTGTAATAGAGCCAGGTCCGCCCCGCCTCCTTCGGGAGCAGCGCCTGATAGGCGCGCTCGGAGAGGTTGGCCGAGGGCCGCTCGACCAGCTCTCCCGACATGCGGTCGACATGCGGCCCCGCCTCGATCCGGTAATCGCCGCCGAACAGCCTTGTGAGGCCGGGATGGGCGACCTTGATGTGAAGGCCGTCCGAATAATTGTCGGCGACATTCTTCCAGTTCACGTCGCGCGGCCGCAGCGTGATCCGCCCGAGCGCCTGCAGCTCCTCGAAAGGATAAGCCGCCGCCTCCCCTGCATAAGGCGCCATCATCTCGGCAACCGAAGGCCCGCTGCTTTCCAGCCGGACGAACAGGAAGCCGCGCCAGTTTTCCAGCTCCACGGGCACGAGACCGAGCCGGGCCGGATCGAGCCCCGGATAATCCTGCCGGTCGGGCACGCCGACCAGGCGGCCGTCGGTCGCGTAGGTCCAGGCATGATAGGGGCAGGTGATCCGCTTCGCGCAGCCCGCCTCGCCGTCGAGCAGCCGCGAGCCGCGGTGGCGGCAGACATTGGCGAAGGCGCGCACCATGCCGTCATCGCCGCGGATCACGACGATGCTCTCGCCGAGAATCTCCAGCGTCCGCCAGTCGCCGGCCTTGGCGATATCGTTGGCGTGGCAGACGATCTGCCAGGCGGGCCGGATCAGCCGCGCCATCTCGACCCGGAAATATTCGGGATCGTGATAGACCCAGCCGGGGAGGCTCAGATCCTCCCGGTCGTCGGCGTCTCGGCGCGGCAGGCGGGCGACTTCGGACATGCTGCACCCTAACCGAGCAGGAAAAGTCGCGCCAGACGACTTTCCTTGACCGGGCCGGTGCGCGGTCCCACATCCGGGCCATGGACAAGATGGACCTGCCCGACGCCGAGTGGCGCAAGCGCCTCTCGCCAGAGCAATATCATGTGCTGCGCGAGGGCGGGACGGAGCGGGCCTTCACCGGCGTGCTCTACGACAATCATGACGACGGCGCCTATCGCTGCGCCGCCTGCGGCAATGAACTGTTCGACAGCGGCACCAAGTTCGAGAGCGGCAGCGGCTGGCCGAGCTTTACGGGGCCGGCGGCGAAGGACCATGTCGCTTTGCATGAGGATCACAGTCACGGCATGCACCGGATCGAGGTGCGCTGCGCGAAATGCGGCGGCCATCTCGGCCATGTTTTCCCCGACGGGCCGGGGCCGGAGGGCATGCGCTACTGCATCAACAGCGCAGCGCTCGATTTCGAGGCGCGGGACGAGCCCGAGGACGGCAAGTAAGCCCGCGTTAAGGCGTTTCGCGCTTCTGCTTGCTCCCGTGACTCCGCGACTCTATCCGTAACGCGCCATGGCCACCGCCGCAGAACCGCCACCGCCGCCGCCGCAAAGGTCGCGCTTCAAGCGGTACCTGATCACCAGCCTCAAGGTGTCGCTCTACACGTTCGTGATCGGCGCGGTCGCCCTGCTGATCGCGGTCTCGGTCGCGGTCAGCCAGCTGCCGAGCTTCGCCGAGATGGTCCGGCGCGACGATCTCGGCCAGATGATCCGGGTGCGCGCCGCCAATGGCGAGATCATCCAGACGATGGGGCCGAGCTTCGGCGAATGGATTCCCTATGAGCGGATCCCGCCGGTCATGCGCGAGGCGATCATCGCGGTCGAGGACCGGCGCTTCCGCAATCATCCGGGCATCGACCCGATCGGCATGGTCCGCGCCACCTGGCTCAGGATCACCGAGGGGCGCTGGCGGCAGGGCGGCTCGACCATTACCCAGCAGCTCGCCCGCAACATCTTCCTGAACAACGACCGGACCTTCGCCCGCAAGATCAGGGAAGGCATCCTCGCGCTGGCGCTGGAATGGCAATTCTCGAAGGAGCAGATCCTCGAACTCTATCTGAACCGCGTCTATTTCGGCGGCGGCGCCTATGGCATCGACGCGGCCTCGCGGCGCTTCTTCGGGCACAGCGCGACCCAGCTCAGCGTCGGCGAGGCGGCGATCATCGCCGGCCTGGTCAAGGCGCCGTCCAATTATTCCCCGACCGCCGACCTCGAGGCGGCGCGCGACCGCGGCCGGGTCGCGCTCGGCCTGATGGTGGAGAATGGCGCGATCACCCAGGCGCAGGCCGACGGCGCCGATCTGGAAGGCATTCAGCTCGCCCGCGTCACCCAGCGCCAGGACAGCAACCGCTATTTCATCGACTGGGTGCTGCCGCAGCTCGACACCCTGATCGACGAGAGCCGGGCGCCGCTCGACGTCTGGACGACGATCGATCCCAATATGCAGCGAGTCGCCAGCAATTCGGTCAATGCCAATACCCCGCAGGGGGCGCAGGGCGCGCTCGTCACCCTCGACCGGGACGGCGCAGTCCGGGCGATGGTCGGCGGCCGCGATTATGTCGGCTCCAGCTACAACCGGGCGACCCAGGCCAACCGCCAGGCCGGCTCCTCCTTCAAATTGTTCGTCTATCTGAGCGCGCTTGAATCGGGCTTCCGACCCGACACGATCGTCCAGGATGAGCCGATCACGATCAACGGCTGGTCGCCGCGCAACAGCAACGGCCGCAACATGGGGCCGATCCCGATCCGGATCGCCTTCGCCTATTCGGTGAACACGGTGGCCGCGCGCCTCGCCCAGCAGGTCGGCACCAACACGGTCGCTGACATGGCCCGGCGCTTCGGGATCACCACCCGGCTCGAGACCAACTGGCGCGCGGCGGGGTGGCGGTGACGCCCTACGGGATAAGGCGCGTGACGACCGCGGACGGCACCCTGCTCTACCAGCATCCGACCGACGAGCCGCGCGTGCTGGTCGCGCCCTGGGTCGCGGCGCAGATGACCGAGTTGCTCCAGGGCGTGGTCGAGCACGGCACCGGCCGCGAGGCGGCGCTCGGCCGGCCGACCGCCGGCAAGACCGGCACGACCAGCTCGAACAAGGACGGCTGGTTCATCGGCTTCTCAAGCGGGCTCACCACCGGGGTCTGGATGGGCCGCGACGACAATCGCGCCCTGCCGGGGCTTTCCGGCGGCCATGCCCCCGCCCGCGCCTTTCACGACCTGATGGTCCGGGCCGTCGCCAACCGCCCGGTCGAGCGCTTCCAGACCGATGCCAGCGGGCCGGAATGGGAGGTCGAGGGCGGCGACAATGCCTTGCTGGAGATCGCGCCGCCCAATGACGAGCCCTTCGTCGACGCCGACGGCAACCCGGTCGAGCGCGACAGCCCGCCGCCGCCGGAGGACGACCGCGCGCGGCGGCCCGACGAAGGCCTCCCGCCCGAGGACCAGGGGCCGCCGCCCGAGGATGACGAGGACAATCGGGGCGCCGGCGCGAGGGCGGACACCCGCTCCCTGATCGGCGCCTGAGAGAAGACTCAGCGCGGTCCGATGCGGTGCAAGGCGGCGCCCGCGCGCTTCAGCCAGGCGCGGGCCAGACGCGGATCGGTGCCGAGGATCTCGGCAACCAGGGCATGGAAGTCCGGCCCGTGATTCAGATGGACGAGATGCGCCACCTCGTGCGCGACCGTGGCCCGGCGCACGAACTCGGGGGCGAGGATCAGCCGCCAGCTGTAGCGGATCGCCCCGCGGCTCGAGCAGCTGCCCCAGCGCGACACCGGATCGCCGACCCCGACGCTCGCGAGCCTGCCGCCGGCGATCGCGGCATATTCCCTCGTCTCGCGGGTCAGCAGGGTGAGTGCCTCGGCCTTCAGCCAGCGCAGGATGCGCCGGTCGAGGCCTTCGAGCGGGCCACCGCAGATGAGGCGGCCAGCCTCCAGCCTGATCTTGCGGGGGCGCGTGGCCAGCCAGTCGATCACATGGGGCTCGCCATGGACGGGAACGATCTCCCCGGGCGCGAAGATGCGCGGCGGCGGGATGTCGGCGAGGGCCCGCTCGATCCACTGCCGGTGCTCGCTCGCCCAGGCCAGGGCACGCTTGCGCGACACCCGGCGGGGCACGGTGAGCAGGACCGAGCGGGTGCGCGGATCGACGCTGAGCCGCAGCCGGCGCGCGCGCGGCGACACCCTCAGGCGCACCGGCGTCTCGCCGATGCGCAGCTCGGAAGGACCAGGCTCAGAAGGGCCGGTCGACGAGATGAAGCTCCAGATCGCCAGCGTCATCCTCCGAAATCGTCCAGCCGCGCACCGAGATGCCGGCCTCGTGCACCGTCTCCCGGCTGCCGCTGATCAGATAATGCCAGTCGGGCAGCTTCTTCCCGTCGCCGCGCAGCCGGTAGGCGCAGGTCGAGGGCAGCCAGTCGATCTCCCGCAGCTGCTTGAGGTCCAGCCGCACGCAATCGGGCACCAGCGCCTTGCGCATCCTGTAGTTGGAGCAGCGGCAGGCCTGCCGGTCGAGCAGGCGGCAGGAGACGTTGGTCGGGAAGAGCTCGCCGGTGACCTCGTCCTCGAGCTTGTGCAGGCAGCATTTGCCGCAGCCGTCGCACAGTGCCTCCCACTCCTCGCGGTCGAGCTTCTCGATCGGCAGCTCCCAGAAACGCTCCCTCATCGGACCCAGCGCGCCAGTTCGTCCGCGGCCCCCTGCGGGCCATGGTCGTAGGGGATCATGGCCAGCGGCCGGTTGTCCGGATCGTAGAGGATCGAATAGCGGCTATGGTCCATCAGATAGGAGCCCGGCGTGGCGCCCTCGCGGCGCATGTAGGAGGCGCCATAATCGCGAGCGACCCGGGCAATCTCATCGGCGCTGCCGGTGAGGCCGACGAGGCGCGGATGGAAATTGGCGACATATTCGCGGAGCACCGGCGGCGTGTCGCGGGCCGGATCGACGGTGATGAAGATGGGCTGGACCTTCGCCCCGCGCGCGGGATCGCTCTGCTCGAACCGTCTGAGGCCCGCGCCCAGCACGCGCAGGTCGACCGGGCAGACGTCCGGGCAGTAGGTGTAGCCGAAATAGACCAGCTTATACTGGCCGGCATAATTGCGCTCGGTGACCCGGCGGCCATTCTGGTCGGTGAGCGAGAACGGGCCGCCCATGCGCGAGCCGCGCAGCGGCGGGTCCTCCGCAGGCGCCGCCTGGCCGCAGGCGCCGAGCAGCAGGGAGAGGAGCAGGACGAGGAGGCCGCGGCGGGGCAAGGAAGCGCTTTCGTTCATGACAGGCCCAGCCTTGCTTTGCTAAGGGCCGCTGATCAAGTTCGCATATCATGTAAGGATTATCAGGCGGATGGCCAGAACCAACAGGCTCCTGCTCTTGGCCGCGCTGGCCGCATCGATCGCCGTGCCGGTGGCGGCGCAGAGCTATTCCGAAGGCTATACCTTCCTGAAGGCGGTGCGCGAGCGGGACGGCAATGTCGCCGAGCGAATCCTCTCCAATCCCGCCTCGACCGCGATCAACGTCCGCGACCCGGGCTCGGGCGAGACCGCCCTGCACATCCTCGTGCGCGGCCGCGACGCTAATTGGCTGACCTATATGCTCGGCCGCGGCGCCCGGCCCGACACCGGCGACCGGGAGGGCAACACGCCCCTGATCCTCGCCGCGCAGATCGGCTGGCTGGATGGCGCGGAGATCCTGCTCGCGCGGCGGGCAAGTCCCAATCTCGGCAATTCGCGCGGCGAGACGCCGCTCATCTTCGCGGTGCAGCGGCGCGACATGCCGATGGTCCGCCTGCTGATGCAGAATCGGGCCGATCCGAACCAGACCGATCACGTCGCCGGCAATTCGGCGATCGACTATGCGCGCCAGGATGCGCGCGCGACGCCGATCCTGAGGGTGCTGGAGGGGACCCGCCAGCCGACCGCGCCCCAGATTTCGGGGCCTTCGCCGCACTGATCAATCGAGGCCGGCGAGCCCCGGATCGAGATCTCCGGCCAGCCGGCGCGCGGCGCGGCGGGCGAATCGCAGGGTCTCGGCCTTGCGGCGGGCGCCGGCGAGCGGGCGGCAGAGATAGTCGGCCCATTTGCAGTCGGCCATCAGGTCGGCGCGGGAGACCTTGATCTCGACGATGATCAATTGCCCCCGGGGGTCGATCGCCATCAGGTCGGCGCGCCGCCCATTGGGCAGCGGCACCTCGCAGAGCGCGTACATCTCGCCCCGGAAGAACAGGCGGGTGACTCCGCGGGCGACGTCCTGCGCAAGCAGGGGCGCGTCGGCGAAGCAATCGGGCGACTCGGGAAGCAGGGAGGCCATCCCGGAAACTAGAATGAAACGGGAACGAAGTGAAGCGCCGGCTCAGCGGTAGAAGACGTGATTGCCGACGGTGGCGATGCGGGTGAGGCGCCAGCCCGGATGGATCCGCCGCGCATGGAAGAACAGCGCCTGCGGCGCGCCGCCCTGGGCGAGCCGATCGGTGGCGATCCGGGCGATTGCGACGGCGGTCCGCCAGTCGCTCGAAGTCTGCGGGGGCTGCGGAATATAGCCGCGCCGGACGAACGAGAATTGGAAGGGCTGGCGGACGACGCCGCACAGGGTCGGGGCGAAGCGGCCGGAGCGGGCGCGGTTGATCACGACCTCGGCGACGGCGAGCTGGCCGGACAAAGGCTCGCCACGCGATTCCCAGTAGACGGCGCGGGCGAGGCATTCGCCTTCCTCGTCCTGGGTGCTGCTCCCGATATGGCTGGCGACCAGCTCGCTGAGCGAAGGCGCCGGCAGGGCTTCCGCTTCCGGCAGGGTCGGCGGCGCGGGATCGGGGAGATTCTCGATGCCGAGATTGGCGGCGGTGAGCGAGGTCTGCGCGAGCGCCGGGCTGGCGAGGGCCAAAGCGGCAAGCATTGCCAGACTGAGCCCGATCCGCATGTACGCCCCCGTTTCGCCCCGAACCTGCCGAGCAGACCGCGCCGGCGGACCGGAATCAACCGGCGGCGTTCATTTCAGCGGCGAACCGTTCGGCACTCGCGATATCCAGCTCGAGCAGCCAGAGATCGGGATCGCTTCGGCGCCGTCGCTCCAGCTGGGCACGGAAGTCGGCCTCGTCCGCCGCAGTTCGCCCGGATTCCTGCCAGGCATAAAGCCCGTCGGGCTGCAGCAGCCGTTCGAGCAGAACGGACCGGACGCCGCGTTCGGCGAGAATGACCAGGATTGCGCCGGCGGTCGGATCGCCTTTGGCAAGGACGGCGCCGAACCCGCCCTCTGCCTCGGCGCGGCGGAGGAGGGAGGAGACCAGGACCTGGCTGGTGAGCCGCGCTTTGGTCACCCGGCGCTCACGAAGCGCGATAGCCGGCGAGGCTGGAGAGCGGGATGTGCGAGCGCATGAAGGTGCCGGTGCCGCGCGCCGCTTCCTCGCCGTCGGGCAGGAGCAGCCGCGCCTCGCCGACGAACACCCGGCGGCGGCCCGAGACCCAGCGTCCCTCCGCGATCACCGGCCCGGCGCGCAGCGGCTGGGTGAAGACCATGTTGAAGGCGGTGGTCAGCAGGAAGCGGTCGCTGACCTGGCTGTTGCAGGCATAGAAAGCCGCATCGTCCATCATCTTGAAATAGAGCGTGCCATGGGCGGCGCCGGCGGCGTGGAAGCTGGACGGCGCCACCTCGAAGCGGATTCGGGCGATGCCGGCCTCGGCAATCTCGATTTCGGAATCGAAGAAGCCGTTGATCGCTTGGCTTCGGTACAGCGATTCGAGCGCACGGAAGTGCGCCGCCTCGCCCCCGGTCCGGTCCTCAGGCGGCATCCCGCGCTTCCCCGCCCGCGAGCAAGGCGTAGATGGCGTCGCGCGAGCGGGCACCGCGCAATTTGGCGACGGTCTGCGCATCGCGGAAGGCGCGGCTGATCCTGGCCAGCGCCTTCAGATGCTCGGCCCCGGCATCGGGCGGCGAAAGCAGAAGAAAGACAAGATCCACCGGCATATTGTCGATCGACTGGAAATCGACCGGAGTCTCCAGCCGGGCGAAATAGCCGAACACCCCGTCCAGGCCCTCGATCTTGCCGTGCGGGATGGCGGCGCCGCCGCCGAAACCGGTCGAGCCGATCTTCTCGCGCGCGTTGAGGCTGGTTGCGATCGCCTTGGGCGGGAGACCGGTGAGCTTCGCGGCGGCCGTGGCGAGCTGCTGGAACAGGCCCTTCTTGTTGGCCGCCACCAGATCCGCATCGATCGCCTTGTCGCTCAATATATCCGAAAGATCGCTCATCACCGCACCAATTGGGAGGCCGCGGCCTCCGGAAAGAACTGAATAAGGGGCAAAGTCGGGGCCTTTACTGGCCACCGCGTTGGGGCTCGACCCAGCCGATCGTGCCGTCGTGGCGCCGGTACACCATGTTGAACGCGCCCGTCGCGCTGTTTTTGAACATCAGCGCATTGGTGTTGCGGAGATCGAGCAGCATCACCGCGTCCGAGACGGAGGCGACGGGGATGTCCACCCGGGTCTCGGCGATCACCGGCGGTTGGTCGGCCGGCTCCTCGGGCTCGGGCGGCGGCGCGAACACCGTATAGCCGGCCTCGAGCGCGGCCTCGGCGTGCGCGGTCTGGCTGTGGCGGTCCTTGAGCCGGCGCTTGTAGCGGCGCAGCTGCTTCTCGATCCGGTCCGCCGCCTGCTCGAAGGCGGCGGGAGCGACGGCCGCGCCCGCCGAGCCCTTCAGCACCACGCCCTGGGGGACATAGGCGACGATGTCGCAGGTGAAGCTGTGATCATAGGGTCCCTTGCCGAAGGTGACCTGGGCGGAGATTGCGCGGGAGAAGTATTTTTCGGCGATGGCGTTGAGCCGCTCATCCACCTGTTGCTGCAGCGCCTCGCCGGTATCGATCTGATGACCGGAGACCCGAATGTCCATCATCGTCTCCAATGCTACGCGGCGCATGTGGGCGCGCCCGGTGCTTTGGTCAACTCCCGCCCGGAACGATCAGCGGCTCCTTCAGAGCCGGTTCCAGATCGGGTCCTTGATCTTCGCCAGAAAGGCGGCGTGACGGGCCAGCTCCTCCTCGCTCGGCTGGTGCGGGCGGGCCGGATGGACGGTGACCGGGGCGACGGGCTGCGCGGCCACGACCGCCTCGGCGGACGCCGAAGCGTCCTCGATCAGCTCGGCGACCAGGGTCAGGCCGATCTGGCGGCCGCCGGTCAGCTCGACATAGACCTGGGCAAGCAATTGCGCGTCGAGCAAGGCGCCATGCTTGATCCGCTGCGAGCGATCGACCCCGAAGCGGGTGCAGAGCGCGTCCAGGCTGTGCTTCGCACCGGGGAATTTCTGGCGGGCGATGGAGAGGGTGTCGACCATGCGCGACATGCAGACGCTCGGCCGGCCGCACTGGCCCAGCTCGCTGTTGACGAAGCCGAAATCGAAGGCGGCATTGTGCGCGATCATCGGCGCCTCGCCGATGAACATCAGCAGGTCCTCGACCATGTCGGCGAAGGGCGGCTTGTCGGCCAGGAATTTCTCGGAGAGGCCATGCACCGCCTCGGCCTCGGGCGGCATGGCCCGGCCCGGGTTGAAATAGGAGTGGAAGCTGCGCCCGGTCTCGACCCGGTTGAAGAGCTCGATGCAGCCGATCTCCACGATCCGGTCGCCGTTGAGGGGGCTGAGACCGGTCGTCTCGGTGTCGAATACGATTTCCCGCATGCCGTCCCTATGGGTCGGTGGGCCCGGTTAGGCAAGCGAGGATGCGGCGGACCGAGTCCCGCGTCTGTTCGAGGCTGACATCGGTCGGGATGACGAAGTCGGCGCGGGCGCGCTTTTCCGCGTCGGGCAGCTGACGGGCGAGGATCCTGTCGAACTTGTCCGCATTCATGCCCGGACGGGCGAGCGTCCGTTCGCGCTGCACTGCTGCCGCCGCGGAGACGACGGCGACCCTGTCGACCTCGCTCACCCCGCCCGCCTCGAACAGCAAGGGGATGTCGAGCACGATCACCGGCGCGTCGGCATGGGCGGCGATGAACGCGCGCCGCGCCTGGGCGACGGCGGGATGGACCAGCGCCTCGAGCCGCCGCAGCTGTTCAGGCTCGCCGAGCACGCGCTCGGCCAGCGCCATGCGATTCACCCCCTCCGGCCCGGTCGTGCCGGGAAACTTCGCCTCGATCCCGGCGACCAGCGCTCCTCCTGCGCCCTGCAGCCGGTGGACCGCGGCATCGGCGTCGAACACCGGCACGCCCTCCTCGGCGAACATCCGCGCGACGGTCGACTTGCCCATGCCGATCGAGCCGGTGAGGCCGAGGAGCAGCGTCATGACGTCAGCAGCTCCCGCAATTGCCAGTCCAGAGTGCGCGGCGCATTCGCCCCGAAGAATCTGGCGAACGAAAGCGCAGCCTGCGGAATCAGCATCGAAAGACCGTCGATCGTCCGAAGTCCCCGTTCCCTGGCCGCGCGCAGCAACGCCGTTTCCAGCGGTTCATAAACCAGATCATAGACGAGCGCATCGTCAGCAAGCGAGGAAAGGCCGAAGGGGAAGGCCGGAAAGCCGGTCATGCCGAGTGGACTGGCATTGACCAGCAGTCCCGCGGCCGGGAGCGCGTCGTCGAACGACAAGGTTCGAATGCCGAGGTCGCCGCCGCCATAGTCCTCTGCGATGCGCGCGGCCTTGGCCGGATCACGGACCACGATCCAGATCTCCTCGTAGCGACAAACCGACAGCGACCAGATCACGGAAAAGAGAACGCCACCGCCGCCGATCACGATCGCGGTGCCATTCGGACCCTGCCGGCCGGCATGGAGCGCGAGCAGAGGCTCCATGAATCCCGCCGTGTCGGCGTTCACCCCCTCCAACTGCCCGTCCCGGCCCGGCAGGGCGAGGTTGACCGCCTCGACAGGAAAGCTCGGATCATGGTGCATTTGGACATGTTGGAGGGCCGCGATCTTGTGCGGCATCGTAATGTTGCAGCCGCGCCAGTCCTCGTCCCGCCGGCGCGCCTCGAAATAGGCGCCGAGTTCGTCGCCCTTCACGAGACAGCGGCGATAATCGCCCTCGAGGCCGAGCTGCTCCAGCCAGTATTTGTGAATCGCCGGCGATTTGGAGTGGGCGACGGGATCGCCGATCACCTCGGCATAGGGCACGCCCATCAGCGGTCCAGCAGGCCGCGCTCGCGGAGATAGGCGAGCAGGGGGAGGAGCGGCAGGCCGAGGATGGCGAAATGGCTGCCCTCGACGCTCTCGAAGAGCTGGGCGCCGCGGCCCTCGATCCGGTAGCCGCCGACGCAGCCCTTCACCGCTTCATGTTCGGAGTCGAGATAGGCCTGGAGGAAGGCCTCGCCGAGCCGGCGGACCTTGAGCTGCACGGATTCGGTGTCGCCCCAGACCCGTTCGCCGCCCTCGGCGACCACCGCGGCGCTGTGCAGCCAGTGGCGCCGGCCGCTCAGGCGGCGGAGCTGGTCGCGCAGCTCGTCCCGCGAACCGGGCTTGGAGAGCATGTTACCGTCGTCCAGCTCCAGCACCTGGTCAGCGCCGATCACCAGCGCGTCGGGCGCCGCCGGGACGCTCCTCGCCTTGAGCTCGGCCAGCATCTCGGCGGTGTCGCGCGGCTCGAAGCCGGCCGCCGCAAGTCCTGCTTTCGCCTCCTCCTCGTCGAGCGGGGCCGACACCGTCTCGAAGGCCACCCCCGCCGCGCTCAGCATCTGCCGGCGCGCCGCGCTCTGCGAGGCGAGGAGCAGCCTCATTGCTCCTGCGCCGCCTCGTTGCGCTCGGCACAGAGCTTGACGATGGCGAGCGCGGTCTCCTCGATCGAGCGGCGGGTGACGTCGATCACCGGCCAGCCATTGTCGGCGAACAGCCGCCGGGCGAAGGCGAGCTCGGCATTGACCGCCTCGCTGTCGACATAATCGGTCTCCGGCGCCTGGTTCAGCGAGAGCAGCCGGTTGCGGCGGATCTGGATGAGCCGCTCGATATTGGTGGTCAGGCCGATGATCATCGGGTGCCTGAGACCGTACAGCGTCGCCGGCGGCGGCGATTCCGGGACCAAAGGCACGTTCGCGACCTTGAAGCCGCGATTGGCGAGATAGATGCTGGTCGGCGTCTTCGAGGTGCGCGAGACGCCGGCGAGGATGATGTCCGCCTCCTCCCAATTCTCGGCGCCGACGCCGTCATCATGGGCGATGGTAAACTGGATCGCGTCGACCCGGGCGAAATAGGCGGCGTCGAGCGCGTGCTGGCGACCTGCCCGGCCCTTGGCCATTTCGCCGCTGAACGCCGCGAGGGCGTCGATCACGGGGTCGAGCACCGGCACCGCATGGATGCCGCGCTGGCGGCACTTGCGCTCGAGGTCGCGCCGGATCTCGCGGTTGACGACGGTGTAGAGGACGAGGCCCGGCCGCCGCTCCACGTCGTCGAGCACCCGGTCGAGATGGCCCTCGGAGCGGACCATCGGCCAGAGATGATGAAGCGCCTCGACATTGTCGAACTGGGCGAGGCAGGCCTTGGCGACCATGTCCAGGGTCTCGCCGGTCGAGTCCGAGAGCAGGTGCAGGTGCAGCTGTTTCACGCTTGTTCCGTCTGAAATCCGCCTGTGGAAAAGCTTGGGGAAAGGGCTAGCGGAAGGCTCGGGGCAAACTCAAGGACAGGATTCATCCACGTTAACGCGCGGATCATCCACAGCCTCGCGAACATGGGAAAAAATCCACCGCCGCCATGTGGAAAATGGGGATGGCGCGCGCGAATCCGCGGGAAAGCGTGGTCGCGCGCGAGTCAAGCTGTTGGCAAAATTTGTGCGAGGCAATAAACCCCGCTCGTCCGCCCCCTATCAACCTCAACAGACTCTCTTATAATTATATATTAGGATAAGAGAGCGGAGCCCTCCGCCTTGACTCTCGCGCCCCACAAGCCGTTGCTCCATGTGCTAAACGGCGGAAAAAGCGAGAAACTTCCGATCTGGCTGATGCGCCAGGCGGGACGCTATCTCCCCGAATATCGCGCGCTCCGGGCGGAGAAGGGGGGCTTTCTCGAGCTGGTCAACGACAGCGACGCCGCGGCCGAGGTCACGCTGCAGCCGATCCGGCGGTTCGGCTTCGACGGCGCGATCCTCTTCTCCGACATCCTGATCGTGCCCTACGCGCTCGGCCAGGACCTGCGCTTCGAGGCGGGCGAGGGGCCGCGTCTGTCGCCTCCCCTCACCGACGCCCTGCTGAGCGGCCTAGACGCTGTGCCGGCCCGTCTCGACCCGGTCTATCGGACTGTGGAGAAAGTGAAAGGCGCGCTTCCCTCCGAAACCACCTTTCTGGGGTTCGCCGGCAGCCCCTGGACGGTCGCGACCTATATGGTGGCGGGCCAGGGCAGCCGCGACCAGGCCGAGGCGCGCGCGGCCGCTTATGCCGATCCGCAGGCCTTCGCCGCGATCATCGGCGCGATCGAGGCGATGACCGTCGACTATCTGTCGGGCCAGATCCGGGCGGGGGTCGAGGCCGTGCAATTGTTCGACAGCTGGGCCGGCAGCCTCGCCCCGGCCCAGTTCGAGCATTGGGTGATCGCGCCCACCGCGCGGATCGTCGCGGCGCTGAAGCAACGTCATCCGGAGGTGCCCGTCATCGGCTTTCCCAAGGGCGCAGGCGCAAAGCTCGCCGCCTATGCGCGGGAGACCCGGGTCGACGCGATCGGCCTCGACGAGACGGTCGATCCCGCCTGGGCCGCCGCGGTGCTGCCGCCCGATCTGCCGGTCCAGGGAAATCTCGATCCCTTGGCCCTGCTCGCCGGCGGCGCGGCGCTTGAAACCGCCGTGGGTCGCATCCTATCTGGGCTTGCGGGGAGGCCGCACATCTTCAACCTGGGTCACGGCATCATCAAGGAAACCCCGATCTCGCACGTCGAGCGGCTCCTTGCCCTGGTGCGCGCAGCGCCGGCCGGTCGCTGAACGTGAGCTACAGCTTCGGATCGGTTCTGATCTTGCTCTATCCATGGCTCAAGGCCGGCCACATCATCTTCGTGATCTTCTGGATCGCGGGCCTGTTCATGCTGCCGCGTTTCTACGTCTATCACCAGGAAAGCGCGCCGGGCTCCGACGAGGAGAGACGGTGGATCGAGCGCGAGAAGAAGCTCCGCTCGATCATCATCACCCCGGCGATGATCCTCGTCTGGATTTTCGGCCTGCTCCTCGCTTACCTGATCGGCGCGTGGAGCCAGCCCTGGTTCCTCGCCAAGTTCGCCATCGTCGTCGCCCTGTCCGGCTATCATGGCTGGATGGTCGATTACGGCAAGAAGCTGGAGCGGGGCATCCGGCCCGTGTCCGGCAGGGCGCTCAGGATCATGAACGAGGTCCCCGGCCTCGCCGTGGTGCTGATCGTCGTGCTGGTGATCGTCCGGCCGTTCTGACCGGCGCGCGGCGCTATCGTCTCGGCGAAAGCCGGGACAGTCCCCCTTTCGCTCGGCTTGACTTGCCAAGGGGCGGAGCATAACGGCCACAACAGTCGTTAGCCTGCCGTCCGCGCGGGTGTTCAAGCCGCCACATTCCCCGAAATTCCGAGCCTTCAACGCCCGGATTCCGTATCCCAAGAGTTACCCGACATGCATTTGAACGACCTCAAGCAGAAAACCCCCGCCGAGCTGGTCGCCATGGCCGAAGAGCTGGGCGTCGAGGGCGCCTCGACCCTGCGCAAGCAGGAGCTGATGTTCTCGATCCTCAAGGTCCGCGCCGATTCCGGCAACGAGATCATGGGGCAGGGCACGATCGAGGTGCTGCAGGACGGCTTCGGCTTCCTGCGCTCCGCCGATTCCAACTATCTGGCCGGCCCCGACGACATCTACGTCTCCCCCAACCAGGTCCGCAAATTCGGCCTGCGCACCGGCGACACGGTCGAGGGCGAGATTCGCGGCCCCAAGGAGGGCGAGCGCTATTTCAGCCTCGTCCGCGTCACCCAGGTCAATTATGACGACCCCGACGCCGTCCGCCATCGAGTCAATTTCGACAACCTCACCCCGCTCTACCCGGACGAGAAGCTGACCCTCGACAGCGCCGATCCGACGATCAAGGACAAGTCGGCGCGGGTCATCGACATCATCTCGCCGCAGGGCAAGGGCCAGCGCGCCCTGATCGTGGCGCCGCCGCGAACCGGCAAGACGGTGCTGCTGCAGAACATCGCCCGGGCGATCACCGACAACCATCCCGAGGTCTTCCTGATCGTGCTGCTGATCGACGAGCGGCCGGAGGAAGTCACCGACATGCAGCGCTCGGTGAAGGGCGAGGTCATCTCCTCGACCTTCGACGAGCCGGCCAGCCGCCACGTCCAGGTCGCCGAGATGGTGATCGAGAAGGCGAAGCGCCTGGTCGAGCACAAGAAGGACGTGGTGATCCTGCTCGACTCGATCACCCGCCTCGGCCGCGCCTACAACACGGTGGTGCCGAGCTCCGGCAAGGTGCTGACCGGCGGCGTCGACGCCAATGCGCTGCAGCGGCCGAAGCGCTTCTTCGGCGCCGCCCGCAACATCGAGGAGGGCGGCTCGCTCTCGATCATCGCCACCGCGCTCATCGACACCGGCTCCAAGATGGACGAGGTGATCTTCGAGGAGTTCAAGGGCACCGGCAATTCCGAGATCGTGCTCGACCGCAAGGTCTCCGACAAGCGCATCTTCCCGTCGCTCGACGTCGGCAAGTCGGGCACCCGCAAGGAAGAGCTGCTCGTCGAGCAGGGCACGCTTTCCAAGATGTGGGTGCTCCGCCGGATCCTCATGCAGATGGGCACGGTCGACGCCATGCAGTTCCTTCTCGACAAGATGAAGGATTCCAAGACCAACGAGGATTTCTTCGCCTCGATGAACCAGTAGGCGTCGGTGCTGAACTTCTCGGAGATCTTCACGACCGCGGGCCTCGTCGCCCTCGGCCAGGTGATCCTGATCGATCTGACCATGGCCGGCGACAATGTCGTGATCATGGGCACGCTCACCTCCGGCCTGCCGGAGAAGGAGCGGCGCAAGGTCATCATGCTCGGCGTCGGCATGGCGCTGATCTTCCTGATCGGCTTCGCCCTGATCGCGACCCAGCTGCTGCATTTCACCGGCCTGATCCTGGCCGGCGGCCTGCTCCTGCTCTGGGTCGCGTACAATATGTACCGGGAGCTGCGGCACGCGCCGCCGCCGGTCACCGCCGACGATCCGGACACCGAGGCGGTCGAGGGGCCGCCGCGCACCAAGACCTTCCTCCAGGCCGCGATCCAGGTGACGCTCGCCGACCTGTCGATGAGCCTCGACAATGTGCTCGCGGTCGCGGCCACGGCGCGCGATCACCCGACCGTCCTGTTCATCGGCCTCGCTTTTTCGGTCACCCTGATGGGTATCGCCGCCAATTTCGTGGCCCGGCTGGTGCAGCGCTATCGCTGGATCGCCTGGATCGGCCTGCTGATGATCCTCTATGTCGCCTGCCGGATGATCTATGACGGCGTCGTGGACGAGCATTACGGCGTCCTGCACCTGTTCCTGTCGAGATAGCTGAGATGGTCGACGCCGGCACGATCACCGCCTTCACCGAGGTGCTGCTGATCGATCTCGTGCTGGCGGGCGACAATGCGATCGTGGTGGGCGCGCTGGCCGCAGGCCTCCCCGCCGACCAGCGCAGGAAGGTCATCCTGATCGGCATCCTCGCGGCCCTGGTGCTGCGCATCGGCTTCGCGCTCGCCGTGACCCAGCTGCTCCAGGTGATCGGCCTGATCCTCGCCGGCGGCCTGCTCCTGCTCTGGGTCGCGTGGAAGATGTACCGGGAGATCCGCTGCGGGGCGCATTCGCCGGGCTCCGACGAAGTGCAGGGCGACGAGCGCTCGGGCGTCAGGGCCGCGAGGAGCTTCGCCTCGGCCGCCTGGGCGGTGGCGCTGGCCGACGTCTCGATGAGCCTCGACAATGTCCTCGCCGTCGCCGGCGCGGCGCGCGAGCATCCCTGGGTGCTCGCCGCGGGCCTGGTCCTCTCCGTGGCGCTGATGGGCATCGCCGCCAATCTCATCGCCAAATATATCGACCGCTACCGCTGGATCGCCTGGATCGGGCTCGCCGTCATCCTCTGGGTGGCCGGCAAGATGATCTATGACGGCTTCGTCGACCATGAAGTCGGCGTGCTCAAATATCTCTGGCCCGAGCTGGCGGCGCAGATCGCTCACTAGGCGGCGGACGGCCCTCTCAGCCGACATGCTCCGCGAAGAAGGCCTCGGTGCGGCTGTCGGCCAGCTGCGCGGCCTGCTCGCTCCGCCGGTTGCCCGTCTCGGCCGCGAAGCCGTGATCCTCGCCCGCATAGTCGTAGAGCGTCACCCGGGGATGATCGTCGAGCCCCTCGTGGATCAGGGCCTGCTTGTCGGGCGTGACGAAATGATCGGCGCCCGCAATGTGCAGCAGGAGCGGGCGGGCGATGGCGTGCTTCTCGCCCAGCAGGCCCTCGAGCCCGACACCATAATAGCCGACCGAGGCGTCGACGTCGGTGCGCGTCGCGGTCATGAAGGCGAGCCGCCCGCCCAGGCAATAGCCGACGCAGCCGACCCGGCCGCCCTCGGGAAGGCGCGCGCGCGCCGCGCGGATGCAGGCCTCGATGTCCGCGATCGCCTTGTCCTGGTTCAGTTTCTGCATCAGGCCGAGCGCTTCCTGGAACTGCTCGGGCACGTCCGGATCGAGCTCGACGCCCTCCCGGATCCGCCAGAACAAGTCGGGGGCGATGCCGAGATAGCCGAGCGAGGCCCAGTGATCGCATTTGGCGCGGATTCCGGGATTCACCCCGAATATCTCCTGGATGACGACGACCGCGCCCCTGGGCGTCCCTTCCGGCTCTGCGAGCCAGGCGTTGAAGCGGCCGTCATGGTCGAGCGTTTCGATCGTGATTCGGGCCATGGCGCGTCCTCCCTTGCGGTTTCGGCCCCTATAGACCTACAGGCTCCGCAACCAAGAGAGATGAGGAGAGCGCCCGATGAAAGTCACCGTGGATGTCGACTGTACGCCGGAGGAAGCGCGCCGCTTCATGGGGCTGCCGGACCTCTCGCCGGTGCACGAGGCCTATGTCGAGAAGATGAAATCGGCGGTCACCGACGGACCGACGCCGGAAATGTTCGGCGACATGATGAAGGCCTGGGGGCCGATGAACGAGGCGGGCATGAACATGTGGAAGCAGATGCTCGACCAGATGGGGAAGGCGCCGCGCTGAGGGATACGATCTACGCCTTGTCCTCGGGCGCGCCGCCGGCCGGGGTCGCCATCATCCGGATCAGCGGGCCGCGGGCGGAAGCGGCGCTCGTGGCCCTGGCCCGGCGCCTGCCCGAGCCGCGCATGGCGACCTTCCGTCAATTGCGCGTGGATGGCGAACTTCTTGATAATTCAGTGATTCTCTGGTTGCCCGGGCCCAGGAGCGCGACCGGCGAGGATGTTGCCGAGTTGCATCTTCACGGCGGCCGGGCGGTGATTGCCCGGGCGCTGTCAGCCCTGGCGGCGATGGCGGGGCTGCGCGAGGCCCGGCCGGGCGAATTCACCCGCCGTTCCTTCGAGAATGGCGCGCTGGACCTGAGCGAGGCGGAGGGGCTGGGCGACCTGCTCATGGCCGAAACCGAGGGCCAGAGGCGGGCGGCGCTGACGCTGATGCGCGGCGGGTTGAGCCGGCAGGTGGTGGCGTGGCAGGACCGGCTGCTGGCCCTGGCGGCGCAGGTCGAGGCGGCGCTGGATTTCTCCGACGAGGATGATGTCGCGCCGCTGACCGAGGGCTTCGCTGCGGCGCTCGCGTCGTTGCGGGAGGAGATGGCGGCGGCCCTGGCGCGGCCGGGCGCGGAGCGGCTGAAGGATGGCGTGCGGGTCGTCATCGCGGGCCCGCCAAATGCGGGAAAGTCCAGCCTTCTCAATGCGTTGGTTGGCAGGGAGGCGGCGATCGTGACGGACCTGCCCGGGACCACAAGGGATCTGGTCGAGGCGCCGGTCGCGATCGGCGGGATTCCCTTCCTGTTCACCGACACGGCGGGGCTGCGCGAGACCGGCGACAGGGTCGAGACGATCGGGGTCGAGCGCGCGCGCGCCTCCCTGGCGGGGGCCGACATCATTCTCTGGCTCGGCCCGCCGGCGGACGCGCCGCAGGGGGCAATCCGGATTCACGCCAGGGCGGACCTCGGCCCCGCGCCGGCCGGCGCCGGCCTCGCCACCTCGGTCGTGACCGGCGAGGGCCTGGACGCGCTCGTCGACCGGTTGCAGGCGCGGGCGCGGGATTTGCTCCCGGTCCCGGGTGAGGTCGCCCTGAACGCGCGGCACCGGGCGGCGATCGCGGAGTCAGCGGCGGCGCTGGCGGAGGCCGACGGCCGGGACCTGATCATCGCGGCCGAGGCGCTGCGGGCCGCCCGGGTCGCGCTGGACCGGGTCACCGGCAAGGCCGGGGTCGAGGACATGCTCGACGCGTTGTTCGGCCGCTTCTGCATCGGAAAGTAGGCGGGAGCGACTGTTCCACGTGGAACATTTGCTGTAGGCGGCGCCGCGTGACGAGGCATTACGACATCATCGTGGTCGGCGGCGGCCATGCCGGGACCGAGGCGGCGGCCGCGGCGGCGCGCATGGGCGCGTCGGTCGCCCTGGTCAGCTTCAGTCGCGCGCAGATCGGCGCGATGTCGTGCAACCCGGCCATGGGGGGGTTGGGCAAGGGCCATCTGATCCGCGAGGTCGATGCCTTTGACGGGCTGATCGCCCGCGCCTCGGATCATGCCGCAATCCATTATCGCATGCTCAACGCCAGCAAGGGAGCGGCGGTGCGCGGGCCGCGCATCCAGGCCGACCGCCGCCGCTACAAGGCTGCGATCCATGCCCTGGTCGACGCCCAGGAGGGGCTGGAGGTGGTTGAGGGCGAGGCGAGCGCGCTCCGGCTCGAAGGACGGCGCGTGACCGGGCTGGCGCTGGCGGACGGCCGCCTGCTCGCCGCCAGGGCCGTGATCCTCGCCACCGGCACCTTTCTCGGCGGCAAGCTCCATTTCGGGATGACCAGCTGCGCCGGCGGC
>SMEU01000007.1_pt1 | contig 25628 bp, 28 predicted proteins | sample 2456051 | NCBI WGS metagenome assembly SMEU01 (sample SAMN10132600, study PRJNA489261) | soil metagenome | isolation source: day120 un-amended silt loam soil | place: USA | collected 2015-05-01
GCTCCGGAAGCGGAGGTCGACATAGTTCCAGAAGACGGTGGCGTCGGTCGCGTCGTCGATGAAGAAGCCCTCCGGATGGACCGAATGGCTGTGCCGCTCGACCAGCTCCAGGCCGGCCTGGTGGGCGACGCGGGAGAGCGCGTTGGTCAGCTGGCAGATGCCGCCGCCGACCGAGGGGATCATGCAGCCGAGCCGGAGCTCCCGCCCGGTGACATAGCCCTTGCCGCGGCCCGGGTGCCCGGCCGCGCGCCAGAAGCTGAAAATCTGGCCCGGTTCCAGCACCAGCCCGTCCACGGCCGCGGCGGCGACCCTCAGATTCTGGACCTTGCCCAGCTCGAGTTCGCGTTCGCGCGGGTCGGCGAGCGTGTAGAGCCGGTGCTCGTCATAGGCGAGAAGCTGCGCGTCGGCGGGAAGCGCAACCCGGCCGAGCCGCGGCGGCGGCGCGGCGGCGTTGAGGAGCGCGCGACGAAGGATCAGCAGCCGGGATTTCGCCCAGAAGAGGAAGCGGCCCGGGGCGGCGTGCGGCCGCGCCGGTTCAACCATGATCTGCGCTCCGGACATGGTCCGAGGGAAACAGAAAGCGCCAGTACTGGCAAGGGGATCAGGGCTGCGGCCCCGCCGCGTTCAGCCCGGCCGCGACGATCGCATCGCCCACCACCGGCCGGACATGGGTGGAATCGTAGAACAGGCACTCGGATGGCGGCGCGGAGGCCGGGCAGCCGGGGGCCCGGAGTGGCGCGAGGAAGGCGGGATCGTCGCTCATCACCAGGGTGGCGCCGTTCCGCCCTGCCAGCGCCTGCACCTCGCCCCGCCAGCGCCGATAGAGTCCGGTGAGACCGGCCTCGCCCACCATGGAGAAATAGGTCTGGTGGGAGGGGGTGATGAACAGGATCGCCTGGACTCCGCGCTCCTGCAGGAAGGCGAGCAGCGCATCGAACCGGTGCAGGCGCTGCGCATAAGCCTCGGCGCGCGCCTGGTCCTCGAATCGCCAGCGCTGGACCAAGGCGGCGCGAATGCGCGCATCGGGCAGGACCGGCAGTGCCGGGCGCGCATGGCCATAAGGCGTGGCGCTGCGGGCGAAGCCGTGGACGCTGAACGGCGGGTCGCGGCAGGATTCGGGGTCGGCGAGCGCGAGCAGGCCGGCGCGCAAGGCGTGCGGGTCGAGCAGGCCGTAGCGCAACGCGGTCGAGTCCGGGTCGGCGACGGACCAGAGCGGGGTAAGCGTGCCCGGCTCCCGCTCCGGCATGGCGAAGGCGCCGAAGTCGAGGCCGATCCAGACCCGCCGCACCGGCGCCTCGTATACGGCCTGGCGCACGAGCAGGTCGATCTCCTCAAGGGTCGCAGCGGAGAGCGCGAGATTGACCGTCCGGCGACCGGTGCGGCGGCTGAACGATTCCTCGTGGAACGCCCAGAGCGCGCGCGACGAGCCCACCACCACCTCCTCGGGCTGGCGGAGGCGAATCAGGACGGGCTTCAGATAGCGGTCGTCGTCGACCCTGATCCCCGGCGCGCACAGGCCGGCGCCGCCGCCGCTGCGCGCAGAGAGGAGCCCATAGGGGTCGACCAGCCAGGCGACTGCCAGCACGGCGGCGGCGAGCAAGGCCGCCGTCCCCAGCAGCCAGGCCAGGAAGCGCCGTCCGTCGGCCTTTGCGGGCTCAGAACTGGACATAGACGAACCTTCGCCCGTCGCCGGTCAGCAACAGGCAGAGGATGAGGAACAGGGCCATGACCATGGCCCAGCGGCGGTTGAGCGAGAAGGTAAGGGCGCGCAGCGGATAAAGCGGCAGGGGAGGTGGGGCGCCCGGCCGGAGGTCGATCGCGTTCCAGAGGCGGCCGAAGAACTGGGCGCTGTTCGGCAGGCCCCAGGCCGCGACCGCGCAGAGCGGCAGCATGATCAGGCCAGCGTCGGCGAGCGGAACAGGCCGCCGATCAGCGCGCTGACCAGGAAGGTGAGGGCGATCGCCCCGATCCGCCGCGCGAGCGAGGCTTCGCCGCGCCGGCGGGCGAGCCGTCGCTTCTCGTGCGCGACCAGCAGGATGACGGTCTGGATCAGGCCCCAGAGCACGAACGTCCAGCCGAGCCCGTGCCAGAGGCCGGAGAGGATTCCGGTGACCGCCAGCGCGGCCACGATCGGGACATGCCGGCGCCGCGCCAGCGGAAAGAAGACATGGTTGCGCATGAAGATGGCGAAGCTGATATGCCAGCGGCGCCAGAGGTCGAAGCGATCGATCGCGATCAGCGGCCGGTCGAAATTGATCGGCAGCCTGATCCCGAACATCCGGCCGAGGCCGATCGCCATGTCGGTATAGGCCACGAAGTCGAAATAGAGCTGCAGCTGGAAGGCGATGATTGCGAACCAGCTTTCCGCCGGCGAGATCGGGGCCTGCTGCGCGGCGAGGAAGACGCTGTCCACCGCCGGTCCGATCTGGTCGGCGAAGAGCAGCTTCTGGGCGAGGCCGAAAATGAAGATGGCGAGGCCGACGGCGAGGTCGCTGCTGCCGGCTCTGGCGAGGGCGCCGTCCGCCAGCTGGCGGGCGATGGCGGGAAAGGGCGTGATCGGGCCCATGACCAGCTTCGGGAAGAAGCTGATGTAGAAGAGATAGTCTCGGAACGAGAAACCCGTGACCTGTCCCCGCCAGGCGCCCACCACGAAGCCGATCTGCTGGAAGGTGATGTAGGAGAGGCCGAGCGGGATCAGGATCGACTCCGCGGCGCGGAAGCCGTCCGGCCCGGTCGCCGCGACCGCCTCGATCTTGAAGAAGCCGAGCAGGCCGATATTGAACGCCACCGCGCTCCACAGGATCGCGCCGCGCGCCCGCTCCGACAGGCGGTGCTCCCGCACCAGCAGGGCGGCGAAGGCCGGATTGGCGAGTAGGCTCAGCCCGGCGATGAGCAGATTGTGCAGCCCCGACAGGCTGTAGAAGAGCAGGGAGGCGAGGATCAGCAGACTTGCCCGTCGCCCAGCCGCAGCCCCGCCCCGCAGCGCGTGGAAGCCGGTCAGGACCGCCGGCAGGAAGAGCAGGATGAAGCTCCAGCTGACGAAGCTCATGCGCAGTCAGGCCGCGCGGCGGAGGCCCGCTCCGTGCATGTCGAACCAATGGCGGGCGCCGTCGCCGGCCGCCTTGAGGCAACGCCTCTGCTCGTCGGCGGTCAGGGCCCGGTCGGTCACCATATCCAAGGCCTGCCGGCCATGGGCGCGGTCGGCCTCGACATGGGCGGCAAAGAAGGCGAGGTCGCGCGCGGCGAACCCGTGCCGGCGCAACGCTTCGAACAGCAGGATCGCCGTCTCCGAGAATTTGAGCTCCTGTCCGACGAGGATGAAGGCCACCGCCTCCAGCCAGCGCCCTTCGGCGAGCATCGTCCGGCCCGGTACTGTCGTGTGCAGGCCGTCGCCCTCCATTTTGTCATCGCCCCCTGCCTCGGGGCCGCCGCAGGCCCTCACGAAGCGCAGCGCCAGCGCGGGATGCCGCGCCTCGGGCCGCGACACCAGCCCGCGCCGTGGGCTCAGGAACATGCCTTCCTCCCCGAGCAGATTCTCGAGCAGGATCAGCTGCGCCTCCTTGTCCGGCGCCTTCTCGATCAGCTCGGCGAGGGAGGCGCAGAAGGTTTTCGCCGAGACATAGGTGGAGCGCGCATAGCGAAGCAGCACAGTCGGCGGGCAGCGCCCGGTCGCCAGCAGTCGGAAGAAGCGGGTCTCCTCGAAGGGATAAAGGTCGACCGCGGCGAGCAAAGCCGCCTCGAACGCATCGCGCGTCAGCGGGGCCTCAATAGTGGAAAGCATTTTCGACCATGCTTTCGAACATCGGCTCGACATAGCCGTCGGGCGCGATCCGCCCCCGGTCGAGGCTGCCGAGATCCGGCCATTCGGTGAGCTGGATCATGGCCGTCCCCAGCCGGTAGTCGCGGCTCGACCCTTCCGCCCCGTGCAGCGCCATCTCGCCGGCCCGGTCCCCGAGCGCCCCCCGGATGCAGGCCTCGAGCCCGTCCAGCGACAGCGAGCAGTCCGCCATGTGCCGGCCCAGCCGCCCGACCGAGCGAAAATGAAGGTCCCTGACCCCTCGCGCCAGCAGCCAGGGCAGGAAGTCGGCGAGATGGCCGTCGTTCAGCCCCTGGATCACGATCGTGCCCGAGGTCACGTTCATGTGCGCCGCGAGCAGGTTGTCGAGCGCCTTCAGCTTGCGCTTCGCGCAGGCCGTGCCGTCGATCGCCTCGTAGAGCGAGTCTTCGAGCCCGCCGTTGAGCGAGAGATAGACCGTCCCGAGCCCTGCCTCCCGCAGCGTCCTGACATAGGAGGCGCGGCCGAGCTTCAGGCCGTTGGAGAGGATCACCGGGGTGTGGCCGAGGGTGCGCACACGCCGGATGATCTCCGGCAGGTCCGCGCGCATCGTCGGTTCGGCGCCGACCAGCCGGATCCGGGTCCGCCGCGGCAGCCGCCCGAGGATCGCGTAGAGCCAGTCGACCGGCAGGTCGGGGAGGTCGCGGACCGGGATGTAGCAGTTCCGGCAGGCCATGTTGCAGCGATGGGTGATGTCGGCGAACAGCACCCGGAACGGATTGTCCTCGGGCCGGAAGCGCATCGCGCCCGGCTTGAAGGCGCCGCGCAGCGTCTCGAGCGCCGCGGCCCCGGCCGGGTCGGCGACATGGTCGGCGGAAACCGCGCGCTGCAGCATCGGTACGCAACCCCCCGGGAAGGCCAGCGAGAGCCTAGGGCTAACTGTCCGTTACGGAGGCGTCAACATGGCCTCAGCGCCTTCAGCCCCGGCACGCCCCCGGCGCCTGCACGCTGACTCCGGCGCGGGCCGCCTCGCAGGCATTGCCGTAGGTCCGGTTGTCGCAGCCGCAGACGGGCTGGTGGATCTCGGGGCAGATGTCCGGCCGGCGGACGCAGGTGCCCTGGCCGTCCGGCATGTTGCACTGGCCTGGCGGATGCTGGCAGAAATCCTGCGCCGAGGCGCATTGCACGCCAGCGACGCCGCCGCAGGTCCCGCCCGTGGGCGCGCCGCCCGACAGGTTGGTGGCCGGCGCCGGTCCGTTGGTCGCCGGCGGCGACGACATGTTGCCGGTCTCCGGCGCCGTCGCCTCGTTGGCCGCCGGCGCCGCATTGTTCGCCGCGCCGTTGCCGCCGCCTTGGCTGCAGGCGCCGAGGCCGAGCCCTGCGGCGATCAGGAGCGCCGCGAAAATCCTTGTCCTGAGCATCTTTCCCCCTCCCTGTCGTCACACTCCTGTGAATCCCGTGCCCGCCTCGTCCTGCCCGGGCCGCCCCAAGAGCGACCCGGAGCCGGGTTCAGCCCGCGGGAGCGGCGGCCGGGCTCACCACCTGGTAGAGCGGCTTGTCGCGGCTCTCGGCGCCGCCCAGCGCGCCCGCGGTGAACGAATAGTCGCTCCAGAAGATGTCGGTGATCGCCGGCGAGCTGCTGTTGTAGGACACTTCATGCCACTCCCGGGTCGAGGAGTAGATGCTGAGATAATAGGTGTCCCCGGTCTGGTCGCGGAACGCCAGGTACATGGAGCCGCTCCCGAACCCCTTCGGGCCCTGCGCCTCGACCCGCACCTGATAGTCGTAAATCCCCGCGACCGGGACCAGCTCGATGGTGAAGACCGCCGCATTGTTGTTGGCGATGACGCAGTTCTGCGGCGAGCTGCCATTGACCGTCGCCGACTGGTTCACTTGCATGCCGCCGGGGCTGTTGGCGCTGTAATAGCCGCTTGTGCATTCCCCGCACTGGCCGTTGAAATTGGCCACGCCGTCGCCGCCGGTGACCAGGGTATGAGTGAGTGTCTGTTCCATTGCACGTCTCCCGATTCAGGATGAGCGCCTGGCCCGGGGAGACTACGCCTGCCGACCGAGTCGGGCAAGTATCGATCAGGCTGATCTGAAATAGTTTCGATAATCGCGGCGTGCCCTCGACTTGCCGGATTCTTCGGCTTTGTTTGAGAGTGTTCTTGCCCTTTTCTCAAGCCCGTTCGTAACGAGGCCCGGCCGAACCTCCCTCCGGGCGCCCACCGCCCCGCCGCTTGGACTTGCCGTTCCGCAGGTGCTAGCACCGTCGCAGCAGCGCGGCCTCAGGGGACGGCCGCGCGGCCGGTCGAACTGGCGTATCTCCCTCGGAAAACAGGAGCGCTGCTGCCATGGCCAGACCGGTCAAGTTCGCCCACGTCGTCTACATGACCCGCCGCTACGAGGCGATGATCGCCTGGTATCGCGACGTGTTCGAGGCCGAGATCGTCAACATGGACCCGGCCATCGCCTTCATGACCTATGACGACGAGCATCACCGCTTCGCCTTCGCCAATCTCGATCTGCTCAAGCCCGACGGCGGCGGCCCCGACGACCGCGGCCAGATCGGCGTCAACCACGTCGCCTACACCTATGCCAATGTCGCCGACCTGCTCGCCACCTACGAGCGGCTTAAGGCGGCCGGCATCCATCCCTATTGGCCGGTCCACCACGGCACCACCTTGTCGCTCTACTACGCCGACCCCGACGGCAACCGCATGGAATTCCAGGTCGACGCCTGCAGCGCCGAACAGGGCAAGGCGTTCCTCGCCGCAACGGACAATCCGGTCGGCGTGCTCTACGACCCCGAGGCGCTGGTCGCGCGCCTCCGCGCCGGCGAGGCGGAGGAGAGCCTGCTGGCCCAGCCCGCGGGCGAGCCCTCGCCGATCCCGGCGGCGCATGGAATGACGTGAGGCCGAAGCGCCGAAACCCCTCCTAAGTCATCCCGGCGAAAGCCGGGATCCACCTTGCCCTTGTACAACGAAATCAGAATGCGCTGCTTGCTGCCCGCCCGAAGGCGAACGCCTAGTTCGTCCCGCCCGCCGGATCGGCGCGCTGGCGTCGATGGCTCTCGAGGTAGGCGCGAACTTCCTCCCGAAGTTCCGCTTCGAGGGGTTCGAGCGCCCGGAAGGCGTCCCTCATATAAGCGGTGTTGGCGCGGGCGACGTCGGGATCGGCGAGGAGGTTCGTCGAGCGCTGCATGAAGGCAGTCCCGGCCGACGTCCCGACGAAGGCGCGGATCTGAACCAGCTCGGCATAGCTGAAAATGCGCGCATAGGCGCGGGCCATGGCGATGAAGATCGCCGGGGCGCCGTCGGCGATCTGCCGGTTGGAGACTGCACGGACGCGTTCGATGAAGCGATCGAATATCCGGCGCGCGTCATCGTCCATCGCGCCGCCAAGGCTTTGCTCGGCCGCGCTGCGCGCCTGCTCCATCAGGGTGTCCGTCGCTCGCGCCATCATGGCTTGGCGCATCTCGGGCGGGTAGGCGATGTCGAGGATTTCGGTCGCGAGCGTCAGGCTGCGCGGATCGAGGGCTGCGACGGGGACGGGCGGAGTCTCCTGCGCGGAAAAGGCCGGGCTGCCCGCGCCAAGCGCCAGCAGGACCCCTGCGCCAAGATATCGCAACGCTGACATATCCGCCCCCCCCGAGAAAACGCGCACATTCTGGCGCGCTTTTCAGGGTTTGTCAGCGGGAAATGTCGAGAAGTTCAGCAGGTTACTGGTCGAGGAACGACCGCATCTTCCGAGACCGGCTCGGATGCTTCAGCTTCCTGAGCGCCTTCGCCTCGATCTGCCGGATGCGCTCGCGGGTCACCGAGAATTGCTGCCCGACCTCCTCCAGCGTGTGATCGGTGTTCATCCCGATCCCGAACCGCATCCGCAGCACGCGCTCCTCACGCGGCGTGAGCGACGCCAGCACCCGGGTCACCGTCTCCTTCAGATTCGCCTGGATCGCCGCGTCCACCGGGATCACCGCATTCTTGTCCTCGATGAAATCGCCGAGATGGCTGTCCTCCTCGTCGCCGATCGGCGTTTCGAGGCTGATCGGCTCCTTGGCGATCTTCATCACCTTGCGGACCTTCTCGAGCGGCATGGAGAGGCGCTCGGCCAGCTCCTCCGGGGTCGGTTCGCGGCCGATCTCGTGCAGGATCTGGCGGCTGGTGCGGACCAGCTTGTTGATCGTCTCGATCATGTGGACCGGGATTCGGATCGTCCTTGCCTGATCGGCAATGCTGCGGGTGATCGCCTGCCGGATCCACCAGGTCGCATAGGTGCTGAACTTGTAGCCGCGGCGATATTCGAATTTGTCGACCGCCTTCATCAGGCCGATATTGCCCTCCTGGATCAGGTCCAGGAACTGCAGGCCGCGGTTCGTGTATTTCTTGGCGATCGAGATGACGAGGCGCAGATTGGCCTCGACCATCTCCTTCTTGGCGATGCGCGCCTCGCGCTCGCCCTTCTGGACCTGGTTCACGATCCGGCGGAACTCGCCGAGGCTCATGCCGGTCGCCTGGCTGATCTCGGCGATCTCGGTGCGGATGCGCTCGATCGCGCCCGCTTCCTGCGCGCAGAAGGCGGCGAACTTCTTGTCGATGCCGCAGACCCGCTCGGCCCAGTTCTCGTCGAGCTCGTGGCCCATATAGGCGTCGAGGAAGGCCTTGCGCGGCACCTTGTGGCGCTCGGCGAGGCGGAGCATCTGCCCGCCCAATGTCGTCAGCCGGCGGTTGTAGCTGTACAGCTGGTCGACCAGATATTCGATCTTGGCGCCGTGGAACTGGACGCTCTCCACCTCGGCGGTGAGCTGCTCGGACAGGCGCTGATATTTCTTCTCGTCGTTCGGCGCGAAGGACTGGGCGCCGGACATGGCGTCCATCCGCGCGATCTGCAGCTTGGAGAATTTCTTGTAGAGGTCGGTGATCGCCGCGAACTTCTCCAGAGCGGCGGGCTTCAGGGTCTCCTCCATCTGGGCGAGGCTGAGCGTATTGTCCTCGTCATCGTCCTCGGTCGGCCGCGGCGCGCGCCGCTCGACCATGGAGTCCTCGTCCTCCTCCTCGGGGGCGGCCTCCTCGGGCTCTTCCTCTTCCTTGAAGCTCGGCCCGGCCGTGCTCTCGGAAATGGCGCCGTCATCCTCGTTCTCGGCGCCCTCGACCTGCTCGGCGGTCGGGCCCTTGGAGAGCATTGCCTCGAGGTCGAGAATCTCGCGCAGCTGCATCTGGCCGTTGTTGAGCGCGGTCGACCAGTCGATGATCGCGTTGAAGGTGATCGGGCTTTCGCACAGGCCCCAGATCATCGTGTCGCGGCCGGCCTCGATGCGCTTGGCGATGGCGATCTCGCCCTCGCGGCTGAGCAGTTCCACCGCGCCCATCTCGCGCAGGTACATGCGCACCGGGTCGTCGGTGCGGTCGACCGTCTCCTTCTTCTTCTCCAGAACGAAGGTCTCGACGCCGCCGTCCATCTCGTCCGGACCGTTATCGTCGTCCTTCTGGTCGTCCTCGTCGGCTTCCTCATTCTCGACGATGTTGACGCCCATCTCCGAAAGCGCGGACATCACATCCTCGATCTGCTCGGAGGACATCTGGTCCTGCGGCAGGGCGTCGTTGAGCTCGTCATAAGTGATGTAGCCGCGCTTGCGGGCGCGGCTGATCAGCTTCTTGAGCTGGGCTTCGTTGAGATCGATGAGCGGCGCGTCGCCGGTTTCGTTCTTCTCTTCGGTTTCCGCCGTATTCGTCTTTGCCATCTACCAGCCTTATCCCAATTGACGGCTTTAGTCTCCGCCAGCCTCGAACAATGTCGCCAGCTGCCGGTCAGCCTCATCGCGCGCCGTCCTGAGCCTCTGCTGCTCGTCGAACGCCGCCTGGTCTCCACCGTCCTTCAAACGCTTGGTGGCCGCCTCGAGTGCCGCGTCCAGCCCGGGGCGGGCGGCCAGCGTCTCTATGGCGAGAGCCAGATCGCGGCAGGCGCGGTCCGGCTCGGCGTCACGTCGCGTAAAGGAAAATCCAAGTCCTCGCTTACGGCGAAGAATCTCCAGGAGAGACGCGCCGCCATTCTCGGCCAATATGGTATTGAGCGCCTCCGGATCAAGCGCGGCGTTCGTCAACGCCGCTTCAGTCATCAGATCACGTAAACGGGCGGCGTCGCCGTCGCTTAAGTCCAGCGCCTGGATCTGCTCCAGATGCTCGCCGATCAGAGCGGGGAAGCGGGCGAGGCCGACGAGCACGGCGCGGGTCAGCTCGGGGCTGAGCCCGGTTCGGCCGAGCGCCTTCGCCTCGGCCGTGGTCGGGCGGGGCGGGGGCGGGAAGCGGCCGCCAGTGCCGAAGCGCGGCGTCCAGGGGCGGCGCTCCGGCCGGGGCAGGGTGAGCGCCTGGAAGCGGCCGATCAGCTCGTGGCGATATTGTTCGCGCACGTCCGGGTCCTGGATGGTGCCGACATGGTCCATCAGCCGGCGCCTGAGGCCGGCCCTCTGTTCCGGCGTAGTCAGCGGCTCGGCATTGAGCTCGTGCCGCCAGAGCCGGTCGACCAGGCTTTCCGGACTGGCCAGCAGCGCCTCGAACGCGGCGCTGCCGCCGGCGCGGATCAGATCGTCCGGGTCCTGGCCCGCGGGCAACGTCACGAAGGCGAGCGAGCGGCCCGGCCCGACATTGGGCAGCGCCCTGAGCGCCGCGCGCACGCCGGCCTTCTGCCCGGCCGAGTCGCCGTCGAAGCACATCAGGGGGGCGGGGGAGAGTTTCCAGAGCAAGCCGAGCTGGGCGTCGGTCAAAGCGGTGCCGAGCGGGGCCACCGTCTCCCGGAAGCCGGCGCCGTCGAGCGCGACGACATCCATCTGCCCCTCGACGACAAGCACGCGCCTCAGCGCACGGCTTGCGGGCCCCGCCTGGTGCAGGTTGAACAATGTCCGGCCCTTGTCGAACAAAGGGGTGTCGGGCGAATTCAGATATTTGGGCTCGCCCTGGCCGAGGATTCGGCCGGAAAAGGCGAGGCAGCGGCCGCGCGCATCCCGGATCGGAAACATGAGCCGCCCGCGGAAGCGGTCATAGGGCTCCTTGTCCTCTTCAGGTTTGATGAGAAGACCGGCCTCCACAAGCTTGTCATTGCCGAACTTCTTCAGCGCCACTTTCAGCTTCCCGCGGCTGTCCGGCGCCAGCCCGAAGCCGAACCTCTTCCTCGTCTCCGCGTTCACGCCGCGCTGCTGGAGATAGTCCCGCGCCGCGGCACCCTCGGCACCATCCAGCTGCTCCGCGAACCAGGTCGCGGCCGCCTCCATCACCTCATACAGCCCCGCCGCGCGCTCCGCCCGCTCCTGGGACCGGGGATCGGGCGCGGGCACCGCCATCCCCGCCGACTCCGCCAGCTCCTTCACCGCGTCCATGAAGGCGAGGCCGCGCTGGTCGGTCAGCCAGCGGATCGCGTCGCCGTGCGCCTGGCAGCCGAAGCAATGATAGAAGCCCTTCTCGTCATTGACGTAGAAGCTCGCCGTCTTCTCGTTGTGGAACGGGCAGCAGGCCTTGAACTCGCGCCCTGCGCGAACGAGCTTCACGCTCCGCCCGACCAGGGTCGACAGCGTCGTCCTGGCGCGGAGCTCGTCGAGAAAGGCAGGGGAGAGGGTCATCGTCCCCTCACAGCCTCATGCCGAAAGCCGCGCCTTCACCGCCGCGCTGGCCTTGCCCATGTCGATCTCGCCGGCGTGCCGTTCCCGAAGCAGCGCCATCACCCGGCCCATGTCCTTCACGGACCCCGCTCCGGTTTCCGCCACGATCGCGTCGATCGCCGCGCCCAGCTCGGCCTCGTCCAGCTGGCGGGGAAGGAAGCCCTCGATCACCGTCACCTCGGCGGCCTCGGCGTCGGCCAGCTCCCCGCGGCCGCCCCTGGTGTACATCTCGATCGATTCCCGCCGCTGCTTGACCATCTTCTGCAGCACCTCGGTGACCAGCACGTCGTCCTCGGGCGGATTGGCGGCGCCGCGCAGCTCGATGTCGCGGTTCTTGAGCGCCGCCTGGATCAGCCGGATCGTGCCGGTGCGCGGCTTGTCGCCGGCCTTCATGGCGCCGACCAGCGCCTGCTTTATCTCATCGCGAATCATGGAGCCTCGGGCTTCGAAAAGGGAAACGGCCAGCATAAAGAACCGGCCCGGCTTTTAATAGATTGACGCTCCCCGGTGCGGTCTCTAGCGGCTGAGACTTAGCGACATCGCCAGCCCACCGAAGGAGTGCCCGCCACGATGGCCGACGCCAGGACCATGCCCGCGCCTGAAGGGGCAACGGGAATATTGGTGCTAGCGGACGGTAGCGTGATCTGGGGCAAGGGCTTCGGCGCCGAGGGCGAGGCGGTCGGCGAGGTCTGCTTCAACACCGCGATGACGGGCTATCAGGAGATCATGACCGATCCCTCCTATGCCGGGCAGATCGTCACCTTCACCTTCCCGCATATCGGCAATGTCGGCGCCAATTATGAGGATCTGGAGGCGGACAATCCGTTCGCGCTCGGCTGCATCGTCCGCCAGGACGTTACCGAGCCGAGCAATTTCCGCGCCGCACAGAGCTTCGTCGAGTGGATGCGGGCGAACGGCCGGGTCGGCCTGTCCGGCGTCGACACGCGGGCGCTGACCCGCAAGATCCGCCACGACGGCGCCCCCAACGGCGTCATCGCCTATTCCGAAGCCGGCAGGTTCGACATCCCGGCCCTGCTCGACAAGGCCCGCGCCTGGCCCGGGCTGGAGGGGATGGACTTGGCCAAGGAGGTCTCCTGCCGGCAGCTGTACCGCTGGGCGGGCGGCAAGTGGCGGCTGGGCGAGGGCTATGAGGAGCGCGAACATGACGAAGCGCTCCCGCATGTCGTCGCCATCGATTACGGCTCCAAGCGCAACATCTTCCGCAACCTCGCCGACGCCGGCGCGCGGGTGACGGTGCTGCCCGCCACCACCAGCTTCGAAGAGGTGATGGCGCACAAGCCCGACGGCTTCTTCCTCTCCAACGGCCCCGGCGACCCCGCGGCGACCGGCGAATATGCGGTGCCCGTGATCCAGAAGATGCTGGGGACCGGCAAGCCGCTCTTCGGCATCTGCCTCGGCCACCAGTTGCTGGGCATCGCGGTCGGCGGCCGCACCGTGAAGATGCACCAGGGCCATCGCGGCGCCAACCATCCGGTCAAGCGCCTCGCCGACGGCCGCGTCGAGATCACGAGCATGAACCACGGCTTCGCGGTCGAGGCGGAGAGCCTGCCCGCCAATGCCCGGCCGACCCATATCTCGCTGTTCGACGGCAGCCTCTGCGGTCTCGAACTGACCGACCGGCCCGCCTTCAGCGTTCAGTATCACCCCGAGGCGAGCCCGGGCCCGCAGGACAGCCAGTATCTGTTCGACAAGTTCGTGGAGATGCTGGCATGATCCGACCGGGACTCTATCCGTCTGTGATTGTCGGACTCTTGGCAGCGGCATGTGGTCAAACCCGCCAGCCCGCTGAGTCACCACAGGCGCGACCTTCCCTCAGGAACGATTCTGTGAATGCTGATCCGCATCTCCTTGGCGTAAGGTTTCGAGCATCTGACAGCGTTCTCGCGAGGATCGAGGAAGCGGCGCGACGGGCAGGATGGACCGAGGTGCGACATGATCGCGTCGGGACGATCCTGGTGCTCGCCCCGGAACCCTATTCGATTGAGCGCTTCACCCGATTGATTGAAGGGGTGGAGACAATCGGTACGCGAGACTTTGGACTTCAGCTCATCGGCCCGGATGGCAGGGCGGTGGATGAGGACGGCAATCCGGTGAATGAGAACTGATGCCCAAACGCACCGACATCTCTTCCATCCTCATCATCGGCGCCGGCCCGATCGTCATCGGGCAGGCGGCGGAGTTCGATTATTCGGGCAGCCAGGCGGTGAAGGCGCTGAAGGAGGAGGGCTACCGGGTCATCGTCGTCAATTCGAATCCCGCAACGATCATGACCGACCCGGAGACGGCCGACGCCACCTATGTCGAGCCGGTGACCCCGGCCTATGTCGCCGAGATCATCGCAAAGGAGCGGCCGGACGCCGTGCTGCCCACGATGGGCGGGCAGACCGGGCTCAATACCGCGCTCGCGCTCTTCAAGGACGGCACGCTCGCCAAATATGGGGTGCAGCTGATCGGCGCCGACGCCGAGGCGATCGAGAAGGCGGAGGACCGCCTCAAGTTCCGCGAGGCGATGGACCGCATCGGCCTCGAAAGCCCGCGCTCGGCGATCGCGCACAGCCTCGACGACGCCATGGCGGCAGTCGAGCAAATCGGACTTCCCGCAATCATCCGCCCCAGCTTCACGCTCGGCGGCACCGGCGGGGGCATCGCCTATAATCGCGAGGAGTTCGAGGAGATCGTCCGCGGCGGTCTCGAGGCCTCGCCGACCACCGAGGTGCTGATCGAGGAATCGGTGCTCGGCTGGAAGGAATATGAGATGGAGGTGGTCCGCGACCGCGCGGACAATGCCATCATCATCTGCTCGATCGAGAATGTCGACCCGATGGGCGTCCACACCGGCGATTCCATCACCGTCGCGCCGGCGCTGACGCTGACCGACAAGGAATATCAGATCATGCGCAACGCGAGCATCGCGGTGCTGCGCGAGATCGGTGTCGAGACGGGCGGTTCCAACGTCCAGTTCGCGGTGAATCCGAAGGATGGCCGGCTCGTCGTCATCGAGATGAACCCGCGCGTCAGCCGCTCCTCGGCGCTCGCCTCCAAGGCCACCGGCTTCCCGATCGCCAAGGTCGCCGCCAAGCTCGCCGTCGGCTACACGCTCGACGAGATCCAGAACGACATTACCGGCGTCACCCCGGCCTCGTTCGAGCCGACGATCGACTATGTCGTCACCAAGATCCCGCGCTTCGCCTTCGAGAAGTTCAAGGAATCGGAAGCGGTGCTCTCGACCGCGATGAAGTCGGTCGGCGAGGTGATGGCGATCGGCCGCTCCATCCACGAGAGCCTGCAGAAGGCCCTGCGGGGCCTGGAGACCGGGCTGAACGGCCTCGACGGCGTGCGTGAACTCTACGGCGCGGAGAAGGAGGATATCGAGGCCGCGCTGGCTATTCCGTCGCCGGACCGGTTGCTCGTCGCCGCCCAGGCTCTGCGCGAGGGCCTGACCGTCGACGAGGTCCACGCGGTCACGAAATATGATCCCTGTTTCCTCGGGCGGCTCCGCGAGCTGGTCGAGGAGGAGGAGGCGATCTGCCGCAACGGCCTGCCGAGCGACGCGGCCGGGATGCGCCGCCTCAAGGCGATGGGCTTTTCCGACCGCCGCCTCGCCGAGCTCAACCTCAAGTCGGCGAACATCGCCGGCGGCGGAGTGAAAACCCGGGCGCGCTCGCACGGCCTGCTGCACGACGTGACGAAGGCGATGATCGGCGCCACAACCGAGGACGAGGTTCGGCGTCTGCGCCAGCGGCTCGGCGTCCGCCCGGTGTTCAAACGGATCGACACCTGCGCCGCCGAGTTCGAGGCGAAGACACCCTATATGTACTCGACCTACGAGGCGCCGAGCTTCGGCGCGCCCGAGGACGAGAGCCAGCCGAGCGACCGCAGGAAGGTCGTCATCCTCGGCGGCGGCCCGAACCGGATCGGGCAGGGGATCGAGTTCGACTATTGCTGCGTCCACGCCGCCTACGCCCTCAAGGAGGCCGGCTACGAGACCGTGATGATCAACTGCAATCCGGAAACGGTCTCCACCGATTACGACACGTCCGACCGGCTCTATTTCGAGCCTTTGACCGTCGAGGACGTGCTGGAGATCCTCCATGTCGAGGCGTCGAGCGGCACGCTGCACGGGGTCATCGTCCAGTTCGGCGGCCAGACCCCGCTGAAGCTCGCCCAGGCGCTGGCCGACGAGGGCGTGCCGATCCTCGGCACCTCGCCCGACGCGATCGACCTCGCCGAGGACCGCGAGCGCTTCGCCAGGCTGGTCGACCGGCTGGAGCTCCGCCAGCCCGCCAACGGCATCGCCCGGAGCCGCGACGAGGCGCTGAAGGTGGCCGAGCGGATCGGCTATCCGGTCCTGACCAGGCCTTCCTACGTGCTCGGCGGGCGGGCGATGGAGATCGTCGACTCCCCGGTCCAGCTCGACGACTATATCCACACCGCCGTCCAGGTGTCGGGCGACAGCCCCGTCCTCATCGACCAGTATCTGCGCGACGCGATCGAGGTGGACGTCGACGCGATCTCGGACGGCACCGACGTCGTCATCGCCGGCGTCATGCAGCATATCGAGGAGGCCGGCGTCCATTCCGGCGATTCCGCCTGCTCGCTGCCGCCCTACAGCCTGGAGCCGGCCATCGTCGCCGAGATCGAGCGGCAGGCGCGACTGCTCGCCCGGTCGCTGGGCGTCGTCGGGCTGATGAACGTCCAGTTCGCGGTCAAGGACGGGATCGTCTATCTGATCGAGGTCAATCCGCGCGCGAGCCGGACCGTGCCCTTCGTCGCCAAGGCGATCGGCGCGCCGATCGCGAAGCTCGCCGCCCGGGTCATGGCCGGCGAGAAGCTGGCCGATCTGCCGACCCTCGACCGAGACCTGGCTTATGTCGCGGTCAAGGAGGCGGTCTTCCCCTTCGCCCGCTTCCCCGGCATCGACCCGGTGCTCTCGCCCGAGATGAAGTCGACCGGTGAAGTCATGGGGATTGCGAGCGATTTCGCCACCGCCTTCCTCAAGTCGCAGCAGGGCGCCGGGCTCGACCTGCCGACTGCCGGCTGTCTGTTCGTCTCGGTGAAGGACAGCGACAAGCCGATCGTCGTTCCCGCGGTGGAGGGGCTGATCGCGCTCGGCTTCGACGTCGTCGCCACCGGCGGCACCGCCGACTGGCTCGAGGCGCAGGGGCTGAGCGTCGAGCGGGTCAACAAGGTGGCACAGGGCCGCCCGCACATCGTCGACCGGATCAAGGATGGCGGCATCGACATCGTCTTCAACACCACCGAGGGCTGGCAGAGCCACAAGGACTCGGCCTCGATCCGCGCCGCCGCCCTGATGGGCAAGGTTCCCTATTTCACCACCGCCTCCTCTGCCATCGCCGTGGCGAAGGCGATCGCGGTGCTGAAGGAGCATGGCCTTGAAGTGCGCTCGCTCCAGGACTATTATTCCACTTCCGGAGCATGATCCTTCCAAAATCGGGCGAATGGTCAGGCGATGCTCGCGCAGCGTCGCTCCGGGAATATGTTTGGAATGAAAGGCAATGGTGAATGGCGACGGTCGATAAACTGCCGATGTTGGCCGAAGGCTATGAAAAGCTGCAGACCGACGTCCGGCACCTCAAGACGGTCGAGCGGCCCGCGGTGATCGACGCGATCGAGGAGGCGCGCGCCCATGGCGACCTCTCGGAAAATGCCGAATATCATGCCGCCAAGGAGCGCCAGGGCCAGATCGAGGCGCAGATCGCCGATCTCGAGGACCGCCTCTCGCGCGCGATGGTGATCGATCCCTCGACGCTGAGCGGCGACAAGGTCATCTTCGGCGCCACCGTCCACTTGCTCGACGAGAACGACAACAAGATCAAATATCAGATCGTCGGCGAGACTGAGGCCGACGCCAAGGTCGGCCGCATCTCCTATGCCTCGCCGCTCGGCCGGGCCCTGATCGGCCGGCAGGTCGGCGAGGAGGTGGAATTCTCCGCGCCCTCCGGCGACAAATATTACGAGATCAGCAAGATCCAGTTCGTCTGATCGTCTGGAAGCGGCCATGCGCCTGCCCGACAATTGGAAGAAGGCCCCGCTGACGGCCGGGCTGGCGATCGTCACGACCGCCGCCTGGCTGATCGCGGCTCTGTTCCAGCTCGAGAACTGGGCCGCGCTGACCTTCGGCTTTCTGGCCGCGCCGGATCTTGCCGCGGGGCCGGTGCCGGTCTGGCTCCAGCCGCTCACCGCGACCCTGGTTCATGCCGGGATCGTGCATCTCCTCTTCAACATGCTCGTGCTCGTCTTTTGCGGGCGGCCGGTGGAGACCGTGCTCGGCACTCCCGCCCTGGCGATTCTCTATCTGCTCGGCGCCTATGCCGCGGCTGGCGCGCAATATCTTGTCGATCCGGGGGTGCAGATGATCGGGGCGAGCGGCGCCATCTCCGCGGTGCTCGGCGCCTATGCGATGCTGTTCGGCCGCAACAAGGTGAAGGTGTCCAGTCCGACGCTGGCGCTCTGGCTCAACGCGCTTTGGCTGATGGCGGCGTGGGTGGTGCTGCAGATCTGCGTCGGCATCGCGCTCAGCGGCGCCACTTTCGTGACCGGAGGGGAGGGGGTGACGATCGCGGTCGCCGCCCATATCGGCGGCTTCGCCGTCGGCCTGCTGCTCGCGAACCCACTGCTGCTGTTCAAGTATCGGAAGGCCTGAGGGGGACAGTCTCTCCTGAGCCGTTCCCGTTCCTTGCCACCGCCGCACTCAACAGGGACAGTTACGAGTAACCGTTCCCGCGCTCGCGGCCTACTTCTTCTTCCCTTCCTCCGCGGCCGGATCGAGCAGGCGGTGGAGGTGCACGACGACATATTTCATCTCGGCATCGTCGACCGTGCGCTGCGCCTTGCCGCGCCACGCGTCCAGCGCGCTCGCATAATCGGGATAGAGGCCGACCATGTCGATCGTGGCGAGGTCGAAGTCGAGGCCGCGCGGATCCTTGACCCGCCCGCCGAACACGAAGTGAAGCTTGCTCATGGGCGGGGCCGGTTAGAAGGGATCAGGGCAGGGCGCAAGCGTGCCCCTCATTCCTTGTTGACGCCGACCAGGCCGGAAACCGCCTCGCTGACCGTCTCGGCCGCCTTCGACTTGAGCTGGTCGAGCTGCTCGCGCCCGGCGTCCATGCCGCGCTGCGCGGCATCCTTCGCGGCGCCGGCCACCTTGCGGCCGGCGCGGCCCATCAGCTTCGTCTCGCGCTCGCTGCGCGGGATCATCGCGCCGACCAGCGCGCCGAGCAGGAAACCGCCGACCACGGCGCTGATCGGGTAGACGCTGAGTTGCTCGTTCGCCTTGCGGGTCGCGTCCGACGCGCGGTTGCGCGCCGCCTCGTAGGCGGAAGCGGTCCGCTCGCGCGCGGCTTCGAGAGCGCTGGCCGTCCGGCCTTTGGGGGCGTCGCTGTCCTTGGCCATCTTCAGTCCTTCCTCACTCACCGGCGCGGACGCCCAGACACGCCCGCGCATGAAAATCCTCACTCCCCGGCGTCACCGCCCTTGCGCCTGCGGCGACGCGCGACCAGCCCGGTCGCCGCCCGCCTGATCGGCCGGCGCGCCAGGAACAGTGCGAGCCCGCCGAGCACCAGGGCGACCGCCGTCGGCCGTTTCTTCACCGCGTCCACCGCATTGCCGGCGGCCTCGGCGGTCTTGCCCTTCACTCCGGTCCACGCTTCGTTGGCGAGATTGCCAGGCTTCAGCCGCTCCTGCGCCTCGCCCAGGGTCTCCATGAAGCGGGCGCGGGCGGCGACCGCGTCGCTTTTCGCCTGCTGCAGCGTCTCGAGGCTCATGCCTGGTCGTCCCCGCGCGACAGCGCCTCGCGCTCGGCCTCGTCGCCGCCCAGCGCGCTGAGCCCGGCCACGCCGATTCGGACCAGGAGGTAGCCGGCGAGGATCAACACCGCCGCCACGGCCAGGCCGGCCAGCAGCGGCCCGATCAGCGTCGCCAGCCAGAGCACGAGGCCGAGCAGCAGGGCGGTTATCGAGGAGATCAGCAGCACGGCGCCGATCGCCAGCGCGATCAGGCCGTTTCGCGCCCGCGCCGCCCGGCGCGCCGCGATCGCCTTGTAGACACCAATCTCCGCCTTCACGAAAGCGCGGCCGTCCTCGACCACGCGGCCGATCAGATCGCCGATCGATTCCTCATTGGGTTCCCCCGCGTCGGCCAAGCTCACGCTCCGTCGTTGGCGGCTTCGCGCCCGCCGGACGCATCGTCCAGCCCGGTCTTGATCAGCCGGACCAGCATGAAGCCCGCGACGGCGGCGATGCCGATGGCGATGCCGGGGCTCTTGCGCACGAAATCGCGGGTGTCGTCGATCAGATCGTCGACCGTCTTGGCGCGGACCTTGTCGGCCAGGCCGGCGACGGCCGACGAGGCGCGATGGGCATAGTCGCCATAATCCTCGCCGAACTTGCGGTCGACGGCCTGCGCCGCCTCGTCGATCACTTCGCTGAAATCGTCGAGCAGGCTGGTCGCCTTCGCCTTGCCGTCGTCGGCGAAGCCGCGGGCCCGGCTCGTGGCCTGGCCGCGGATGGTGGTCACCTGCTCACGGACCTGGCCGACGAGCTTGTCCTTGGCCGAGGCGAAGGAGGTGGCGCCCTCATTCTCGGCGGACGCGCCGCGCACGACATGATCGGTGCCTTCGGGCAGGGCGGGCTTGCGAGGGGGCATGGTGAATCTCCACTTCGTTACGACGCTGATTTACTTCTAGCCCAAACCACCATCGCTGGCCTCCCGTTCCCGGGCGAGGCGAGGAAAGTTGCATGAGCTTCGGCGGGCCGATATCTGCCCGGCAACGTCTTCCATATCTCATAACGAGGCCGCAACAAAATGACCGCGATCATCCACGTCCACGGCCGCCAGATCCTCGACAGCCGCGGCAATCCCACGGTCGAGGTGGAGGTGCTGCTCGAGGATGGCAGCCTCGGCCGCGCCGCCGTTCCTTCGGGTGCCTCCACCGGCGCCCACGAGGCGGTCGAGAAAAGGGACGGGGACAAGAGCCGCTGGCTCGGCAAGGGCGTCGACCAGGCGGTCGAGGCGGTGAACGGCGAGCTCGGCCAGGCGGTGATCGAGATGGAGGCCGAGGACCAGGCCGAGATCGACGCGGCGATGATCCAGCTCGACGGCACGGAGAACAAGTCGCGGCTCGGCGCCAATGCGATCCTGGGCGTCAGCCTCGCGGTCGCGAAGGCGGCGGCGGACGCGCGCGGCCTGCCGCTCTACCGCTATGTCGGCGGCGTCTCGGCGGCGACCCTGCCGGTGCCGATGATGAACATCCTCAACGGCGGCGTGCATGCCGACAATCCGATCGACTTCCAGGAGTTCATGATCATGCCGGTCGGGGCCCCGAGCTTCGCCGAGGCGCTGCGCTGCGGGTCGGAAATCTTCCATACGCTGAAGCAGGGCCTGCACGACGCTGGTCTCGCCACCGCGGTCGGCGACGAGGGCGGCTTCGCCCCCAACCTCGCCTCGGCCCGGGCCGCGCTCGACTTCATCATGACCTCGATCGACAGGGCCGGCTACAAGGCGGGCGACGATGTGGTGCTCGCGCTGGACTGTGCCGCGACCGAATTCTTCCGGGACGGCGCCTACCGGATGGAAGGGGAGGGCAGGACCCTCTCGCCGGAGGAGATGGCCGCATTCCTCGCGGATCTCTGCCGCGATTATCCGATCCGCTCGATCGAGGATGGCATGGCCGAGGACGATCTGGTCGGCTGGAAGGCGGTCACCGACCGGCTCGGCGCCACCCACCAGCTCGTCGGGGACGATCTCTTCGTCACCAATCCGAAGCGGCTCGCCATGGGCATCGAGGACGGGCTGGCCAATTCGATCCTGATCAAGGTCAACCAGATCGGCACGCTCACCGAGACTCTCGCCGCCGTCTCGCTGGCGCACCGCGCCGCCTACACGGCGGTGATCTCGCACCGCTCGGGCGAGACCGAGGACACGACCATCGCCGATCTCGCCGTCGCCACCAATTGCGGGCAGATCAAGACCGGCAGCCTCGCCCGCTCCGACCGCCTCGCCAAGTATAACCAGCTGCTCCGGATCGAGGAGGAGCTGGGCAGCGCGGCGATCTATCCTGGTCGCGGCATCTTCAACGGCTCGACTCGCTGAGGTCTCGCTTCGACGGATTTCTGTGCATTAACCGTCAAAGGGGTTGATTCTCCTTCGCTTTGCTGATTCTGTTGCGCCGCGATGACGGTGGGGCGCAATCCTTTGAAATTGATCCGGCGGGCGGCCTGGCCCGCGGCCGGGCTCCTCATCATCTGCTATTTCGTCGGTGCCGCCGTGGTCGGCGAGAACGGGGTCATGGCATGGGGCGATTATCGCCGGGCGAAAGCGGAGCGGGGCGCGACCCTGGTTCGCCTTGAGGCCGAGCGCGCGCGTCTGCAGCACCGCTCCGAACTGCTCGATCCCGCCCATGCCGATCCCGACCTCGCCGAGGAAATGATCCGCAACCAGCTCGGCTATGTCCGGCCGGACGAGATCATCATCCCGCTCGACGATTCGACCGCCGCCCGGCCTGCCGCGCAGCGGCGCTGACCCTGCTTCCGTAACGTCACTCCAACTCCGGGCGCCATGTTGCGCGTCCGCACGTTTGCCGCCATAGAGCCGCAGCCGTCGAGATGAGGAGAGAGCCTTTCATGGCCAAGGCAGCATCGCCGAAGCGCGCCGCGAAGAAACCGGCCGCCGCTCCGGCGCCCCAGATACCCAATCGCGAGCGCCCGGCCGAACCGGTGCGCTACAAGGCCGGCAAGGACGAGCTGCTGGAATTCTACCGGCAGATGCTGCTGATCCGCCGCTTCGAGGAGCGCGCCGGCCAGCTATACGGCCTCGGCCTGATCGGCGGTTTCTGCCATCTCTATATCGGCCAGGAGGCGGTCGCGGTCGGCCTTCAGTCGGCGCTGACCGTCGGCAAGGACAGCGTGATCACCGGCTATCGCGACCATGGCCACATGCTCGCCTACGGCATCGATCCCAAGGTGATCATGGCGGAGCTGACCGGACGCCAGGCCGGCATCTCCAAGGGCAAGGGCGGCTCGATGCACATGTTCAGCGTCGAGCACGGCTTCTACGGCGGCCACGGCATCGTCGGCGCGCAGGTCTCCCTGGGTACCGGCCTCGCCTTCAAGCACAAATATGCCGAGGATGGCGGCGTGTGCCTCGCTTATTTCGGCGACGGCGCGGCGAACCAGGGCCAGGTCTATGAGAGCTTCAACATGGCCGAGCTCTGGAAGCTGCCGATCATCTTCGTGATCGAGAACAATCAATATGCGATGGGCACCAGCGTGAACCGCTCCTCGGCCGAGGACCAGCTCTACAAGCGCGGCGACAGCTTCCGGATCAACGGCCTGCAGGTGGACGGCATGGACGTGCTCGCGGTGCGCGGCGCCGCCGAGACCGCGCTCGACTGGGTGCGCAGCGGCAAGGGGCCGATCCTGCTCGAGCTGAAGACCTATCGCTATCGCGGCCACTCCATGTCCGACCCCGCCAAATATCGCTCGCGCGAGGAGGTGCAGGCGGTCCGCGACAAGTCCGATCCCATCGACCATGCGAAGAAAGAGCTGGAAGGGATGGGCGTGACCGAGGCCGACCTCAAGGCGATCGACAATGAGATCAAGAAGATCGTCGTCGAGGCCGCGGACTTCGCCGAGCAGGCGCCCGAGCCGGACGCCTCAGAGCTCCATACCGACGTGCTGGTGGGGAGCTACTGATGGCCATCGAGATCAAGATGCCAGCGCTCTCCCCCACGATGGAGGAGGGGACGCTCGCCAAGTGGCTCGTGAAGGAAGGCGACACGGTCGCCGCGGGCGACATCCTCGCCGAGATCGAGACCGACAAGGCGACGATGGAGTTCGAGGCGGTCGACGAGGGCGTGATCGCGAAGATCGTCGTTCCCGAAGGCACGGACGAGGTGAAGGTCGGCGCGGTGATCGCGGTCATGGCCGCCGAGGGTGAGGATGCCTCCGCGCCGGCGCCCGCGCCGGCCGAGCCCGCCAGGGCCGAGGAAGCCGCCCCGCCCAAGCCGGAATCCGCGTCGCCGACGCCGCACCAGATGGAAACGGCGGCGCGCGATCTCGTCGCCGCGGTCGCCCACACGAAGGACGAGCCCGACGTGCCGGAGGGCACGGAAATGGCGAGGCAGACCGTCCGCGAGGCACTGCGGAGGAGTTCGGGCCGAAGCGGGTGATCGACACGCCGATCACCGAATATGGCTTTGCCGGCGTCGGCACCGGCGCGGCGATGGGCGGGCTCCGACCGATCATCGAGTTCATGACCTTCAACTTCGCGATGCAGGCGATCGACCACATCATCAATTCGGCGGCGAAGACCAATTACATGTCGGGCGGCCAGATGCGCTGCCCGATGGTGTTCCGCGGCCCGAACGGCGCCGCCGCCCGGGTCGCCGCCCAGCACAGCCAGAATTACGCGCCCTGGTATGCGTCCGTGCCCGGCCTGGTGGTGATCGCGCCTTATTCGGCGGCCGACGCCAAGGGCCTGCTCAAGGCCGCGATCCGCTCCGAGGATCCGGTCGTCTTCCTCGAGAACGAGCTGCTCTACGGGCAGAGCTTCGATGTGCCGAAGCTCGACGATTATGTGCTGCCGATCGGCAAGGCCGCGGTGGTGAAGCAGGGCAGGGACGTCACCCTGGTCTCCTATTCGATCGGCGTCGGCGTGGCGCTGGAGGCGGCTGCCGAGCTGGCCGGCGAGGGGATCGACGCAGAGGTGATCGACCTTCGGACCCTGCGCCCGCTCGACAAGGAGACCGTGCTTGCCAGCCTCAGGAAGACCAACCGCATGGTCTGCGTCGAGGAAGGCTGGCCGGTCTGCTCGATCTCCTCGGAGCTCCAGGCGATCGCGATGGAGGAGGGGTTCGACGATCTCGACGCCCCGGTCCTGCGCGTCACCAATGCGGACGTGCCGCTGCCTTATGCCGCGAACCTGGAGAAGCTGGCGCTGATCAAGGTCGCCGACGTCGTCGCCGCGGCGAAAAAGGTGTGTTACCGCTGACCGATCACACCGGGTGACGAGCCATGGATCTCGACCCCGACCGTCAGCTTGCACTTGCCTACGTCCCGGCGGCAATTCGCCCGGCGGTCGAAGCCCTGTGGCGGCTCGACGCGAGCTTCGCGTCGGTCCTCGCGACCGGGACTCAGCCTTTGGTGTCGCAGCTTCGGCTCGCCTGGTGGCGGGAGGCGCTGGAGCAGCTGGACTCGGCGCCGGCGCCCGCCGAGCCGGTGCTGCAGGCGCTCTCTGCCCACGTCCTGCCCCGGGTCAGCGGCGCCGAGCTGGCGGCGATGGAGGAAGGCTGGCTTGTGCTCCTGTCCGACGAGGCGCTGACCGAGGACGCGCTGGCCCGTTATGCCGACCTCAGGGGCGGCCTGCTCTTCGACTATGGCGCGCGACTGCTCGGCGATTCGGCCTTCCCGGTCAGGCGGGCCGGGCAGCTCTGGGCGCTGGCCGACCTCGCCCGGCACAGCCGCCGCGTCGATGAAGTAAAGATGCCGTCGCCCGAGTCGCAAGTGAAATGGCCAAGAAAGCTTCGGCCGCTCGGCATGCTGGCAATGGTTGCGAGGCGCGATCTCGAACGGCTTGGGCGAAAAACGGAAAAACCGGGAAGTCCGGCCCGGGTGCTGCGTATGATCCGCCACCGCCTGAGCGGAAATTAGTCCATTTTGGATGTAATGGCTCATGAAATTTTGCAATTACGGTGAATCGAGTCTAGCCTTCCGCTAAACGGGGGAGGGCATCATGCTTCGAGTCCTGACCGGCGCCGGCGCGGCGACTTTGCTTTTACTGGCCGGCTTCTTCATTTGGAAGGGTATCGCCCAGCGCAGCGACAATCCGGTCCCTGCTGCGCCGGTCGAGACCGCATCCGCCGCGGACATCCCCGCGACCCCAGGGCAGCCGCCCGCGCCGGATGCGCGCACCCGCGAGCAGCGCCGCTTCGACCGGGCTGACCGCGACAATAATGGCAATGTCACGCTCGAGGAGATGACGTTCCAGCGGCGCCGCAACTTCCAGCGGCTCGACGCCAATCACGACAATCAGCTGTCCTTCGAGGAATGGGCGGCGAGCACGTTGCGCAAGTTCGCCGAGGCCGACGCGAACCACGACCGTGCGCTCAACCGCGGCGAATTCGCGACCACCGCGCCGCGCCCGCGCCGCACCGCTTCAGCCGCC
>SMEU01000130.1_pt1 | contig 24657 bp, 29 predicted proteins | sample 2456051 | NCBI WGS metagenome assembly SMEU01 (sample SAMN10132600, study PRJNA489261) | soil metagenome | isolation source: day120 un-amended silt loam soil | place: USA | collected 2015-05-01
CCCAAGAAAGCCGCCTCATGGCGCGGGGGAGCCTCACGCCTTCGTCCTGCTGTCTTGGACGGCCGCTACAGTCGTCGCCAACGTAGTCCGTATGGCTGATGGACGTCGGGGAATCCGATCGGTTCCTGCCAAGGAGGTGATTCAGCCCTGTTGCCGCGCCGCAGCGCGCAGCGAGAGGAGGAATCACCGAAATGTCTTCAAGCATCCGATCCCGGTCGGCGTCTTCGAATTACGCCGATCCACCTGGCCGCCCGTCACTGCTCGACGTCAAGGGAGCAGCCGGATATCTCGGCACAAGCGAGCGCCATGTTCGTCGGCTCGTAGAGGAGCGGCGCATTCCCTTCATCAAGCTCGGGCCAGGTCGCTCCGCCCGGCTGCGCTTCGACACCGCCAAGCTTGACGCATGGATTGAAGCCCATTCGTTTGAGCCGGAGTCGGGCGCATGACGGCCGACGCACGCAGCAAGCGCCGCGTGAAGAAGCCCGCCAGGCCGCTGACCGACGATGCGTTCCAGGGGTTTGCCGGAGAGATCGTCAGGAAGATCGAGCCGCACTCCGAGGCCGACCCGGCTGCGATCTTGACGCAATTCCTCGGAGCCTTCGGCAACGCAGTCGGCGCGGCCCTGGATTCCGCGTTGAGGCAAGTCGTCATCACTGCAACCTATTCGTCGGCATCGTGGGCGAGACAGCAACGGCTCGCAAGGGAAGCTCATTCGGGCAGGCGTTGCACCTCATCAAGCAGGCCGACTCGGACTGGTCAGCCCGAATCAAGAGCAGTGCATCGTCCGGGGAGGGGCTAATCTGGGGGGTACGCGACCCAAGCGATGCGGGTCAAGAACCTGATCCCGGCGCTGGAGACAAGCGCCTCCTGGTCGTGGAGACGGAGCTGGCCTCTGCACTTGAACGCATGGCCGGCGTCGGGAACACGCTGAGCGCCGTACTTCGTCAAGCCTGGGACGGCGAAAAGCTCGACACCCTCGTCAAGGCCAATCGCGCAACGGCAGCCGGCGCCCGCGTAAGCGTCATCGGCCATATCACTGCCGAGGAGTTGCGACGCAAGCTGACGGCTACCCGAGCAGGCGAACGGATTTGCGAATCGCTTCCTCTGGATCTTCTCCCGACGCTCGAAGCTGCTGCCGCGCGGCGGAAAAATTGAGAGCGTGAACTGGCAGCCCTTCCTCGAGCGCCTTCGTGCAGCCCTGCGTGAGAGTGACAGGGCGACGTTGGCATGAGCAAGATGGCATGGCAACTCTGGGACAAGGTCTACACGGACCTCTCGACCGTTCCGCCGGGGATGCTGGAAGCGACTACCGCCCGAGCGGCTGCACAAGTGCGCCGTCTCGCATTGATCTACGCCCTGCTCGACAGCAAGGCCGAGGTAACACCCGATCACCTGCGGGCTGCGCTAGCGGTGTGGCGCTATGCGGTCGACTCCGCAGCCTTCCTGTTCGGGACCGCCCTGGGCGACCCGACCGCCGATGCCTTGCTCGCCCATCTCAAGGCGAGCAGCAATGGACTGGGACTGAAGGAGATTCACGACGATTTTTGGCCGTCATCGCTCCGCCGACGAGATTGATCGCGCCCTCCAAGCGCTGACTGAACGCAACCTCGTCTCCTCGAAGAAGGAGACGAAGTGGCCGCGTCGGTACTCGACACGCGGGGAAATGAACCGACTTCGTTCGCATACTTCGCTTAGCTCGCGATCCGCGCTACCCCCTACCGCAGAGTTGATCGGATACGGGAACCGACGCTCGTCAATAGCAATTGTGTGTAGTAATTGGGTTCAAGACACCGTCACAGCCGAAGCGCCCTGATTCCGCCCCGCTCAACGTGTCAAATCACTTGTATTTCATACCCAACCGCAGTTACCGTCGCAGGGTTGACTGACCCTAAGGAGCGAGTGTGATGACTAAGGGAATCAATGAGCGACGAGAGCGAACCCGTAGGGAAGGCAAGTGTCAGTTGTGTGAAAAGCCTGTGCCCCTTGCAAAGCAGTTCACGGTTCACAATGACCTTGCGACGGAACCGTCAAGGCGCGCAAGATACCGCTCGCAAAGGTGCAGAAGCTACCTCTCACTGCGAGGAGTGCAAGGAAAACGCCTCAAGCAAAAGCAGGCGTGGCTGGATGCTTCGCGCGAAGCGTCTCCCGAAGCACGAGCGTGATCATCAACAAGCGGACCTATCCGGGTGGCCGCGTTAGGTGGCGGGCGCGGTATCCCGACCCTGCGCGAGGCGGGAAGAAGCAGATTAAGCGCCGGTTCGAGACAAGGCGCGAAGCCGAAAAGTGGCTCACTTCGCAAAAGGCAGCTATCCAACGAGGCGATCACATTGACCCCAGGGACAATCAGCGACTGTTCGAGCAGGTGGTCGATGCTTGGAAGGCGACCTGGCTCGATTTGGAGCCGAAGACCCGAGCAGGCTACAAAGCGATCCTGAATCGCCACGTCCTCCCACGTTGGATGACCTGCTCGCCGGGATCAATTGGCAGCCGGGTCAGATTCGACCAGGAGGGTTCGGCCCGACAGAGGCAAGGGAGGAGGGATGAAGTCGCTGGAGGCCCAGAAGCTGGCGGACCAATTCGGATCGAACCTCCGCTGCCGCAAGCGCGCGAACCTGTCTCAGGAGGGGCTGGCCGTACGCGCCTCCGTGCACCGAACCGAGGTCGATCACCTTGAGCGTGGCGAACGGGTCTGTCGCGTGGATACGCTCATCAAGCTCGCGGGTGCCCTCGAAATTCCGCCAGAAGAGCTGCTCGACTGGCTGGGCTGGGACCCAGGCAGCACCATCGTCGGGAACTTCAAGTTTGAGTCCGCTGACGACAGCGATGTCTAGTTACAGACCGCGCATCAATTGCTCGGCGAGGTCTCGCGCATAAGCGCCAGCATCTTGTTTGGGGCGTCTTTGCGTCTTGGTACTTTGGCGGTATGAGCTTGGCTTCCGACTCGATTGCCGCTCGCCTGAAAGCGCTCCACGAAAGCCTTGTGCGCTTCGATGCGTCAGCCTCGTGTCCCTGGGAACTCGGAGAGATTTTCAACCTCTTCTGGATGAAGCAAAGGGGGTCGCCGCCGATGATCCGGTGGTGGGAATCATCAAGCCCGCTACCCCTGGACCCGAGAGCATCTATGTTCGGGAGGACAGCGGGGCGCTCGCTGGTAAGACGCTCCAGCTCTGGCGCGCTCTTTCTGCGGACTAGCGCCATCGCAACGCATAACGGCCGACGCGAGGAATTCAGCGCGGCTGTGGCTACCGAACAACCAAACTAGCAACGGCCAAAGGTCGGCCATACGAGCCGAGCCGGGCCACTGCCACAGCACAGACCAGATATGCGGCCCGCTCGCGCCCTCGGCCTATATCGCGTGGGTGTCTACCTCTGTAACGGTGTGCTCTCGCACTCTGCCCCAGTAGAGGGCGCACAGAATTGCTATCGACGGAGGAGCATTCGCAATGCCTTTCGGACGCGATCAAGTCGCCCGCTTGCGTCCGACTCCTCGTCAAGCCGTCTCAGCCACTCAAGCTTCTCCCAATCGAGCGGAGGAGCCTGCCCCGTCTCGATCAGCTTTGTGGCCCGTTGCTCGAACTCGCGGCACAACTCCTCAGGAGAAGCCTGCTGCCCGGTCTTGATAACCATCTGGTTGACGTCGGCCATGAATCTCGCCGTCTCGTCGGTATTGCGTCTCCATAGTCCATCGGCAGATTCGCCAAACCCGAATGCCCAGAGGACCGACTCAGCCTCATCAACGGTCGAATCAAGAAAGCTCGCCAGCTTCCCCGAGTCCCACGGACGTTGGTCAAGCCATTCTTCAAGTGCGTGCGGATCACCACCGCGTGCTCGCCAGGACTGGGAATGCTTCTTGAGTGCAGCGGGCGTTTTTTCAGAGCGCTGCTTGAGTCGCCTAAATGCAGCCGCGCCGAGTCGAGTGCCCTCAATTCCGGCAACGACCAATTCGACGTGCTCCAGGGCGAGCTTCAATGCTTCATACGCATTGACGAGCAAGCCCCAATCCGGTAGGACACCGTTGCCGACCATCGGGACCATCGCGAAATGCATCCGCTCGGGATCGCCGTATATCGCTCCGATCTCGGCTGCCTCCACGATTTGTCCGTAGGTGACTTCGCGAAGGTTCCAGGTCCACCGAGCGCGCCCGCCCGTCTCGACTAGCGGGAGTAGGGATGAGAAGACGGGCGGAGCTGCCGACTCGTCCTCGGGGCGAAAGAAGCCAATGTAGGTCGGCTCGTATTCGATGCCTCGGTGGACGCCCAGCTGCTTGGCCGCTTCGGCCATGACGTCGATGATCCAATCATCGTCATCTACGTCCAGACTCACTGTGCGCCGGTCGGCGTAGGGGCGGTTCAGCTCATGCTCAGGTATCGGATCAGACGGACCCTGCCGCTCGGCATCTCCGATCAAGGCAATCGCCACCGTCCTGCTCATGGCGCCCAACCTATCCGAAGGTCGAGCGAGCGCAACGGGCGGCGCTCCTCCACCTGCTGCCTCGCCTAGAATCCGGCATCCCTGCATCGCGGCTGCGCCGAAGGGCGCGGAAGGGCGAGTCGGGGCGGCGTCCATCAGGGGCCACCCGCCAAAAGCCTCAAAAAGCTGCGACTTGCAGGCCAAGCGCCCGTAGCTCAGTTGGATAGAGCGTTGGTCTACGAAACCAAAGGTCACAGGTTCGAATCCTGTCGGGCGCGCTTCGCGAGGAAGGACGGAGAGGCGCATGATTCGAGTTGAGGGATCTGAACCAACGGCGGTCATCAAGCGGGCGCGGGACCACACGAAAGGAACGGTGCCGCTCATCCTTGAGGCGGCTGTCTCGCTCTTGCTCGGATGCCCTCTAGCTCGGGACGAGCAGATACATCTCCTGAAACAGAGCCGCCCAGGAGCCGAAAGCTTGGGGCTTTACCTAGCGGATGGCCGCGAGTACCACTTCCGGCCGGGACCGGGCGGCCACGGTGCAACGTCGATCCACGTCAAGGACGGCTACAAGAGCGGGAACCTCGTTGCCAAGCTGGACGATGCCGAAGCGATCTGGACATTCTTCGCCGGGCTCAGTTCCTAGCGGACCGCTTTTCGGAGAAGTCGAGTACGGGAGGCTGGGCTCAGCCAACCCCCGTACCCACTCCTAGTCCTCCTCATCCGGGGGCATGATCCCCTGGCGCTTCAAGTCGTCGTACAGGTTGTCGCGGGCCTCGTCGTTCGTGCGACCGTGGGCCACAGACAACTGATCGAGACCCTTCAGCCGAAGGCACTCATACCGATACAGGTGCTGGGCTTTACCCACCAGCGTCTTGTCCTGGTAGGCATAGACGCGGAGGAAAAGCAGCCCTTTCTTCCAGCCGCTTGTTCCCTCGCGAGCCTGAATATTGACCCAGTCGTTGTCCTCGCCACGCAGCAGTCGAGAGCCAAAGCCTTTGAACGTCCGAAAACCAAAGGTCGGGTGCGCCATTGTGCGCCATCCTTTCTCGGGGCAATCGAAGCCCCACAATCGAATAACTACTTCAGTGCTTCGTTCGATGAAGCTGCTTCAACCTAGCAAACGCTGCGAGGCCGCGCGGCCGGACCCGAGAAGGGTGGAATCGGGGCGGCCCCTGTCTTTGACATTCCGGGGGTGCTCTCAAAACCGGCCGATTAGCAGGCGATTCCTCGAAAGCACAGCCGCCGCGGCCTTCGGTTTCGTAGACCGACGCTCTATCCAGCTGAGCTACGGGCGCTGGGCGAAAAAAGTCCCGGCTGGCTGCCGGGAGCTAGCGGAAACGTAGCAATCATCCGGCCCCGGTTTAAGCGCTGGCGGGTTGGTTGAGCCGTACGTGCCAGCGGACGGTGGCGGTGGCGACGAGGGTGCCGTCCTGGTCGGTCAGCTCGATCTCGCAGGGGAACTCGACCTTGCCGGCCGCGTCGAGGGTCGCGAGCGCCTCGTCCCTGGCCACGCCGAGCTTGGCGGACGCCTCGATCGTCCCCTTTGCAATCTTCAGGTACTCGATGTCGGCGCTGCGTGCGAGCGGGGTGACGTCACCCATCCGCTCGGCGAAAGCACCGACGAACGCCGCCCCCGACGCCGTCTCAGCGACGGTGAAGAGGGCGCCCGCGTGCTGGGAGCCGACGTGGTTGGTGAGGTCGTGGCGCTCGGGGAGCCGGACTACCGCCTCCCCCTCTCCGATCGACGCGATCTCCAGCCCAAGATAAGCGGCGAACGGCACCGCCTGGTTCATGCCCTGCGCGATCACCTCGAAGTCGGTCATCGTCGCAACCCTACCCCGCCCCGGCTCAGCGGCCCTCGAAGGTCGCGTGGCCCGGCCCCTGCTCGAGGAAGGTGCGAACCGCATTCTGGAGATCCTCGGTCCCGAACAGGTGGCCCGCGTCCGCGCGCACCGCCTGGTCGGCGGCCGGGATGCCCCCTTCGCGGAAGCGGCGCAGGATGTGCTTGGTCATCGCGTGGGCGCGGGTCGGCCCCGCCGCGAGCTCGGCGGCGAAGGCGCGGGCGCGCTGGTCGAACTCCTCCGCCGGGAATATCCGGTTGACCACGCCCCATCGCTCCATCTCCTCTGCGTCGAAGAGGCCGCCGCTCATCACGAAGTGACGGGCACGGCCGCTGCCGGCCCGCTCGGCCAGCCGCTGGGTCCCGCCCATCGAGGGGGTCAGACGACCGGGGCCGGCAGCAGTTCCAGCGCCTCGATCATCCCCAGCAGCTCGTCCCACAGCCCGCTCGCCTGTTCTGGCGTCAGCCCCTCGAAGGTGTGGACGTCAACGCCGCCGGAGACGGCGCGCCCCTCGGCGCGAATCAAGAGCGCACGCGGCGGCTCGGCGGCGACCTCCGCGATCGACCGCTGCAGCCCACCGATCATCGACTGGTCGAAGAGATTGAGCGGCGGGCTGTCGAGGGTGAGCACGGCAAGCCCTCCCTCCTCGCGCTCCAGGCGCACCGCCGCGCCGCCCTCAGGGGACACGGTGGACCTCGAAGAGATTGGTGCCGAGCTCCTGCTCGGGCAGGCCGGCGGTGATCGCGATCAGCTCGCCGGACTCGGCGATGCCGTGCCGGGCGGCGAGGACCGCGCAGCCATCGAGCAGCCCCCGCACCTCGGTCTCGTGTTCGCTCAGCACCGCGGTCACGCCGAACAGCAGGTTAAGGCGGCGCACCGTCTCGATGCGCGGCGATACCGCCAGCACCGGGACGTTCGGCCGGTGGGCCGAGACGAGTCGGGCGGTGCGGCCGCTGGTCGTCGGTACCACCATCGCCTTCAGCCCCAGCCGGTAGACCGCGCCGACCGCGCTCTGCGCAACCGAGTCGGCGATGTCCTGGGTCGCTTGGTCGGTGCGGGTGAACAACCACTCGCCGTAGGGCAGATCGGGCTCGGTGGCGCGGGCGATCCGATCCATCACCCGGACCGCCTCGACCGGGTGCTGTCCAACCGCGGTCTCCTCGGAGAGCATGATCGCGTCGGTGCCGTCGTAGATCGCGTTGGCGACATCGGTCACCTCGGCCCGGGTGGGGCGGCGCGCGCTCACCATCGAGGCGAGCATCTGCGTCGCAGTGATCGAGGGCTTCGAGTGCTTGCCGGCGGCGCGGATCAGCCGCTTCTGCTCCACCGGCACCTGCGCCAGCGGCAGCTCGATCCCGAGGTCGCCGCGGGCGACCATGATCCCGCCGCTCGCCGCTCGCACGATCTCCTCCGCGTTCGCCGCGGCCTCCTGCTTCTCGATCTTCGCGATCAGCGGAATGTCGGAGTCGAGTGCCCCCAGCCGGTCGGCGGCCGGAGTCAGATCGGCAGCGGTTGAGACGAAGGAGACGGCGAGCAGGTCGACGCCGTGCTCGACCGCGAAGTCCACCCAGCTCAGGTCGCCGTCGGTGGTCTCCGGCAGCGCCGCCGCGCCGGGGACGTTCATGCCCTTGTGGGAGGAGAGGGTCCCGCCAACCTCGACCTCGCACTCGACGTTGCCCTGGTCGGGATCGCGAACCCGCAGCCTGATCGCCCCGTCGGCGAGGTAGACGAGTTGGTCCTCCCGCAGCGAAGCGACCCCGGGCCATGAAACCGGGATCGTCTCGCTGTCGCCCTCGACCTCCCGCGGCGTCAATGTCACGTGCATCCCCGTCTCCAGCTCGGCGACGTCACCGCGCAGCTCGCCGATCCGCAGCTTCGGCCCCGGCAGGTCGCCGAGCACAGCCACCTCGCGCCCGACCCGCTCGGCCGCCTTGCGGACCGACTCGATGGTGCGCGCCTGCTGCTCCGGCCCAGCGTGGGAGAAGTTCAGCCGGAAGACGTCGGTCCCAGCGCCGATCAGCTGCTCAAGGACGCCCTCGTCCCAGCTCGCCGGACCGACCGTGGCGACGATCTTCGTCCGCCGCCCAAGGTGACTACCCGCCCCGTCTGTCCGATTTGCCTGCATCCGCTCGGACTGTAGAGGGCGAACGCGGCGGGCACCGCAACGGGGCCCTGGGAATCCGCGCGAGCGGAGAAGGGGGCGATGTTGTTAACGCGCATCCGACATTGACCCCACTCTGGTGTGGTCAATGTCGGATGCGCCCTACTCGCTTAGCAGGCGAGTGCCTTCAGCCACTCGGCCACCTCTCCGGGCGTTGGCGTCGATTGTAGGTGGCACGGCGGGGATAGGCTGGCGTCGTGTCCGGGCCCCCGCCGCAGTCGCATGACCGCTACGAGGAGATCTTCGCCGAGGTCGAGGCGCCGTTCGCCTTCGTCGACCTCGACGCGATGTGGGCAAACGCGGAGGAGATGCTGGGGCGGGCGGGCGGCAAGCCGATCCGCGTCGCCAGCAAGTCGGTTCGGTGCCGAGCGCTGCTGGAGATGATCCTTCGCCGTGACGACCGCTTCCGCGGCCTCCTGACCTTCACCCTTCCGGAGACCCTGTGGCTCGCCGGGCACGGCTTCGAGGACCTTCTGCTCGCCTACCCGACCGCGGACTCCGAGGCGCTCGGCGAGCTCGCCCTGCGCTCGGCCGCAAACCCGGCCGGCGCACCGGTGGTGATGGTCGACTGCGTCGAGCACCTTGACGCGATCGAGTCGGTCCTGGGCGCCGACGCGGCGCCGGTCCGCCTCTGCATCGACGCCGACGCCGGCTGGTGGGCTCTGGGCGGCCGGATTAAGGTCGGGCCGAAGCGCTCCCCCGTCCACACGGTCGAGCAGGCGGTCGCCCTGGCGCGGGAGATCGGGCGCCGGTCCCAGCTCGAGCTGGTGGCGCTGATGGCCTACGAGGGGCAGATCGCCGGGATCGGCGACCGCCCACCCGGCCGCCGCCTGCGCGGCGCCGCGATCCGCTTCATGCAGCGCCGCTCCGCCGCCGAGATCGCCGAGCGGCGCGCAGCGATCGTCGCCGCGATTGGGGAGTTCGCCGACCTCGAGATCGTCAACGGCGGCGGCACCGGAAGCCTCGAGCTGACCGGGGCAGAGGAGGCGGTGACCGAGGTGACTGCCGGCTCCGGCTTCTACGCGCCGACGCTCTTCGACCACTACTCCCGCTTCTCGCTCACCCCCGCCGCCGGCTTCGCGCTGCCGATCGTCCGCAAGCCCACGGCGCGAGTCGCCACCGCGCTCGGTGGCGGCTACCTCGCCTCCGGCAGCGGCGACCCCGCCCGCCTCCCCACCCCCTGGCTGCCGCCTGGCCTCGACCTCGATCCGGAGGAGGGGGCCGGCGAGGTCCAGACGCCGCTGCTCGGCGCCGCCGCGGCCGAGCTGCGAATCGGCGATCGCGTCTACTTCCGCCACACCAAGGCCGGCGAGCTCTGCGAGCGTTTTGACTCGCTCCACCTGGTCGAGGGCGGCGAGATCGTCGACGTCGTCCCCACCTACCGCGGCGAGGGCAGGGCCTTTCTCTAGGCCCCTATGAACCGAGCACCCGCGTGGCGTACTCGTTGGTGAAGGCCCGGTCTGGGTCGAGCTCGTCGCGGGCGCGCTGGAACTCCGCCCAGGCGGGATAGCGGGGGGCGAGCGTCTCCGCGGTCTGGAAGTGGCGCTTGCCCCAGTGGGGTCGCCCACCGTATGAGTTCATGATCCCCTCGACCGCCTCGAAGTAGGGCCGCCACTCCATCCCCCGGTACTGGTGGACGGCGATGTAGGCGGTGTCGCGTTCGTGCGAAGGACTGAGCAGCGCGTCGTCCCCAGCCGCCACCCGCATCTCGATCGGAAAGAAGACCGGGTAGCGATTCGAGCGCACCCACTCGATCACCCGCCGCGCCGCCTCGGGCCCGTGCTCGCGGGGGATCCCGTACTCCATCTCGGTGAAGCGGACGCGGCGTTCGTTGGCGAATACGCGGTCGCTGCGGTCGACCGTGCGGCTGCCGGAGGCGAGGCGCCCGGCGAGCCGCGAGAGCGCCGGGATCGCCCGCGGGAAGGCCTTGCCGGTGGCAGAGAGCGCCCCCAGCGCCCAGTTCTCCAGCACGACGTCGTTCAGGTGGGCGGCGATCCGGCCCCGCGGTCGCGGCGGCCCGGAGGTGCGGTTGCGCTCCAGCACCAGCGCGTTGTCGGCGTAGGGAAAGGTGAAGAGCTCGAAGTGGTCATGGGCGTCGGCGCTCTCCTGGAAGGCGTCTAGCACCTCCTCGCGCGGGCGCGGGGTATCGACCCGCTCCAGCGTGAAGGCCGGAACGCAGCGCAGCGTCACCGCCGAGATCGCGCCCAGTGCCCCGACCCCGACCCGCACCGCCCGCAACAGCTCCGGCTCGGCGTCCCTGCTCAGCTCGCGCACGCTGCCGTCGGCGAGCACCAGCTCGATGGCCTCGACCTGAGCCGAAATGTTGCGCAGCTTCGCCCCGGTGCCGTGGGTGCCGGTCGAGATCGCGCCGGCGATCGTCTGCCGGTCGATGTCGCCGAGGTTCTCCATCGCCAGCCCAAGCCGGGCCAGCTCCTCGTTGAGGTCGGCGAGCACCGTGCCGGCGCCGACCCGAACCAAGCCCGAGTCGCGGTCCGCGTCGAGGACGCCGGAGAGGGTCCCCGGCCCAGTTAACCCAGCCGCTCGCGCTCTCCCTCGTCCCGCCCACCGGCATCCCACCCAGCCTAGAGCGAATCCCCGGTCAGCCCTCGGCGGGCCGGGTGGAGACCGGCGGCGCCAGCGAGCGGAAGGCGTAGACAACGGTTCCCATCAGCAGGGTGGCGATCAGGAAGCTGGGCAGGGCGTTGCCGGTGAGGCTGGCCATCACGCCCCCTCCGGCGCCGCCGACCACCTGCCCGGCCGCCCAGGCCATGTTGGAGAGGCCGGCGGCGAAGCCCTGGTGCAGGCTGCTGGCCTCGGCGATGTCGGAAAGGAGGGTAAGCGCAGGGGCGAAGCAGAGGCCGGCGCCCAGCGAGGTGAAGATCAGCGCCGCGAGCACCGCCCCCAGGGTCTGGGCCAACGCGATCGCGACCATCGCCACCGCGCAGATTGTCAGCCCGGCGACGTAGGGGGTCCGTCGTCCGACCCGGTCCGAGACGCGTCCGGCGACCGGCGCCAGCATCGCCTCGAGCCCCGCGCCGGCAATGAAGCCTGCCGCGATCACGCTCTCGCCGCCGCCGAGCGCATCGATCCGCAGCGGCACCAGCACCTCGATCGCGCCGAACATGACCGAGGGGATGGCGACGAAGGCGGTGGCGTCGAGGATCGGCCGGCTGATCGTCGTCGCGATGACCTCGTGCAGGCTCTGCGGCGGCGGCGCTTCCGCCTCGGGCAGGCGGGATGCTGCGACGGCCAGGAGCGCAGTGACCACCAGGACCGAGCCGAAGACCGCTTCGGTGCCCACCGAGCCGGCGATCGCGCCCAACGCCGGCCCCAGCAGCGCCCCAGCGACCGCGGTGCCGAGCGCCGTGCCGATGATCGAACCGCGTCGCTCCTCGGGTGCCGTGGTAATCAGCCAGGTCAGCGCTCCGGCCCAGATCAGCGCGCCGGCGATGCCCTGGGTAAAGCGGGCGATGTCGAGCGAGACGATCTGGTCGACGAACCCAAACGCGAGGCTCGAGAAGCCGAGCAGCAGCAGACCGTAGATGACGGTTCGCTTCGGCCCGACGCGGCTGGCGATGAAACCCGCCGGCAGCGAGGCGACCAGCGTGCCGGCCGCGTAGGCGGCCGAGAGGATCCCCGCCTGCGCCTTGCTGAGGCCGAGGTCCTCGACATAGCCGGGCAGCAGCGGCGCGATCGCAGCGAAGAAGGCGACGTCGAAAAAGATCATCGCCGAGGCTAGGAGGAGCAGCTTGCGCATCCCACGCATCGCTGAATCCAATCAGTACAACGGACCTTGAGCGCAGCTCCCGACCTCTAGCATCCGCATAGTCCGCACATCCGGAGGGGTGGCAGAGCGGTTGAATGCGGCGGCCTTGAAAGCCGTTAGGCGTCGTAAGGCGTCTCGTGGGTTCGAATCCCACCCCCTCCGCTAGGTCCGACGCCTCTCAGTTTTCGGTTACGAACAGGGGCGCGGGCGTAGAGACTTCGTAGATCGCGGTCCATTTCGGATGTTGCGCACAGTTTTTCGCTCCTGCAACGAGCGTGAGTTCCTCCAGTTTGACTTCCACTTTCGCCAGAATCCCCCCTCTGACGAAGCCTTCGTTGACTACGAACACTTCATCAATGCACGATTCGGTCCCGCAGATGAATTCGAATTCGTTGTCGAAGAGCAGCGCCCCGTCGACGTTGCCGGTCCCGTAGAAGCCTCCGTTCCACTGGGCGCGGAGCACTTTCGTTTGGCATGCTTTGCCTTTGCTGTCCACGCAGCCGGTGAAGGACCGTTTCGTGAATTTGACGGTGACGGGGGCTTCTTCCCCCGCGCCGCCTGCATTCGTGGTTTCGCCTTCGAGGGTCGAGGCGCTGCATTCGACGTTGGTTATCCCGATTTCGAATTTCGATTTCCCGAGCTGAACCAATTTCACCGGGGTGTTTGCCGGGTACCGGTCTCCCGCGAGAATGCACATCGCGCCTTCCCCTGGCACCTTGCACAACCTCGTGGCAGATGCCGATCCGGCGCCGAGCGCTGCCAGGAGAACGACCAGCGCGCCAGCCGCTACCGCCGTTCTGATCGCAACCCGAGCCACATTCCGCCTCCGCGGTTGGTCGATCCCCGCCTCGAGGTAAAGGCATAGCAGCTTTCCCCTCCATGCGCAAATTCTTTTGTCTGTTCCTCTACTCGATTCGGACCGCCGGTCATTCGAGGCGAACCCGTCTTCGTCAGACGGAAGATCGTCGAGTGGGGCCGCCGAAACTCGCACTCATTTTTTTTCAACTGAATGTGGCATCGTTTGATGTCATGATCCTCGCATCGGGACGGGCAGCCCCAAGCGAACTGATGTCGTTGACGCGCCGATCGAGGTCGTTGGCTACGACGCCGCCTGGCCGGAGCGGTTCGCTGAAGAGCGGGAGGCGCTTGAGGCGGCGATCGGCGAGTGGGCGATTGGCGGCATCCACCACGTCGGCAGCACCGCGGTGCCCGGCCTCGACGCGAAGCCGGTCGTCGACATCCTCGTCGGAGTCGAGGACCTGCGCGGCTCGCTCGCCTGCTTCGCGCCGCTGGCGAGGCTCGAGTACGTCTACGCGCCCTACCTCAGCGAGGTCATGCACTGGTTCTGCAAGCCCGACCCCGCCCGGCGGACCCACCACCTCCATCTCGTTCCGGTCGGCTCGGCCCGCTTTCGGGAGGAGCTGACATTCCGCGACCAGCTGCGATGCCAGCCGGAACTGGCGGCCGTCTACGCCTCCTTGAAGCGCGAGCTCGCGAACCGGTTCGAGTACGACCGCGAGACCTACACCGAGGCGAAGTCGGAGTTCATCCGCCACGCCCTGGAACAGGACCTCGCGCCCACGGTCACTCCCTAGACTCGTCATCACTGTGTCCGCGGCAGACGTCTCGCCGGAGGAGATCGCCGACCGCTTCATAGAAGCGTTCAACCAACGTGACGCCAATGGGCTCATCGCGCTCTGCGACCCTGCGATCGAGTTCCACCCAACCGTTCTGGTCGGCGAGCGCCGCGTCTACCACGGTCACGACGGCGTGCGCCAATGGGTGGCGCAATTGGTGGAATCGGGCGGTGAGCACCGGGTTCGGGTGCGCGAGGTGAGGGTTCTCGACCCGGACAGGTTCTTGGTCCTCTCCGAGGTGGTCCTAGGTGAAAAAGCGATCACGCCCTCGGCGATGCTCGCCCGACTCGGACCGGACGGCGGGATAACGGAGGTTCACGCCTACCTCTCCGACGAGCAGATGCTGATCCGGCTCGGCCTCGTGCCGGAGAGAACAGAACGGCCGGAACAGCCCTGACGCGGAGGTCACCGGCAGGAAACGCGGCGCCCCGGCCGAACGAGCGAGCATGAACAGGGCCGTGATCCCCGCTCGGACGCGCGAGCGCTGGCTGCGCCGCGCCGAGCGGGTTAGGGACGCATTCGGGCTCGTCCTGCTGCTGGTGCTGGTCACCTACGTGCTCGCCTCGCTGCTCTCCAACCGCGGCTGGTCGGCCGTCGTCCTCTGCATCGCGACCAGCGCCACCTCGGTCGTCTCCCTGACCAGCTCGCATGCCCGCCCGCGGATTGTGCACGCGGCGATCTGGCTCTCGGCGCTGACCGTGCTCCTCGCCCTGATCGCGGCCGCCACCGACACGCACCTCTGGCTCAACCTCGCCTCGCTGGTCCAAGTCGCGCTGCTGACGGTGGCGATGGGCGCGGTGTTGCGCCGAGTGCTCACCTCGGCCGAGGTGGGGTTCCGCACGATTCTCGGCGCGATCAGCGTCTACACCGTGCTCGGCATCCTCTTCACCTTCGTCTACGGAACGGTCGACAGGATCCAGGGCGGCCCCTTCTTCGAAGGCATCGCGCACCCGCAGGGCACCGACTTCATCTTCTTCAGCTACACCACGCTGACCACGACCGGGTACGGCAACCTCGTGCCCGGCGGCCAGCCGGGGCGGATGATCTCCGGCCTCGAGATGATGCTCGGTCAGGTCTTCCTGGTCACCCTGGTCGCCGGACTGGTCAGCCTCTGGCGGCCCGGAGAGGCATTCCGGCAGCGCCGGGCCGACAGCCCGGACGCCTGAGGGTTACTCCGAGAGCTCGACGCGCTCGATCGTCTGCGGGTCGAGCGGGCGGTCGGAGGCATCGGTCGCCGCCGACTCGATCGCGTCAACCGTGTCCATGCCCTCGACCACGGCACCGAAGACGGTGTGCTTGCCGTCGAGCCACGGCGCTGCGCCGGTGGTGACGATGAAGAACTGCGAGCCGTTGGTGTTCGGGCCCGCGTTCGCCATCGCGACCGCTCCGAGCGTGTACTCGCCCAGCACGTCCTCGTAAGTTCTCGACCGTCTTCGGAGCGTCCTCGTCGTGCAGTTCCAGCACGATCGCGCCGGCGCTGGTGTGGAGGGTGGCCTGCGACATCGCCCTGCACCCTACTGACCGTTGACCTGGACCGTGACCGGGCGGGAGGAACCGGGCGCGTAGGGCCAGCGCTCCTCGGCAAGCGCCGTCGCCCGCAGCCGGATCGAGGCGGCGCCGCTGACGTAGCGGAAGCGGTAGCTGGCGCGAAAACGACCGCTGTGGTCGGTGCGGGTGACGAGCACCGGGCGCCAGCGGTGAGTCGCCTCCTCCAGGTACTGAATCGCAACCAGCTTGCCGCGCCGGGGAAGCGGCGCACCGCGCGTCCGAACCCTGCCGCTGAGGTGGACCGCCTCCCCGGTCCGCAGAGCGACCGGCGCCGCCCGCAGCGAGACACCGGCCCGCACCCGCAGCGCGAGCGAAGGCCGGCTCGCCGGCTCCAGTCCCTCGTCGCCCGCAAAGGAGATGCTGATCCGCCGCGACGGTCCGGGGCCGAGCCGCAGCTCGAAGCCGCCCCGCTCACCGGTGACCAGGCTCTGGACCCGAGGCGGAACAAGGGACCCGCGTGAGGGGCGGGAGACGACCCGCAGCCTGCGCTCGCCGACCCCGGCGCCGTCCGCCCGGGTGAGCCGGCCGCTGAGCAGGGCCGGGGCCGCGAACGGCACCGTCAGGGCATCGCCCCGCCCGTGCCCTCCCCGCAGGCGGGCAAAGAGGCGGGTCTTCGCCCGCAGGGCGGCCAGCTTCGCGGCTGCCGTCTTGCGGATCGCCATCTCGGTGCCATCGGCACGGAGAGTGGTCGACGTCGTGTTGCCGGCCAGGTCAGCCGCCGTGGCGCGGAAGACATAGGTGCCGGGCGGGAGGTCGGGCATCGACGCGAGCAGCGTCGCCCTGCCTGGATCGGGATCGGCCTGCATCCTGGTTGGCAGCTCCCTCCAATCCTGGGAGCCAAGCCGCCGGAAGCCGATCGTTCCGCTCGCGGGACCGGAGTGGCCATCGGTGACGGTGGCGCGGAGCTGGGTCGGGAGGTCCGAGTCGTCGCTCGGAGCGAACGCCAGCCCCGGCGCCACGTCGTCGAACCGCAGTGGCACCTCCAGGGCCGAGGCGGGTGCGTCGTTTCCAGCTTCATCGCGCAGCCAGAGGTGGAGGGTGAAGGTTCCCGGACCTGGCACCGAACGGTCGACAAGCGCGGCGATGTCGCGCCCGGGCGCGAGCTTGACGCCGGTGTCGAAGCCGGCCGGCCCCATGATCCGCCAGTAGGCGCCCCAGATCGGGCTTGCGGACCCCCGGTTAGGATTGGTCCAGGCAAAGTCGAAGTCGTCGACCCGGCGCCATCCGTCGCCGCCGGCCAGGGCGAGGTTGCGCGGGTGTGCGGGTGGGTTGTTGTCGATCGCGATCGGCTGGTCGCCGGTGCAGCCAACGTTTCCTGCGAAGTCGGTGACGCAGTGGTGGATAGCGTGGGTGCCGTCGCTGAGGCGCGTCGTGTCGATCGCGGCGTGGCCGCTGACCGTGGTCTGGCAGGGCTGCATCCTCGTCCCGCGCCATTCGCCGCCGATCGAGGCCTTCGCGCACGGGTACTCGGTGAGGTCAACACGCGATCCGTCCACAAACGTCTCGCCGAAGCGGATGCCCGAGCCGAGCTCGCCGCCGCCCGAGAAGTCGACGCCCTGGGCGCCGCGCCGCCAGCCGCCGGCGGTGATCTCTCCGCCGATCGCCGCGGCCGGTGGGTGGTCGTCCTCGAGCGTGATGGTCAGGGCGCGGATCGCCGACCAGGAGCCTGGATCGAGCGAGCAGGAGCCGCTCTCCGCGCGGGCACAGAGAAGGCGGTCCTCAAGGGCGGGCATCGGCACCTGGAAGCCGGCGACGAAATCGCGCGGGGTGACGTCGGTGGTGGACGCGCTGAGGAAGGGGTCGAAGCCGCCGCTCCAGGTCCCAACGCCGATCCGCTGCTCGAATCCGTCGTGGAGGGTGTGCCACCAGGTGCCGCGAACCTGGGTGATGCCGGTGCCCGGCGGCGCGACCCATCGCCAGCGACCGAAGCGGGTCCCCGAGACGCGGAACTTGGCTCCACCCGTGGTGTCGGCCCACTCGGCGTCGGCGCCGACGAACCAGCCGCACTGGGCAACCTGGTACTTCGCCGCCCTCGCCTCCCCCGCCATCACCAGCAACAGCGCGATCGCCAGCCCGAGGCCCATCGCGACGATCCTGCCGACTCCACCTCTCGTGCCTGACATCCGCCCTCCCATCTCTCGACTGCGTGCCGGGCGTTAAGTCGAGGGGGACGCGATCTCTCCCCCGGAGGCCCACCAAAACCCCAGGGTGCACTGCCCCCGACGCGCCTTTTGCGAGAATTGCTAGGCAATGCCTCTGCCGACCAAGGACCAGATCACCGAGCGCCTGCGCGCGGTGATCGACCCCGAGCTGCGCCGCTCAATCGTTGAGCTCGGCATGGTGCGTTCGATCGAGGTGCGCGAGCGCGGCCGGGTCGAGGTGATCGTCTCGCTGACGACCGCCGGCTGCCCGATCCGCTCGCACTTCGAACAGGCGGTGGCGCAGCAAATCTCCGAGCTGGATGGCGTGACCGAGGTCGCGGTCGGCTTCGACGTCCTCTCCGACGAGGAGAAAGGACAGCTACAGCAGACCCTTGGCCGCGGCAAGCTGCCGCAGGGCGCCCTGGCGAAGGTGAAGAACGTGATCTGCGTCGCCTCTGGCAAGGGCGGGGTCGGCAAGTCGACGATGACCGCCAACCTGGCTGCGGCGCTGAGCGCGGAAGGGCACTCGGCCGGAGCCCTCGACTGCGACGTCTACGGCTACTCGATCCCGCGCATGCTCGGCGTAAGTCGCAAGCCGGAGGTGAACGGGGAGCGCAAGATCCTGCCGCTGGAAGCGGCCGGGGGCGTCAAGGTGATGTCGATCGGCTTCTTCGTCGAGGAGAACGCGGCGGTCGTTTGGCGCGGCCCGATGCTGCACAAGGCGATCCAGCAGTTCCTCGAGGACGTCGCCTGGGACGAGCTGGAGTACCTGCTGCTCGACCTGCCGCCGGGAACCGGCGACGTCTCGATGACCCTCGCCCAGCTGCTGCCCCAGGCCAAGTTCGTGATCGTCACCACGCCGCAGCCAGCGGCACAGTCGGTCGCCCGCCGCGGTGCCGAGCTGGCGAGGAAATTCGACCTCGAGATCCTCGGGGTGATCGAGAACATGTCCGGCTTCACCACCCCGGATGGTGAGCGCTTCACGATCTTCGGCGAGGGCGGCGGACAGCTGCTCTCAGATGAGCTCGACGTGCCGCTGCTGGGCAAGGTGCCGCTGTCGGAGCCGCTGCGCGAGCACGCCGACGCCGGTAATCCCCTGGTCACCGCCGACCCCGACTCCCCCGCCTCGCAGGCGATCCGCCAGGCGGCGCGCGGCATCGTCGCCGCCACCCCGCAGGAGCTGCCAGTCCTCCAGGCGGCCCCCAACGCCGCCCAGGCCCCACCGGTCAGCGGCACCCCGCTACCTGTCGTTCAGTAGACGCGCCGTTAGCCGGCCGGGGTACACGCGCGGGCCACAATCGCCTGGAGCTTGGTGCCGTCGATGAAGGTCGCGGTCATGCGAGCCTGCAGGAGACCGCTGGGGCATCTCGCCAACGCGTAACCCCGTTTCTCGCCCTTCCGACCGACCAACCGCTTGATCGTAAGATCGAATCCGACCACCGAGGCGTCGTCTTCGATCGGTGGGATTCTCGCGGTCCCTTCCCATCCATAGTGGCGGTTGTTCACCGTCGACAGACTCAGCGGGATCACAAGCGAGGTTGAGCCCGAGGTGGAGACGTGGATGAAGATCCTCGTCACACCATCGTGAACGCCGCCGTTGAAAAGGGTCAGCGGCAACGACGACCGCGACGCGTCGTCCTCGACTCGCACGGTGCCCGTACCGAGCATCGAGTCATGACACATCCGTCGTGCTCCATCGGTCCGCAGCGTCGCAAGTTGTCGCTTCGGGCAGACGGGCAGGTCGCCTGCTTCGAACTGGCCATGCCTGTCGAAGGCAATCGTCACTTCCCTCAGCGCGGGGGGCTTGCTCCCGTCGCTCATCGAAACCTCCCCGCTGAAGCTCAGTCCGATCGGAACCAGCTTCTCTTCAGGCAGCGCGTGGGGCGTGAAACCGGCGCCGAACGTGAATTCGACGCGGGCACCGCAACCGCTCGTAGCCCGAAGGCAGACGCCATTTTCAGTCGTCGCGATCGCGTGTGGCAGAACAGCGGCCGATAGCCCCACACCTAAGACCAGAATTGACACAACCCACCGTCGCATTCACCGCCTCCCAGGACGAGGGTATACGCAGGCCTCGCAGACTGCACCCGCATCGACCGTCGCCGGTATTTTACTCAGTACTTTTTGAGCTATCATCGCTGCGATGCTCAGCAAGCTCAAGCTCCTCGGGCTCACCCTGGCCGCCATCGCCGCAATGACTGCGATCGCCCCCGTGGCGGCGTCAGCGAAAGTTGGCGAATTCACAGCCACCAAATACGAAGCCCTGCTCGACGGCACCAAGGTGAAAGGGGAACCGAACGCCCTGACAATCGGCGCCTACGAAGTCGAATGCGAAACCAGCACGTTTAGCGCCAGACTGAAAAAAGCATCGACCGAATTGACAGTGACTCCGGCCTACGCAAACTGTCAGGCGGCTGGGCTCGCGGTGACAGCAATAGGTAACGGCTGCGCCTACCTCTTCCATCTGGAAGAAGGCAAAGGCGACTCCTGGCCCGCCAACGTCGACATCGAGTGTCCCCCAGGGAAAAGCTTCGAAGTCCGTGTCTTCCTCGGAGGCGACCTCGGGCCGGAAGTTTGCAAATTCCAGATCCCCGAACAGAAAGGCCGTTCGGGACAGACGTGGATCGACCACACAGCGACGGAAACGATCGAACTGACGGGTAGCTTCAAAGGCCTCACCTACCAACAGGAAGGCCTGTGCGGCAAAGAACAAGGAATCGCCGTCCGCGACATCACCGCGCTGTTCCAAGGGACAACCCTCGAAGGCAACGCCAACGGGCTGGTGATCGACTAGCGCCCCGCCGGTAATCTGACACGCCCATGGCCAGATACGAAGTGGGCTTCGATGGGCGCTGGCAGGAGACGTTCGATGATTGCGACCAAGCGATTCAGTGGGCTGAGGAGGTCGCTGAGTCCGGATGGATCGTAGATGTAGTGGTTAAGCGTCGTTTTCTGCCTCGAAGGTTCCTGACGGCATTTCCGAGTCCGAGCGTGTAGTACGCGAAGCTTCTTGGGCCATACCGTGGATTGGCGGAGGCGGCGGGTGAGCTAGGGACACGACGCGATCCGAGGACTGCGGACCTCAGGCGCTCGCCTTGCTCTTGTAGTACTCCGCGTTGATCTCGGCGTATTTGGCCCACTCGCTGGGGAGCTGGTCCTCGGCGAAGCAGGCGTCTACCGGGCAGGCCTCGACGCAGGCGTCGCAGTCGATGCACTCATCGGGGTCGATGTAGAGCATCTCGACCGAGTCGTAGTCGGCCTCATCCGGGGTCGGATGGATGCAGTCGACAGGGCATACCTCGACGCACGAGTTGTCCTTCTGGCCGATGCACGGCTCGGCGATGACATAGGTCATTCGACGGGTTCTCCTAAGTCGTTTTCGGGGTCCAGCGGAGCCAGTGGGCCCCCGCCAGAGCGACCGCTCATTTTAGGGATGTGGCGCGGCGGGCGGCGTCTGTGGACCGAGATCTGCATGCATCTAGGCTTTGCGCAACGCGATGAGACCGGCGAAGCGAGACGGATCGCAGCGATGCTGCTGCTGACCGGGGCAACCGGCAGCATCGGTTCGCGCCTGCTGCCGCTGCTGCTGGAGAGCGGCGAGAATGTTCGCTGCCTGGTCCGCGAGCCACGGCGGCTGGGAGAGCGCCGGGTCGATGTGCAGATCGCCTTCGGCGACCTCGGCGAGATGTCCGACCCCTATCTGGTGCGCCAGGCGTTGCGTGGGGTGGACACCGTCATCCACCTGGCGGCGACGATCCGCGATCAGCCACCGAAGCGGATCGAGGAGCTGAACGGCTTGGCGACGGTGCGACTGCTGCGGGCGGCGGAGCGCAGCGGGGTGCGGCGCTTCGTCTTCTTCAGCGCCCTCGATGCCAACGCTGCCCAGCGCACCCGCTTCTTCCGCGCCGAGTGGCTGGCTGAGCGGGCGGTCCTCTCCTCGCCGCTCGACACGATCGTCTTCGCCCCTTCGATCGTCTACGACCACAGCGACCCCTGGATCACCCTGCTGCGCCGCTTCTCCTTCCTGCCGGCGATGCCGGTTTCGGGTGACGGGCACGCGGAGTTCCAGCCGATCTGGGCCGAGGACGTCGCCCGCTGCGTCGTCGGCGCCCTGCGCAACGACGCGCAACCACGCTATGAGCTGGCCGGTCCGGAGACCCTCACCTACGACGAGATGTCCGACCTGGTCAGCCGCGTCGCCGGCCGACCGCGGCCGCTCGTCCACCTGCCCCTGCCGCTCGTTCGCGCCGGCCTGCTGGCGATGCGCTCCATTATCGGCGAGCCCGTGTTCGCTACCTGGGAGGAGGCTGAGCTGATGGAGGTGCCGATGGTGAGCGAGCGCGGCACCGCCGACGCGGAGGCCCTCGGCGTCGAACCGCGAAGGATGAGCGATGTACTGGAAGCGGGTCCATAAGCGGGTTCTGGTCCTGGCGGCCCTCGCCGCCACGCTGCTCTCCGGGCAGGCCGCCGCACTGACCCTGGCCCCGCCGAAACCGGACGTCTTCCTCGGGGTCAGCGATCGCGGCAGCGCCGCCGAGTTCAACGAATTCGCGACCCTGACCGGGAAGCATCCGGCGCTGCTCGAGACCTTCCATCCTTGGGGAAACAGCCTCAACGAAGCCTACGAACGCTGGCGGGAAACGGCGACGCGGCCGATCCTCCACATCTCCACCGTCGACGACCAGACCCTGGCGCAGCTGATCACCCCGGAGCAGATCGCCCTCGGGGCGGGCGACAACTACCTGCTCCAGCTCAACGACTTCTTCGCCAAACACGGCTTACTGGCTTACATCCGCCCGCTCGGTGAGCCGAACCGCTGCCTCAACGCCTGGTCGGCAGTGAATTGCGACGGCAGCCAGAAGGGCGGCGAATACACCGCCGGCTGGTACAAGCAGGCCTTCCGCCGCATCGTCGCAATCGTGCGGGGCGGGCAGACGCTGGAAGGGATCAACTTGACCCTCGCCGAACTCGGCCTGCCCCCGCTCAACCGCACCAAAGGGCCGAACCCGGAAAGCCTGCCGGCGGCACCGGTGAGCGTGATCTGGAGCCCGCTGCCCGGCGGCTCGCCACGAGTCAAAGGCAACTTCCCCGGCAACTACTGGCCGGGCAGCCGCTGGGTTGACTGGGTCGGCACCGACTTCTACTCCCAATATCCCGTTTGGAGGGACCTCAACCGCTTCTACCGCGGAGTGCAGTGGCGCCGCAAGCCGTTCTCGATCACCGAGTGGGCCGTCTCCCCCAACGACGAGCCTCGGTTTGCCAAACAGCTGATTGCCTGGACGGTGAAGCGCCCGCGGGTGCGGATGCTGGTCTACTACAACGGCTTCGGCGCCAGCGGGGAAAACCCCTTTGACCTCGCCCATTACCCGCGGACGACCAACACGCTGCGCTTGAAGCTGCGACGCGCCAACTTCCTCCCCTACGCCGAATACAACGCGGGCGGCCTGCCGCCCCTACCCCCGCCGGCGAATCGGAAGCCGTGAGGACGCGTCTGCTCCTACACGCCCTATGCGCGTGTAAAAGCAGACGCGTGACAGTCGACGGGGCTGCTAAAGAGGCTCAGCCGCGGCCGTTACCGCTGACGCTGGCGGGGACCGGGGAGCCGAACTCGTGCGATTCGATCACGCGGTCGATCAGGCCGTACTCGACCGCCGCCTCGGGCTTGAAGAACTTGTCGCGTTCCATGTCCTCGTGGATCTGCTCGGGCGACTGGCCCGTGTGCTTGACGTAGATCCGGTCGAGGCGTTCGCGCAGCTCGAGAATCTCTTTGGCGTGGATCTCGATGTCGGCCGACTGCCCTTCGAAGCCGCCGCTGGGCTGGTGAATGAGGATGCGGCTGTTGGGGAGCGCCATCCGCTTGCCCTCGGCGCCGCCGGTGAGAATCAATGAGCCCGCCGACATCGCGATCCCGTAACAGATCGTCTGCACATCCGGCTTGATGAACTGCATCGTGTCGTAGATCGCCAGGCCGGCGTAGGCGGAGCCGCCGGGCGAGTTGATGTAGAGGCTGACGTCCTTTTCCGGATCCTCGGACTCGAGGTGCAGCAACTGGGCGATGATCAGGTTGGCGAGGTCCTCGGTCACCGGTTCGCCGAGGAAGACGATCCGCTGGGCGAGGAGACGGCTGTAGATGTCGAAGGAGCGCTCGCCGCGAGCGGTCTGCTCGACGACCATCGGAACCAGTGGCATTGGGCCTCCTTGTCGGTTGACGTCCCCCTTGACCCTACCCATGTCGCCTCGTCGGCCGGGTCGGGGCAATCGCCTGGAGACCCGCCTGCCGATCAGAGGTGCGAGGCGAGGACACTGGCCGTGACGACGAGGAGGGTGCCGATCAGCCCGCCGCCGATCTGGAGCATGGTGCGCTGCAGGCCGTGAAGCGCGTGGTGTATGGCGTCGAAGCGCACCTCAGAGCGAGCTTCGACCCGGTCGAACCCGGCCTTCATCTCCGATCGCACCTGGTGGAATTCGCCATCGACGCGGTCGAACCCCGCTTTCATTTCGGCTCGCACATCGGCGATCTCCCTGTCGACGCGTTCGAAGCCGACCCTCGTCTCGGCCCGCAGTTCGCGCACGTCCCTATCGACGCGGTCGAAGCCCTGGTCCATCCGGTTGGCCAGGTCGTCGAGCCGGTCGTCGGTCCACGCTTCTCGCATCGCCTCCATCGAGGCTACCTTAGACAACTCGTCGCGGTCCATGGGTCACAAATGTGTGCCAATTTTGTGCCAATTCGGGGCAGCGGTACCGTTGGGCCGCATGGTCGTCTCAGTTCACATCGCCGACCTCGGGGCGCGCAGCGCTCTGGCGGCGCTGACCAGGCCTCCGCGCCCGGGCACAGTGCCCGGCCTGACCTACGCGGTGACCCTTACGACCGCCCCGCTCGGCGAGCCGCTGCTGCCGCCGAGGCACCTGGGACAAGTGGGGATGATCGCCGCTTGGGAGGAGGAGGCCGCGCTCGACGACTTCCTCCGCGTCCACCCGGTCGCCGAGCGACTGCGTGGCGGCTGGGAGGTGCGCCTGCAACCGCTGCGCGTCTCCGGCTTCTGGTCCGGGATGCCCGATCTGCCGACCGAGCCGCTGCCGGTCGACGACGAGGAGCCGGTCGGGATCCTCACCCTCGGTCAGCTGCGGCTGCTTCGCACCTCGGCGTTCC
>SMEU01000008.1_pt1 | contig 24618 bp, 22 predicted proteins | sample 2456051 | NCBI WGS metagenome assembly SMEU01 (sample SAMN10132600, study PRJNA489261) | soil metagenome | isolation source: day120 un-amended silt loam soil | place: USA | collected 2015-05-01
AATCACCCTGCTGCGCGACGCCGACGGCGACGGCGTGGCCGAGGTCCGCACCCCCTATCTCACCGGGCTCACCTCGCCCTTCGGCATGGCCCTGGTCGGCGGCACGCTCTACGTTGCCGACGCGGACGCTTTGCTGGCTTTCCCCTACGATCCCGGCGCGACCAGCATCAGCGCGGCTCCGCGCAGGGTCACGGCTTTGCCCGCCCAGCGCAACCATCACTGGACCAAGAGCCTCGTGGCCAGCCCGGACGGCCGGCGGCTCTATGTCGGCGTCGGCTCCAATTCCAACGTCGCCGAATATGGCATGGACGAGGAGCAGGAGCGCGCCGCGGTCTGGGAGATCGACCCGGCGAGCGGGGGCCACAGCCTGTTCGCCACCGGCCTGCGCAATCCGGTCGGGATCGCCTTCATGCCCGGGACGGACGACCTCTATGTGGTCGTCAACGAGCGCGACGAGCTGGGCAGCGACCTGGTCCCCGATTATCTGACCCGGGTACAGCCCGGCGCCTTTTACGGCTGGCCCTATTCCTATTGGGGCCAGCGCCTGGACCGGCGGCCGCGGCCGCAGCGGCCCGACCTCGTCGCCCGGGCGATCGCGCCCGATTTCGCGCTCGGCCCGCATGTCGCGGCGCTCGGCCTCACCTTCAGCCAGAGCGCGCGGCTCGGCCCGGCTTATGCGAGCGGCGTCTTCGTCGGCGAGCACGGCTCCTGGAACCGGCGGCCGGCGAGCGGCTACAAGGTCGTCTTCGTCCCCTTCAGCCGGTCGACATCCTGACCGGCTTTCTCGACGCCCGCCACCGCGCCATGGGCCGCCCCGTCGGCGTGCAGATCGCCCGCGACGGCGCCCTGCTCGTCGCCGACGATGTCGGCAACACGGTCTGGCGGGTGACCGCGGCGCGCTAGCCTGATCGGCAAGCTAGGTTTTCCGTGCCGGGCGCGTTACGAACGCGCATGGCCGATCAGCACATCCGCTTCGAGATCTCCCCGGCAGGCGTGGCGACGCTGAGTCTGAACCGCCCCGACAGCCTCAACGCGCTCAACGCCGCGATGCTCGACGAGATCAGGGCGGCGGTGGCGAGCCTGCCGGGCTCGGGCGCCCGCGCTTTGCTACTGGCCGGCGAGGGCCGCGGCTTTTCGAGCGGCGCGGACCTGGCCTCGGGCGGTGGCCTGCCCGACGATGTCGGCGCGGCGCTGGAGGCACATTTCAACCCGTTGATCGAGGCTTTGTTCGACTGCCCCCTGCCGGTCGTCGCCGCGGTGAACGGGCCCTGCGCGGGGGCCGGCTGCTCATTGGCGCTGGCCGCGGATATCGTGATTGCGGGACGCTCCGCCTATTTCCTGCAGGCCTTCATCAATATCGGCCTGATTCCCGATGCGGGCGCGACCTGGCTTCTGCCTCGCCTCGCCGGGCGCGCGCGGGCGATGGAGATGATGATGCTCGGCGAGCGGATCCCGGCCGACAGAGCGGCGGACTGGGGGCTGATCAGCAGGGTCGTCGAGGACGAGGATCTGGCCGCCGAAGCCACGGCCCTGGCCGAGCGCCTCGCCGCGGGCCCGACTGTCGCCTACGGCCTGCTCCGCCGCCTCGCCCGCGATGCGGAGCAGGCGAGCCTGAGCGAGGCGCTCGCCGCCGAGCGCGTCGCCCAGCGCGAGGCCGGCCGGACGGGGGATTTCAAGGGGGCGGTCATCGCCTTCCTGCAGAAGCAGAAGCCCGACTTCCAGGGGCGCTAGCGGCTCGCATAGCGGCGCAGCAGCGGCGCCTCGACCTCTTCCGCGAACAGCCAGGCCTCGGCCTCGTCGGGATCGTCGAAGCAGCGGGCGTCGCGCCCGTCGAGCGCCCGCATCAGCTGACTCCGGGCGAGAGTCTGGCTGGCGACGAAGGCGAGCCGGCGCGAGCGCCAGGCCGGATCCGCCAGCATCTCGCGGAACGCCGCGACCGCCACCTGCGACTGAATCTTCATGTCCCGGACGTCGTTGAGCGTGACATGCTCATTGGCTCCGCAGTCCAGCCCGGCATGCGCCCTGCGGCGCGCCTCGAGAAAGGCGGCGATATCCTGAAGTCCAAACAGGCCGGCCATTTTTATCCTGACCAGGTCGCGCGCCCGGTCGATGCTGAAAGAGAAATTTGCGTCCATATCTGCGGCCTTAGCCGGAGCCGCCTACCAATTTCCTAAGCGCGCCTCTGCGCATTTCCGAAGGTGAGGTGGCCGGGCTTCGTTGGCAGACAGAGTCAGCGCACCGTAACCGGCCGCCACGACAGGCTTGTCGACATGCGCGCGATAATCGGCTCGTAGCGCGCCCGGCGCGCCGCCGGATATTCCAGCACGAAGGCGTGGATCGCTCTGTCGCGGCCGCCGAACGCATAGCGCTCGTAATAGACGCGGTTGCCGCGGAAGCCCGACAATATGACGAAGCTCGGACGGACGAGGCGATAATCGAGCTGGCGATAGGCCGGCGCCGGCGTCACCCGGGCGGCGAACTGAGCCGGAGTCTCACGCTCGGAGTTCCACTGGCCGAATATGGCGAGGGTTGCCCCGTCCGCGGAGCGAAGCGAGATGCCGTCGCCATTGTCGGATTCGACGCCGCGTCCGAACAGATCGGCCGGATAGAGCAGGCGGGTGCCGAAGCGGGCATTCAGGTAGAGCGTCCAGCGATGCGCCCCGGTGGGCGCAAGCGCCGCCAGCATCAGCAGGGCCTTGAACAGGATCGTGCCCATGATCGTCTCCCCTGTCGGTCCGCGGCCCGGGAACGCCTCCCTTCCTGCACGAGCGCGGTCCGGGAATCCACCTGATCGTGCGGCGGGCCGCCGCTGCTTGACCTTTGCGCCCCGCCGGTCTTGAACGCCCGCTTATGGGAACGACCATCGAGGAACTGGAACGGCGCCGCGCGGCCGCGCGTCTGGGCGGCGGCGAGAAACGGATCGAGGCGCAGCATGCCAAGGGGCGGCTCACCGCGCGCGAGCGGCTGAAGGTCCTCCTCGATCAGGGCTCGTTCGAAGAATATGATATGTATGTCGAGCATAATTGCGTCGACTTCGGCATGGACGAGCAGGTCTTTCCCGGCGACGGCGTCGTCACCGGCTCGGGGACGATCAACGGCCGCCTCGTCTATGTCTTCGCGCAGGATTTCACCGTGTTCGGCGGCTCGCTCAGCGAGCGGCACGCGCAGAAGATCTGCAAGGTCATGGACATGGCGATGAAGGTCGGCGCGCCGGTGATCGGCCTCAACGACAGCGGCGGCGCCCGAATCCAGGAGGGCGTCGCCAGCCTCGCCGGCTATGCCGAGGTGTTCCAGCGCAACGTGCTCGCTTCGGGCGTCGTCCCGCAGGTCAGCCTGATCATGGGCCCCTGCGCGGGCGGCGCGGTCTACTCGCCGGCAATGACCGACTTCATCTTCATGGTGAAGGACAGCTCCTACATGTTCGTCACCGGTCCGGACGTGGTGAAGACCGTCACCAACGAGATCGTGACCCAGGAGGAGCTTGGCGGCGCGATCACCCACACCACCAAATCCGGGGTCGCCGACGTCGCCTTCGAGAACGACATCGACGCGCTTCTGGCGACTCGTGACTTCTTCGATTTCCTGCCGCTCTCCAACCGCCACGATCTGCCCGAGCGGCCCTGCCACGATCCCTGGGACCGGCAGGAGGACAGCCTCGACACATTGATCCCGGACAGCGCCAACCAGCCCTATGACATGCACGAGCTGATCCGGAAGGTGCTCGACGACGGCGACTTCTTCGAGCTCCAGCCGGCCCATGCCGCCAACATCATCACCGGCTTCGGCCGCGTGGAGGGCCGCACGGTCGGCGTGGTCGCCAATCAGCCGATGGTGCTGGCCGGCGTGCTCGACATCAAGTCGTCGAAGAAGGCCGGCCGGTTCGTGCGCTTCTGCGACGCCTTCGACATTCCGATCCTGACCTTCGTCGACGTCCCCGGCTTCCTCCCGGGCGTCGCCCAGGAGCATGACGGGATCATCAAGAACGGCGCGAAGCTGCTCTTCGCCTATGCCGAGGCGACCGTGCCGAAGATCACCGTGATCACCCGCAAGGCCTATGGCGGCGCCTATGACGTGATGGCGAGCAAGCATCTGCGCGGCGACCTCAATTATGCCTGGCCGACCGCCGAGATCGCCGTGATGGGCGCCAAGGGCGCGGTCGAGATCATCTTCCGCAAGGATGCGGACAAGCCGGAGGAGATTCGCCAGAGCGTGCTGGAGATCGCGACGGATTGGCTCGCGGTGGGGATCGATCCGAACAAGAGCACGGTTCAACGCCCTCATCCTTGGTCTTGCGATATTGCTTGTCGTTGACGGGCTCCTCGCCCTCGCCTCCGGAAAGGGGTTGATCGGGCGCATCTTCCCGCCGGAGCGGCCGGTCACCAAGGTCCTGGGCGGCCTCTTCTACGTGCTGGTCGGGGGACTCTTCCTCTATCTGGGGTGGCATGGCTGGCCTGGCCGATGAGCTCCCAAACCGAAAACATCCTCGTTGGCCTCATCGCGCTGGCGCTTCTGCCGGTGATCGGCTGGCGGATCTGCCGCGGGCTGAAGCATGGCCAACTGCCGCTTTACCGCACGCGCGTCGACCGCAGCATTGGCGCCGCGAAATTCAACTTCCTGCTCGGCCTGCACGTCCTCCTCTTCCTGCTGATCGCCGTCGTCGCGGCGGATCTGCTGCTGGGTCTCGGACTGAAAGAACGGCTGCTGGGCTAGCCCATTATCGTCACCCCGGGCTTGATCCGGGGCCCACCTTCCTCTCTACGAGGGCCGCAAGACCAAGATGGGTCCCGGATCAAGTCCGGGATGACGAAACAAGGGGGGTGTCCAGCCCCCGGATACGGAGCCTGCCATGCTCATCGGCCGCCTGAACCATGTCGGGGTCGCCACCCCCTCGATCGAGCGGAGCGTCGCGCTCTATCGCGACTTGCTCGGGGCGACGAAGATCCACGAGCCGTTCGACCTGGCGCCGCAGGGGGTGCGGGTCTGCTTCGTCGACACGCCGAACAGCCAGATCGAGCTGATCGAGCCGCTGGGCGAGGCCAGCCCGCTCCACAATTTTCTCGCGAAGAACCCGGCCGGCGGCCAGCATCATGTCTGCTTCGAGGTGCCGGACATTCATGAGGCGAAGGCCGAGATGGAGGCGAAGGGCGCGAAAGTGCTTGGCGAGCCGCGCATCGGCGCGCATGGGACGCCCGTAATCTTCGTCCATCCCAAGGACATGGGCGGGGTGCTGGTCGAGCTGATGGAGACACCCAGGGGTGAGCACTGATGGTCGTGCTCCGGCGAAGGCCGGAGCGTTGTGTCATAGGGCGTGGCCTTTGCCGGCCAGCGCTCCGGCCTTCGCCGGAGCACGATAGTGGCTGACAAACCCACCAAGGCCGACTGGGACGCCGCCGCGCACAGGGAAGTGAAGGGCAAGGACCTCGTCTGGCGCACGCCGGAGGGGATCGACGTCCAGCCGCTCTATACGGCGGCGGACGCGGAAGGGCTGGACCCGGGGCTTCCCGGCTTCGCGCCGTTCACGCGCGGGCCCTATGCCTCGATGTATACGGGCCGGCCCTGGACGATCCGCCAATATGCGGGCTTCTCGACCGCCGAGGAGTCCAACGCCTTCTACCGCCGCAACCTCGCCGCCGGGCAGAAGGGCCTTTCGGTCGCCTTCGATCTCGCCACCCATCGCGGCTATGACAGCGATCATGTGCGCGTGGTCGGCGATGTCGGCAAGGCGGGCGTGGCGATCGACACGCTCGCGGACATGCAGATGCTGTTCGACGGCATTCCGCTCGGCGAGATGTCGGTGTCGATGACGATGAACGGGGCAGTGCTGCCGGTCATGGCCTTCTACATCGTCGCCGCGGAGGAGCAGGGGGTCGAGCAGGCCCGGCTCACCGGCACGATCCAGAACGACATCCTGAAGGAGTTCGCGGTCCGCAACACCTATATCTACCCGCCCGAGCCCTCGATGCGGATCGTCGCGGACATCATCCAATATTGCTCGGCCAACATGCCGAAGTTCAACTCGATCTCGATCAGCGGCTATCACATGCACGAAGCCGGGGCGACGGCGGTGCAGGAGCTGGCCTTCACTCTCGCCGACGGCATGGACTATGTCCGCGCCGCCCGCGCCAAGGGGCTGGACGTGGACGCCTTCGCGCCGCGGCTGTCCTTCTTCTTCGGCATCGGCATGAACTTCTTCATGGAGGTGGCGAAGCTGCGCGCTGCGCGCCTGCTCTGGTGGCGGATCATGGACGGGTTCGGAGCGAAAGCCGAAAAGTCCAAGATGCTGCGCACCCACTGCCAGACGTCGGGCGTCTCGCTGACCGAGCAGGACCCATACAACAATGTGATCCGCACCACATTGGAGGCGCTCGCCGCGGTGCTGGGCGGGACGCAGAGCCTGCACACCAACAGCCTCGACGAGGCGGTGGCCTTGCCGACCGATTTCTCCGCCCGGATCGCGCGCAACACCCAGCTGGTGATCGCCGAGGAGAGCGGCATCCCGAACGTCGCCGACCCGCTCGGCGGCTCCTATTATGTCGAGAGCCTGACCAACGAGCTGGCGGAGAAGGCCTGGGCTTTGATCGAGGAGGTGGAGGCGCTGGGCGGCATGACCAATGCGGTCGCGGAGGGCCTGCCGAAGCGGATGATCGAGGAGGCCGCCGCGGCCCGCGCCGCCCGGGTCGACCGCGGCGAGACGGTGATCGTCGGCGTCAACCGCTACCGCAAGGACGAGGAGGATCATCTCGACATCCTCGAGGTCGACAATGCCAGGGTCCGCGCCGGCCAGATCGCGCGCCTGAAGAAGACCCGCGCCGAGCGGGACGAGGCCAAGGCCGAGGCCGCGCTCCTGGCGCTGACCGAAGGCGCGAAGGACGATTCCAACCTGCTCGCCCTGTCGATCGAGGCGGCCCGCGCCCGCTGCACGCTCGGCGAGATCAGCCTGGCGCTGGAGGAGGCGTTCGGCCGCTACGGCACCGTGCCGACGCCGGTGCAGGGCATTTACGGCGGCGCCTGGGCTGACGACCCGGCCTGGGACCGGGCGAGGCATGGCGTCGGCGCGGTCGGCAAGCGGCTCGGGCGCAAGCCGCGCATGCTGGTCGCGAAGATGGGCCAGGACGGCCATGATCGCGGCGCCAATCTGGTCAGCTCCGCCTTCGCCGATCTCGGCTTCGAGGTGGTTCCCGGCCCGCTCTTCCAGACGCCCGAGGAAAGCGCCCGGCTCGCGATCGAGCGCGAGGTCGACGTGGTCGGCGCCTCCAGCCTCGCCGCGGGGCACAAGACCCTGGTCCCCGAGCTGATCGGCCATCTCCGCGACCTGGGCCGGCCCGACATCAAGGTCGTGGTCGGCGGCGTCATCCCCGCCCAGGATTATGACATGCTCCGCGAGGCCGGCGTGCAGGCGGTCTTCGGCCCGGGCACGAATCTGGTCGAGGCGGCGGGCGAGGTGCTGAAATTGCTGGGGCATAATTTGCCTCCGCTGGAAGAGGCTGCTGAATGAGCCTTTTCGCGCTGCTCCTCGCTGCCCAGACGCCTGCCGCGGATCCGCCCCCGACACCGCCGCTGGCCCTGCTACAGGCATTTCGGACCTACTGCCACGAGCGCCGGGGCGACCGGGCGGCCGCTGCGTTGGCGGCAGGCTTCCACGCCGTGCCTGTCGCCCCGGCCGCCGATGCGGGCCGGGAGACCTCCGCCTGGGAAAAGGATGGTATCCGGCTGTTCGAAATGACGGGACAGCCTGACCGCTATCTGCTTGTGCAGATGACTTGTGGGGTGAGCGCGAATATCGGGGCGGCGGTGCCCCGCGACGCTGCCTTCGAAGGACAATTCTCCGCCGAGCCCGATTATGTCTGGATGGAGGTGACCCGCCACGACTGGCGAACCTATTGGAACCTCATTCTGAGGACGGCCGGGCACGTTCGGGCCTCTTTCGACGATACCCAGCCGACGTCGGTTCATATGACCCTGGCGGGCACGGGCGTACTCCCACACCAAAGCGAGACGAGATGAGCTGGACCGACATTGATTGTGCTCCGGCGAAGGCCGGAGCGTTGGCCAGCGGCAATGCGAGTCTCGCAGCGCTCCGGCCTTCGCCGGAGCACGATATGCGCACCGACTGGACCCGCGCCGAGATTGCGGCCCTGTTCGACCTCCCGCTCATGGATCTGCTCTGGCAGGCGCAGCAGGTCCATCGCCGCCATCACGCGCTCAACGAGATCCAGCTCTCGACCCTGCTCAGCATCAAGACCGGCGGCTGCCCGGAGGATTGCGGCTATTGCTCGCAATCGGCGCACGCGAAGACCGGACTCAAGGCCGAGAAATTGATGGACGTCGAGGCCGTCCTCGCCTCGGCCGCGGAGGCCAAGGCGGCGGGCTCGGGGCGCTTCTGCATGGGTGCCGCCTGGCGCGAGCCGAAGGACCGCGACGTGGATTCGCTCTGCGCCATGGTCGCGGGGGTGAAGGCAATGGGGCTGGAAACCTGCATGACTCTCGGCATGCTCACCCGGAGCCAGGCCGACCGGCTCGCCGAAGCCGGGCTCGATTATTACAATCACAATCTCGACACCTCGCCCGAACATTATGGCGCGATCATCAGCACGCGGACGTACCGGGAGCGGCTCGACACGCTCGACCATGTCCGCGCGTCCGGCATGGCGGTCTGCTGCGGCGGCATCGTCGGGATGGGCGAGACGCGGGAGGATCGCGTCGGCTTCCTTCACGCTTTGGCCACGCTCCCCGCCCACCCGGAAAGCGTGCCGATCAACGCGCTGGTGCCGGTCAAGGGCACCGTGCTCGGCGACATGCTCGCCGATACGCCGCTGGCGAAACTCGACGAGATCGAGTTCGTCCGCACCGTCGCGGCGGCGCGCATCACCATGCCCCTCGCCATGGTCCGGCTCTCGGCGGGCCGCGAGAGCATGAGCGAGTCCACGCAGGCGCTCTGCTTCCTCGCCGGCGCCAATTCGATCTTCACCGGCGACAAGTTGCTGACCACCCCCAATGCCGGAGACGATGCCGACGCTGCGTTGTTTGCAAAGCTTGGACTTGTCCCGATGACGTCCGAGGAACCTGCCCGGGAGGCTGCCGAATGATCGACCTCGCTTTCGCCCTGCTGCTCTCCGCGCAGGACCCGCAGTGGAATTGCGCGAATCCGCAGGTGCAGCAGGAGATGAACTATTGCGCCGGGCAGGATTTCGAGCGGGCCGATGCCGAGCTCAATGCAGCCTATCGCGCCGCGATCACGGAGGCTCAGGCGGCCGACCGGGACTATGCGCGCGCGGACGCCACCGCGGCCGCGATGCGCCCCGCCGATCCCGGCGAGGAAGCCAGCCTGCGCGAGGCACAGCGCGCCTGGGTGACCTTCCGCGACGCCCATTGCCGCCTTGAGAGCTATGAGGCGCGCGGCGGCTCGATGGAGCCGATGCTCTATGAAGGCTGCCGCGCAACCCTGACCCGCGCGCGCACAGCCGAGCTGCGCGGCCCGAACCCGGACTGCCCGGGCGACGCGGAGCAGGCGGAGATCAACCGCTGCCTCGAGGGCGTGTTCACCCGCACCGATGCGGCGCTGAACCGGCAGTGGCAGGAGACGCTGACGGCGCGGGCCGCGAGCGCCGAGCAGCTGCGCACAGCGCAGCGCGCCTGGCTTGCCTATCGCGACGCCCATTGCGCGAGCGCGATCCCGTCCGTGGCCAATGCGGAGATCCAGGCGTCGGAGCAGATTCTCTGCCGCACCCGGCTGACCGAGGCCCGCACCCACGAGCTCGCCGACCTCGCCGCGATGGGGGAATGATGTTCTCCAAGATCCTGATCGCGAACCGGGGCGAGATTGCCTGCCGGGTCATCAGGACGGCGCGGAAGATGGGGATCGCCACGGTGGCGGTCTATTCGGACGCCGACGCGCGGGCGCCGCACGTGCTGATGGCCGACGAAAGCGTTCGGCTCGGGCCGCCGCCAGCCTCCGAGAGCTACCTCAACGCCGAGCTTATCATCGACGCCTGCCGCGCGACCGGGGCGGAAGCGGTGCATCCGGGCTACGGCTTCCTCTCCGAGCGGGAAAGCTTCGCCCGCGCATTGGCCGAGGCGGGGATCACCTTCATCGGCCCGCCGCCCGAGGCGATCGCCGCGATGGGCGACAAGATTGCGTCCAAAAAGCTCGCCAAAGAAGCGGGCGTCAACGTCGTCCCGGGCTATCTGGGCGAGATCGCGGACACGGACGAGGCGGTCCGGATCGCGGGCGAGATCGGCTATCCGGTGATGATGAAGGCCTCGGCCGGCGGCGGCGGCAAGGGCATGCGCCTCGCCTGGTCCGAGCAGGATGTGCGCGAGGGCTTCGAGGCGACCAAACGCGAGGGCCTGGCCAGCTTCGGCGACGACCGCGTCTTCATCGAGAAATTCATCGAGCAGCCGCGCCATATCGAGATCCAGGTGCTCGGCGACCAGCACGGCAACATCCTCTATCTCGGCGAGCGCGAATGCTCGATCCAGCGCCGCCACCAGAAGGTGGTCGAGGAGGCGCCCTCGCCCTTCGTCACGCCGGAGATGCGCAAGGCGATGGGCGAGCAGGCCGTCGCCCTCGCCCGGGCGGTGGGCTATTTCAGCGCGGGCACGGTCGAATTGATCGTCTCGGGCGCCGACACGACCGGCCAGGGCTTCTACTTCCTCGAGATGAACACCCGCCTGCAGGTTGAGCATCCGGTGACCGAGCAGGTCACCGGCCTCGACCTCGTCGAGCAGATGATCCGTGTCGCTGCCGGCGAGCGGCTCGGCTTCGGCCAGAGCGCGGTCAAGATGATCGGCTGGTCGGTCGAGACCCGGATCTATGCCGAGGATCCCTATCGCGGTTTCCTGCCCTCGACCGGCCGCCTCGTCCGCTACCGGCCGCCACCCGCCGCGCCGGGTGTCCGCGTCGACGACGGCGTCGCCGAGGGCGGCGAGGTCTCGATGTTCTACGATCCGATGATCGCCAAACTGGTCACCACCGGCGCCGGGCGCGAGCAGGCGATCGACCGCCAGATCGAGGCGCTCGACGGCTTCCGCATCGAGGGGATCGGCCACAATGTCGATTTCCTCTCTGCGCTGATGCAGCATCCGCGCTTCCGCGCCGGCGCGCTCACCACCGGCTTCATCGCCGAGGAATATCCCGACGGCTTTCACGGCGCGCCCGCCGACGAGACCCTGCTCGAGGATCTGGCGCTGATGGCGGGCGTGATCGGCAGGGAGATGGATGCCCAGGCCGGCGGGGTCAGCGACACGCTCAACGGCACCGTGAGTCCGCCCGAAGAGCGCGTCGTCCGCATCGCCGGCCACGAATATGCGGTTCGTTTCCAGAGCTTCGAAGGCGGCCTGATCGGCTATGTGGGTGAGAGCGAGGGCCGCGAGGTCATCGGCCACTGGCAACCGGGCGGCGCCCTGTTCAAGGCCAGGATCGACGAGCGGACCCGAATCGTCCAGGTCGCCCGCAAAGGTCGGCAGTGGCGGCTCACCACGCGCGGCGCCGCCCATCTGGTCGACGTGCTGCCGAGGCATGTCGCTTTGCTTTCCCGCCACATGCTCGAGAAGGTGCCGCCGGACCTCTCCCGTTTCCTGATCTGCCCGATGCCCGGCCTGCTCACCCGGCTCGACGTCGGGGCGGGCGACCGGGTCGAGGCGGGCCAGCCGCTCGCCGTCGTCGAGGCGATGAAGATGGAGAATATCCTGCGCGCCGAGAAAGCGGGGATCGTGAAGAGCGTCGACGCGAAACCGGGCGACAGCCTCGCGGTCGACGCGGTCATCCTCGAGTTCGAATAGGCTTTCCCAAGGCGCGGCGGGGCGGTTACGGGAAAGCAACGAACCGGGCCTGTTCGCGCTTTCGCGACGCTTTTTCGTCCCATTTCCGCAACGAATTCGAGGAAAGGCGGTTCTGGCGACCATGACGAAGCAGACGCTCCCGCTCCGCCCGGCCGCGCTGATCGGCGCCGCCGCCTTCGCCCTTTTCGCCGCGAGCCCGGCCGCCGCCCAGCGGACGGTGACGCTCGGCATCGGTGCGCAGACCTATCCGCAATATCCCGGCGCGGACTCCTACGGCATCGCGCCCCTGCCGATCTTCGGCCTCAGGCGTCCGGGGCGGCCCATCCCCTTCGGCTCGGCGGACGACGGCGCCGGCATCGGCCTGCTGGGCTACGAGAGCGTGATCAATTTCGGCCCGGCCATCCGCTTCCAGAACAAGCGAGAGGAGAATGATGTCGGCGCACCGGTCGGCGACGTGCCCTTCACCGTCGAAGTGGGCGGCTTCGTGGAGCTTTACCCGTCGCGCAACTTCCGAATCCGCGGCGAGCTGCGCCGGGGCATCGGGGGGCACAAGGCCTGGCTCGGCAGCCTCGGCGCCGATCTGATCCTGCGCGACGACCAGAATTACATCTTCTCGGTGGGGCCGCGCGTCCGCTGGGCGGACAATCGCTATCATGACCGCTATTTCGGAGTGACGCCCGCCGTGGCCGGGGCGACCGGCCTCGCCATGCTCGATCCGGACGGCGGCATCTATGCGGTCGGCGCGATCGCCAATTTCACCCGCCGGGTCGGGCGCAACTGGGGTCTGCAGGCCTATGCGGGCTATGACCGGCTGGTCGGCGACGCCGCCGACAGCCCGATCGTCCGCACCTTCGGCTCCCGCGACCAGTTCTCCGGCGGCGCGGGCCTCTGGCTCGAATTCACTGTCGGCGGCGACAGGCGCTGACCGGCCCGCTCTACCGTCATTCCAGCGAAAGCTGGAATCTCATTTGAACTTCACGGACTCGGCAAAGGCAGGGAGATTCCAGCTTTTGCTGAACAGACGAAACACCTCAGTCGATGCCATTCTCCCCTGCCGCCTCGACATCCTGCTCGCCGGCTTGCGCCTCGGCCAGGAGCTGGGCGTCCTCCGAGCCGCGCGGCTGCACGGCTTCCTCGGGGCGCTCCTCCGCAGGCGTCTGATCCAGCGGATCGGGAAGCCGGGCCTCCTTTGTCGGGGGCGTGCGCGGGTCAGTCATGCTCACTCTCCTCTGCCTTCCAAACGCGCAGGGCTTTGACTTCGCTCCCCGACTCATGGTGAGAGACGCTATGCGTTTTCTCCTCTTGATCGTCCTCCTTGCCCTTCCCGCAGCCGCCCAGGCCCGCCTCTCGCCGGAGGAACGGCGGATCACTGCTGCGGTGGACTCGGAGCGGGACCGCACCGTCGCCCTGCTCGAGCGGCTTGTGAACCGGAACAGCGGCTCGCTGAACCTGGAGGGCGTGCGCGCGGTCGGCCAGATGATGCGCGAGGAGCTGGAGCCTCTGGGCTTCACCGTCCGCTGGGTCGACATGGCCGCGACCGGCCGCGCCGGCCATATCGTCGCGACCCACAATGGCCCGGGCCGCAACGTCCTGCTGATCGGCCATCTCGACACGGTGTTCGAGCCGGACAGCCCGTTCCAGCATTTCACCCGCAACGGCAGCCGCGCCACCGGCCCCGGCGTCGGCGACGACAAGGGCGGGCTCGTCGTGATCGTCGCCGCGCTCCGCGCGATGCAGGCCGCGGGCACGCTCAGGACCGCCAACGTCACCATCGTCCTCACCGGCGACGAGGAAAGGACCGGCTCCCCGATCGCCATCGCCCGCCGCGACCTGATCGAGGCCGGGCGCGCGGCCGATTACGCGCTCGAATTCGAGAATCTCTCCCGCGAGAACGGCCAGGAATATGGCTCGGTCGCCCGGCGCAGCTCGACCAACTGGACGCTGACCGCGCATGGCCGCACCGGCCACAGCTCGGGCGTCTGCGGCGCCAATATGGGCTGCGGCGCGATCTACGAGCTGGCCCGGATTCTCGACGCCTTCCGCCGCGAGCTCGCCGAGCCCAACCTGACCTACAATGTCGGGGTGATGGCCGGCGGCACCCCGGCGACGCTCGACGCGGACGGCTTCCGCACGACCGCCTCCGGCAAGACCAACATCATCGCCGAGACCGCGATCGCGCGCGGCGATCTGCGCAGCCTGACGCCGGAGCAGGACGCGCGGGTTCGCGCCCATATGCAGGCGATCGTCGCGCAGCATCTGCCCAATACCAGCGCCGAGCTGGTTTTCGGCGAGGACGGCTATCCGCCGATGGCGCCGACCGAAGGCAACCGCGCTTTGCTCGCGCGGCTGAACGGGGTGAACCGCGACCTCGGCCTCCCCGAATTGCCCGAGCTCGATCCGGCCCGGCGCGGCGCCGCCGATTCCTCCTTCGTCGCGGCGGACGTCGATACTTTGGCCGGGCTCGGCGCCGCGGGCGGCGGCAGCCATGCGGAAGGCGAATGGGTCGATCTCGACAGCCTGCCGCGCCAGGCCAGCCGCGCCGCCATCCTGATCACCCGGCTGACCCGGGAGCGGCGCCCCTGAATTCAGAGGCCTGAAACCAACGGCTTGCGCGATGGTGTATTATTAATATAAGTCACCTGATCGACAGACAGGGGACCATCATGTCGAAACAGCTGCTGCTCGCCGCCGCCGCCTGCCTTGCGTTCGTCGCGACCGGGGCCGCCGCCCAGCCCGCACGGCCTGGCCCGGCACCCGCAATTGCCGACGTCGGGCGCTTCGCGGCCGATTTCGACGCCTTCCTGACGGGCGCCACCGCCCGCTTCCCGGACCTGCCGTCGCTGAGCGTGGTGGTGACCCGGGGCAGCGGCCCCATCTACGCGCGCAGCTTCGGCCGCGCCGACCTCAGTACGGGGCGCGCGGCCACGCCGGACACGCTCTATTATATCGCTTCCTCGACGAAGAGCTTCCTCGGCCTCGCCATGGCCGCGCTCGCGGCCCGCGGCGAGATCAATCTCGACTGGACTTTGGCCGAGCTCGCGCCGGACGTGCGATTCTCGCCCGAAATCCATGCCGACCGGGTTACCCTTCGCCATCTGCTCAGCCACACCCACGGCCTGACCGGCACCGGCATTGCCTTCCGTCTGGCCTATACGGGCGAGCATGATCCGGCGACGCTCTGGCGCCAGCTCGCCGACCTCCGGCCCAATCGCGAGGCGCCGCTGGGCAGCTTCCGCTACACCAATCTCGGTTTCAACATCGCCGCCATGCTGGTCGAGCACCGGCTGCATCGGCGCTGGCAGGACATTGTCGAGCGCGAGGTTCTGGTCCCGCTCGGCATGACCCACAGCCTGACCCAGGGCACCGACCGCGCCCGGCGGCGCCTGCCCTTTGCTCTGCCCTACACCTCCGTGCCCGCCGACGGCGTGGCCCCCGTCTATCTCGTCAAGCATGACGACACGATGCAGTCCTCCGGCGGCATCTTCGCCAGCGCAAACGACGTGGCCCGCTTCCTGCGCGCCCAGCTGAACGCGGAGAGCGGCCACGGTACGGGCCGACTCGCGGCTGCGACGATCGCGGGAACGCACGTTCCGGTCGCGCATATGGACGAGCGCCGCGGCATCTTCCCGGGCTCCGGCTACGGTCTCGGCTGGTATTCCGGTGAGGCGAACGGGGCGACGCTCTACTACAGCATGGGCGGCTTCCCCGGCGCGCGCTCTCACATGTCGTTCATGCCGGCGCACGATGTCGGCGTTGTCGCCTTGTCCAATGACGACGGCGTCGGGGAGATGCTCGCCGATGTTGTCGCCATCTATGCCTACGCCTGGTTCGCCGAGGGGCGCGACGCGGCTGCGGCAGCCGGGGCGCAATGGCTGGAGCGGGTGACTCAGGCCTATGCCGAACGCCGGACCCGCCTGACGGCGGCGCGGGCCCAGCAGGCGGCGCGGCCCTGGCGCCTGTCGCAGCCCATGACCGCCTATGCGGGCCGCTATTGCAACGCCGCTCTGGGCACGATCACGATCTCCGACCATGGCGGCCACCCCGCAATGGCGATGGGCCGGTTGCGCGCCGATGCCAGCCCGTTCGACCGGCCGGAAACGGTGCGGATGGAAGCGATCCCGGGCGAGGGCCGCCTGATGAGCTTCGCGCTCGAGAACGGCCGGGCGGTCGCCCTGACCTGGGACGAGGACCGCTACACGCGCTGCAACTGAGCTGCGTCAGGCGCGCCGCGCGGTCAGCAGGTAATTGAGCGAGAGATCCTCGCCGAGCGTGAAGCCCCGGGTCAGGCTGAAGCCGAGGCCGGTGACGTCCTCGACCACCAGCCCGGTACCGCTCACCATCGCCTTCAGCTCGTCCGGCGCGATGAACCGGCTCCAGTCGTGCGTGCCCTTCGGGATCCGGCCCAGCCCCTCGGCGAGATCGACGAGCAGCAGCTTCGACCATTGCGTCCGCGCCGGCGTCGACAGGATCAGCAGGCCGCCCTCGGCCACCGCCGACGCGAGCGCGGCGACGAAGGCGGCGGGATCGGCGACATGCTCGATCACCTCCAGCGCAGTGACCAGATCGTAGCGCGCCGTCAGCGCCTCGGCGCCGCCGACCCGGTAGTCGATCTCCAGCCCCTGCCCCAGCGCATGCTCCCGCGCCGCCGCGATATTCTCGGGCGCGGCGTCAATTGCGGTGACCGTCGCCCCGAGCCGGGCGAGCGGCTCCGCCAGCAGCCCGGCGCCGCAGCCCACGTCCGCCGCGCTCCGGCCGGCGAGCGGCTTCAGGTCGGTCTCGTCCGCCTGCCAGTGATGGTCGATCTGCTCGCGAATATATTTCAACCGCACCGGATTGAGCTTGTGCAGCATCGCCGACGACCCGTTCGGATCCCACCAGTCGGCCGCCATCGCCCCGAAATGCGCGGCTTCCTTTGGGTCGATGGTGGTCTTGGAATCGGTCACGGTCCGTCCGTCATGCCAGAAGGCTGGCATCTCTTTTCCTTTCGCTCGGTAAGTGCAAGGGAGATTCCGGCTTTCGCTGGAATGACGGGAAACATGCCACGCATCGTGATGAAGTTCGGCGGCACGTCGATGGCGGGGAGCGAACGCATCCGCCATGTCGCCGGACTCGTGAAGCGCGAGGTGGAGCGGGGCAATGAGGTGGCGGTGGTGGTCTCCGCCATGGCCGGCGAGACCGACCGGCTGATCCAGTTCTGCCGCGAGGCGGCCAGCGTCTACGATCCGCGCGAATATGACGTGGTCGTCGCCTCGGGGGAGCAGGTGACCAGCGGCCTTCTCGCAATCACCCTCCAGGGCATGGGGCTCAACGCGAAATCCTATATGGGCTGGCAGCTGCCGATCCGCGCCTCCGGCCACGCCGCCGGTCTGATCGAGGAGATCGATTCGCAGGTGCTGGAGCGGGTCTTCCAGCAGGGGGGCATCGCCGTCATCCCCGGCTTCCAGGGGGTGACCGACCGGGGCGACCTCGCCACGCTCGGGCGCGGCGGCTCGGACACGTCGGCCGTGGCGCTGGCGGCGGCAATGAACGCGGACCGCTGCGACATCTACACCGACGTCGACGGCGTCTACACGACCGATCCCCGTATCGTGCCGCGCGCGCGCAAGCTCGCCACCGTCACCTATGAGGAGATGCTCGAGCTCGCCAGCGTCGGCGCCAAGGTGCTGCAGACTCGCTCGGTCGGGCTCGCCATGCGCTACAACATGCCGCTCCAGGTCCTCTCCTCCTTCGAGGATCTGCCCGGGACGATGATCGTCGGTGACGAGGCAATCGAGGACAGGAACATGGAACGCAACGTCATCACCGGCATCGCCCACGACCAGAATGAGGCGATGGTCACCCTGACCGGGATCGGCGACACGCCGGGCACGCTCGCCGCGATCTTCGCGCCGCTCGCCGCCGCCAATATCAATGTCGACATGATCGTGCAGAGCGCGCACGAACCCAATGACCGCCGCAGCCGCAATCTGACGTTCACCATCCCGACCGCGGCGCTCGCCCATGCCGTCGCCGAGCTGGAGAAGGTGAAGGAGCAGGTTGGCTTCGACGAGATCCGGACCAACACCGAAGTGGTGAAGGTGAGCGCGGTCGGCGTCGGTATGCGCTCCAATGCGGGCATCGCGGCGAAGATGTTCGAGACGCTCGGCGACCGCGGCATCAACATCATCGCGATCAGCACCTCCGAGATCAAGGTCTCGGTGCTGATCCACGACGACTATACCGAGCTCGCGGTGCGGGTGCTGCACACGGCGTTCGGACTGGACCGGGAATAGCGGCCGCGAGGCGCTTCCTGGTCGTCATTCCAGCGAAAGCTGGAATCTCCCTCGGTTAGAAGGCAAAGGGATTCCAGCTTTCGCTGGAATGACGGAGATTGAATGAACGAGCCTGGCGCGACCATCGGCCACGACCGCCTGCAGCGTCTGATGCGGCGCGGCACCGACTTCCTCGGCTGCGAGTACGCGGTGCTGGGCGGGGCGATGAGCTGGATTTCGGAGCGAAACCTCGTCTCCGCTTTGTCCAATGCCGGCGCCTTCGGGGTGATCGCGTGCGGAGCGATGACTCCGGACCTGCTCGACACCGAGATCGCCGAGACGAAGCGGCGCACGTCGCGGCCGTTCGGCGTCAACCTGATCACCATGCACCCGATGCTCAGCGAGCTGATCGAGGTCTGCGCCAGGCATGAGGTCGGCCATGTCGTGCTTGCCGGCGGCCTGCCGCCCTCGGGCTCGATCGAGCGGATCAAGAGCAATGGCGCGAAATTGATCTGCTTCGCCCCGGCGCTCGCTCTGGCGAAGAAGCTGGTCCGCTCGGGCGTCGATGCCCTTGTCATCGAGGGGATGGAGGCGGGCGGCCATATCGGCCCGGTCTCGACCTCGGTGCTCGCCCAGGAAATCCTGCCGCCGCTCGCCGCCGAGGTGCCGATCTTCGTCGCCGGCGGCATCGGCCATGGCGGGCTGATCGCCGGCTATCTGGAAATGGGCGCGGTCGGCGTCCAGCTCGGCACCCGCTTCGTCTGCGCGACCGAATGCATCGCCCATCCCAATTTCAAGAAAGCCTTCATCCGCGCCTCCGCCCGGGACGCGATCACCTCGGTGCAGATCGACCCGCGCCTCCCCGTGATCCCGGTGCGCGCGCTCAAGAATCGCGAGATGGAAAGCTTCGCCGCCAAGCAGCGCGAGGTCGCGCAATTGCTCGACGAGCAGAAGGTCGAGATGATGGAGGCCCAGCTCCAGATCGAGCATTACTGGGCCGGCGCGCTCCGCCGCGCGGTGATCGAGGGCGACGTCGAGACCGGCTCGGTCATGGCCGGCCAGTCGGTCGGCATGGTCAAGGACGAGGCGCCGGTGACCGAGATATTGAAGCAGCTGATGGACGAGGCGGCGCACGCGCTCGAGCGGCGCTCGGTCCACGGATGACGACGCCGCTCCTCCTCGCGCTGGTTCTCCTGCTTTCGGTGGGCGGCGGCGCGGAGGATCAGCGGGGCCTGCTGCTGACCGGCAGGACGGCCACGCCGTTTGACAATGGCGACTGGATCGACCCGATCCAGGATTATCCGGCCGCGGCGCGCCGCGGCATGGAGAGCGGCACCGTTGCCGTCCGGCTGTTCGTGAGCGGGACCGGGCGGGTCGCGGGCTGCCTCGTCACGCAGGGTCCGGGCTTCGCCTCGCTCGAACGGTCCACCTGCCGGATCCTGCGCGCCCGCGCCCGCTTCGTCGCCTTCGCTGGCCGCGGGCTTGCGGTGTTCGACTACCGGGTCGTGTGGGATCTGGGCCGGCTTCCGCCGCTCCCGAGGCAGATATTGAGGACCACGGTCAACTGACGGGAAACCGATCGCCACGAAGGAGGGGCAGCATGACGGCAAGCGACACCCAGTTCACCGGTTCGGTTCCCGCGCTCTACGACCGCTGCCTCGGGCCGATGCTGTTCAGGCCCTATGCGCAGGACATTGCCGCCCGCGCCGCCGCACTTCAGCCCGCCTGCATCCTCGAGACCGCCGCCGGCACCGGCATTGTCACCGAGGCGCTCGCCGCGGCGCTGCCGGAGGCGGAGATCGTCGCCACCGACCTCAACCAGGCGATGCTCGACGTCGCCGCGGCGCGCGGCCTGCCGGCGTCGGTGCGCTTCCAGCAGGCCGACGCCCAGGCCCTGCCCTTCCCCGACGGCGGCTTCGAACTCCTGGTCTGCCAGTTCGGCGCGATGTTCTTCCCCGACCGGGTCGGGGCCTATCGCGAGGCCCGCCGCATGCTCCGGCCCGGCGGGCGCTTCCTGTTCAACGTCTGGGACAGTCTCGAGCACAATCCGGTGAGCGAACGGCTGGGCGACGCTGTCGCGGCGCTCTTCCCCGACGACCCGCCGAGCTTCTATCGCCGGATCCCCTTCGGCTATCACGACACCGCCCGCATCGAAATCGATCTCCGGGCCGCCGGCTTTGCCGATATCGGGATCGAGACAGTCAGCCGGATCAGCCGGGTCGACGCCCGGGCGGCGGCGGTCGGCCTCTGCCAGGGGTCGCCCATGGGCGCCGAGATCGAGGCGCGGGGCGGCGATCTGGCCGAAGTCGCGGACGCCGCCACCGCCGCGCTGGCGGATATGGACGGCAGGGAGATGCCCATGTCCGCCCATGTCATCAGCGCCGGGTGAGCGATCCCGCCGCCTTCCTCCGCGCGGTCGGCGACGGCGACCTCGACCTGGTCCGCGACAGGCTCGCCGCCGACCCCTCGCTCGCCAACGCAGTCGGCCCGCACCCTTATTGGGGTGGCTGTCCGCAGGCCCTTCACGTCGCGATCGAGACCGGGCGCTGGAACATGTTCAGCCTGCTGCTCGACGCCGGCGCAGATCCCGACGGCCGCAACGGCGATTATGATCTCTGGTCGCCGCTCATGCTCGCGATCAACCGCGAGCGCGCGGACATGCGCGACGCGCTGATCAGCCGCGGCGCCCGGATCGGCCTGGTCGAGGCGTTGCTGATGAAGGACGATGCGGCGATGGAGGTCCTGCTCGCCGACGGCCTGCCGCCGCTCGCGCCCAATCAGGGCTCGATCCTCGCCTTCGCGCGCACGCCTCAGGCGATCGACCGCCTCCTCGAAGCGGGCGCACCGATCGACACGAAGGACCGCTGGGGCACCACCCCGATCGAGGCGATGAGCCGCGCCGGCGCGGACGGCGGCACCCTCGTCCGCCACATGATGACGCATGGCGTGGCCGCCGACCCCGAGACCTTCGCCCGGCTCGGCGATCGTGACATGCTGGCCGCGCTCGCCGAGAGCGACCCGGCGATCGCGCGCCGCGACGCCGTGCTTATGGCCGCCGTGGATTTCGGCCATCGCGATCTCGTCCGCTGGCTGCTTTCGATGGGGGCCGGCGCCAATGCCCGCGCCACCGGCCTCTCCCGCCAGACCGCCCTCCACAACGCCGCCTGGAACGGCGATCTCGACATGGCGAAATTGCTCGTCGAGCATGGCGCGGATCTGCATGCCCGGGACGGGGGGCATGACAACACGCCGCGCGGCTGGGCGGAGACCGCGGCGAGGATCACCAACAATTCCAGCTGCATGGACGTCGCCGCCTGGCTGCAGGCGCAGGGCGGCTGACCCGTCCCCGCCGCGCGAGCCCCTTGGAAACAGCCCTGCCTTTCTGATAGCGCTCGACCCATGCCCACCTCGTCCGCCACGTCCGCCCGGGAAATCCTGACCGGCCTGCACGACGTGATGGCGTCGAAGCTCGGCGCCCAGGCGAAGCTCAACAAGGTGGTGAAGATCATCGCCGAGGCGATGGCGAGCGAGGTCTGCTCCATCTATCTGCTGCGCGACGGCGTGCTCGAGCTGTTCGCGACGGTCGGCCTCAACCAGGCCGCCGTCCACGTCACCAAGCTGGCGATGGGCGAGGGCCTGGTCGGGACCATCGCCAAGGACGTGGCGGTGCTGAACCTCGCCGAGGCGGCCAGCCACCCGGAATTCGCCTACCGGCCGGAAACGGGCGAGGAATTGTACCACAGCTTCGCCGGCGTCCCGATCATCCGCAAGGAGCGCGCGATCGGCGTGCTCGCGGTCCAGCATGCCGATCCGCGCGGCTATGACGAGGTCGAGATCGAGGCGCTGCAGACCGTCGCCATGGTGCTTTCCGAGCTGATCGCCAATGCCGGCCTCGCCGACCGGGCGATCGCCGCCGGCGAGGAACGCGATGCCGGCACCACCCGGATCGTCGGCCTGAAGCTCGTCGCCGGCATGGGCAAGGGCCATGCCGTCTATCACCAGCCGCGCGTGCTGATCGAGCATACGGTCGCCGACGATATCGAGGCCGAGCGGCACCGCGTCTATTCGGCCTTCGCCAAGATGCGCGAGCAGATCGACGCGATGATGGGCCAGGCCGAATTCGGCACCGTCGGCGAGCATCAGGAGGTGCTCGAGACCTACAAGATGTTCGCCTATGACGAGGGCTGGTCGCGGCGGATCAACGAGGCGATCGACATCGGCCTGACCGCGGAGGCGGCGATCGAGCGGGTCCGGCAGCGGACGGCGCAGCGCATGCGCCAGATCGACGATCCGCTGCTGCAGGACCGGATGCACGATCTGGACGATCTCGCCAACCGGCTCCTGCGGATCGTCTCCGGCCAGCTCGGCACCGCCGCCCAGGCCGGCCTGCCGCAGGACGCTGTCCTGATCGCCCGAAATCTCGGGCCGGCCGAATTGCTCGAATATGACCGGCGCAAGCTCAAGGGCGTGATCCTCGAGGAGGGCTCGCTCACCGCACATGTCGTGATCGTCGCCCGGGCGATGGGGGTGCCGATGATCGGCCGGGTCGCCAATCTCCGGCGGCTGGTCTCGGAAGGCGATCTCGTCCTCGTCGACGGCACCGAGGCGACCGCCTTCGCCCGCCCGACGCCGGCGATCGAGGAGGCATTCGACACCAAGCTCGCCGCCGGCCAGAAGCGCCGCGCCGAATATGCGGCGGTGAAGGACCAGCCGTCCGTTACCAGGGACGGCGTGCGCGTCCAGCTCATGGTCAATGCGGGCCTGCGCGACGACGTCGCCGCGCTCTCCGCCACCGGCGCCGAGGGCATCGGCCTGTTCCGCACCGAATTCCAGTTCCTGGTCTCGGCCCAGCTGCCCAAGAGGGAGGCCCAGCAGCGGCTCTATCGCTCGGTGCTTGACGCCGCCGGCGACAGGCCGGTCATTTTCCGTACCGTCGACATCGGCGGCGACAAGAGCCTGCCCTATCTCGACACCAATCCGGAGAATGAGGAGAATCCCGCCATGGGCTGGCGCGCCCTGCGCCTCGCGCTCGACCGGGATACGCTGATGAAGGCGCAGGCTCGGGCGCTGATCGAGGCCGCCGCCGGGCGCGAGCTGCAGATCATGTTCCCGATGGTCTCCGAACCCTGGGAGTTCGAGGCGGCGCGCGCGATCGTCGAGGAGCAGAAGGCCTGGCTCGGCGCGCGCAAGAAGGCGCTCCCCAAACGGATTCGCTATGGTTGCATGCTGGAGGTACCCTCGCTCGCCGAGATGCTGGACGTGCTGCTGCCGCGGCTCGATTTCCTGTCGGTCGGGACCAACGACCTCACCCAGTTCCTGTTCGCCGCCGACCGTTCCAATCCGCGGCTGGCGGAGCGCTACGACTGGCTGTCGCCCGCCATCCTGCGCTTCCTCCGCCGGATTGCAAAAGCAGCAGAAAAAGCAAATGTGCCACTCGGCGTCTGCGGCGAGATGGGCGGGCGGACGCTCGAGGCGATGGCCCTGGTCGGGATCGGCATCCGCCGGCTCTCGATCACGCCCGCGGGTGTCGGCCCGGTCAAGGCGATGATCCGCTCGCTCGATGCCGCCGCCGCCGCCCGGGTGATGGAGCGGCTGCTGAAAAATCCGCCCGCCGACTTCCGCGGCGCGCTCGCCGCCTGGGCGGAAAAGCATCAGGTGGCCATGGCCTGACCCCGATTTGCCGCAGCCGGAGGCCGGCCACGGTTCCCCCTAGGTTGACTTCCGCGCAGCCATGTGACGATGACGAGCGTTCTTGGGGCGCGCTGGCACTTTCGAAGGCGAATCGATGTCGGATTACGGCGAGGGGGAAGACCGGTTCGTCACCATTGGCGAGCGGCTGCGCCATGCGCGCGAGGCGAGGGCGATGAGCCTCGACGACGTCGCCAGCCAGACCCGGATCCCGATGCGCCACCTCCAGCATATCGAGCTCGAGGAATGGGACGCTTTGCCCGCGCCCACCTATGCGATCGGCTTCACCCGCAATTATGCCAATGCCGTCGGCCTGGACGGACCCGCCATCGCCAACGAATTGCGCGACCAGATCGGCGGTCCGCGCCGGCGCGCGCCCGCACCCGAATATTATGAGCCCGCCGATCCGGCGCGGGTGCCGCCGCGCTCGCTCGTCCTCATCGTCATCCTGGTCGCGGTCCTGCTGATCGGCGCCTATGTGCTCTGGCGGAGCCTCGCCACTGACAGCACGACCGGGCCGCAGGCGACGACGGAGATGCCGGTCGAGAATGCGGTGACCCCCGACAATGACCAGGCGGCCGCGCCGCAGGATCTGACCGGCCAGGCGGTGACCCTGACCGCGCTCGGTGACGTCTGGCTGAACGTCAGCGACGGCGAGGGCGGCGCCTCGCTCTTCCGCGGCCTGCTCACCACCGGCCAGACCTACCAGGTCCCGGCGACCGCGACCCGGCCCCTGCTCCGCACCGGCCGGCCGCAGATGCTCCGGGCGAGCGCCGCCGGCCGGGACCTCGGCCTGATCGCGTCCGAGGAACGCACCGTCACCAATGTCAGCCTGCTGCCGCAGGATCTCGCCGCCCGTGCTTCGGGCCAGCCCCCGGCGGCAGCGCCTGCGGCTGCG